>Ga0299915_10001420_pt1 | contig 17776 bp, 20 predicted proteins | sample RVTome_13_FD_200263 | JGI IMG/M metagenome (GOLD analysis project Ga0299915, IMG submission 200263) | Soil microbial communities from uranium-contaminated site in the Upper Colorado River Basin, Wyoming, United States - RVT92D227 (version 2) ... | reverse complement strand
CATATTTCTCAGGTCATTCCGGGTTCTATTGGCATCAACTGAATTTCCCATAACGCATCCCTCCTACGGTAGCTAAGTAATGCCCCTTAACTTAGAATATGCCTCAATCCAAGCTATCTGAACGTCCGGGCGCCACTTGTTGTTAAAGATGGGGAATGACGGGAGCCCAATATGTTCCGTAGAATCGGGCTGCTGAACATTGCTAACCTGGTGACCACTAACCTTGGTAACCTTCCATTTGTCCCGTATTTTCGCCCAGCCCTGCGAACTAATGTGATATTTTTTTAAGAAATCACGCAAGCGAAGCTTTAGATAGTCCTGAATTATCTCATCTTTGTTCTTTTCAAACTCTTTCTCTCTTACGCGACTCTTTTCCCGAACCTCGGTAACTGCTTCAACTCTGGGGACGACAATACCCCATCTTGCCGCTAGCCCCACGTCCTGACGCCAGGTGCTACCCGAGATGTCCCAGCGTTTACGCATCTCTTCCTCACCCAGTTCAGCCAGGTCTTTCAAGATGGTTGCCTTGTTGGCCTCATAATACAGATTTATTTGCTTGTTTTTGTTGCCGCTCCCAGCTCCGCCAACTGCCGGCTTCGGTGGTACAGGCGCGCGCTCAGTGGACCCTACAGGTATGTGATCCTGGCTCTCTTCAACTGCGGCCACCTTGGGAGGGTCTGGAGTTTTCACCTCTGCCAACTTGTTTTTCGCCACCATCTCAGCTACATCGGCTTCGGCCGCTTCTCTTAATTCTATGGCCTCTGATGATGAAAGAGCCAGCAGGAAAGAGGGCTCGGGCCTGACTATATCACCGCCAATTCGGCCAAGCTTTGATATCGCCGTCTTGCCGATATCTTTAGTATACTTTCGCACCTGGCCACAGGTACCGCACACCCCGACCTCTACATTGCCATTCGTCTGAATAGTCTCTTTATGCGCACACGTTATCAATGTCATTACGTTCCCTCCTCCAACGGAAGTTTCAACTGTTCAAGATAGATCGTTTCACCCTTTTTAAAGCCGTGTTCCTCGATATCCAGTATGCCCTGCCGCAAGGCTTCGCGATTCACAGCGCCGGCGGACCCATGGAAGGCGCCGCCGCAAAAACAAGTGCAGCGAGACCCCTTAGCATTATGGCACCGGGAGTCGCAGCGCCTTTGCCTGCCCATAATTAGCTCTCCTTCATTATCTTGGCCAGAAGCTCGGGTAATTTGGTTAATGAATCCTCAAGGCTGCCGGTCAATCCTTCAATGGAGAGACCCTTCTCGGACATTATTGAGACGGTTACCCCGTCTTCTTTCTCTTCGACAATTATCTTGCGTAGTTTTGCATTCTTAACTACCGCCGCCGGCTTGGCCGATGGCTTCTCTTTCTTTTCTGTTTGATCTTCGGTTGTCGCTCCGGTTTTGGTTAGCTCAGCTACCCTTTCCGCATCATTTGTATGCATAGCATGGATTAGGTCACCAGCGGTCCCCTTGGTTGACTTTTCTTGAGAAATGTCGACGGGTTTTTCTGCAGGCGGAGTAGCATCCTGCTGGGTTTTAGCGGGCGCATTCTTGAATTCTTCAGCCTTTTTATTCCAGCACTCTGTTTCAGTGCAGAACTCGGCTGTCTGCCCTTTAGACGGATGGGTAGTAATGCACTTGTCACAATGGAAACAGCCAGCTACTATCACATCGAATGGTGCGCTTTCATTACTAACCAGGGAGAATGTTTCCCGCATCACACGATGGATATTGATTTGGAGATTGCCTACGGTATTAGAGAGAGAGCCCTTGAATAAGTCCAGTTGGGCTCCGGGGAAGACCAGCCCTTCGACCGCTTCTGTCATTACCGTCTCTGCCTCAGGAATTCCCTCGAGAGTAAGCAGCTCCCGCCCCTGGGTAAAACTAAGCTTTCCTTCATCAATCATCGTCAGGAATTTCTCCGGGAGACGGAGCACTCGCCTCATGTTTGATATATGGGCTTCGGACATTGAATGTTTCGCCGCGATATCCTTATCCTTCACATCGGGGAATGCTTTCGTGTAAGCGTCTATAGCTCTGGCCACTTCGATTGGGGATACGTTGGTCCGACGCAGATTTTCCGCCATCGCATAGTCGAACATCTCGCTATCGCTGAGTTCCCTTACTATCACAGGCATCGTCTTCCAGGACATCGAGGTGATATTCTTGTCACCGTACTGAAAAGCTCTGAACCTGACATGGCCAAAAGCTAGTTGCACATGGCCGTTGGCCAGCCTTCTGCCCGTAGGCGGCTGGCGCAGACCTATATCCCGGATCGATTCAGCCATTTCCCTGATTGCGTCTCCGGGGTAGTGCTGCCGGATGTTGTAGGGGTTGTCATCTATTTTGTCGATGGGGACTAGAGTTACCGTGATTTGAACTTCTTGTTCCTTGGACTTTACAATCTCTGTTTTTGTAATCTTCTTCCTTGGCATACTTTCCTCCTTCTTTATTTGACAGAGGCGAAGCGCCTTTGCTATAATCACAGCAAGAGGTCGCTCACAACGCCTCCCTTTCATTAGGTAGAAAGCCATCCGCACGTACCCGGGTGGCTTTCTACTTTATACCCGCTTCAAAACAGGATTGTCCATGATTGCCCTGGCTATCCTGACCCAGTTCTCGTCAAAATAGCGCACCTTTAGCTCAACACTCCCCCGCATGACGGTATCTATGTACGTCGGTGCCGGAAAGATGCCCCGGTCGATACGGGTGTCAAAGCCCCACCGGCTGATCCCTAACTCTGAGCGAGCCTGGGTAGACGTGAGATATTTGTTGGCTAATTCATACTTTGGTTCTGGCATAGCCTCATTATAGCATAAGAACAGCATAAGTCAATACCCTTTTGAAAATATATTTTGGGTGGTATAATCAGGGCATGACTTTACAGGAGTTTAAGAGTTCAATTGAGGCTTGCATCCAGAAGGGCAAAGAGGGCGGGCTGTCTGAGGAAGAGATATTCTGCGAGTTCCTTGAGCAGGTAAGATTCATGACGGTAAAGCAGTCCGTTAAACTCTTAGCCCAGAAGGAACGCTCCCCCAAGTAGACCACTCCTTACCAGTTCAATCCTTCTAGCGTCCTTACCGGGCGGGACTGGCTGGTATAATCCCACCCGCTGAGGTGAAGGATGACCTAGATTCTCATCCTGGTGCGAGCTGAGGCTAACAAAGGGAGGGAGCGTCGCTCCCCTCCCTTTGTTTACATTATAAGCTTAGGGGAGGGGGAGTTGCCCCCTCCCTAATCTCTTTTACAGGCGCAATCGGTTAGTTGCCGAAGGATTTCCCATCGTATCTCGTCATGTAAGTCTTCCACAAAATGGCTCGCGCTAGAAGTAAGTATCCCAGCTTTAGGATATTTGATATCTCGGGTCTTAGCTTCTTGAAATTCACCCTCAAAAAACCTGTCAATCATGTGGTTTATACGCTCCAAAGGTTCAGGAGGGAGCCCCACGAAATTATCTACTAGACCCTTAAGACTGCCCTTAATTCCCGATTCTCCTTTAGAATCTCGCAACTCACTAACTTTGAAATGCGTCTCCCCCTCGAAGATCTTGATGAAATCAAGCTTCTTTACAGCATTGAAAATACAATCACCCACATCCCTGCCGATTTGTTCTGCTTCTGCGCTATCCATCTTTAATCACCTTCCTCTGAGATTCCCAGTTTACAATATAAGCTTTTGTAAATTACTTTCTCTTCTTCCTGGCGATTCCAAATAATACGGCGAGACCTCCCAGTATGCCCGCACCGATGGCAATCGCTTTCCCTGATATACCTTTACCCTCCTCCGGAGGTATTGTTGGCGGTACCTCGGTGGTAGAAATCAATGACACATTTTTAGTATTCTCGCCACCCTTCAATGTTACCGTCGTGAAAACACTTTGATATCCGGCTTTCTTGAAACTTAGCGCATAAGTTTCTGCCTGTAGACCAGCAAAGGCATAAAGCCCTCCTGTTTCCGTTGTTGTGGACACCTCTCCCAAAGTAACCTGTACGCCGGCTATCGGTAAGCTTGAAACACTGTCAGTAACTTTGCCGAGTAAACCGGCCTGCGTCGGCGGCGGAGGTGGCGGCGGCGGAGGTACAGTGGTCGGGCTCAAAGTTACATTCTTCGTGTTGCTACCGCTCGTCAGAATTACCGTTGCAGAAGCACCTTGGTATCCGTCTTTCTGAAAACCCAGCCCATAATTGCCCGGCTGAATATCGGAGAAGGCATAACTCCCTGCCGCGTCCGTTGTTGTTGGCACCACTCCCAAAGTAACCTGTACACCGGCTAACCCCAAGCCCGTAGAACTATCGGTGACTTTACCGAACAGATTAGCCAGTGTTGGCGGCGGCGGTATCACAGTTACAGGGGTCAAGGTCGCATTCTTCTGATTATCACCGCTGACCAGAGTTATTGAATAGGAAGCATCTAAATAACCACTTTTCTTAAAGCCTATCGTATAAGCGCCCGGCTGAATATTGGTAAACGAGTAAGCCCCGGTCAGGTCGGTTACCGCGGACGACCCTCCTAGCGCAACCTGTACACCCGCTATATTCCCGCCTGTGTTGAGGTCAAACACCCTTCCGTATAAATTAGCTGCCGATGGCGGAGGCGGAGGCGGGGGTGGAGGAGGTGGTGGTGGTGGAGGTGGCGGGGGTGGAGATGCAACACCAAAGGTCGCAATCACATGTTTGTCTGAGTCCATCGTAAGCTGAAGCAGCGGGTTAGTACCAGAAGCATCTCCTCCCCACTGGACAAATTGGGCAGATGGCGAAGCTACTAAGATAATTCCCGAACCTGCTTGGAAGACACCTCCACTGGGCGCTACTGCTCCGCTACCCACCACTTCAGTTGTTAAGGTATATGTGGGAACTATAGGGACCGGCCACGCTTTGAATACCATGATTACCGTTTTGTCACTATCCATGGTGATGGTAGCCTGCGGGTTAGTGCCGCTCAAGGCACCTTCCCAGTGGTCGAAGTAGTATATCTGGTCATTCTGCGGCCTCGCTTCAAGGCTAACTACAGTTCCATCAGGATAGCTCACTTTATCCGGCGGGACAAAGCTGCCCGTTGGGGAACGGAATAAACTACCTGCTCCGTATGGTTGATTTACTACAGTTAAGAGTTTCATTTCTCTCCTCCTTACTATTTTTCCTCCACAAGCTCGAGTCTCCTGTCAATGGCCTTATGTCTTTCCAGACAGGCCCCTGTAAAGCCGGCTACAGTAATATCTAAAGCCGATAACTTCTGGGTATTAGCATCAAGTTGTTTCTCAAATATCCGCATATGTTCATTGAGCTCCGTGCGGAAAGAGGCAGCCGTAGATGCTGCCGCTGAAGCCGCAGCCGTAGCAGCGATGGTCGCTGCGTCCCCGTTCATGTTCGCAGGTGGGTCTGGTATCTTCAGGATCTTGCGAAATAGAGCAGCACCACCTGCCCCGCCGACAATAACGCTAATCAGGCAGAAGATGATCGTCCACAACGCCTGTTCAGTCATATTTGCTCCTTAATCGCTGCATCCAGAACTTTCATCTTGATTTTACTCCTTTTTTTATTTTCTTCTTCGCCAGGCCAGCCAGCCAAACCATCTTACGGCCCGGTACAGGGCTGTTCTTTCGATATACCCCACACTGAGTATTTCCATGCCCTCCAGGAAGATTAAGTCGCTCATTCGGCGGCTGAGTTGCTTAGTATGGTATAGCCAGTCGTGGATAATTGCTGCCTTACCATATTTACCCCACCGCGGTAGCGAAGCCGCAGCGAGTACGGCGAGTATACCCAAGAGCAAGAGCCAGATTATGCCCCAGTAGTGGCCGGCAGCGATGCCCAGTAAGCCCAGTATAGCTATCAGCAAACCAGGGATACTGGCGAAATCAGTCACAAAGCCGGCTGGAACGGTTACTACCTGGTCACTCTCCAGAGAACCCACATGGTAATCAAACGGCTTCAGGAGCTTCCAGTCCTTGCTATTGCTTAAAGGGGTTACTTCCAATTCTTCCGTGAAACTACTCATTATCTTCTTCCCCGCCCTCCGTACGGTTATTATTATACTGTGTTACTCTAAGTCAGTGAAAAGTAATTAAACCTCTTCACGATAGTGGTGTAGAACGGGAGCTGCTCCTGATGTCTCTTAAGTTGCTCCGTAAGCACCTCCGAGCCAGTAAAGACCACGTATCGGCTGCCACTGTTCTCAAACTGTATCGTAACATAATTCTTATCCTTGAACTTACTTTTTCCCACCCGAAAAGCGAGTACCAGTATCTCCTTATCCAATATCTCGATGAGTTTCTTCTTTTCACCGTCAAGTGGCCCTTTTTCTCCTGCGAAATCCCCAAAGCGCGGGTGATCCATCTGCTCCATTCCCTTAGAGCTCTTTTATCGTTTGCCTCAGTTCCTCAATTGGCTTGGTATGAATTTCTTTCCATACCATTACCCTGGTCGCTTTCTGAATAATGTTCGCTGCCTCTGTCGAAAGAAGGTTTTGTATTCCAGCGGCCGAAGTTACCCCATCGGGAACTGGGTACCGGACTTCCTCCTCATCATATTCGTACTCGGTGTGCCCCCCTTCCTTCATATCCTCGACAGTAACCTGTTTGATGTTTGTCCTGACTCGCAATATCAGGAATAAACCATCATCAGTGAGCTCCGTCTTCCTCAGCCAGATGATATCCGGATTAATCATACTTCTAACCATGTGCTAACCCTCCCAGTGGATTTCTGATACCCAAACTCTCGGACGCTCTATCCATTGCCCGAAGCAAATTATCGTTCCGCAGGATATATTTTAAGAGTAAATTATGGCCGTCGCAGTGCTTAATCCAGCCTATGTACGACATGACCGAGCTTATGATAAAGGTGGGGCTAAGGCGCTCGTAATCTCTCTCAATGAGACTTATCTTTTCTTTAAGCCTTTTGACTGATGACTTTCTAAGTAAAGTATAGTCCCTGAAGCTCCTGTAGCCCAGGAAGTCCACCCCTCGCTTATCCACCGGGAATATTTGAGTCTTGGGATTAAGTTCCAGAGACAGGGAGCCAAGATACTCCCTGATTTCATTAAGAAGGCTGTTAAGCTTCTCCTTGCTCTCGTGGAGGATTACCCCGTCATCGCTGTAGCGGATGTAGTACTTCATTCCTTTGTCTTCCTTGAGCCAGTGGTCGAAGCCGCTCATGTAAATGTTAGCGAAATACTGTGAGAGGTAATTGCCGATAGGTATGTTAGTTGCCCCGCCGGCGCTCCGCACAATACCATCGAGGAGCCACAGGGTATCCTGACATTTGATTGTCTTCTCGATGATCTGCATTAAAGTATCGTGCCGTACCGAAGGGTAGTAGTGATGGATGTCAAACTTCAGGCAGTACAAGGTATTCTCCCTGTCCTTCATGAAGCTGTGCAGCCTGGACAGGCCGGCGTGTATCCCCTTGCCCGGGACCGCGGAATAGCAATCATAAATGAAGGTCTTATCCCATATCGGCTGGAGGATGTTCATAATGGCATGATGGACAATGCGATCGGGGAAGTAGGGCAGCTTGTAAATCTCACGGAGCTTACCCGAGTCGAAGACAATATTCTTCCGGTAGGGTGCAGTGTGGAAAGTTTTCTCACTAAGTCTCTCGCGGACCTGCCCAAGGTAGTAATCCTTGTCGCTCTCCACCATCTTGACCTCTGAATAGTGCCCCTTGCCTTTCTTGGCATTATGATGCGCCAGGGCGATATTCCCCGGGTCGATTATCCGCTCGTATAGATTCCCGTATCTTTTCATTTTCTTATCCCTGTGAGAAGAGAGAGTTTTCTCTTAAAGATACTGACACTGTCTTCTCATAGTAGTGTATTCGACCTCACGGTCAGGTTAAAACGCTGTTCAGGGCCGCGCCAGTCCTGAGCTCGAGCTGTGTGCCGATATTACGATTGGCATTCGCCGCAACGTTATTCGAATTACGATAACTGACCCCTGCATTAACGCCATTATTCCAATTGCTGCTGGCTAGCAGGATTGCGACAATTTTTCGCATTTTAACCTTGCTCCTCCTTACTTTTTTAGCCGATGAACTCGAGCCGCGCGCCGACATAACGAAAGGCAGTCGCCGCAACGTTAATCGAATTACGAGAACTGACCCCCGCAGAAACGCCATTATCCCAAGTGCTGCCGGCTAGCAGGATATTGGTCTCGGTAGCGTCGTGCCCATACCAGTAGTCATAAAGGTAGGTAGCGGAGGAACCGGCTACAGCCGCGGCAATAAAGATGTACTTCAGTAACTCCTCATAGACAATGTTGCTGATATAACCATCAGTAACTATGGGCACTGTCAGAGACGTTTCATAGTCTCCCCCGGCCATCGGATTGGCAAATACGCCGGTTCCAGTTCGTTTTATAATGCGATATGCAGCGTCTAGAGCTTCATATCCGTCGATGAACTGCCAGATGTTGCCCCATAGATTTTCTATGCCACGGTAGACGATTGGAGTAACCCCGTTTACCCCTGTGCCTGAGCCAGTGCCATTGACACCGATGTTGGTATCAGATGAGTTAAATCCGCTGACCTCGCCATTGAACCCCGTACCGCTTGCCTTATCCACAATGCCTTTACCCACCAGCGTCTGGCTGTTAGCCCCGGCGTACTCTGTGTAGAACAACAGCTGCACGGCAGAGAGAGACCAGATATTGAACAGTCCCCAACCTGCTCCGATGTTCCCCGCCAGTGTTCTACAATGAGCCTCAATAACAACTCGCCCCGCCGGAGCGCCATCGACCCCAAGACCAGCGCCGCCAGCCAGGGTGTTTGCCAGGGTATTGTTGGTTATAGTCTCATCATTCACCCAACCGCAGGTAGCGTCTCCGGGTTTTCTTATCCAGAGAATGGCAGTATCACCGACTCCGCCACCTCCCCAGGCTCCCGCTGTCTTGACGTAATCAACAAGCAGAAATCCACTCTCTGTGGGAGTGGACAACGAATTCCCGATGACCGGCTCATTTTGTAAACCATTTATATTCACTTGCCAGATACAGTCGGCGTCGCCGGTATACGGCTGCTTAGCAGTCCGGGAGTGGAGCTTCTCATGGGCGGCATCATATGCCTCATTATCCCCATCGTAATCGAACCCTGCATCGTAGGCTCCGACATAGATGTAGGGTTTTTCAACACCGCCTCTCTGCACGAAGGCCGGGTGAACCACATAACCGGGACGGGCTGACGGCGACACCCACCAGCGATAGACATTGGCTGCTGGTCTCTCTCCTTTGACATAGAACTTCGGTATCTCCACCATGACCCTGCCATTGACGCCGGTGAGGTCAAGACCGTCGCCGCGGGGGTTCGCCCCATAGTGGTTTACCGTGCCGGCTGCCGCCAGGGTGCACCTTCTCATACCACCCCAGACAGGATGACGGTCAAAGTAGCCCGATGGCACGTTCACGGTATTGCCATACTCATCGATGCGCCGCCATGAGTCAGTATCCTGGTGCCACTCTATCCCGATAACTGAAGGAACCTCCCAGATAGCTTCCAGTATCTTTCTTAGAACGGTATCAATATTTACTCCCATTTCCCCTCCTTAAGCGACAGGCTGCCGCAAGACATTATATCGATATGGGAAGGCTCTATTTGTTGCTGAGTTGCGCTGTATAGTGACTCTGATATTTTGACCGGAATCAAAATACAGACCTTCAATCTCATACGCCATAAGTCTCTGAGCATCAGGAAAGGCCTGTTCGGATTTCAGCCTGTAATTCACCCCGTCAATTCTCTTGTAAACACGGATAGTAAAAATATCCCCAGCAGCCAGGTTGACCAAGTCCAGGTCAAAATAAAACAGCCCCGGCACTGTGTAACCTGTAGTCAGTATAGTTTCCTCAGTGGCGGTGGTCGTGGTATGCGTGCCAGTAGCTGGTGCACTCCACTCCGGCTTGACCTCCGCATTGTATTTGACCACCTCAGATAACGACACCCCGTTAGCCGGCAGAGCCCGTGCCAGCCAGTTAGCAATACCTGTGCCGCTTACCAGCATATCGTTAAGGGCTGACCAGGCAGCAGCCAGGCTGGCTACAGCAGCATTATTGACCGTAGGTCCAAAGGCCGCGCCGGCTGCTACAAAGTAGGTCGCCAACTGCGCCAGCATGGTGTCCAGCTCCGTCCGGGCTGCACCCTGAATGTCGGCGCTAAAGACACCGGCACCCGACATCCTGAGAAGTATTCGGCGGAGTTTTGCCTGAGCCGATGTCGTAGTAACATCGCTGAGGTCATCTAGGGTAGCCGCAGCGGCATCCGGGCCTAAATTCGTCAGTATATCCAGTATCTCGGCTATCCTCGGATGCAGGATAAGGACTTCATCGTTGATCCCTATATCTACAGTGAAGGGACCGGGAGGGCCGTTTGGGGTGAATAACCCAGAGGCTGTCGTATAACCCGTAATAGCTGCCATCTCGCCTTCCGGAGCTCCCCCGATTCCTCCTGAGGCATCCCGCAAGACATAGGCCCTATAGGGCGGTTGGGTAGTAGAGGCGAACTTGCCAGCCCCCAGCCCGGCTAGAGAGGCTATGGTAAAGCTGGCACCAGCTACGGCAGCCGTCACCACTCCCCCATAGGCTAAGCCGCTACTGCTGAGCAGCGCAGCAAATATCTTAGCAAACCAGGCAAAGAGCGTTGTCGTGCCGGCCGGGTCGATATTGGTGCCCATCCTGGCCAGAATATTGACTACGTCCAGCTCGACTGAGGAGATATTCAGGATGCGATAAATAGTGCCAGCCATAATTTGAGCGCTAAAGGGGGAGTCTACAGTAATCTGCCCGGTGGCCGGATTGAACGCTATTGACGCTTTATCTTCACGGTTGGCAGGACCGCTTGCAATAAGAATTGTTTTCTCGGTAACATAGTCATTGCTACCGATTAAGGCAGCATCGATGAGCGTGTCCCGGGTAATTGCCCCATCCGCGGTCGTAATACCCGTATGAGCGGTTAGAGCTTCTATCAGTTCAGCTCTGGCTAATGCGTATCCCTGTCTTCCTGTAGTCATAATGCACTCCTCCCTAAGGCATATTCAATGGCGGGTGCTAGATATGTCCTTATTATAACATCAAGACCGTATTTTTATTCTCTCCTCGAATCATAGTTCAGCTCTTCCTAATGCATAACTTATGGATGATGACGGGTAGGTTCTAAAGGCTACATCAGCTCCGTATGCTATGCCTATTAAATTTCGGGCAAACGCTCTGAAATGATATACTGTCCCAGGTTCTAAGGGAGCTAATGCTTGCGAGAAAGTTTGCCCAATTGTCTTACTTGTAGTGGGAGTGCTGCCTCCATAGGCAACCGACTTACCCCATTGAAAACCACAATCGCAGGCAGCTCCACCATCATCGTTTAGAGTGCCGTTGAGAGTAGCCTGCTGGTATCCCAGTGTCGTTACCGGGTCAGAACTGACTATCGGCGCCTCTGTCAGGGTAAGAAGAGTTCTATCAGCTCCGTAACTTGTTCCCTCACTATTAGTGGCGAAGGACCTGAAGTGATATATTTTGTTCCGGTCTAATCCTATAATCGTCTGAGCAAAAGCTTGCCCGGTCACTCTACTTTGTGTAGGGGTAGTATTGCCATAAGCACTGGTTAAGCCCCATTGAAAACCGCAGTCGCAGGCTTCGCCACCGTCATTATCCAGTGTACCATTCAGGTCGGCCTGGTGTAGTCCTATTAAGGAGGCTGGGTCAGTGATAACCGTTCCAAGCACTATCAAAATAGTAGTAAATGCTACGTCCTCCCCATAGGTAGTACCCGAGAGGGTAGTAACATATGACCTAGTGTGGTAAAGTGTTCCCTGGAGCAAGCCTGCAAGAGCTGAGGTAAATGGTCCCGTAGCACTGGGTACCCCATTTAGAGTCTTGGAATCAGCAATAGTGGGGTTCGGTAAAATCGACCAGCAATGGCCATGCTGGGTGGGTCCGACATCCAGGTCTAAGTCGGTAATGTTCCCGTGCCCAGTAGCTGTTGCAGCCATGATACCGGTGACCGCCTGGGTGGTAACAGCCACCGCTATAATCAGGGCTCCAGCATCAGCGTCGATTCGGAGAGAATAAATCGTTCCTCCGCCGGATTTATACCATACTATATTAACTTGAACCCAGTTGGCAGCAGGGGAAACCACAATTGAAAGCAAAATATTGTCCAGGGACCCTACAGAACTTCCCCCCATATTGCCGGTCCAATTCTGGATACCCAGGCTATCTATTAACTGGATATACCAATAGGAGCCGGGCCCACCAGTGAATGCCTTTAGTACCCATGACCAGAGCTGTAGCCGGACTATTTTACCTCGCAAGTTGGCAATAAGCCCGGCATTGTTTTGTGCAAGTGAAGCCGACCTAATATTAGCCGAGCCAGTCTCAAATAGAGCATTAAAAGTTCCGATGATAGACTGAACCGCGTCAACACTGAGACTACCGCTTGGATCGGCTTCAGTCCAGTTAGTAAAGTCCCCCGTTTCAAGACCGGCGTTGAGGAGATATTCGGTTGGGGCACTTCCATAAGTGATGGTCAGCCAGGGCGCTTGGTCGGGCACGCCGGCATAGCCAAAGGCATCTCTACCTGCACCTGCATGGTTACTGCGGTCGTCGAAGTCTTCCCAGAAAATAACAATGCTGTTGCCTTGTACCCAGCCCGGCCGGCTTACGACTTCTTGTATCACCGAGGCTATGTCGGGGCTCTCATAATGCAGATTGACAGTCCATGCCCCTATCCCGTCCCAATTAATTCGGGCTGCCGTATGATTAACAAAGCGGGCATCGAATACGGCTGAGTCGTTGATGAAAGCAGGAGCGTTATCAACATCTTCAGCGCTGACCATGGTTTTTGTTACTACGCCGCCAAGGGAGGCACGAGATATGAACGATAGATGGGCTTCGGTAATGGTCGCACCTTGCGGAACATAGATATTATTGAAACGTATTCCAACGCCGTATTGGTAATTGACAGCATCATAGGCACCGGCGAATAACGACACAGATCCAAATCCAAACCAATCTGGAGTCAGTCTTCTGGCAACACAATCGTTGTTCGCATTGACCTGTCTATTCCGTACAGTCAAATTTGTTTCCTTACATTTCTTGAGAAAAGTTAATCCTGCAGCACCTGCCAGATATTAAGGATGCCTGCCGCAGGTGCAATCGCCGTTGTGATCTGGACTCCAACAAACGCATTCCAGTCATCCCAGGCTAATCCGATAGAGATATTGCCATTAGCAGGGCAGGGAATTGGGGGGCCGATATTAGTACCTAATTGCCATGTCTCTCTTACGTTCCCGACGAGCTGAACTATGATAGCCTGGTCCAGACTCGATTCAAGCTTGAATGTCAGCCTCTTGCTGTTCCTATAGTCAACCAGACCATCAGAGAAGAACACACCAATATTCCGTATTGCTTGGTTGAAGATAAGCACCGGGTCTTTGGCCACCCAGGGAGTTGATACTGCAATCTGGATTTCAGCTACTCCGGGCACTCCAGGCAAACCGGGAAGCCTTGGTAAACCCGGGATGCCCCCCAGACTAAGATTTTTTATCGCTGCCAGGGTATCTACCTCAGCTTTAATCAGCCCCTCGAGCAGGTCAGCAATATAGTCCAGCTTATCACTTTCCGTGGCGGCTTTGGCCGGCTTGGATTGGAACAACATTGTTAATCCAGCACCTACAGCGCCTCCAGCTACTACCAGGAGTGCATTCTTCCCATTGTCTTTTTCAGCCATGTGGCACCTCCTACACGATCCCGGCCGCTACTTTTTTGTAGAGATCAGCCGGTGCTTCTGCTTCAGACATCAAACCAAACCTTACCCTCAGAATATTGTTGAGCTTGATACGCTGGAAAGTGTAGCGGAAGGGGGTAGCGCCGGCGATGCCGGCAGCAGTAGTAGTTAGCCTTATCGAGGTGGTAGCCGGTATGAAACAGGCAAGTTCTCCGCCGGGTATCAGGCTCAGCGGGAGGGTAGGGAACTGCCGGTAGTTAGCATCGTTGTCGCGGTCGATGATAAGTTGGATGTTATTGACGCCCAGATCCTGCGACGCGATACGGGTTAAAACCAGCATCTCTCCTGGCTTGGCATACATCACTTCTACCTGGTAGATGGTGTTAGCTGCAGCTATGGCTATGTTCCGGGTGTGAGTCTCTTCCCCAACCACCGGGTATTCTCGCTCGATAAGCTGGCTAATAGGCAAAGGCAAAAGCCCCTTCTCCACGGTAGCTGCTACCCCGAGCTCCTCGCTGATGGCTTTCTCTTTATCATTGAGAGCAATACCCCAGAGCAGCTTGTGAGCTATTGTCGGGGGATAGACCCAAAGCCCATAATGCGTGCTGTAGTTAGCGACTACGCCCAACCCGACGAAGTTGAAGTAGAGCTGGTCCTTGGCCGGTAAATCCCAAGCTCCGGGGAAAGCGTTTAACAGCATCCCGGCATTCTGCTCGATGAAAAGGCTGTCATACCGGGCACGCAAGTTTACCAGGGCATTAAGAGGCACCTGCATATTGGTCAGCCTCAGTATAAATGGGCTGAACCTCCTCACGTCCAGGACTGGCGGAGCAATCTCGGCATTAAGCGCCGTGGTGCCATACCAGGCATCTGGAAGAAGTTCTGGCGGAAATTTCACCATTTTTATGATCGCATCACTAAGCATGTTGCCCTCCTTATTAACTGGTATATTATCATATTTTTACTACTAATTCATCTGCAGCAGGGTCAAGATATATATTCGCAACTTTAGAACTGCCTACCGGCGGCAGGCTAAAAACAGACACATCATCTTCCACTCTGGGTGATGAAATAAGCTTATCTGCTCTTTCCCCATTGCGATGATGTACTAACTCCCAGGGCTCCAGGCATCTACCAAGATGCTTTGCCATAACTAAACGATGCTCAAAAACATAGCCATAGGTACCACTTTTACTTTTGCTACACATTGCGAAAAACGTGTCAGCCTGTTTAAGATTTATAACCACATATCCTTCGTGTATATACCTACTACCAATAGACATTAGCGTCCCACTGCGCGCGCTCCGTGGCCTAACTGGGATACCATAACATCTAAGGTATCTTATTATGGTACTCGCCTGGCAGCCAATTCTATTGGCAATTTTAGTACTACTAAGACTCTCACTTATATAGAGATGTTCCAATACTGGTTTTGTTATTCCGCTGTAGCGTCGATATCCGTATCTAGTCATATAAAATTAGCCCGCTATGGAACTTGCCATAGCGGGCTAATCCCCCTACTTTAACACTGGCAAAAGCTCCAATGTCCCAAGGTTTTCTCTGGTGGTTTGCTATTCTTTTTTCGGGTGGGACAGGAGTCACCGGTCATAAGCCGACGACTCTGCCCAGTCACTTTACGGGGTTATTTGCAGGAAGACCATGGGCGCTGCCTGACCTACGCCATTCGGGATCGTCATCACGAACCCGGCATGCTGCTGGTACATCGTATTCGCATCGGCAGGGTCATGCCTATCAATCGAGCCATCGGCCCGGAAGACAATCTCAACATTGTGGGCGCCAACACCGACGTTTGCCTGAGGAGCAACCCAGCGGGGGCCCCAGGTCTGGAACCACAGGTACTCGTTAGTTAAAGCTCCGACCATCGGCATCCCCATGACCGGCTGTCGTTCATAGCTACCTTGCGCCAGCAGCAGGAACGGGTTTGCCATACACTCGACATGGCTCACCAGCTCCAGGATATAGTCGGTTGGCCTGTCCAGCGTTATCGTCATCGCTCCACCGGGCGCGAGAACAGCGGTATTGCCCTTTATCATGCGAAGCATGGTATGGTTGGCAGTGTGTGGAGTAAGAACACAATAGCCGCCGGCTAACTCATTCAGGCCGATAGCGCCATCATGGGCAGCTCCGTCGCCGGCTCCCACTGTTACCACAACAGTTCTTGAACCGACAGGGGTATCGGCAACCACAGCCCACGAGACGTGCTGGGTAAGAGAGATATGAGAACCCACATCGGGGATCTGAGTGTTGAATGCTTTCCCGTAATGGAATCTCCTCAGATCCAGCGGGTCAGATATGGGGTATGAGAACCCGATCGGGTAATTCGGGGTAGTACTTTTTTCATATACATCCTGTTTCACTTAAGTTTCCTCCTTATGCGTTAGTCTTATTTTTCAAGGCTATGGCTGGCTTTCTACCAGCCCTTTGACGCCTTCGGTTTAGCCCCGCATCTCTATGCGGGTACCGGTAATCGCCACGGTCACACCCAGTGGATCGGCCGGGAGTACTGCGCCGTTATCACGGATTACAACCATGCCTATCTCATTCCAGATCAGGTACGGCCGGTCCAGTTTAGGAATGGCCGCGAACACATCGAATGGCGGCATCGGGAAAACAGACAGGAACGATATCGGCCAACGGCCATAGACCAGCTGGTTGATAGCGTTATCGGTCGGGACTAGGCTCTGCCTGGTGGTCGGCCCCTTGGGATGATAGTCACCGGCAATGCGCAGGCCCGTTCTGGCCAGGTTGGGGAATACCCCGAGCGGCGGCATGAGGGTATCGTTATTCGCCGTTACACCGAGCGACTTTACCAGCAGGGCATCTTTGTCGTCGTACTCCCAGTACATGTTTTCCTGCTCTTCGATAACGCCACCCTGGGTGAACCGGAACTGGTAGTCACCCTGCAGGCCATCGGTCGGCAATGCATTGTAGGCATAGCGGGCGAAGGGGTTAATCTTGGGTACCGACTGGTCGACGCCACCGGGTAGAGTCAGCCATGAATCGGCGTTAACCTGTATCGGGTTCTTCATTATCGGCAGTGTCCGGCCGCGGGCGCCATCGACAATGTAGGCGGGGAATACCATATCTCCGAATGCGGCAGGAAGCTCGGCTGCCTTGTAGACGTAGCCCCAGAGACGGACGCGGTATTGCTGAGCGGCGCCGGTAATACCGAGAACGTTGGGCCCGGCGAGACAGGCAACGGTTACATTCTGCTTGTACTTCAGTGTGGTATTAAGCAGCGGATTATTGCTGCGCGGGGTGCCGAAGGTATACAGATGGTTGTTGAAGATGCGCTCTTTCTGGGGAGCCATGCAGCTGGTGCGGACACCGGACAGTGAAACGTACTGCCCGATTTCATGTCCATCGAGCACGATGACGACTTTCCGCAAGTCCTCATCGATGAGGCCGGCTCCGATAGGCGGCAGGATTTCGGCGTAGACTATTTCACCCCTCTCATCTTGCTCAAGCTCGCCGCCTACGGCAAGAGGAGTAGGTCTGGCCCAGGTATTAGCAGCCTGTGCTACCGTCTGGAGAAAATCAGCGAGTAACCTTAATTCATAATGTTCCATTGATGTCCTCTCCTTTCCCGGCATTTCCATTTTGCCGGTGATAGATTTTCGACTCTATTTTATTTTGGCTAGATTTCCAGGACAGACGTTCTCATGCCCGTTGTCGCTCCACGAGACGCGTTTGCCGCAGCCTGTGCCCGCTGCCATGCGGTATAGGCTGCAGAAGGCGTAGGTGAATTTGCCCCGGTAGTCATCTGGTGAACCCCTTTCCTGCCGGCAAGTTGGGCACCGGCGGTGACAAGCCTTGTTGCCATATCACCCTTTACCCAGCCCATCGCAGTCGCCAGAATTGCAACGATTGGCAAGCCATAGTTGTAATATGTGCCAATCTGGCCCATAATCGGCAATTTCTTACCGGCTGCCAGAGTTCCAGCGGCACGTGCCTCCAATCCTCTCTTTTCATCCTGGTTCTGCAGTAACTGGTCTCCAGCGCCAAGAGCACCACCCACCACGAAATCTACACCTACCTTTGTCCATT
>Ga0299915_10001419_pt1 | contig 17781 bp, 21 predicted proteins | sample RVTome_13_FD_200263 | JGI IMG/M metagenome (GOLD analysis project Ga0299915, IMG submission 200263) | Soil microbial communities from uranium-contaminated site in the Upper Colorado River Basin, Wyoming, United States - RVT92D227 (version 2) ... | reverse complement strand
CGTCCGGGCCGAACCTAGCGCCGTTTGGGCACCTCCTGCGACACCCCGAGCGCGTACTGCGCGGCGAGCGAGGGCGCAGGGGCGCTCACGTCACGCACGGAAACCCGGCCACCTGCCCTGGCCGAGGGTGTCGCGGGCTCGCCGTCCGGCGCCACCCGGCGTAATGTTTCCCCTCTCGCTTGGACCGTGTAGAGGGCACTGCGCCTTGCTTCGGGAGGGTCCAGATGGAGCAGCACCAGGTCATCGTCGTGGGAGGTGGGATCGGCGGAAGCGCGGCGGCGCTGCGCGCGGCGCAGCATGGACTGAAGGTCGCCTGGATCCGAGGCGACGCCGGGACCGCCCGCGCGAGCCGAGCGCGCTACGTCTTCAACATCGACAACATGATCGGCGTCTCGGGCGGCATCGTGCAGCGCAAGGTGTTCGAGCTGCTCTCGGGTCCCGAGCATGCTGCGGCGCGCGAGGCGATCGCTCGCACTCACTTTCACGTCGGCATCCCGCGGCACGCAGGTGGCGGTCTTCGGGGCGAGCGAGGCCGCGGCGCAGGTCGCGCTGCTCTTGCACGAGCGCTACGGCGTCTCCGTCACGCTGCTCGGAAACGGCGAGGCGCTCGAGGTGAAGGCGGAGACGCGCCGGCTGCTGAATGCGTACGGCGTGACTTTCCGGGAGGGGCGCTTGGTCGAGATCCTCGACGGAGAGACGGGACGGAAGGGCGAGAGCCTGCGCGGATTCCGGCTCGAAGACGGGACCGAGGTGCAGGCGCGCTTCGGCATGGTCACCATGGGGCTACACCGCGTCTACAACGATCTCGCCCGCCAGCTCGGCGCGGAGCTCGACACCGCCGACGGCCCGGAAGAGGTTCGGCACGTGCTCGTCGATGACTCGACCAGCGAGACGAGCCTGCAGGGGCTCTTCGCCGTCGGCGACATGAGCCGGCACCGCGGCGGTCGGGCGCGTGATGCGTCGGGACGTCCCGACCGTGGAACGCGACACCCCGCTGCCGCAGGTCTGGTGATCGCCACCCAGTCAGAACTCATCGTCATCCGGGAAGGCGATCGGAGGAGCCGGGAATACGGCGGGACCTGGACCTATCTGCTCCTGGACCGGATTCAGCGGATCCTCGTCGGACGAAGCGAGGATCGCCACCTCCTGGAGATGAAGGTCGTCCTCCCCGGCAGCGCAGTCGTCACCTGCGAGTATGCGTACGACAAGGAGGGTGAGGTCCGCGCGTTCGTCGATGGCGCCGGAACCGGGCGAGGACCACAACCTGTAGTGTGCACGAGCTGAACCGCGCCTGGAACCTCTCCGAGGACGACCTGGTGGAGGTCTACCGCTGCCGATGCGCCCCGGCGAGCTACGCGGCCTCCGCCCGACCCTCGAGGCGTGGAAGCTACAGGCGGGGGCCAAGGGCTCGTCTTCCGCCCGGTCTCGAAGCGTGGCGGACGACCGGGCGCGCCGCCCCAGTTCATCCAGGAGCACACGATGTGGCGCCACCTGGGCGGAGCGCTTAACGCTTGCAGGCACCCTGCCGTCACGTGGTATGAGGCCACGAAGCACACGTTCGCGAGCCACTATCTGATGAACGGCGGAAGAATCGAGAGGCTGGCCACGATACTCGGGCACGCCGACACCGAGGTGACGAGCCGGTATGGGCACCTCCGGGTCGACCTCTTCCCCGAAGAGGACTTCAACGCCGTGGGTCTGAGTCGCGCGAACGCTTGCCTGAACGGTACCGCGGCCGGTACAAATGGCCTAACAATGGCCGAACAAGCGGCAGGTGGAGGCGCGGCGAAGGCGAATAAAGCATCCGAAATACAGTGACTTGCGCCCTTAGCTCAGTTGGATAGAGCGTCGGACTACGAATCCGAAGGCCAGAGGTTCAAATCCTCTAGGGCGCGCTTCTCAAGAGGCTCCGCGGGCACCTGGCTCGCGGAGCCTCTCCTGTTTGGGGGCCGACGTCACCTGCTCCACCCCGCGTTGCTCGAGGAGGCCTTCCTGGTCCTGCCCGTCCCGAAGTATTCCGTCCAGGCTGCGCGGCGCGCGCTGCAGCAGCCAAGCTCGTGGCGCTCCACGATGGTGTAGTGTGCGGGCCTGCGCTCCGACCGGCCGAGAGAGGCCAAGCACTTCACCCCCCGCCATCCATGTTCGACTGGCTTCATAGTCTGGCATCGCGCGATCTCGCGATCGACCTCGGGACCGCCAACACGCTCGTCTACATGCGCGGCATGGGCATCGTCTCGAACGAGCCCAGCGTGGTCGCCGTCCAGCAGGACGCGCGCGGTGGCCAGCGGGTGCTCGCGGTGGGCAAGGAGGCGAAGGCGATGCTCGGCCGCACCCCGGGCAGCATCGTCGCCATCCGACCGATGAAGGACGGCGTCATCGCCGACTTCGAGGTCACGACGGCCATGCTGAAGTACTTCATCAACGGGGCCCAGAGCCGGAGGAAGTTCGTCCGGCCACGCATCATCATCGGGATTCCATCCGGCATCACGGAAGTGGAGAAGCGCGCGGTGCGCGAGGCGTCAGGGTCCGCCGGCGCCCGCGAGGTCTACCTGATCGAGCAGCCCATCGCGGCGGCGATCGGGGCCGGCCTCCCCATCTCCGAGCCGTCGGGGAACATGATCGTCGACATCGGCGGCGGCACGTGCGACGTGGCCGTCATCTCTCTGGGAGGCATCGTCTGCAGCCGCTCGGTGCGGGTCGCAGGCGACAAGATGGACGAGGCCATCCTCCAGCACGTGAAGCGCAAGTACAACCTCCTCATCGGCGAGCGCACCGCCGAGCTCGTCAAGATCGCCATTGGAACGGCGTACCCGACCGAGGAGGAGCTCACCATGGAGATCAAGGGCCGCGACCTCGTCGCGGGCATGCCGCGGACCCTGACGGTCACCTCCAGCGAGATACGCGAGGCGCTCGGCGAGCCCCTGAGCGGCATCGTGGAAGCGGTGAAGGTGACGCTCGAGCGCACGCCGCCCGAGCTCGCCGGCGACATCGCCGAGCGCGGCATCGTGCTCGCTGGCGGCGGCGCTCTGCTGAAGAACCTGGACGTGCTGCTGCGCGAGGAGACGGGGCTGGCTGTGTACCTCGCCGCGGACCCGCTCACGGCCGTCGTCGTGGGGGTCGGGAAGGCGCTCGAGGAGATGGCCGTCCTGCGCCAGGTTGCGGCGCGGTCCTGAGCGCCTTCATCCCTTCTCCCCGAAGCCCGCCTCGATGACCGCGGCGACCGCCTCCATGGCAGCTCCTGCGTCCTCGCCCTCGCAGGTGACGAGGAGCGCGGCTCGATGCGAGGCGGCCAGGGTGAGCAAGCCCATGACGCTCTTGGCGTTCACGTGCATGCCGTGCACGCCCACCGAGATGTCGGCGCGGAATCGGTTCGCCGTCTTGACGAGCTGAACCGCGGCGCGGGCGTGAAGCCCGAGCCTGTTGGGGATGACGCACCGGCGCTCTCGGAACTCCATGGCCGGTTGACTACCCATGTCCTGTGCCGTCGCGGGTGACCACCTCGTCCCTCGCCAGGGGGGACTTCAACTCATGTCACCAGGCGCTGTGTCGAGCTCCGGCGCTCGCCCGGCTTCGCCGTCGCGACGTGCAGGAACGACTCGACGTCGATCAGGTCGCGCGCGCCCATCGACCTCAGCTCTTCCAGGAGATGCTCGGAAGAGCGCAGCAGGGCCGCATACGTCGCCCAGTTCGGCTCCGACTCGTAGCGGAGGTCCAGCCCGAGCCGCTGTGCGGCCTCGCAGGTAAACGACGGCCGCAGGAGCATGTGGCGGTCGGGCTGCGCGATGAACGGGAGCAGGGTGACGAGCGGCCAGCCCGCCTCGCTCGCACCGCCCGGGAGCAGCGCGACGGCCACCGCGAGCGCCTCGAAGCGGGGGGCCTCGGGCGTAGGCGCAGCCAGGAAGTCGAACAGCGCCGCGAAGAACAGGCGCCCGGCGACGGCGTCCTGCAGGGCACGCTCGAGCACCTCCTTCTCGCAGGCCTTCTGCATCGTGCGGACGTGTCGTTCGACGCGGAGCGCGCGGGTCGCGAGCTCGACGACGTCGCCGACGGCGAGGAGCCGCTCTGCCTCCCCGTGCCCGAAGGCCTCCACGAACGCCTCGTGCGCGCGGCGCCACCGTGAAGCGCGCTCGCGCCGGAGCGCGCCAGCGCCGCAGTACGCGGGATCGGTGAACCCCTTCGGGAACGCCTCCAGGAAGTGCGCGAGCGCCTCCTCGTGCGACAGCCAGTTTCCCGCGAGGCCGTACCGGCCGCTCTTCGAGTCGTGCACGAAGCTGGGCAGCCCGGCGAGCCAGGCGTTCCCCTCGGCGCCGACCGCGGTCAGCAGGGGTTCGGCGAACGCCAGCCGCAGCTTCGTCGCCACGCGCTTGCCGCCGGCCGCGAAGAACACGTGGACGGCTCCGGGTTCGGTGGCGACCACCTTCCCCACGCCCAGGGACGCGTGCCTCACCAGTACTCCCCGCTTGAGATCGTTCATGGTCGGCTTTCCGATCGGCGCTCGCGAAACGTGCCCGAGCCGCTCGGAGCCAGAAGGGCGCCATGCAGGCAGGCACGATCGATTCGCGCGGTAACACGCCACGTCGCAGACGGGCGGCGTGCTGGCCGGGCAGTTCGCCCGGCACCTCATCCATGCGTATATCACGGATACGGGCAGGTATGCCGACACGCACCCGCCGTGGGTTGCTACTGAGCGTTCTCCAGCACGTCATCCGGCCGCGCCGAGGCGCTGCAAGAAAGCAGGCATCGCGTCAATCGGCTCGGGAAGAGCTGCTCCTCGGGGACGCACCGAACGCATGCGTCCCCAAGCGCCGGCGGCCCACCGTTCACGTCGCCTTCGGTTCGCCTGCCTTGGCCTGGGGCTGGTCGGGCTTCTTCACGGCTCGGTGGGCTGCGGCCCTGGCCGCCTTGGCCTCCGCCTTGGCCTTCACCTCGGCGGTCGCCTTGGCCCTCGCCTCCGCCTGGGCGGGCGAGTCGACGTGTTTCGCGCCGTCGTTTTTGAACGCATCGTTGAAGCTCATGTACGCCTCGGTGGTTGAGGTATGGGGATAAGGTGCCGAGCTCGAACCAGCACGGGCATTGCGGGTCGCTCGGCGGGCTGGAAGCGGGCGCTCCCCTTTCGCAGCAGACTCCGGCCCGCCTCGACCGAACTCACCCCCCGCCCCGACGTGCCGATGCAATCTGGTTCAGGAGCGCCGCGAGGCGGACGCCGCCGCGCTGCAGAGCCGCCTCCACGCGGCGGCGCTGTGCAGCGGCGTAGTCGGGTGGCAAGCGGAGGATCCCCTTGTCGCCCGGCCGTCGCCCCAGCTCTGCGTAGATCCCTCGCGCCTCCCGGTTCGACTGCTCAGCCCAGATTGCCGGGGTGAGATCCGCTGCCCATCTCTCCGCGTCCGCGGGGGCGATCCTGCCCGCCAGCATGCGCGCCGCCGAGAGCACGGTGCGGTGCCGGAGGAGCGGCTTCACGACGTCGTGGTCCCACACCCGGTGCAGGTTCGATGGCTGCCGTCTGCGCCTGACCCGGACCAGGAAGTCGTTGCCCCCGCGGTCCCAGCCGTCGCCTGCGTGGAGCGGCTGATGCACGTCGGCGACCAGGTGGACGAGCCACCGGAGCGCGTCCGCACGTCGCATCGCGCTTCCCCCGGCGACGAGATCAGCCCTTGCCCGCTCCATGGCCGCCACGACGCATGCGCCGCCCACGCAATCACGGCGCGCGTCGTAGCTTCCAGACGACATCGGGATGTTCACGTAGTGCCAGGGCCGCGTGGCCCGATCGCGCTGGGCATCCGCCCAGGTGGCGATGTCGGGATCCGAGAGCGGCGTGTCTCCCGCGATCTCGCGCACCATCCGGCGCGCCTCCGGAGTCAGCCGCGACTCCGCGACGGCAGCGATGATCTCGTGTCCGGACGACCCCCACGCCACAGCCGCTCCGGGTACGAACACGGTGAGCGCAAGGAGAACGCTGCAGAGCCCGCTCGCCTGGCTCCTCACGCACACTGCGCCCTTGCGCTCGGCGCGGCGCGAGCAGCCAGCCTCGCGGTCCAGGAGGCCCTTCGTCCTTCCCTCACCAGTCTCCATGAGCGTCCCTGCCTACCACGCTTCTGGTCCAGATCGAGGGTCCGGCGCGGAAAGGCGTGGGTGGCCGCGCGGGGGGCGCGTTGCTTCACGTTCCTTCACACATCCCGCTGAATCGGTCTCGCCCGAGCCCCGTCTCTCGCGTGAACGACGGAGGAACCCATGAAACGAATGATTCGAAGCATCGTCCTCGGCGGTACCGCAGCCATCGCGCTCTTCGCTGGTCAGGCACGCGCGCACGATACGGAGCGCGCCCGGCCAGTCGTCGCGCCGGTGAGCGCCCGGACGCCGATCCGCCTCGCGCGCTGGGATCGCCACCACGGTCGCCTCGAGATGCGGCGCCAGTACTTCGAGCTCGCCGCCGCGCGAGAGCGGTTCTACCGTGAGTGGCGCGGCGGCCGCCACGACCGCGACCGCTTCGAGGGATGGTGCGCGGCGCGGCGCGCAGAACTGGACCGGCACTGGGCGCACGAACGCGGCCGCTGGTAGCAGTCCTCCGCCTTGAACACCGTCCACCGGCCGGCACACGCTGCCGGCCGGTGTGCAACCCGAGGCGATCGAGATGCGCGAGCGCAGCGGGCCGCTCGCCTGGAGCCGCTGATGACGCGGCTCTAGCCGCGGCGCAGGGGCAGGAGCGGGTGAAGCCGCCCGTCTCTGAGGTAGAGCCCCGCCCACGCGAAGACGCCCAGCAAGACGGGGATCGCGAACGGCTCTCCGGCCCGCACGTGGGTCGCGACCGCGCCACCCAGATACGCGGTGACCAGCACGGCACCGAGCACGGCGGTGCGGGGGATCACGTAGAGGAGAGCGCAGGCGAGCTCGACCACGGCTAACGCGGCGAGCGAGTTTGCCGGGTAGCCGTACCGGCCAGTGAAGGCCTCCACGACCTGTGGAGGCCGAGCGAGCTTCATGGCCGCGCTCGCCACCATCGCGAGGACGGGAAGCGCGGAGAGGACACGTCCGGCCCACACGTTCCACCGCGCCGCGGGTACAGGGATGTTCGCCGCGCCGGGGCCGACGAGATTCTCCGATTTGCCGAGTGCCATGTTCGAGTCTCCTTCGGTTTCGTGCGTCGGAGGATTCGAATGGGCAACCGGCGGTGACCTGTGCAACCTCCATCTGGAGGGCGCGAACGCACGAGGGTGATTGCCATCCTTCGCCTCCCGTGCTCACTTGCCACGCTGGACACGGGTCGCCGTCCCCGACCGCGCCGTCTGGCGGCGGGTGAGAACTCGCTGCGCACCTTGGAGCTGCGACGAGGGAACTCGATGGACTGGAAATCCTTGAAGGACACCCCCCCCTGGGAATGGCCGGAGGGTGCCTCGAAGATGCTCCTCGGCGTCCTCCAGGATGATCGGGCTCCCGAGTCCGATCGCCTCCTGGCCGTCGAGCTGGCGGGAGTCTTCGGCGTCGTGGACGACGAACTGGTCGATGCCCTCCTCTCGATCCTCGCCAGCCGAGAGAGGTCCGCGGAGGTGCGCGGCAAGGCGGCGATCTCCCTCGGCCCGGTCCTCGAGCACGCTGACACCGCCGGGTTCGAGGACGCCGACGATGCGCCGATCGCGGAAGGGACGTACCGCCGGATCCGTGAGTCGATGCGACGCCTGTACGCGGATGCCGGGGTTCCGAAGGACGTGCGACGTCGCATCCTGGAAGCGTCCGTGCGCGCCCCCCAGGACTGGCACGCGGACGCGATCCGGGCCGCTTACCGCAGCGATGACGCGGCCTGGAAGCTCACCGCCGTCTTCTGCATGCGCTTCGTCCCGGGCTTCGACGCGCTCATCCTGGAAGCGCTGGCGACGAAGAACCCCGACATTCACTACGAGGCGGTCCAGGCCGCAGGCGACCGGGAACTCGACGACGCGTGGCCGCACGTCGCGGCGCTCCTCTCGTCGGGGCACACCGAGAAGCTCCTGCTCCTGGCAGCCATCGAGGCAGCGGCCAGCATCCGACCCCGCGAGGCGGCAGAAGTCCTGGTCGATCTGGCGGACTCGGACGATGAGGACATCGCCGCGGCGGTCGACGAGGCCCTGGCCATGGCGGAGGGCCTGTCGGGCTTCGAGGACGACGAAGCCAGTTCCTGATCGGCAGGCCCAATCGGGAGAGCCGCGTTGCGCATCTTCGTGCCGGCCGACCTCGACCGAGGGCGCGTGGTCAACGCGCCGGGCTGGCTCCGGCGCCCACTCCCGGCGGCGTTCGCCGCGGCGCGGCCTGGACGAAAGGCGAGCGCTCACCTCACGTCCAGGCCTGGCGGAAACGAGGCGGCTCTGAGGACCGCCGCCCCTTCATGATCATGGCGCTGCTACTTGCCCGCGCCGCCCGAGGGCTCACCGACCTCGAGGCTCTTCACCTTGACCGTTGTGCCCGACCCCAAGTAGCTGGCACGGACCTCGTCGCCTTCCTTGACGTCGTCGATGGTCGCCTTCACCCCGTTCTTCATCACCATCGTGCTCGCGTCGATCCTGAGGATCTTGTCGCTGCCCGACAGCGTCATCGTGTTCTTGGTGCGGTCGAGCTTCTCCACCTTGCCTTGAAGCGCGTTGGCGGTGGCCGAGCCGGCGGAGGCGCCGGAGCTCTCGCCCATCGTGCTGCCGCCGCTGCTCGTGCCCTCCGCGCCGCTGCTACCGCTCTGCGCGAGGACCGGGCTGGCCATGAAGACCATCCCTGCCGTGGCGAGGCTGAAACCCCATCCCATCTTCCTCATCACAACCTCCTGTCGTCAGTGCGTGCCCGGTGCCTTGTGCTTGCCTGCGCTCTTTGCTGCTAGTTGATCCGCGTTCAGGCTGTACCTGAACCACGGAGCCGAAGTTCCCGGGGCCGAGCACGCCCCCTGGATCCTCTCGATCCCCAACTCGCACGGAGACGCAGGATTCCCGCGCCGTGAAAGCATCGGCCGGGAATGAGGGGCCCCACGCGCGGCTTCCCGCCGTGGAGTGAATGCGACTGGGGCGCGCGACGCACCCATGGAGGATGCGCTTCGCCGCACACCGGGCCTCCGGTCGCGATTCAGCGGCTGATCGGCTTGTACCGGATCCGCTTCGGCTTGGCGCCCTCTTCGCCCAGCCGGCGCCGCTTGTCGGCTTCGTACTCCTGGTAGTTGCCGGCGAAGAAGGACCACTGGGAGTCGCCCTCGCACGCGAGGATGTGCGTGGCGATGCGATCGAGGAACCACCGATCGTGCGAGATGACCATGACGCTGCCGGCATACTCCAGCAGGGCGTCCTCGAGCGCCCGCAGCGTCTCCACGTCGAGGTCGTTCGACGGCTCGTCGAGGAGGAGCAGGTTCCCGCCGATCATGAGGGTCTTGGCGAGGTGGAGCCGGCCTCGCTCGCCGCCGGAGAGCGTACCCACGACCTTCTGCTGGTCCGCGCCCTTGAAGTTGAACCGCCCGAGGTAGGCGCGGCTCGGCATCTCGTAGCGCCCCACCTTGATCTGGTCGCGGCCGCCGGCGACCTCGTCGAAGACGGTCTTCTCGCTCTTCAGATCTTCGCGGCTCTGGTCGACGAAGGCCAGCTTCACCGAGGGACCGATGGCGACCGTCCCGGAGTCGGGCTGCTCCACGCCCGTGATCATCTTGAAGAGCGTCGACTTGCCGGCGCCGTTCGGGCCGATGATGCCGACGATGGCGCCCGGAGGGACGATGAAGGAGAGATCGTCCATGAGCAGCCGGTCGCCGAACCCCTTGGAGACGTGCTGGAACTCGACGACCTTGTCCCCGAGCCGCTCGGCCACCGGTATGAAGATCTCCTGCGTCTCGTTCCTCCTCTGGTACTCGAAGCTCGACAGCTCCTCGAAGCGCGCCAGGCGCGCCTTGCTCTTCGCCTGCCGCGCCTTCGGGTTCTGCCGCACCCACTCCAGCTCCAGCTTCATCGCCTTGATGCGGGCGCTCTCCTGCTTCGTCTCGAGCTCGAGCCGCGCCTCCTTCTGCGTGAGCCAGCTCGAGTAGTTCCCCTTCCACGGGATTCCATGGCCCCGATCGAGCTCGAGGATCCACTCGGCGGCGTTGTCGAGGAAGTAGCGGTCGTGCGTGATGGCCACGACCGTGCCGGGGAAGCGCGCCAGGAACTGCTCCAGCCACTCGACGGACTCGGCGTCGAGGTGGTTGGTCGGCTCGTCCAGGAGCAGCATGTCGGGCTTGGAGAGGAGGAGGCGGCACAGCGCCACTCGCCGCTTCTCGCCGCCCGAGAGGTGGCGGATCGGGGCGTCCCAGGGCGGCAGGCGGAGGGCGTCGGCGGCGATCTCGAGTGCGTTGCCCGTGTCGGCGCCGGCGGCCGCGATGATCGCCTCGAGCCGCGCCTGCTCCTCGGCCAGCTTCTCCATGTCCGCGTCGGGCTCGCTGTAGGCGGCGTAGACGGCGTCGAGCTTCTGCTGCGCGTCCAGCACGTCGCCCATGCCGGACTCCACCTCCTCGCGGACGGTGCGCTCGCCGTCGAGCCGCGGCTCCTGGGGGAGGTAGCCGATCCGGATCCCGCCCTGGCGCTGCACCTCCCCCTCGTACTCCTCGTCCAGGCCGGCCATGATCCGGAGCACGGTGGACTTGCCGGCGCCGTTGAGCCCGAGGAGCCCGATCTTGGCGCCGTGGAAGAAGGAGAGGGAGATATCCTTGATGATCTGCCGCTTGGGCGGGACCACCTTGTTCACGCGGAACATCGACATCACGTACGGGGGCATGGCGCACATTAACGAAAGAGAATGAGCGATGGAATGGCTCAACTACCACCACCTCCTGTATTTCTGGACGGTCGCGCGCGCCGGCAGCATCGCCCGCGCCAGCCAGGAGCTGCGGCTCTCGCAGCCGACGATCTCGAACCAGCTCAAGACCCTCGAGGCGGCGCTCGGTCACCGGCTCTTCGAGCGCCAGGGGCGCAGGCTCGTGCTGACGGACGTGGGCCGCACGGCCCTGCGCTACGCCGACGACATCTTCCGCACCGGCCGGGAGCTGCAGCAGGCCCTGAAGGGCATCCCCACCGGCGAGCGGCTTCGCCTGGTGGTGGGCGTCGCCGACGTCATCCCCAAGCGCGTCGCCGCCCTCCTCCTGCGATCGGCGGTGAAGGCGGTGCCGAACCTCGCGCTCGTCTGCCGCGAGTCGCCGCTCAAGCAGCTCGTGGCCGCGCTGGCCCTTCACGAGATCGACGTCGTGCTGTCCGACTCGCCCGCCCCCGAGGACATCCACGTGCGGGCGTTCAACCATCCGCTCGTCGAGTGCGGCGCCACCTTCCTCGCCTCCCCCGCGCTGGCGCACCTGCGCAAGGGGTTCCCGCGGTCTCTCGACGGCGCGCCGGTCCTGCTGCCGAGCGCGGGCACCGCGCTCCGGCGCTCGCTCGAGGCGTGGTTCGCTTCGCAGGCGGTCCGGCCCGACGTGGCAGGAGAGTTCGACGACAGCGCGCTGCTCGAAGCCTTCGGCGCGCAAGGGATGGGCGTCTTTCCCGCGCCGTCCATCCTCTGGAGGGAAGTGGCCGCCGAGCACGGCGTCGTTCCCATCGGCCACACGAACGACGTGCGCGAGCGCTTCTTCGCCATCTCCGTGGAGCGCCGGCTGCGCCATCCCGCCGTCGTGGCGCTGGCCCAGTCCAGCGGGGCGCTATGACTTCCGTCAGGGCGAGCCCCACCCCGGAGGCGGCTCGGCGAAGGAGTTCCTGCGGAAGGGATCGGCGTTGTCGCGCATCCATGCGTCGTCCGACGAGCTCGCGCGACGCCAGTCCACTTCGATCCCCTTCGCCAGCAGACCCTGGCGATCGTCGTAGCGGAGCGTCAAGAGGGCGTCCGGCCGCGCGCGCGCCCGCTCGAACCGGACCTCCACCACGCGCGAGCCGTGCTCCTCGCCGAACTCGGTTCCGAGCCCGGGGCGATCTCCACGCCTCTCGTCCCGGAGCGCCTGCCCCTCCGCAAGAGCGCCCGGAGCGGGGCTGGAGCTCGACTTGCCCGACCGCCCGGAACTCTCGGGCGCCGCAGGTTCTCGGGAAGGCGCCTGGTAGGGCACGGGCCGGGGCGGGACACGATAGGCAACTCGCTCCGGAAAGATCGCCGCGCCGATCACGCCCACGTCGCGGGCGTCGCCCATCCGCGACGCATACGATCGCTGGACGTCGCTGAACCGGAACGCGGCGACCGACGCCGTGTTCAGGCGGTAGCCGTCGATCGTCAGCTCGCCGCGAGGATCGAGGAGGTAGCCACGCTTCTCCCAGGCCGCCGGACGTCCGTCGATGACGTCGCGCCCGTCCACCGACACGACCACCTCCACGCGACGCCCGGATCCGTTGCGCACGCGGACGAGGTAGCGCTGACCCAGGGCGCCCAGCACGTACATCCGACCCCGGTGCTGGAAGGTGGGGAGGACGGCGCCGGTCTCGTCCACCACGTCGAGGGAATAGGGTCCGCTTCGGGCGATCGGCCCGCGCCCGGGGTCCGGCCGGGCGATGCCCGGAAGTGCGAAGGCGAGCAGGGCCGCGGCGGCAACGAAGGTCTTGGCTCTCATGGAAGTTCCTCCCACGAGATCAAACGCACGGCCGCGGCGAAGGATCTCTCCCGCTCACCACCGTCGATGGTGCGCTCGTACCGGAGGAGCCTCGCGGCGACGGACGAGAGGGACCCACCCCGACTACGCCGCGTCGCGCTCCGTCCCGAGCTCCGCCGTCTCGAGCTGGCGGCGGAGGAGGAGCTTGGTGCTCACCTCGACCTGGCGCGTCCGTTCCCGCGATAGACCCCAGCGCTTTCCGATCTCCTCGAGCGTCCTGGGCGTGTCCTGTTGCAGCAGGCGTTCGTGGACGATGTCCCACCCGAGCTCGCCGATACGCCCCCGCGCGCGGCGGAGGAGGCCGCGCACCTCGCGAGTGGTCTCGGCGGAGAGGTAGGTGGCCTCGGGGCCGGGGGCCTCGTCCGCGACGCGCTCGAGGCTGGGGACCTCACCGTCCTCGCAGGGTGAGCCATCGAGAGAGACGTCGTTCTGCGCCACGGTCCCGCTCCGGGGGCGGACGGTCGAGCGCGCCTCCTTGAGGTACTTCCCGATGTAGGCACGGATCCACCACGCCGCGTACGTGAGGAACCGCGTGCCGGCGTGCGGGTCGAACTTGTCGACTGCGCGTAACAGGCCGAGGTTCCCCTCCTGGATGACGTCGTCGAGCCTCACCGAGCCGCGGCGCTGCTTGCGCGCGATCACCAGCACGAACGCCAGGTTGTGCCGAACGAGCTTCTGCTTCGCCTCCACATCACCCGCGCGAGCGCGAAGGGCGAGCGCGTGCTCCTCCGCGCGCGAGAGCGGTGGGAAGGCGCGAAGCCCCCTTAGGTAGGGGGCGAGCTCGTCGAATTCACCGCTGGCGTGACCTTTCATCGCTGTTCCCATCCCCGATCAAAGGTTTGCAACATCGAGGGCGACGACGCATTCCCGGCAGCGGTCGCCGCGGAGGTCACCGCGATCTCGCCCCTGTTTCCCGGGGGTTGTCCCGCCGCGGGGGCTGCATGTGCGCTCGCCAGCCTGCAATGACCGCCGATCGTGCCCGGGATCGCGGTCATCTGGCGTCGTGGAAGATGATTCCGAGGGTGAACCGCCGCCCGGAACGAACGCGGCTGACGCCGTGCCGCATGGCGACCCGGTAGAGGCCGCGCGCGCCGCGCGCCGGGCGCTGGTTCACCGCGAACACCGCCCCCTCTCCCTGCTCGAGAGCCACCACCTCCACGCGCGACTGCATGCGCGGGCGTTGCTCGGTCAGCACCAGCTCGCCCCCGGTGAAGTCGTGGCGGGGCGCGCTGAGCAGGAAGGCGACCTGGAGCGGGAAGACCAGCTCGCCGTACAGGTCCTGGTGCAGGCAGTTGTAGTCCCCTGCCCCGTACTTCAAGAGCAGCGGCGTCGGCAGGCTCTGTCCCGCGCGGCGGCAGCGTTCCAGGTACGCCTCGTGGTCGGGCGGGTACCCGCCAGGGGCACCGAGCGCACGGGCCCACCGGCCAGCGATCGCGGCGAGCCGCGGGTAGAGTCCGGAGCGCAGCTCGGCGACGGGACCGGGAAGCGGATACGCGTAGTACTGGTACTCGCCTCGACCGAAGCCGTGCCGCGCCATGACGACCCGGCTGCGGAACGCCCCCTGCGCTTCGTAGCCCCGGACGAGCTCCGCGCACTCGGCCGCACTGAGCACCGGGCCGCCGGTCGTGGCATGGCCCCGCTCGTCGAGCTCCGCCTCGATGCGCGGCCAGTCGAGGGAGGCAAGGCGCTCGAGCAGGGCGGTACGCGGAGGGCGAGCGGGCCCGCGCACGCCGCTCACGGCGGCGGCGGCTCCGGCGGAACGGGCTCGTCCGCGAGGTCCGGTGCAGCCCCGCCGCCGATGCCCAGGCGATCGGCGATCGGGACCTGCGCGGCGATGACGAGCGCGACCAGGTCGGCGAGCGGCACGCCGATCACCTCCGCGCCCCGGCGGATCTCGCCGCGGTCGACGGAGCGCGCGAACGCCTTGTCCTTCATCTTCTTGAGGACCGATTCCGGCGGCAGGTCGCGGACGCTCCTCGACGGGCGCACGAGCGCGCAGGCGCCCACGAAGCCGCTCAGCTCGTCGGCGGCCACGATCGCCTTCTGCATGGGCGTCTCGCACGCGATCCCGGTGTAGGGCGCGTGCGCGCCGACCGCCTTCACGATCTCCTCCGGCCAGCCGCGCTCGCGCAGGATCTCCATCCCGCGCCAGACGTGATCCTGGTGCGTCGGGAAGCGCTCGTAGTCGAAGTCGTGGAGCATCCCCACGACGCCCCAGGCCTCGAGCTCGGCGGGCTGCACCACGCCTGCCCGGCGGGCGAGCGCCCGCATCGAGGCCTCGACGGAGAGCGCGTGCCGGCGGAGGGGTTGCGTCTTGGTGAACTCACAGAGGAGCGCCCAGGCCGGGGCGCGGGTGGCGTCGGGCATCCCAGCAATGTAGCGCGGGGGCCTGTCCCCCGCCTGATCCCGTCGATCGCCTCGGGACAGCCGTCACCCCTTGCGGATCACCTTCATGCCCGGGATGGACGAGGTGATGGGGATGGTGTTGATGCTCCTCGCGCCGAGCTTGGCGAGGCTGTACCGCACCAGGGCGAGGGGCTTCTGGGGGTCGTCGACGTCCACCTGGATGTCGTACTCCGTGTATTCCTTCCCCTTGTTGACGGTCGGCTCGTCGCCGAACAGGTTGTTGGCGGTCAGGTAGCGCTCGACCTCCTCGCAGAGCCGGTTGGGGACGTTGAAGAGCAGCATGACCTTGTTCTCGGCGTGCGTGGCCCCGTAGACGTTGAGCAGGAACATCTCGAGGAGCTCCCGCTTCGCGGGATCCATGCCGGTGGCCGGGTTGGTGTAGATGCTGGTCTGGGACCGCATCACGGTCTCGACCACCGCCAGCCCGTATGCCTTGATGGCGGAGCCGGTCTGGGAGATCTCCAGGCCGATGTCCACGGCGCCGTGCTTGACCTTCGACTCGGTCTTGCCCCACGACTCGTAGACCAGGACGCCCTTCTGGATCTTGGGCGGGGTCTTGTACTTCTGCACCGAGTGGGCGGCGAAGTCGTCCGCGCGGCCGATCTCCCCCAGCCTGCGCTGGATCCAGTCGAGCGCGAGGTAGGGCATCTCGGAGGCGACCGTGATGAGCGGCTTCTGCGAGACCAGGCTGCGCAGGAACTCCTCGGTGCTGGTGTAGGCCGCGTCGGCGATGATGCCCACCAGCTGCACCTCCCCGCGGTTCAACGTCATCACGCGCTCGAGGTTCACCTCGATCCCGTACTCGAGCTTCATCTCGAGCTGGCGCTCCCGGATCCAGTCGTCGCCGGCGATCGCCACGTCGAGCTCGCCGATCTCGAGCTGCGAGCCGAACTCCTGCGGCCGGCCGTCCCACCCGAACAGCAGGTTGATGGTGGTGAACTTCGTCGGGCCGCCCTTGTCGTAACCGGACGTCCTGAACCCGCTGGAGGCGAGCAGCTCGATGAGGTTGCCGCCGCGCTGCGCGCTCGCCAGCGATCCGGCGGGCATGCCGATCTTGAGTTGAGTCGTTTCCATGTACGATTTCTCCGAACCTCAGTCGCGCGCCGGGAAGACCTCTTCCAGCGCGCCGTCGCCCCGGATGCGCCGGTAGTAGCAGGTCTTGTAAGGCGAGCCGTCACGCTGCTTGGCGTGACAGGCCCCCTTGCCCTGGGGCGTGACGAGGAAGACGAGCGAGTTTTGCTCGCAGTTGATCCGGATCTCTTCCACCTTGAGCATGTCGCCCGAGGTGAGGCCCTTCTTCCAGAGCTCGTTCCGGCTGCGGCTCCAGTACGTCGCGTACCCGCTGCTCCGCGTCTCGTCGAACGCCTGCCGGTTGACGAACGCGAGGATGAGGACGTCCCGGGTGCGGGCATCCTGGGTCACGACGGGCACGAGCTTCTGGCCGTCCGGTCCGAAGTCGAGCAGGAGCTGGTCGGTATGTTCTTTGGCCATGGAGTCAGAGGCTGCCCCAGGCGAACGGGACGACGCCGACGTCATCTGCCGGAGCCAGCCCGGAGCAAGGGCTACCTTATAGGCTAGAATCCGGCGGCGCGGCCAGCTCGTCACGCGGGAGCGAAGCCGAAGCGCCTCGAGGAGAAACGAGCATGCTCACCGACAAGCTCCCTCGCGTCCGGCTGGCGCATCTCCCCACCCCTCTGCAAGAGATGCCGCGCCTGGCCCGCGCGCTGGGCGGGCCCCGGCTGTTCGTGAAGCGCGACGACCAGACCGGCCTCGCGACCGGGGGCAACAAGGCGCGCAAGCTCGAGTTCAGCGTCGGCGAGGCGCTCCGCGGGGGCGCCGACACCCTCGTCACGCTCGGCGCGGTGCAGTCGAACCACGCCCGCCAGACCGCCGCCGCAGCGGCGCTGTGCGGCCTGCGCTGCATCCTCGTCCTGCGGGGGCAGGCACCCTCCGCGGTGACGGGCAACTTGCTCCTCGACCATCTCCTGGGAGCGCAGGTGCTCTTCTCGGGCACGCGCACGCGGGAGGAGGTCGCGGAGCAGGTCCTGGCCGACGAGCGGGCCGCCGGCCGCCGTCCCTATCTCGTCCCGGTGGGCGCATCCGACGAGTTCGGCGCGCCGGGGTTCGTCGCCGCCATCGAGGAGGTCGGCGCGCAGCTCGAGGCCGAGGGACTGCGCCCGGACCGCATCGTGCTCGCCACCAGCTCCTTCGGTACACAGGCCGGGATGTGCGCGGCGGCCAAGGCGCTCCGCTTCGAGGCCCAGATCGCCGGCATCGCCATCGACGGCACGCAGGCCGAGGTCCAGGCCGGAGTGGCCGACATCGGCAACCGCACGCTGCGCCGCCTGGGCCTGGAGCCTTCCCTGACGCCCCGGGAGGTCGTGGCGTACGACGGTTACCTGGGCGCCGGCTACGCCGTCCTGGGCGAGCCGGAGAAGGAGGCCATCTCCCTCGCGGCGCGGTACGAGGGCATCCTCCTCGACCCCGTGTACACCGGGCGCGCGATGGCCGGGCTCGTCGATCTCATCCGCAAGCGGGAGGTCGGGAAGGACGAGACCATCCTGTTCTGGCACACGGGCGGTTCGGCAGCGCTGCACGCCTACGCGGACGAGCTGCTGGCGCGCCCGTGAGCGCGTCATGCGCGCGCCATCTCGCGCGTGCTCGCCGCGGGGTCACGCCTTCGACGGAGTGGTGGGCGGGTGTGAGCGCGTTTCCGTAGGGCGGGGGCTTGTCCCCCGCCGGTGCATTGCTTGTGTTGAGCGCGTTTCCGTAGGGCGGGGGCTCGTCCCCCGCCG
>Ga0299915_10001418_pt1 | contig 17782 bp, 17 predicted proteins | sample RVTome_13_FD_200263 | JGI IMG/M metagenome (GOLD analysis project Ga0299915, IMG submission 200263) | Soil microbial communities from uranium-contaminated site in the Upper Colorado River Basin, Wyoming, United States - RVT92D227 (version 2) ... | reverse complement strand
TTGGGGTCGACGACGCAGCAGTCCACGGGGCAGACCGCAGCGCATTGGGATTCCTCGAAATGACCGACGCACTCTGTGCACTTTTCGGGATCGATGACGTACCGCTCTTCCCCGGCGGTGATCGCCTGGTTCGGGCACTCGGGCTCGCACGCACCGCAGTTGATGCATTCTTCGGTGATCACAAAAGCCATGGAATTCCTCCTAAAAAAATTAGAGCCTATTATATCGCATCCGGGCGAATTTACAAGGGAACGCCTTACCGAGCGCCCTCGAGCTTCCCGACCTTGAGGGACGCTTCGTATCCATAATAAGTCTGGCTGTATTCCTCCTGGAGCTTCTTGAAGACCGCCAGGGCCTCCTTGATGTCGCCCTTGAGCTGGAGGGCCTCCCCCTTATGGAATAGGACCGCATCGAGGGGATAGGACTTCGGTTTCTCCTCCTCGATCTTCTTGTAGATGTCCAGGGCCTTGGCATAGTCCTTTTTCTTCAAAGCGATCTGGGCTAGGAGCTCCTGGGCCTCGTAATAAAGGACGTCTCTGGGCGTGGACTTAACCTCGCCTGCCCGCTTCTCGGCCTTTTCCAAGTCGCCTTTTTCCATCCAGTAAGTGGCCAGTTCGAGGTAGGCCACTCGGGCGAACCGCCCGCCGCCGGCAAGTTTTTCCAGCCTGGCCAGGTTCTCCGGCTTCTTGTCGAGGTCGGCGCGGAGGGCGATGATCTCACCCACGACCCGGCTTTCCTTCCTCAGGCCGCGGTTCTTGAGGGCCGTCAGGCCGAGGAAAACTAGGACCAGAAAGGCCAGGACTCCCGCGGCGATGAAGATCTCTTTTGCCCATTTCTTCAGGAGATCGAGGAACGTGCTTATCCCCGAAACGAACTCGTCCTCTTTAAGCTGCTTTCTTTCCACTCTTTTCATGCGCGTCTCCTCACAGGCTCAAAGCACCGGATTCTTTTTTAACACAATCCCCCCAAAAAGCCAAGACGACTCCATCCCCCCAAATTGCCGAAAAGAATCCAAAATTAATACGAACACAATAAAAAAGTTACAATGTATGAACGGAACTGAATGCCTTCCTCAAGCCCCCGTAGCGGAGGGGGGACCCGAGTCCTATGAAGGCTATTTCGGCGACGCGCCCAAGACTCTGTTCATATTTCTTGCCACCCCCTACCCCCTCCGATAATCGGAGGGGGGCTCTGATATCGTCCGCGTCGCCGGCAGAGGTGCGACGGGGGGAACCGACGGGACTGGTTCCCCTTAATATTCGAACTGGATTAGTCCGGTCTTCTCCTGGAGCTGTTTCCTGATATCCTCTTGCCGGACCTTGCCCTCTTTCACCGCTTTAACGGCCTTGAACAGCTCGTAGGTCGGGAGGAGCCCGTTGCCGTCCTTCTGGGCCTCTTCGCACTGGATCGGAGCAAAGGGACAGTTCCGGAGCTTCGCCTCCTGCGGGGTGAAGTAGTTTCCGATGAGGACGGCCTTCATCTTGGTGTTATCGAACTCCTGCATCCGCCGCCCCTTGTACTTCTGGAGGAGCGCGCACTCATCGTCCGTCGCCCAGTTCTTGTTGCTTTGGACGAGGACCAGGATGAGCGGTTCCCTCTGCATGCTGACCTCGACCGGATGGTCCCCCGTCTCGATCAGCCAGATGTCCTCTTCCTTGTTCCGGATGACCTTCTTCCAGTACTCGTCCACATCCACGACCTTGCCCCAGCCCAGGTGCTGCAGGGCCTGGACGACGGCCTTCTTGAGATCCTGACCTTCCCCTTTAAGGAGCGTGTTGAAGGACTCCTGTTCCGTGGCCCGGGCCTCCCGGATCCTGTCCTCGATCTCCAGCAGGGCCTGCTCGTGCCTTTCCTTTTCCTCGATCCTCCGGACAAAGAGGTCCTTGAGGACGGGGAACGTGTACTCCTCTCCGTCCAGCCAGCCATATTCCTTGGTTTCGCCGGCCTTCAGATCAAGCTTGGGTAGGACGTCCCTGAGGATGAATTCGGCGACGTCGATGTTCTTCGGGCCGAACCACGGCAAGAGAAGGTAAAACCCCTTACCCTTGCGTATCAGGAGGGAAAACGGGTGACCGTCCTGGCTCTTGGCCAGGAACTCGAACCCGTTGTTTGACGTCGAGCCCATGTCCCAGGACGGTTCCGCGACCGCGTCCTGGAAGAGCGTGTAGGCGTGCGTGATGAAGGGCTGGAACTTGTCGAAGATGAGCTTGTAAGGAGGCTTGGGCCTGAAGACCATGCCGTCGGCCGGATTCGCCTCCTGGAGGTGCAGTTCGGGGTAGAGCCCGATGATATTGGTCAGGTGGAAGAGGCTTCCCCTGCCGATGAAGCAGACGACCTTACCGCCCTTCTCCACGACGGCGGCAACCTCATCGGACATCACCGCCTGGGCTAGCCCGTCCGGCCCCTGCCGGTCCATCTGATAGAAGACCGTTTCGCAGTCGGCGGGCAGGACGGGGGATCCCGGAATTCCGGGGCCCGGCGTCGTCGCCCGACGCTCGACATCGAACATTTCTCCGGTAAGCCGCTCGCGATCCTTTTCTTCGAAATCCAGCAGAACGATCTTTCCCATGGTCCTCATCCTTCCATTCACCTACGATATGTATTTCATAGGAATGGCCGGACCGTAAATCACCCTTTGAGGTGAATTTCGGGATGATTTTTGACCTTTTCCTTTCTGCCGGAGAGCTGGTAGCCCTGGTGGGACTCGAACCCACGACACATGGATTAGGAATCCGAAAAATGAGGACCCTTGTTTCTTCTGGAAAATGAGGTGCTTCCTGGAGTCCATAACCAAAGGGAAGAGATTCCTTTAAAGATGTCTGTGAAGTCCTTCAAGGACGTAGCGCCATTCCCCCCGAAGGATGAGTAGAAAGGCTTTCCTCAATAGAAAGATCCTTCTGAGAAAATCGGTTCTCCTTCCGACGAGCTCTTGTCCTAGAATTTCGCGCCTGACTTCCTGGGATTCGCGTTTGAACAATGGGCCTTGGGAGGATGTTTTGCTTTCTTTATGCATCCGAAAACCTGCGACGGGAACGGATTCATAGTAAAACCTGGCGCCCGCCTTGAGCATTCGGAGCCAGAGGTCGATATCCATCACGTAATGATACCGCGTCCGGAGCATCCCGGCCAAGAAGAAGATGTTTCTGCGCCAAAATGCATTGGGCTGTATGATGTTGACGGCTCTGCATATCATGGCCCTTCGGCTGAACTTAACTTCCTTGAATTCTCTGAGGATGTCATCATTTTTATCGATGACAAATGCATCTCCGAAGAAGAGATCGATAACGGGACGCTTCCGAAAAATATCCGCCGCCGACTGCAGGGCTCCGGGAAGGTAAATATCGTCCGAATTCAGCCAGGCGAGGATCTCGCCGGAGCTCCGCTTAAAACCCTTGTTGATACCGTCTGACTGGCCATCGTCCTTTTCGCTGACCCAGTAAGCGAGATATTTCTCGTAACTCCGGATGATGTCGGCGCTGCCGTCCTTCGAGCCGCCGTCGATTATGATGTATTCTAGGTTGGCATAATTCTGGTTGAGGACGCTTAGGATGCATCGTTCGAGGTACTCTCCTTGGTTAAAGGAAGGGGTTACTACGGTAATTCTCGGCAAGGTTTCGTCCTTCTTTAAAAGGACTGATTCGAAGAAAACGACCCTCGAAATAAAAGCTCGGATCTCTTGCGAGGTGGGATGACGAGACATGATATTATTCCTTACTTGTAGCTTTGAAAAAGCCTTCGCGAACCCAGCCAATTATCGTTCCTTTCATAGGGTGGTGGAAAAGAATAACAGACAGAGCCAGGAAGAAGATCATAAGAAAAATTGCTGATCCGACTCCGGACCTCAGGAGCGGAAATCCCGGCCATAAGCGAAGGAACATTAGTCCTAGACCGATAATGCACAGAATGCCTACTGTCCTTGAATCCCGAGGTGCCATATCTGAGTCTGGTATTCCATTCTTGCCGCTAAAGGAAATGATGATCACTGCGCTTCCAATCCCTAATGCACTGGCGGAGGCCGACACAACACCCAGGCCGCCAAAGTGACGGCCTAGGATAAATCCCATACCCAAGTTGAGCGTCGCGATAAGAAGATGACTTACGACATTCCAGCGGAGCTCTCCAATCCCCAGATAGACGAAATAGGCTGGCGCGTTGAGCGTATTCAAGAGCCAGCCCAAAGCGATGATTAATCCCATTGTAACGAACAGGCTTTCGATGTGACCGATCCACAAGAACGAGATCACAGGCAGAGCGACGATCATGAGTGAAAAGATGGGAACGGCAAGATAGAACATGAGCCTATAGGATGTCTGATACACAGAGCGAATCTGTTCAGGAGAAACCTCTTTCAGGCCAGCGATGGCCGGAACGATCGTCTGGTTGGCTGAGACGAGAAGAGCTCGGACCTGTTGGATCATCCGATTGGCCATTTCATAATACCCGACCATGGCCAAGCTGCCGAACTTACCCAAAAACATTTTGGTGACCGGCTCGAAGAACATGTTCAGGAAGGCAATCAGCTGGAAATTCGCTCCGTATCCGATCATCTCCTTGAAGAGGCTCCGGTTGAACCTCCGGGGAATGCTCGGAAGTTGTGGGACGATCTTCCTGAGAATGAGCCAGCTGGCGGCTAAGATCACGAAATTCTGGATGATCCGGACATAGGCCATACCCATGAGCCCAAAGCGGGGGGTCAGAAGAAAGGCCAGAAAGAGCTGGAGGACGGCTCCCGTCATCAGAAGCCAGCACCGAATGTCGATCCGCTGGTGGCCGTCCAAGCCGGATTGAAATATCCCGGTTGCTATCATCAGCCAGAACCCAAGAAAAGAATAGGGGAGGAGGCTCAAAGCCAGAGGAAGAGAAGTTATCGGAACAACCAGGCCGAGTGCCCAACGGGCGACCGGATACCCTGCGAGAAGAACACTCCCAACCAGGATCAAGGCCGCAATGGATGCGGTCTGGATGATCTCGGAGATTTTTTGTTTATCATTCAAAGCAACGTACTTGGCTACGAACTTGACGACGCTTCCGGACAGCCCCAGATTAGCGATCTGGGTCACGGAAGTCGTGGCAAGGACCAGGGACCAGATCCCGAGCTGGTCGACCCCGAGGATTTTCAAAAGATAGCGGTAGAGGAAGAAAAGGCTCCCGCTGATGACGACGACCTGAGCCAAAGACATGCCGGAATTGACGAGGATCTGCCGCTTCTGCATGAATTCTTATTTCGCAATAAATATCAGGTTTTCGTCCTCGGCCCACGAGGAAGATTCTGGAGCTGCACGGAATTCTTTTTTTGCGATTCGAAAAGCTTTATAGCCACGATTCTCGAGGTGATGGATGAGCTGATCAACTTTAGCAGCTCCATCGACTTGGTAGCCTCCAACTTCAAGCGATAAAATCGGATGGAATTCTTGAAGGGTTTTTTCCATGCCTTTCAAAATCTCCATCTCAGCGCTCTCCGCGTCTATTTTAATGAAATCGGGGTGGATTGCGGTTTCTGAGAGATACGTATCGAACGTGACGCTGGGGACCCAACATCTCTTTGCTATGAGGCGCGCTCTACGTCCCGGAGAAAGACGCGGTTCGTAAATAGAGTTTGAGGCTGCGTACTTGATACCATAATCGTTTAAGCAAACGGTTGTATTCTCGGAAAAAACAGCTTTCTGCTGTAGTCTTATATTTTTCTTCGCTTTCACATTGTGCGATAAGATTCTAAAAGAGGAAGGGGTTGGCTCAAAAGAATGCACTTGACCTCGATCGGAAACAAGAAGGGAAGAGAGAAGCGTGAAATAGCCAAAATGGGCGCCGATATCTATGAATGTCATACCGGGCTTTAATAAATAAAGTATGGCCCAACTCAACTCTTCTTCGAAAAATCCATAACGGTAGATCGCCATGGATACATATTCGGGGATAACGACGGTCATGCCCCCCCTCCAAAAAGTACGGGCTCGGATCTTCCAGGGCCATCTTCCTTGGCGCAAAAGGAAGGCCATAGCGACTGAAGTTGTCATTCGCAAGGGAGATCTCGAGAATTTCTGCCATTTGGAACCTCGTGATCTCTGGCTGAGAAAATCAAGCCTATGAACAAGATCTCGAATAAAAGGCGAGGATTCGGACATGAACGAGCAATACATGGGCGTTAAGTTCACAAAGAATTCCTCTTTAGCGGGGTCCTGTAAAAAGGCCTTCTATTTGCAGCGTGAAAACAGTTCGGGAATTTAATGTGCATCTTTCCACCCACACCATATTATAGCCGAGTTCTGTCTTCCGGACAACGAACCTGTATTTCCCAAAATTGCCGATAGAAAAATCTTAAGTGCATTTTTTCATCTTTTAGTTCCGAAAGCGGGTGATCGCGGTGTGGAATCTTCAAAAGGGGAACGTTGCTGATGGTGTTTTTTCTCGTCGTCAACACTCGGGCCTTTTTCCGCAAGACTTCCCCCTGATTATCGTCCCGTGGATCCAAAGAGAAAATGAAACGGCTTGCGCTAAGTCAGAGGAAAAGCCCTCAGGCGTTCTCGTATCCGGAGGAAGAGAAGATACTTCTCCGCAGAGGCAGCAAGTCGTAAGATCAGTTGGCGTCCATGACGCACCAGCCTCCCCGCCGTCTCAATAAGCTGCCAGCGCAGGATGGCAATCGTCTTGGACTTCCACTCGGGGTCCAGGAAAAGTAACTTCATCGCCTGGACCATGTTTGCGGCCAGCACCCCGAGGGCGAACCAGAGGGCGTTGGCCCGGAACTCGCCGCTGGTCATCTGCTCCATCCCGAACCCGATCTTCAGTTCCTTGATCTCGTTCTCGACCTAGCCTCTCTTATTATGGAACCCAACGACTTCGGCCGCTGAGAGTTCGTCCCGGTTGGTGGCGACTACATAATGACGATACCCGTTGGGTTCGAAAAGCTTGAGCTGGGGGTCCCGCCAGCGCTGGATGACCAAACGGAACGGAAGCTTTGCTCCGCCCATCAGATGGACGGCCGTCCCCACCTCCCGGTCCGTCGGCTTTCCGTCCTCATCCAGGAGCGGGGTCCAGTCCCGCACCGTCTTGATAACTTCTTTAACAGCAACATTTTGATCGGCGGTGATGGTGAACCCGATGGATTTTTCCTCGCACCAGTTGACCACCGTCGTCTGGTAGAAGGCGCTGTCGGAACGAAGACGCTTGATCTTCGGGCAGAGCCGAACACACCGTTTCAAGAACTTCAAGGCTCCCGTTTGCGCAGGCACGTTCCCTTCCCGAAACTCATGGCTCAGACAAACCCCGTTTTCCGCCAAAAAACCAAGGATCGGTTGATAGCCCTTGACCTTCTTGTAGGTCATAGCGGCCTTCTCCTTCTCCGCTTCGATCACCGTCGCGTCCACATCCAGCGTAAACTCGGCTGTGGCTGTTCGTTTCACAATCGTCTCCGCCGTCTCCTCATCAACCTTCCCCATCGCCTCCCTCCCCCCGTTCCCTCCCGTCCTGACCAGCCAGTCCCCGTACGTCGACAACGACGGCATCTCCCCAATCCCCGCCAACTGTCTCAAGGCCGCATCATCGCGGATCTCCCGCAGGTCCTCGATGTGTCGTCCGCCGCCCTCCAACATCAGCAACACCGGCTCAATATACGACCAGGCTTCGTAGCCTCGATTCGAGCCAGGCTTGGGAAAATGTCCCTCGACCTTCCGCCTTACATCCAACGCCCGGATGACCTCGGCGAACAGCGCCAAGCCGCTGCGCGGCGTGATCTGTTCCTCCGTGTGTTCAATCTTGAATCGCAGGATGCCTTGAGATATCATGCTCTTGCCCTCCTGGTTAAGGTCTTCACCCATCGGGTGAAGTTGGTTTTTTCCACTATCACCTTATACCAGAAGGGTTTATCTTGCCAGCCACCTATCCTATCGGCAATCTACGGGCTCGACCACCTCCTTGACGATCAGCCGGAAGAAACCGTATTCCCGCCAGAAGCGGCTCTCGTACTCGGCCTGGAACCTGTCAGTCTTCTCCGGATCTCGAGGACGATAGACTCCTGCCATGCCGGGAGAATAGCCTCCGGAAACGGGCCGACATCTTCGATGAAGCCGCATCTCTGAAAAGAAAAAAGGAAGCCCGGCTCAAACGGGCGGTTCTACGCGATAAAATGCTAACCGGTGTTGACGCTCGGCTTGGAGTATGCAAAAGTCCCGAGGCAATCCAATAACTCTCTCCCCTCCGGAAGTTGGCAGATAGACACTGTAAAAAGCCATAGATACAGTTTTCACGTGTCGAATAGAATTTTTTTGTATCATATGTCGAAATCCAGACCTATAATTTTGCCCGGCATTCGCAAAATTCTGAAGCATGCGGAATTATTTTCATCAAGCTTAGACTTCAAGAATACTGCCCCTCGATAGAGAACATGTTCCTTCAATGAGATCATTCAAATTCAAAAACTCGACCAGCTTCGAGCTTATACTTTTTTCGCGATTTATCACAGAAAGCTATGCCTTGATTGTTAAAACTCAATTTCTGACCGGCTTCGCTCACCCATGCTTCTATCCGGGCCGGATTTCCAACAACAAGTGCAAAATCTGGAACATCTCTTGTGACGACAGCCCCCGCCCCAATAAAGCAATACCGGCCTAAGGTATGACCGCAGACGATAGTACAATTGGCTCCAAGGCTTGCGCCCTCTCGCACGAGGGTCTTTTTGTAGTATTTGGCCCCGACTTGAGGATACTTACTCCGCGGATCAGTAATATTGGTAAATACCGTGGACGGTCCGCAGAAAACATAGTCCTCAAGTGTAACACCTTCATAGACCGAAACATTATTTTGGATCTTCACAAAATTCCCTATGAGGACATTGTTGCCGACATTCACATTCTGTCCCAGAACACAGTTCCGGCCGATCCGGGCGCCTGACTGAATATGACTAAAATGCCATACCTTAGTTCCCTCGCCGATCAATGCGCCATCATCAACGAATGAACTAGGATGCACGAAATAAACCTTATCTGACATCTCATCTTTCCTCTCTGTTCATTTTTTTTGGCGGCTCAGAGCTAAAGGATGGATTTCCCCATGTGACGGAGCCGGGATGGCATGTCGGATCTGGTGAACCGCTTCGATGGCACTAAAGCTGTCGTCCAGCCCATAACCGCGACCAGCCAAGATCTCACGATAGCTCAGGGTATGAAGGTCGGCGAGTCCCTCGCTGAATTCCAGTGGCTCGCCATCGATCACAAGACAACGATGGCTACTTTTACCTGCGCGCTTAATTTCCTCCGGTAAATCAACAAAACTGAGGGATAGATACCAACGAACGCGTGCCCTTTCAAGCTCCAGGAAGCCTGCGTTGCGGTCGGGATCTTTAAGGTGGACAAAGTTGGATTTAACCTTGCCGAATACCCAGATAAGTGCATCAAAAAAGTGGATGCCGATGTTCGTTGCGATTCCACCAGATTTTGACTCGTCGCCTTTCCACGAATAGTAATACCAGCGCCCCCTCCCGGTAATATAAGTCAGATCAACCTCATATTTTCTGCTCGAAGAGCTTATACTAACTTTTCTCTTAAGATCTTGTATTGCCGGATGAAGCCGAAGCTGAAGAATCGTACTGATACGCCGCCCGCTTTCTATTTCTATTTCCCTCAATGCTTCTACATTCCATGGATTTAAAACAAGGGGCTTCTCGCAAATGGCCTCAGCATCCACACGCAAAGCGAAACGAATATGCGCATCATGAAGATAATTGGGCGATGCGATGCTCAAATAATTAACTCGTCGTTCATCGTTGGTGCGGCGCAGTTTTTCGATATGCCTATCAAAACGTTCAAATTCCGTGAAGAAATCTGCCTCTGGAAAGTAGCTATCGATGATACCGACTGAATCGCTCTTATCTAAGGCGGCAACCAGGCGGTTACTTGTTTCTTTGATGGCCTTCATGTGGCGAGGAGCTATAAAGCCAGCCGCACCAATCAAAGCAAAGTTTTTCATCGTGCTCAGTTTAATGAACTTAAGAAGGTCCTGTCAAGAAACATTCAAAATTTCAAGAAATCCAAAACGGATGTATAACCGAATCGATTTATTCATGGCTATTTGGAGCTTTGCTGAACAACCTCTTCTATGGCTTTGACTTCTTCGCTCAAACGCTTCTCCCAGCTCCAAATATTTTTTTGAGAGTATTTTATTGCGCCATTCTGTAACTTTTTTCTCAGAATAGGCTTTGAATATAGCTCACAAACCGCTCCGGCAATATTCTTGATGAGATTTTTTTCGTCTAGAGAATAAGCAAGAAGCCTGCCATTCAAACCGTCTTGAATTATTTCCCCAGTAGCTCCCGTGTTCAAAGTAATAATACAGCATCCTGAATTGAGCGCTTCCCAGAGGGGATTGCCCACATTTGAGTATCTGTAAAGCGAAAGAAAAATATCGGCTAGATGATAGCAAGTATAAATATCTCTATGCGGAACGCCGCCGGCGAAAATCACATTTTCATCTAAATGATTAGCGTTTACGAGTTTCTTCAAGGCTATGAGCTCAGATCCATGGCCGACGACCAACAGCTTTAGATTCTTGAGGATATTGTCGGGAATAAAATTTAGAGCTCGGATCGCAAGATCCACGCCCTTCCAGCGGTCCAGACGACATAGCGTCATCAAAACAAATTGATCACTTCGTATTTTAAAAGAAGACCTAGCCCGGGCTATATCTTTAGGTAGAAAATTTGGTGCGTCTGTACCATTCCTCCAGGACTTTATGCGCTTTATATACGGATTTAAGGCTTTTATAATCTCCAATCCTTGGCTCCCATCATCAGTAACAATCACCATATCGGCGCGCCTAGTTAGGGCTAGTTTGGAGAAATAATGTTTGACGCCCATAGGTTTCAGCTTCATTGTAGTAAAATCAAAGTGGGCTTGGATCCGAGATATTCCATAAAATCTCGTCACAAGGGGCACTCGATAAATTCGCCTCAAAATCGTTCCGATCAAAACTGCATCGGCTTCCGCCGCATAAATAACATCAGGCTTCCTACCATTTCTATAAATTTTCCAGGCCCCAAGAATACAGCACCAAGCAAATAGCATAAATTGCCGGAATCTTCTAATAAATGAAATTTGATTCATCCATTTGAAAGGAAGATTAAATCTTAAAACCTGAAGCATTAGATGATTAACCGCTTTTGGGCTGGGCGCCTCAGTTGTTTCCGAATGAACCATAAATACTATTCGATGGCCTCTGCTTGCAAAAAAAAGCGGAGTTCTCTTTGTTACTTGCATGCCCTCATCTTGGAAATCCCAATAAGAAATCATCAAGATCTCAAGAGGGCTATTTTTCATTATTTTCTTTCTTTACTAGAATCCTTTATCAACAAAATCACTAACAATTTCTCGCACTTCCTTTTTATATCAATTGATCGAAAATTTTTTCCTATTCTAATTCAAATGAACTCTAAGTACTTCTTGTTTTGTCTGGTCAAAAAGAATGTCCCATATCTTAATTTACGACATCATTAGTATTATTATAACATGACTGTTCAAGTTAGCCGAAGTTCAGGTTTAGCTGAAGCACGATCGAGGTTGAAGGAACTCCTTTTTCCGAGGCGCGGTGAAAATCCGCTCGAGTTGATAAACCTCCCCTCCTGACCAAGCCGGGAAAACACCACCGCCGCTTGGAGACATCAATCGCCGCGATAAACGACGCCGGAAGAGGGTGTTGGGACAAAAAAAGATCCGTAGCGCCAGCTAAGAAACGATCGACTCCAGCTCCCGGTGATCATGAGATGTGCAACCTTCAGCGCGAGCTGCTCAAAGACATAGGATAGCGGAGGCTTATCGGCCAAGAAGCTCAGCTTCAAGTGATCCCGCCCCGGCCGAAAGACGACAAACCTCCCCTCCTGGGCTAGCGGTGCGCTAAACCCTCTCCCCGGCCTAAAGGCCGGGGTTTCAAACCGGGTAGCATAACCTGGCTATGGCCTGCGGAGTTGTTGACGGATGTACTTCTTGATGACCTCTTCATTGACCTGCCCCACCGTCTCGGCAAGATACCCATCCGCCCAGAAGCTCTCCCCCCAGAAAAATTCCTCCATGTCCGGAAACTCTTTCTTCAGCACCCGGCTCGTGCCCCCCTTGAAGATCTGGACCACCTGCGCCAGACTGACCCGCGGCGGTAGCTGGACGACCATATGAATATGATCATCCTGAATCGCCAGCTCACTGATCCACCAGCCGTTCATCTTGCACGCCTCATACATCAGAGTCTTGAGGCGGATGGCTATTTCGCCTCGCAATACCCGTTTCCGGTATTTTGGAATCCACACCACGTGGTACTGAAGCCTGTGTTTGGTATGGGATCCCGTGGCATATCGGGCCATAGCCAGATTATGCCTGATTTGCCTCCACTCCGCCAGCCAAGGGCTGTCTTCTTTCCAGGATGCCATTCATCCCCAGGCTTAAAAGCCTGGGGTTTTCTGGCATGATGGATAAAAGAGAGATAAAAGGCCACTCCATATGGGGAAAAGGGGGAAAAGTGAAGTAGCCCTGGTGGGACTCGAACCCACGACACATGGATTAGGAATCCATTGCTCTATCCATACTGAGCTACAGGGCCGGACGCTCGGGTACAGCATAACGGATAACTCCCTGAATTTCAACAGAAGCAAGAGGGACGGCTAGGACGGCCTCGGCCGAACTCCCCGACCTCTAAGCGTATTTCTTGAAGACCTTGACGAGCTTCTTGAGGTATTCCAGCACCGTCTTCTTGTTGCTGCCCGCCTCGATGTCGCCGGCCGAGAGCTCCTTGATCTTTCGGAGGGATTCGAGGTTCTTCTGATTGCGCAGGCTTACCATCTCGGCCACGGCGTCCGCCAGCCCGGGGCTTCGCGCCAGGAGCGCGACGAACGCAGCGGAGCTTATCTCGAGGAGCTCCGATTCCTCCTCGGCCGTGACCGTAGCCGTCCTGGGCATGCCGGTAAACAGCGACATCTCACCGACGATCCCCGACGGCCCGGTCCGGAACTCAGAGGAATAGGTCTTCCCGTTCTCCTCGGTGGTGATCTGTCCCTTGACCAATCCCCGGGAAACGACGTAACACGCCTCTCCTTTATCTCCCTGACGGAAGAGCACCTCGCCGGGCGTATAGACGACACGCCGGACGAGCGACGACAGCTCGCGGGCCTCGGCTTCGGACAGGATCGGCTCTCCCGCCCTGTCCCCTTCCTGGAACCGCAGGAACGACGAATTGAGGAGGTCGTGAAGGGTCCGTTCGGCAGCCTTTTCCGCCGACTCTCTTGCTCCGCTCTTATCGACGGTCTGGAGGACCCTGGCCAACTGGCCGGAAACAGGCATGGGAATCTCGATTCCCTGTCTCTTGAGCTTATACCAGACGAGCCGCCCGACCTCGGTGGAGATGGAATGCTTCCGGCTGAAGTCCTGGATCCAGAACTTAAGGAGGTAAGAAACACCGAGGTCGTCATAGCCAAGGATATGCGCCAGCGGGGCCGGGACGTCGAGGACGTCCGGGACCTCACGGGCGGCCTCCTTGAGCGTGCCGAGGACGAGGCCGGGGGCGGACTCGTAGCCGATCTTGAGCGGGATCGTAATCGCCGACCTCTTGTCGGGCTGGGAGAAGTTCATGATCGTCCCCGAGGCCACGGCGCTGTTCGGCAGGACGATCATGTTCCAAGCCCGGTCGAGGATCCTGGTTTCCCTCCAGTTGGTCTCCATGATGACACCTTCGGTCTCCCCGATCTTCACCCAGTCGCCGCGGCTAAAGGACCGCGTGAAGTGGAGGGATAGGCCGGCCAGGATGTTGCTGAGGACCCCCTGCAGGGCGAGGCCCAAGACGGCGGTCAGGATGGCGGAAGTGGCTAGGAAGGGAGTGATGTTGATGCCGAGGAGTCCTTTCAGGATCATGAAGGTGAGGGTCAGGTAGATGACGGCCAGGATGAATCCGTGGAGGACGCCCGGGATCGGAAAGGGCACGCGGCGCCTGCCGAACCAAGCCTTGAGGGAGGCGTCGATCAGACAGACGAGGAACACGACGGCGAAGAAGACGAGGAACGCGTGAACGAACTCCAAGAACCTGCTGCTCACGGCCAGTCCCCGCCTGACCGGGCCGGACCCGAGGAGAAGAGCGACAAGGATGAAGGCGGCTGGAAGGGCGAGCCTCTTTAAGAAGGCGGGCACGATCTTGGCCCCGCCTGCCGAAGCCCTCTTCAGGGTGCGACGGAAGGCCGCGTAAAGGAGACCGGCCAGTCCGAAGGCCGCGAGGCCGGTGACGATCTCGATATACAACGTCCAATCAGAATGCGGTGCGTTGGGCATGGCGCTCCTCCTCACACGAACAGCCGCAGCCCCTGCCGGGCGGCGGCCGTCCTGTGGAAATGTTCCCTGGCCGAAGCGGCCAGCCCGTCGACGAGGTCGTCCCCGTGATCGGGATTCAGGTGGGAAAGCAGGAGGTTCCCCGCACCCGCCGCCGCGGCGAGACGCGTCCCTTCAAGCCAGGTCGAATGCCCCCAACCCTGTTTTCCCGACCCGTATTCGTCCGGCGTGAAGGTCGCGTCGGAGACGAGGTGGGTGACACCCGAGGCGAACCCGGCGAGGACCTCGTCGACCCCCTCGGCGGGATGCTCGGTGTCTGTCGCGAAGACGACGCTTTTTCCCTCTTCATCGAACCTGTAGGCGAGGCCCCCCTGGGGGTGGCGCAGCCGGCAATGCGTAACCTTCACTCCGCCCAATTCGATGCTCCCTTGGGGGACCTCCAAGTAAGTCTTCCTGGACTTAGTCTCAAAGAGTTCGAGGGGAAAATATCTGCCGCTGACAAGGCCGCCGAGGTACTTTTTTGTTTCCGCGGGCGGGGCCGGCGCGTAAACGGTGATCTCGGCGTCAGGGATGAACAGCGGAGCGAAGAAAGGAAATCCCATGACGTGGTCGAGGTGGAAGTGGGTCAGGAAAAGGGTGACCTTAAGGGGCGCCTCCCCCCTCTCCCTCAGCAGGCAGTCGCCCAGGTCCTTGATCCCCGTTCCCGCGTCGACGACGATGACCTCGCCCAAGCCCGAAAGGACCGAAGCGCAAGGCGTGTGCCCGCCGTAGCGTGTCTTGTCCTTTCCAGGCGACGGGAAGGTCCCCCGAACACCCCAGAATTGAACCTCCATGTTGCGCGCGTCCTTTACTTTTCTCCGAGTTCAAAGATCCCGTCCCAATCCGGCGGCGGCGGGGATTGTTTAAAAGCCGTGCACCTTCGGACGTAGATCCCGGCCGGGACGTCCTCCCCCAACCTGCGGAACACGTCGATGGCCCCGTCCCAATCGCGGTTCCGATATGCTTCGATCCCGCCCTCAAAGAGAGCGGCCTTTTCGACCTCGCCGGCGGCTGTCTCTTCCCTGTCTCCGACCAGCTCGAAGACCCTGACGGGCTTCTTCTTGCCCACGACCCGGATCTGGTCGATCTCCCGGGTGACGATCGCGTCCTTGACCATGTCCCGCGTCTCCTCGCTGATCAGGGTGGCGATCTTGTATTGTTTACAAGCGCCTTCGAGCCTCGAGGCCAGGTTCATTGTGTCGCCCATGGCGGTGTAATCGAACCTTTTTTTCGATCCCATGTTCCCGACGACCGCGGGCCCCGAATTGACGCCGATGCGCGCGAAGACCTCGCTCCCGAACCGGCGTTTGAACTCGGGCCGGAGCTCGGCCAGGCGCTTTTGGCACCTCAGGGCCGCCCGACAAGCCCTCAAAGCGTGGTCCGGTTGGTCGAGGGGCGCGTTCCAGAATGCGATCATGGCATCCCCTTCGTACTTGTCCAGCGTCCCTCCCGTGGACAGGATGATGTCCGTCATCTCCGAGAGATAGACGTTGAGGAGGTCGACGAGCTCCTCGGGGGAGAGCTTTTCCGAGATCGAAGTGAATCCGGCCACGTCGGAAAAGAAGGCGGAGATCTCGCGTCGTTCCCCCCCCAGATCGAGCAGGGACGGGTTCTGCAGGATGCGCTCGATGACATCAGGGCTCAAGTAATGGCGGAAAACGCTTTTGATGAACCGGCGCTGGCGTCCTTCATGGCTGTAGTTGAGGAGGGCGGCGCCGATGAAACTCGCGAGGATGGCCGCCTCAGGGACGGCGAAATCGAGCCAGTATCCGCCCCGGAAGGCCAGGGCCGAGGCCGCGGCCGGGAGCGCCAGGCAGGCCGCAAAGAACACGGCGATCTTCCAGATCTTCATGGAATAGGAGACTCCGACGGCGGTCAGGAGGGCGAGGGCAAGCATGTACAAGAACAGGACCGCCGGGGGGGTAATCCGGATGAAGTCCTTGTGCAGGAGGTTGTCCAGGGCGGCGGCCTGGATCTCGGTCCCTGAGCAGACGGGGCTGAAGGGTGTCGGCCTCAGGTCCAGGAGGCCCGGAGCGCTCGTCCCGAGGAGGACGATCTTTCCTGCGAACTCCTTCGGATCGATCTGCGGCGCCTTGCCCTCGTCCATTTGCGCCCACGAGTTGATGATCACGGCGGCTGAATAGGTCTTGTAGGTCCCGGCGGGACCATGATAACGGATAATCATCCGGCCCGACCCGTCGAGGGGGACCCCGCCCACCGGGAACTTCCCCATGACGAATTCCGCCATGGCCAGGGGCAGGGACGGGAGCAGCAGGCCTTCGTAGGAAAAGAGGAGGGGGAGGCGGCGGAAGATGCTGTCCTTATCTTGAGAGAAACGGACATTCCCGGCTCCGGCCGCCGACCGAAGCAGGACCTCGACGGGCAGGGAGACCGAGTCGAGGGGCTGAACGGCCTTTTCCGGATAATCCCTTACGGGCAGGGAAAAACGTTTGAGTTCGCGAACGGCATTCGCGTCCTTGTCCTTCGCTTCCCCGCTCAAAAAGAAAGGAACGAAGATGTTTCCCGAGGCGGCCATGGCCCGGGACAGGATCTCATCATCCTCGACCCCGTACCTCGACGTCTCGCTCAGGATCAGGTCGAAGAACAGGGCTTTCGCGCCCCCGGCTTTCAGGTAGTCCGCGAAGACCGCATACATCTGCCGCGGCCAGGGCCAAGGCATCCCCTGTGACTTCTCGTAGACGTCCAGGCTCTCCTGGTCTATCAGGATGAGAACGATGTCGCCGCTTGCCTGGGACGGGCGGGAAAGCAGGCGCAGCCTGAGATCCCAGGATTTCCACTCCAGGGGTCTCAGCACGTTAAGCGAGTGGAGAAGGACCGAAGCCAGGAACACGGCCGCCGCCACGGCCAGCCCCCGGAACAGTTTTTTTGACATCCGCGGCAGGACCGCCTAAGGTTTCAGCCCCTTGATAGACAGGGCGAATCGCTCCGTCCGGACCGGAAGGGTCTTCGGGACCTTGGCCATCGTCCTGATCGACGAGTCTACTTTCCCGATCCTGTCCTCGGCCGTAGGATGGGTCCGGAACCAGCCCTTGCCCGAAGTTCCGGACGCGCCCCCCACCATGGTCTTCAGGAAGCGGGTCAGCCCGTTCGGGTCATAGCCTGTCCTGGACGCGAACTTGACCCCCAGCTCGTCCGCCTCGTACTCATATTTCCGATCATAGCCCTTTTCGACCAGGCTCTCAACGATGTCGCCGAGGACGTTCTCGAAGATGCCCGTGAGCTCGGCCAGCTCCTTGGAGCCATAGCGGGTCGTGGCCTCCTTGCCGAGGATCTTGAAGGCGTCGACCAGCCGGGACTTCTTGATGGACGCGAGGCCGTGTTTGGCCGAGACGTGGCCGATCTCATGGGCGAGGATCGAGGCCAGCATCTCCTCGTCCTTGCACCGCTTGACGAGGCCCTTCGTAACGAAGACGAACCCCCCGGGCGCGGCCAGG
>Ga0299915_10001415_pt1 | contig 17806 bp, 17 predicted proteins | sample RVTome_13_FD_200263 | JGI IMG/M metagenome (GOLD analysis project Ga0299915, IMG submission 200263) | Soil microbial communities from uranium-contaminated site in the Upper Colorado River Basin, Wyoming, United States - RVT92D227 (version 2) ... | reverse complement strand
CTGAAGGTGATGCTGCTGGAGAAGGCCAACGTGAAGCGCAGCGGCGCCATCTCGATGGGCATGGACGGCCTCAACAACGCAGTGATTCCGGGGCATGCCACGCCCGAGCAGTACGTCAAGGAAATCACCGTCGCCAACGACGGCATCGTCAACCAGAAGACGGTGATGGCCTACGCGCAGGAAAGCTTCAACATGATCAACCAGCTCGACCGCTGGGGGGTGAAGTTCGAGAAGGACGAGACCGGCGACTACGCGGTGAAGAAGGTGCACCACATCGGCACCTACGTGCTGCCGATGCCGGAAGGGCACCACATGAAGAAGGTGCTGTACCGCCAGCTGAAGAAGGCGCGCGTCGAGATCACCAACCGCTACATGGCGACCCGGCTGCTGCTGGATGCGAACGGCGCGATTGCAGGCGCCATGGTGCTCGACACCCGCGAAGGCACCTTCGGCGTGATCAGCGCCAAGTCGGTGATCCTCTGCACCGGCGCGGCCGGCCGGCTCGGCCTGCCGTCCTCCGGCTACCTGTTCGGAACCTACGAGAACCCGACCAATGCCGGCGACGGCTACGCGCTGGCCTACCATGCCGGCGCCGAGCTCTCGGGCATCGAGTGCTACCAGATCAACCCGCTGATCAAGGACTACAACGGGCCGTCGTGCGCCTATGTCACGGGGCCTTTCGGCGGCTACACCTCCAACTCCAAGGGCGAGCGCTTCATCGAGTGCGACTACTGGAGCGGCCAGATGATGATGGAGTTCTACAAGGAACTCGAAGGTGGCAACGGTCCGGTTTTCCTCAAGATGGACCATCTGGCGGAAGAGACGATCGGCACCATCGAACACATCCTGCACACCAACGAGCGTCCCAGCCGGGGCCGGTTCCACGAAGGCCGGCATCTCGATTACCGCCAGGGCATGGTGGAGATGCATATCTCCGAGATCGGCCTGTGCAGCGGCCACTCGGCCTCCGGCGTATGGGTGGACGAGCATGCGGCGACCACCGTGCCGGGGCTCTACGCGGCAGGCGACCTTGCCTGCGTCCCCCACAACTACATGCTGGGCGCCTTCGTCTACGGCAAGTTTGCCGGCGAAAGCGCGGCCGAATACGCGCTCACGCATGCGCTGCCCGCGGTCGATGCCGCGCAGGTGGAGGCGGAGCGCAAGCGCGTGCTGGCCCCGCTGTCGAATCCGGACGGCCTGCCGCCTGCCCAGGTCGAATACAAGCTGCGCCGCTTCGTGAATGACTACCTGCAGCCGCCCAAGGTGACGAAGAAAATGGAAATCGGCCTCGATCGCTTCGCGGAAATTCGTGCAGACCTTGCCTCCATGTCTGCAACGAATCCGCACGAACTGATGCGTGCCATGGAAGTGCATTTCATCCTCGACTGCGCGGAGATGGCGGCCCGCGCTTCACTCTACCGGACCGAGTCACGCTGGGGTCTTTATCACTACCGCGTCGAGCATCCGGAAAAGAACGATGCGGACTGGTTCTGCCACGCGCAGCTGAAAAAGAACGACGCGGGCGAAATGACCTGCTTCAAGCGACCCATCGAGCCCTACATCGTGGAACTCGACGATGAAGAGAAGGATGCCTACAACCGCCTGCGCGTCGTCAAGCAGGCCGCCACCGCCTAAGGAGAATTTTCATGCCAATGACCCTGAACCGGGTATCCGTGCCCGTGACCGTGAACGAGGAGGCCTGCATCGCCGACAAGGGCTGCACGGTCTGCGTCGAATCCTGCCCGCTGGATCTGCTCGCCATCGATCTGTTGAAGAAGAAGGCCTACATGCGATACGACGAGTGCTGGTACTGCCTGCCGTGCGAGAAGGATTGTCCGACCCAGGCGATCCGGGTCGATATCCCTTACCTGCTGCGTTGAGGAGAGTCGAATGATGCCTGCAACCCATTCCGCCAGCATTCACGGCCGCCTGGCGAGCGCCGACCCTGAAGTGCGCCGCATCGCGGTCATGGACCTTCTGGACAGCGATGAGGATGACGTCGACCAGTACCTGCTCGATGCGCTGAAGGATGCCGATGCCAAAGTGCGTGCAGAGGCCGCGCGCCTGCTCGAAGGCTACGAGACCCACGAGGTGGTGGAGGGTCTGATTGGCGTGCTGGACGACGACAGCGCGGAAGTGCGCGAAGCCGCAGCCGTCTCGCTTTCCGAACTGAAAGACGCGGCGATGGGGGATGGACTGCTGGCCGCGCTGCCCACCGCATCGCAAGCCTTCATGCAGGCAGCGCTGTTTCGCGCCCTGCGCGAACTGCGTCGCCCGGAGGCTTTCGCGCCGGCACTGGCTGCGCTGTCCTCGAGTGATGTCGGCGTTCGCTGTGCCGCGCTCGGTGTACTGGGTTATCTCAAGAATCCGGCTGCGCTGCCGGACATTGCACGCATCGCCGGCAGCGATGCCGAGGTGGAAGCCCGGCGCATCGCGGTCGGTGCGCTCGGTTTCGCCACCGAGTCCGATGCGGTGGTTCCGGCCATGAAGCATGCGCTAATGGACACGTCGTGGCAGGTGCGCGAAGAGGCGGCGGCCACGCTCGGAAAACTGCTCGCCACCGATGCAATCGACGATCTGATCGCCGCGATGGCCGATCCCTACTGGCAGGTGCGCCTCAAGGCTGCGCGCAGCCTGGGCCGGCTCAAGGCGAAATCCGCCCTGCCGGCCCTGATCGATGCCCTGGGCCACGAGATGAGCAACCTGCGCAAGGAAGCGGCCGTCGCCCTGGGTGAAGTCGGCGAAGTGGCCGCCATTCCCGCGCTGGAAAACGCGCTCGACGACAGCGATCCGGACGTGCGCAAGCTGGCACGTCTCGCCCTGACCCAACTCTCGAAATAAGGAGAAAGACATGACTTACGTTGTGGCTGAACCCTGCATCAAGTGCAAATACGGCGACTGCGTGCCGGTGTGCCCGGTGGATGCGTTTCACGAAGGGCCGAATTTCATGGTGATCGATCCGGAGGAGTGCATCGACTGCTCGCTGTGCGTGGACGAGTGTCCCGCCGGCGCGATCTTCGATGAATCCAAGCTCCCCGAGGAATATGCGCGTTATGTGGTGCTTAACGCCGAGCTGACGAAGACATGGCCCTTGATCAAGGACAAGCCCGAGCCACTGCCCGATGCGGATGAGTGGGTCGAGACGAAAGATAAGTTCAAGTATCTGGAAATGGTGGAAGCCGCGTGACGCCCGCGCTTGGTGCGCGCGTCTGCAGGTATGCACTGCACTGATCGGGACACAGCACTCGAACCGTTGGAAATGCACACAAAAACAGGCTTATTCGGATGGCATGGAGATTGCTGAGTTTAGGTTTTGAAAAGCATGTGGCAATGAGCTCTCAATCAATTCAACAGGAAGGAAGGCACGACATGGAAAGAACGCGCAGTTTCCCTACCCGAACGACAACAACCCGAAAGATGGGGGCCGCACTGGCATTCATCGGCGTCCTGACCGGAGCCGCCGCGCATGCTGAAACGGTGACCGTCGGCATCGGCACGCAGAACACGACCACCAACACCGTGACCGGCGGCATCGTGATCGACAAACTCGGCCTGCTGGACAAGTACCTCGCCGAACTGAAGAAGACGCCCAAGTACAAGGACATCGACTTCAAGCTCGACTGGCAGAACTTCACCTCAGGTCCGCCGGTGACCAACGGCATGGTGGCGAACAAGCTGCAGATCGGCATGATGGGCGACTATCCGCTGCTGGTGAACGGCGCAACGTTCCAGGCCGGCACCGAGACCAAGAGCGAGCTGATCGCGCTGATTGCCTACAACGTCAACGGCGCGGGCAACGGCATGGTGGTCCACAAGGACTCGCCCTACTACGAACTGTCCGACCTGAAGGGCAAGAAGGTGTCGGTTCCCTTCGGCTCCGCCGCCCACGGCATGCTGCTGAAGGCGATGGAGGACCGCGGCTGGAAAGAGGATTTCTGGGATCTGGCCAGCCAGAGCCCGGAGGTGGGAACCACCAATCTGCAGGAGCGCAAGCTCGACGGTCACTCCGACTTCGTGCCCTTCGCCGAGCTGCTTCCCCACCGCGGTTTCGCACGCAAGATCTTCGACGGGGTGGAAACCAAGGTCCCGACCTTCCACGGTATCGTGGTGCGCAAGGACTTCGCCGACAAGTATCCAGAATTCGTGGTGGCCTATCTGAAGGCGCTGCTCGATGCGAACGACTGGGTGCGCAAGAATCCGGCCGTGGCTGCGACCAGGATCGAGGAGTGGACCAAGATCGAGAAAGAGGTTGCCTACATGTTCCTCGGCCCCAGCGGCGTGCATACCCTGGATCCGAGCATCAAGCCGAAGTGGATCGAGACGGTCAAATACGACCATGGCGTGCTGAGCCGCATGGGCCGGGTGAAGGCCTTCAATGCCGATGTCTGGGGCAACGAAACCTACATCAGGCAGGCGTTCAAGGAAAAGGGGCTCGACTACGACAAGCAGAAGGCGAGCTTCGCAGGGTATGAAATCAGCGGCACCGACCCGCTGTGCAAAAAGCCGATCAAGAGCCCGCGCGAAGGCGGCGAGGTATGGATCGAGGGCGGCGCCATCACGGCCTACAGTTCGGCCGGCTGCACGCTGTCGGGGGTGAAGAAGGCGTTGTCGGAAGGCAAGAAGGTCGGCGTGGCCTTCGTGTTCGACAAGACCACGGGCATCAAGCTGTTTGCTGACAAGGCGTTTTACGCCCTTAGCGCCACGAATCCGAAACAGCCGGAAATCGTGCCCTTCCTGTTGAAAAAAGACGCCGAAGCCTGGGCTGCCAAGAGCGGCGGCCGGCTCGCTTCCTACACGGAAGTCTTAGCTGTCGCGAAAGTAGGAGGGTAAATCATGCGAACCGCAACCAGTCTGAACCTCGTTGTCCCCCAGCCTGCTGACGCAGCGGAAGAGCCCAGTCTGGCACTTGCACCGAATCCCGGGGCCACGCCGCACGGCGTGCCGTCGCCGGTGCAGCAGACCGAGCCGCCGATCCGGCGTGTCGAGGCCTGGTTGCGGAGCGCGCTTCCCAAGTTGTTGATGACGACGCTGTCGCTGGGCCTCTTCGTCGCCTTCTGGTATTTCGCCACCAAGTACAAGCTGGATTTCTATATCCGCTTCACCAATATTCCCAGTCCCGGAGAGGTATGGGATAACGCGGCCAGACTGGCGCAAAGCGAAAAGTTCTACAACAACATGTATGTCAGCCTGCGCCGAATTCTGCTCGGCTTCAGTGTCGCCACCGTGTTTGGGGTGGCACTGGGACTGCTGATCGGCCAGTACCGTGGCGCAAAAGCCCTGCTGTTTCCGCTCTTTGAGACCTTGCGGCCGATTCCGGCGATCGCCTGGGTTCCGATGGCCATCATGCTATGGCCCACCAACGAGACCAGCATCGTGTTCATCACGTTTCTGGGTTCGTTCTTTCCGATCCTGCTCAATACGATCCATGGCGTGAACAGTGTCGATCCGGTGCTGCTGCGTGCTGCACGATGCCTGGGCACGACCGAATATGGACTGCTGCGTCAGGTCGTCCTGCCTGCAGCCTTGCCGCAGATATTCACCGGGCTCGCCATCGGCATGGGGGTGGCCTGGGTATCCCTTATCGCGGCCGAGATGATCTCGGGCCAGTTCGGCATCGGGTATTTCACCTGGGAGGCCTATTCGCTGATCGAGTACGCCGACATCGCCATCGGCATGATTGTGATAGGCGTGCTCGGGCTGCTGTGCAGCGGCGCCATCCGGATTATGGGCAACATGCTGATGCCCTGGATGGCAGGTCCCACTCATGGAGGACAGAAATAATGACCCAAGTCGACGACAAGCCTAATGCAACCGGTCACATCTTGGTCGATCACCTACGTGTTTGCTTTGGCAGCAAAGCGGCCGCGGTCGAGGCGGTGAGCGACGTCTCTATGGAGGTTAAGCCAGGCGAATTCATCTCCATCATCGGACCCTCTGGCTGTGGCAAATCCACCTTGCTCAACGTGGTGGCCGGATTCGTCAAGCCGAACGAGGGTACGGTGACCATGGACGGCAAAGCGACAGACAAACCCAGTGCCGACCGCGGCATGGTGTTCCAGCAATACTCGCTTTTCCCCTGGCTCACCGTTCGCAAGAATGTGGAATTCGGTCTCAAGCAGAAGGGACTAGTTGCGAATCACCGTGAAGAGGCGGCGCGCACACTGCTCGGACTGGCCGGCCTGCTCGCATTCGAGAACCACTATCCGGATCAGCTTTCCGGGGGCATGAAGCAGCGTGTGGGCATCGTCCGCGCGCTGGCGACCAGCCCCCAGGTGCTGCTGATGGATGAGCCGTTTGGCGCGCTCGATGCCCAGACCCGTGTCGTGATGCAGCAGATCCTCACCAACATGTGGCAGCGCTTTCGCATCTCGGTGCTGTTCATCACGCACGACATCGACGAGAGCATCTTCCTGTCGGACCGGGTTTACGTGATGACGGCGCGGCCGGGCCGGATCAAGGCCGAGATTCCCATCTCGCTGCCGCGACCGCGCACGCCCGACATGGCGTTGAGTCCTGAGTATCTCCAGATCAAGCAGCAGCTGCGCGACCTGATCAGCGAGGAAAGCCTCAAGGCCATGGGCGGCGAACTCAAGGACGCCGGCCTTACGGGCTTCGGCATGGAGGTCGGGCCGCAGGGCATCGCCGAGCTCATCTAAACAACAGGCCGGCACGCCGGCCTGTTGTTTAGATCAACTTGTTATGACATGTACTGCCAAAATGAAAGGACGAGCCATGGCACCGACCCTGCAACTGAATCTTGATGGGTTCGAATATGAGGACGTGTATCGGGCAGCGCAGCTTCCGCTTCTGGACGCGCGGTTCGACGAATGGCTTGCCGGGCGCGATGGCGCACTCCATGCGCGCTACCGCGACTACCGGAACGGAGGCTGGCTGCTCGGGTCCGATGAATCGAGCCTGCTGATTGCCGTTGCGTGCGAACTGGAGGATTTTCTGGTGGCGGCGTTCGGCGTCGGCCCTTCGCGCGATGGCCTGCGCGCGGCGCAGGAACGCGACGCGGTCGTTCATGCCTTCAAGCGCGAATTCGTCAAGCGCCGCATCCGCAAGAAGCGCGCGGCGCCGGCGCGGGACTTTGCCGAGATCGATGCACTGATCCCATCGCAGCCGGATGCCGACCGCGAATGGAGCGTGGCCCGGTTCTGGGCCGATGCATCGCAGGCCGGCAACGCGGCGCAGCTGACGCTGCTGGACGAGTGGCTGCACGCCGCCTGCCACAGCGAAACCGGCCGGGCGGCCACGTCCGGGTGGGTCAGCCTCGCCATGCCGCAGGCCACCGATTACTTCAAGCTGGTGCCGATCGTAGCGGTCCCGGCAGACGGCGCGGGACGCGTGGAAGGCGCCGCCGCCGCACGCCGGCGGGACGGCTTCGACCTGACCGATGGCCGGCCGGGCCTGCGCGAAACCATGGATCAGGTGCACTACTGCGTCTACTGTCACGACCATGCCGGCGATGTCTGCTCGCACGGATTCCCCGCCAAGGAAGGGGAGGGCTTTCGCGCCAACCCGCTCGACGTCCCGCTGTCCGGCTGCCCGCTGGAGGAACGCATCTCGGAAGCCCACACGCTGAAGCGCGACGGCTACACCCTGGGTGCGCTGGCGATGATCATGCTGGACAACCCGCTGCTGCCCGCCACCGGGCATCGCATCTGCAACGACTGCATGAAAAGCTGCATCTACCAGAAACAGGATCCGGTGAACATTCCCGAGATCGAGACGCGCATCCTCACCGACGTGCTGGGCTGGCGCTGGGGCTTCGAGCTCTATTTCACGCTGACGCAGTGGAACCCGCTCAACCGCGCGCGGCCGTATCGCCTGCCTTACAACGGCCGCAATACCCTGTGCGTCGGCGCGGGCCCGGCCGGCTTCAATCTCGCGCACCACCTGATGCAGGAGGGCTTCGGCGTGGTCATCGTCGACGGCCTCAAGATCGAGCCGCTGCCAACGGAACTGTGCGACGCCAGCGGCCGGCCGACGAAGCCGGTAGAGCATGTCGCCGAGCTTTACCAGCCGCTCGACTCGCGCACCTCTTCAGGGTTTGGCGGCGTCGCGGAATACGGCATTACGGTGCGGTGGGACAAGAATTTTCTGACCCTGATCCGGCTGGTGCTCGAGCGCCAGCCCGCCTTCCGCGTCTACGGGGGCATCCGCCTCGGCGGCACGATCACGCTGGAAGACGTGCCGGCACTCGGATTCGATCACGTGACGCTGGCGACCGGGGCGGGGCGGCCCACCGTTCTGCCGGTGCGCAACAACATGGCACGCGGCATGCGCCAGGCGAGCGATTTCCTGATGGCGCTGCAGCTCACCGGCGCGGCCAAGCGCGACAGCCTCGCCAATCTGCAGGTGCGCCTGCCGGCGGTGGTGATCGGCGGCGGCCTCACCTCGATCGATACCGCCACCGAAGTGCAGGCGTATTACATCCGCCAGGTGGAGAAAGTGCTGGCGCGCTGGGAGGCGGTCGGCGAAACCCGTGCTGGCCTGTTCGACGCGTATGAGCAGGGGGTGCTGGAGGAATTCCTGGCGCACGGCCGGGCGGTGCGCGCCGAGCGCGAACGTGCGCGTGATGTCGGCGAGTTGCCCGATTTCACACCGCTGATCCGCGCCTGGGGCGGGGTCACCGTCGTTTACCGCCGCGCCATGGCAGAGTCGCCGGCCTACCTGCGCAACCACGAAGAGATCATCAAGGCACTGGAGGAGGGCATCTACTACGCGGAAGGTCTGGAGCCGACCGAGGCGGTCCTCGACGAGCATGGTCACGTGCAGCAGCTGCGCTGCGCGCGCACGGAAAGTGGGGAACAGGTCTCGTTGCCGGCAAGGGCGGTGCTGGTGGCCGCTGGCAGCATTCCCAACACCGTGTACGAGCGCGAACATCCGGGCACGTTCGAGATGGACGGTAAGTATTTCGCTGCCTATCGCATCGACGAAACCGGGCAAATGGTGCGGGTGCCGTCCGCCGGACACAACAAGAGCGCGCAGCCGGGTTTTTTCACGTCCTATCGCGAGGGCGGCCTGCGCGTGTCCTTTGTCGGCGACAATCATCCCTGGTACCACGGCAGCGTGGTGAAGGCGATGGCGTCGAGCAAGCATGCGGCGCGCGACATCACGGCCTTGTTGTTCAAGCACGCCGCCGCGAGCCCGTCCGACCATGCGCAGTCCTCATTCGCGACCTTCGCCGCGTCGCTTGACGCCGCCCTGTGCCCCGAGGTGGTGGCTGTGGAGCGCCTGGCGCCGCATCTCACCAGCCTGACCGTGCGCGCGCCGCAGGCGACCAAGCACTGGCTGCCGGGGCAGGTATACCGGCTGCAGAATTTCGAACGCCACGCGGAACGCGTAGCCGGGCAGATGCTGGCGATGGAGGGCATGGCCATCGATGGCGTACACGTGGACAAGGCGCGCGGCGAAGTGCAACTGCTCATCAACAGCGTGGGCGTGTCGAGCCGGATTGCCGCGTCGCTCAAGCCCGGCACGCGCGTGATTCTGATGGGGCCGACCGGAACCGGCCTGCCGGTGCCGGAAAATTCGACCCTGACGGTGGCGGGCGGGCACTCCGCCGTGACCAGCACGGTGGATGGCGCGGCGATGTGGCGCGCCGCAGGCAACCGCATCGTGTTCATCGGACACTTCCGCGATGCGGAGCGGGCGCGCGCAGTGCAGCGCGTGATCGAGATCCTGACCGACCAGGCAATCTGGGTGCTGGACGAAGGCCCTGCCCTGAAAATGCGGCGGCAGCAGGATGCCTGCTTCGTGCACGGGCTGGACGAGTTTCTGCGGTCCTGCGCCGAGATGGACGCAAGCTTCGCGAACTGGGTGCGCCAAACCGACCAGTTCATCCTGTCGGATCACCCGGAATCCATGGAAACCTTCCGCACGATGCTGCGTGCCGAACTCAAGCCGCTTCTGAAACCGGGCTTCAATGCGATCGCTGCCGTCAACAGTCCGATGCAATGCATGATGAAGGAAGTCTGCGCCCAGTGCCTTTGCCGCCATGTGGACAGCGCAACCGGCGAGCCGTCCAAATTCGTCTTCTCCTGCTTCAACCAGCATCAGCCCCTGTTTGAGCTCGATTTCGAGAACCTGCAGGCGCGCCAAGGACAAAACAGCGTTCAGGAAAAGCTGTCCAATGCCTGGCTGGGTCATCTCATGGAAGGTCGGCGGCAGTCTGAAGGCGAACCGGACAAGACGTTCCAGGCGGTCTATGACACCGTCGGCGCGCCGGTGGATCGGGACGGCTGCCGGGAGGGTGAAGCACCCTAAATCCCGCAACGGTCTGATCCCCTTCGGTTTGTTATCCGATTGCTAGGCGGGGGCAGAAAAAGTTGCTTGACATTGGTTCTAATAAGAACTAAATTTCGTTCGTATTAGAACCAAATGAGCAAGCGATGAGCCAACCAACCGATTTCATGCCGACCGTGCAAGCCCTGGTGCAGTGCTACCAGGCCTTCGAGGCCTACTCCGCCGCGCACATCCGTGCGCTGGGGCTGACGCCGCCGCAGTTCGACGTCATCGCCACGCTCGGCAACACCCCCGGGATGACCGCCACCGAACTCGGCGAAAAAACCCTCATCACCAAGGGCACGCTCACCGGCGTGGTCGACCGCCTGGCCGATCGCGGCTGGGTCGAGCGCGTCGCGCACGGCAGCGACCGCCGCTGCCAGATCGTCCGCCTGACGAAATCCGGCGAAGCCCTGTTTGCCCAAGCATTCCCCGCCCAGATGGCGCATCTGGCGGCGTGCTTTGCCGGCACCAGCGCGGCCCAGCACGCGCGCTGGCAAACCGCCCTGCGCGCGCTGGAACAGGTTTTCAGAAAGGGAATCGCATGAGCAGTGTGATGCGCTATTCGCCCCCCGCCATCGTGCTGCACTGGCTGATGGCGCTGCTGATCTTCGTGGGGTTCCCGCTCGGTATTTACATGGTCGACCTGCCGCTGTCGCCCGACAAGCTGAAGCTCTACAGCTATCACAAGTGGATCGGCGTCACCGTGTTTCTGCTGGTTGCCATTCGCCTGAGCTGGCGGCTGACGCACACGCCGCCGCCGCTTCCCGACCGCATCGCCGCCTGGCAGCGCCGCGCGAGCGCCATCGTGCATGGCCTGCTGTACCTCCTGATGTTCGCGATACCGCTGTCGGGCTGGCTGATGAGCTCGGCCAAGGGCTTCCAGACGGTCTGGCTCGGCGTGCTTCCGCTGCCCGACCTGATCGGCAAGGACAAGGCATTGGGCGACCTGCTCGCCGAGGTGCACAAAATTCTGAACTTTACGCTGCTGGCCCTGGTCGTCCTGCACGTGGGGGCCGCCCTGCAACACCACTTCATCGATCGTCTGCCTTTCCTGCAGCGCATGGGCTGGGGCAGAAAGGAGCACGCATGAAACGCAATCTAACCCGGTTGGCCCTGCTGGCGGCGCTGGCCGCGCCGGCGGCGCACGCGGTGGAATACCGCAGCGTGCTGCCGCAGCAGAGCAGCATCCATTTCGAGTTCCGCCAGATGGGCGTGCCGGTGAAAGGCGGCTTCAAGCGCTTCACCACGCAAATGCTGTTCGACCCGGCCAAACCCGAGGCCGCCCGCGCGCAGATCGAAATCGACCTTGCCAGCATCGACGCCGGTTCGTCCGAAGCCGACGAGGAATCCGCCGGCAAGCTGTGGTTCAACCGCAGCGCGTATCCGAAGGCGACCTTTGTTTCCAGCCAGGTGCGCGCGCTGGGCAACAACCGCTACGAGCTGCGCGGCACGCTCACCCTCAAGGGCAGAAGCCGCGAGATGGTCGTGCCGGTCATCTACACGCCCGGCAAGAACGCCGCCACCTTCGACGGCGGCTTCGTCCTCAAACGCCTCGACTTCGGCATCGGCGAAGGCATGTGGGCCGACGTCGCCACCGTCGCCAACGAAGTCCGGGTCCGATTCAGAATTGCCGCAACCGGCAAATAACCCGCTGTTCATCCAACTCAAGGAGCCTTCTATGAAAAGTCTTGCACTCATTGCCGTATTGGCCGCCGCCTCCGTCGCCGCCCAGGCCACGCCCTCGACCTACAACATCGACAACAGCCACACCTATCCGCATTTCACCTACAGCCATCTCGGCTACTCCATCCAGACCCACAAATTCGATAAGACCAGCGGCAAGGTGGTGATGGACTTCGACGCCAAGACCGGCTCTGCTGACGTGACCATCGACGCCACCTCGGTCAACACCGGGTTTGCGCTGTTCAACGAGCACCTTCGTGGCGAGGACTATTTCGACACCGCCAAGCATCCGACCATCACCTTCAAGTCCAATAACATGACATTCAAGGGGAACACGCCGGTCAGCCTGACGGGCGACCTCACCGTCAAGGGCGTGACCCGGCCGGTGACGCTCGAGGTCACCCACTTCAAGTGCATGCCGCACCCCATGCTCAAGGCCCCCGCCTGCGGCGGCAACGCGACGACCAGGGTCAAGCGCTCGGAGTTCAACATGGGCAAGGGCGTGCCCTTCGTCAGCGACGAGGTCACGCTGACCCTGGCGATCGAGGCGGTCATGGAACAGCCGAACTCGCAATAAGCAGGGCGGGGCGGGTCTCCGGTAAAATGCGTCTTTAGCTGTCCGGACTGCTCCTGTGCAACCCCATCAACTTGAACTGCTCGCGCCCGCGCGCGACGCCGGCATCGGCATCGAAGCCGTCAACCACGGCGCCGATGCGGTGTACATCGGCGGGCCGTCGTTCGGCGCGCGCGCGGCGGCGTCCAACGAGATTGCCGACATTGCGCGGCTGACCGAACACGCGCACCGGTTCAACGCGCGCGTGTTCGTCACCCTCAACACCATCCTCGCCGACGACGAACTGGAACCGGCGCGCCGGCAGATCCATCAACTCTATGATGCAGGCGTCGACGCGCTGATCATCCAGGACATGGGCCTCCTGGAGCTCGACCTGCCGGCTATTCAGTTGCACGCCAGTACCCAGTGCGACATCCGCACGCCGGAAAAGGCGCGCTTCCTGCAGGACGTGGGCTTGAGCCAGATCGTGCTGGCGCGCGAGCTCGACCTGGAACAGATCGCCGCCATCCGCGCCGCCACGCGGCCGGAGACCACGCTGGAATTTTTCGTCCACGGCGCGCTGTGCGTCGCCTACAGCGGCCAGTGCTACATCAGCCACGCCCATACCGGGCGCAGCGCCAACCGCGGCGACTGCTCGCAGGCCTGCCGCCTGCCGTATCAGGTCACCGACATGGACGGCCGCATCGTCGCGCACGACAAGCATGTTCTTTCCATGAAGGACAACAACCAGAGCGGCAACCTCGAAGCGCTGATCGACGCCGGCATCCGCAGCTTCAAGATCGAAGGGCGCTACAAGGACATGGGCTACGTGAAGAACATCACCGCCCACTACCGCACGCTGCTCGACGAGATCATCGAACGCCGCCCGGAATTCGCGCGCGCGTCTTCCGGCCGCACCACGTTTGCCTTCACGCCCGACCCCAACCAGAACTTCAACCGCGAATTCACCGACTACTTCGTCGGCGGCCGCAAGGACGACATCGGCGCCTTCGACACGCCGAAGAATCCCGGCCTGCAGGTCGGCTACGTCAGCAAGGTCGGCGACAAATGGGTCGAGCTGCAGACCGACTCGCCCGACATCGTGTTGAACAACGGCGACGGCCTCTGCTACTACACGCTGCAGAAGGACCTGGCCGGCCTCGCGATCAACCGTGCCGAAAAGCAGGGCGCGGGCGTGTGGCGGGTGTTCCCCAAGGACCCGATGGCGAGCTTCAAGGACTTGCGCGCCGGCACCCTGGTCAACCGCAACCGCGACATGAACTGGACGCGCCTGCTCGACAAGCCGTCGAGCGAACGTCGCATCGGCGTGTGGCTGCGGCTGGACGAAACCGCCGATGGGTTCGCGCTGACGCTGACCGACGAGGACGGCCTCACTGCGACTGTGTCAGCCACGCACGCGAAGGAACCTGCGAGGGATGCGGCCAAGGCCGAGGCCACGCTGCGCGAACATCTCGGCAAGCTCGGCACCACGCCGTTTGTGGCCATGGGCATTTCACTGGAACTGACGCAGCCCCGGTTCGTTCCGGCATCCTTTGTCAACGCCCTGCGCCGCGATGCCGTCGCCGCGCTGGAAGCCGAACGCGCCGCCGCCTACGTCCGCCCGCCGCGAGCCTGGCCGGTCGAGCCGCCCGCGATCTATCCTGAAGATACGCTCACGTATCTCGCCAACGTCTACAACCACAAGGCGCGCGACTTCTACGCGAAGCACGGCGTCAAGCTCATCGCCGCCGCGTACGAGAGCCACGAGGAAACCGGCGAAGTCTCGCTGATGATCACCAAGCACTGCGTGCGCTATTCGCTGAGCCTTTGCCCCAAGCAGGCCAAGGGCGTCACCGGCGTGCAGGGCACCGTGCGTGCGGCGCCGCTGACGCTGATCAACGGCATCGAAAAACTCACCCTGCGCTTCGACTGCAAGGCGTGCGAGATGCATGTGGTGGGGAAACTGAAACCGGCCGTCGCCAAAGCCGGCGCGCCGCTGACCTTCTACAAAACGCGATCCTAGAGATCTTCGGCGAGCTTTTCCATGAAGGCCGCGTGCCGCGCTTCCGCCTTGAGGAAGGCGGCGATCAGGCGTTCGGCATCTTTCTCAAGGCGGCTGCCGGAAGGACCGCTTTCGACCAGGGGGGCGCCCCAGGCGGCGTTCATTGCATCGACTGCATCCCAGGCGGCCTTGTAGCTCATTTTCATCGCCTTGGCGGCCTTTGAAATGGAGCCGGTTTCGCGAATGCGCTGGAGCAGTTCGACGCGGCCGCGGCCGAGAAAATTCCTGCCGTTCAGCGTCAGCCAGAAGCGGCCGTCGGCCTTCAGTTGCGCTATTTTGGATCGCGTTGCCATGCGGCGAGTGTAGCAAACGACCCTTGCCGTTTATCGGCGCGCGGTTGAAAATCGGGCTTTGCCATCCCGGATGACCGTTATGAAAAAAATCCTCGCCGTATGCGCGATGCTCTGCCTGCCTTTGACGGCCCTGGCTGCCGAAGGCTATACCGTGTTGTTCAAAGCCCAGGGAAGCTACCAGGACGTGCGTGACGCCCTGCAGATGGCGATCGAGGGCAAGGGGCTGAAGATCACCAACACCAATCACATCGCCGACATGCTCGACCGCACCGGCAAGGATATCGGCGAGACCCGGAAGGTGTACGAAAACGCCGAGCAGTTCGAATTCTGCAGCGCCACCATTTCGCGCCACATGATGGAAGCCGACCCGCACGCGATCGTGATGTGCCCGTACAGCGTGGTGGTGTACGCGGTTTCCAACGACAAGACGGTTTACCTCGCCTACCGCAAGCCTGCCGCTACCCAAAACAAGGCGCTGGAGAAGACGCTGGTCGAACTGGAAGCGCTGCTCACCGACATCATCAAGGATGCGATGTAAGCGTCTGACAGGCGCCATCGGCTAGAATCCGCGCATGACCTCCGCCGACTCGTGCCAGCCATGACCGCTTTCCTTGCCATCGGTCTGGGCGCGGCCATCGGCGCCTGGCTGCGCTGGGGGCTGGGCCTGTGGCTCAACCCGCTGTTTCCTTCGATGCCGCTCGGCACGCTGGCCGCCAACCTGATCGGCGGCTATTGCATCGGCCTCGTCATCGCCTGGTTTGCCGACCATCCCGGCGTGCCGCCGGAAGCGCGGCTCTTCCTCATCACCGGCCTCCTGGGTGGGCTCACCACGTTTTCCACGTTTTCCGCCGAAGTCGTCACCGCGCTGATGCGCGGCCTGTGGATGACCGGCGGCCTGATTGCGTTTTCCCACATGACGGGCTCCTTCCTCGCCACCGGGCTGGGGTTTTATTCGATGAGGCTTTTCAAATGAGCGCTAACGCTGTGTGCCTGCAGGTGTTTGTGTCCGAAGCCAGCCGCCATCACGGCAAGCTGACTTACGAGTGGCTGCTCGATGCTGCGCAGGGCGTCGGCATTGCCGGCGGCTCGGCGTTCCATGCGCTGGCAGGGTTTGGCCGCCATGGCCGGCACGACGTGGGATTTTTCGAGCTGGCGGGACAGTTGCCGGTGGTGGTGGAGTTTTTCGTCGATGAAGCGATGGCCGACCAGTTGTTGAATGTGATCGCTGCGGCGGGGTTGAAACTGGTTTACGCCAAACTGCCAGCCGAAATCGGCGTTACCGCTTAATCAAACGTGCTCGACCAGCTGGTTCTTTTTGTCGCCTCGCTGGCCGCCAATTTCTTTTCGGCGCTGTCCGGCGGCGGGGCCGGGCTGATCCAGTTTCCCATCCTGATTTTCCTCGGGCTGCCGTTCGGTGTGGCGCTTGCCACCCACAAGGTCGCCAGCGTCGCGCTCGGGTTGGGCGCCACCCTCCGGCACCTGCGGGAATCGCATCTCGAACGCCGCTTCTCGCTGATCATCCTGGGCGCCGGCCTGCCGGGGGTGGTACTGGGCGCGGTCACGATCCTGCAGATCCCCGAGCGCGCCGCCACCCTGGCGCTGGGGGTGCTGACCCTCGGCCTGGGACTGTATTCGGCATTCAAACCCAAACTCGGCATGGACCACGCGCCGCGGAACCGGCAGGGCACGGGACTGGCCGGCGGCATGGCCGGGCTCTTCGTCGTCGGCTTTCTCAACGGCTCGATCACCAGCGGCACCGGGCTCTTCCTCACCATCTGGCTGATCCGCTGGTTCGGTCTCGACTACACCCGCGCCGTCGCCTACACGCTGATCCTGTGCGGCTTGATCTGGAACGGTACCGGCGCGCTGGTGCTGGGCATGATCGGCACGGTGGCGTGGGACTGGATGCCGGCGCTTTTGGCCGGATCGATCATCGGCGGCTATCTGGGCAGCCACTTGGCGATCAGGAAAGGTAACCTGTGGATCAAGCGCTCGTTTGAAATCGTGACCATCCTGATCGGCCTGAAGCTGATCCTGAACTGAGCGCCCGGCCTTCAGTCTTCGTCGTTGTGAATGCGGTTGCGGCCGTCGCGCTTGGCTTGGTAGAGCGCCTCGTCGGCCGCCTTGATCAGCGAATCGCCGTTTTGATAGAGCGGGTAGGTGGCGATGCCGCCGCTGACGGTGGCGAGGAAATGGCGGTCGCGAAAGGGATGCCGGATTTGCGAAAAATCCTGGCGAATGCGATCCATGACGGCAAATGCCTGTTCGGCATCGGTGTGCGGCAGGCCGATGAGAAATTCCTCGCCGCCGTAGCGGCAGATGATGTCCTGCTTGCGCAGGCGCTGCTTGAGCAGCCACGACAGGCTGCGAATCACCTGGTCGCCCACGGGATGGCCGTAGGTGTCGTTGACCTGCTTGAAATGGTCGATGTCCATCATCACCACCGACAGGAAACCGCCTTCGTTCGCCACGCTGGACAGCACCATGTCCAGCGTGTTCTTGCCGCTGGAGTGGTTGAGCAGGCCGGTCAGGCTGTCGTGGTACATGGTGCGGCGCAGCGCCCGGTAGCGCTCGATCTTGCTCTTCACGATCGCGTTGAGAAAAACCGGGTTGAACGGCTTGGTGAGGAAATGGTCGCCGCCCAGCCGCATGGCGTCGACCTGCAGCGCGACGTTGGTCTCGCCTGACAGGTAGACGATGGGGGTGCTGAGGAATTCGCTGTGCTGCCGGATGATGCGCGCGGCTTCCACGCCGGTGCAGTTCGGCATGTACATGTCCATCAGGATCAGGTCGGGGTTGAACTGGCGCAGCGCATTCAGCGCCTGGCGCGGGTCGTTGACGATTTCGGAAACGATCTGGTTTTCTTCCAGCGTGCGGCGGATCAGATGGCTGGCGGTTTTCGAATCCTCCACGATCAGCACG
>Ga0299915_10001413_pt1 | contig 17809 bp, 17 predicted proteins | sample RVTome_13_FD_200263 | JGI IMG/M metagenome (GOLD analysis project Ga0299915, IMG submission 200263) | Soil microbial communities from uranium-contaminated site in the Upper Colorado River Basin, Wyoming, United States - RVT92D227 (version 2) ... | reverse complement strand
CCACTCTCATTTTTTAATGTTCTGCCCTTTTCACGGATATCGAATGCAATTGCGTTTGCTCTTCTGGTTGATGTGGTATTAAGATTAACGTTAAATGCTACCAGGAAATCCCTTGCCCCGACCGCAGTGGCCCCTGATCTTTCATTGAATACCGCTGGTCCGAAGTCAGGCTTCCAGACAGGATTTGCCAGTTTTTTTCTTAATCCCTCATATTCACCGGCTCTGCAGTTAGCCAGGTTTTTCCGTTTATCCTCAAGAGCAGCATTTTCATAACAGTAAACAGGGATTGAGAGCTCATCCCCTATACGTTTTGCCAGCTTACGTGCATATTCAGCTGTCTCCTCCATTGTTATCCCCGATATTGGAATAAGCGGACAAACATCAGTGGCCCCCATTCGCGGATGCTCCCCATGGTGCCTTGACATATCAATAAGCTCCGATGCTTTTCTTACAGCCCGGAAAGCAGCCTCGGAAACCGCTTCAGGATTACCGACAAATGTTACAACAGTGCGGTTTGTATCCTTGCCGGGATCAACATCAAGCAATTTGACACCTTCAACTGATTCGATGGAATCAGTGATCTGCCTGATTATCCCCATATCCCTGCCTTCGCTGAAATTAGGCACACATTCGATGATTTGTTTCTGCATAAACAATATGATTTATTAGACCTCTATAAATCTCTGTGACTTCTCTGTGTTTCTCTGTTGTATTTTGACCTCACCCCCTAAATCCCCCTCTCCCAGGAGAGAGGGGGACTTAACTTGCTGTTATTAAAGCCTCTCCCACTCCGGGGGAGGGGTTTGGTGAGAGGTCAAAAGAGCTTAAACAAAGGTCCACAGAGTCAGAGGACTATTTTACCTTTAAGTATCACTTTATCAATTAGATTACTTCCGTACGCATACGGGAAAAAGCTGCATGATGGCATTTCCTTTGTGATAAACAGATTCGCCACCTTGCCCCTTGCAATTGAACCGTGAGTTTCAGAAACACCCATTGCATAGGCTGAATTGATAGTAACTGCATTGACAGCCTCTTCAATGGTCATTTTCAGCTTAATGCATCCCAACGACATCACAAGCTTCATATTTCCGGAGGGAGATGAACCAGGGTTGTAATCGGAAGCCAGGGCTACAGGAAGACCCGCATCGATCATTCTCCGGGCCGGAGGATCCGGTAATCCCAGGAAAAGAGCCGATCCGGGAAGAAGGGTTGGCATGGTCTCTGAATCGAGAAGTGCCTTAATTTCTTCATCCCCCGAACTTTCAAGATGATCAACCGACAGGGCATTGTACTTTACCCCGGCCTGGACACCTCCGGAATTACCAAGCTCGTTGGCATGGAGCTTGGGGATGAGGCCATACTTTATCCCTGCCATTAATATCTGCTCTGTTTCATCAACAGTAAAAAATCCATTATCGCAAAAAACATCGATGAAATCTGCAAGCTCTTCCGATGCCACAATTGGGATCATTTCATTGATTATCAATCCTATATATTTTCCCCGTTCTTTACTGTAGGCTTCCGGGACAGCATGGGCTCCAAGAAATGTGGATCTGACTTCGAGCATTGCATTCTCCCTGATCCTCTTTATTACCCTTAGCATTTTCAGCTCATCTTCAGTGTTGAGGCCGTATCCGCTTTTTATCTCGACCGCGCCTGTTCCTAACCCAATTATTTCGTTAATCCTGATCATCGATTGTTCAAACAGATTATCCTCAGATGTTTCATGAAGTTTCTTTGCAGAGTTCAGGATCCCTCCTCCCCTCCTGGCAATCTCTTCATAAGACAATCCCCTGATCCGGTCGGCAAATTCCTGTTCGCGGCTTCCGGCATATACAATATGAGTGTGAGGATCACAGAAAGACGGAAAAACGAATTTCCCTGTGGCATCGATAACCTCCTGTCGAGAGGACCGCGACCGCATTAAACCATCCGGCAGTTCACTCATTTTTCCGAATCCGGCAATATTTTTATCCTCAATAAAGATATATGCATCAGCAATAGTATTCAGATTTGCCATCTCCTTTCCGCTTACTTTAAGCTTCGGATTATCTTCTGTACCAATCAGTTCCTTTATATTTTTAATTAATAAGGACATATAAGTATTTTGTCTTAAAAACTGAAGCCTAAGGTAGCAAATATTGAAAAAACTGTTTATGATTTCCATTTTTCTTTATCTTTAGCGCTGTTAACCAAACCTGTAACCTATGAAAAAAATACTTACATTAATCTTTGCAGTATCTGTCGTACTGGCTTTACCGGGGCAGGAAAAGAAGGTAAAAACCGGATGGAGGTTTGGCGGGGCTCTGCCAGCGGTCTCATTTGACTCAAATCTGGGATTTCAGTACGGAGCTCTGGTTGACTTTTTTAACTACGGAGATCCGAGCATTTATCCTGAGTATTATGATCACATATATACTGAAGTATCACGTTATACAAAAGGAAGCGGGGTTTACAGGTTAATGTTCGAATCAAATCATATTATTCCAAAAGTGGAATGGGTGGTTGATCTCAGTTATCTTCCCGATCTGGCAAATCACTTTTACGGATTTAACGGTTATGAGTCAGTTTTTAATGATGACTGGATGGATGATGAAGCTGAAGGTTACAGGACCAGGATGTTCTATCGGTTCGAAAAAAACCAGTTCAGGTTCAAAAACGATTTTCAGGGGAGACTGTCGGGAGACCACATAAAATGGAGCGCTGGATTTGCTTTTCAGAATTTCAATGTCGGTTCGGTCAATATTGACAAACTAAACAAAGGTAAAGATGAAAACCTTTTACCCTCTGTCACTGAAGAGCCTGGTCTTTTTGAACTATACCGCGACTCCCTGGGATTGATATCAGCCAATGAATCTGACGGCGGCTGGGTAAATACTATCAAGGCAGGTGTGGCCTGGGACAGCCGGGATAACAGGCCAAATCCTATGAAGGGTATCTGGACCGAACTTGGCATAGAGATCTCGCCTAAATTTCTGGGAAATGACTGGGGATTCTCGAAATTCTATATCACCCACAGACAATATTTTACACTGGTTGAAAATGACCTCTCACTTGTTTACCGCCTTGGATACCAGACAACTCTCTCCGGAGAGGTTCCATTCTTTTATCAGTCACAAATGATAACTTCCAGGCTCACCGGCTACTCAAGTGAAGGACTTGGCGGATCGAGTACTTTAAGGGGTGTGTTGAAGAACAGGGTTATCGGGGATGCATTCGTTCTCGGAAATGTTGAGCTGCGCTGGAAACCAATATATTTTAAATTATTCAATAAGGACAGCTATCTTGGTCTTAATCTGTTTTATGACTTTGGAACTGTTACAAATGGCATTGAGATACCGGGTACTCTTCAATCTACATTCAACAGCCGGATGTCAGAATATAATTTCCCCGATTTCTTTAAGCCGGGAGAAGAAAAGCTTCATCATTGCGCAGGTATAAGTATAATGCCAGTTTGGGGTCAGAATTTTGTCATTGCAATTGACATCGGGAAAGCATTTAATGCCCAGGATGGGAATATAGGATTTGCATTCGGACTGAATTATTTGTTTTAGCCTCATCCCCAAATCCCTTCTCCTGAAAGAGAAGGGGCTTCTTAATTGATAAACAATATTTTAGCCCCTCTCCCCCGGGAGAGGGGTTGCCTGCCTGCCGCCTGCCTGCCGCCTGCCTGCCGGTAGGCAGGGTAGGCAGGGTAGGCAGGGTAGGCAGGGTAGGCAGGGTAGGCAGGGGGTGAGGTCAAAATCCCTTCAGTAAATACGCCAGCGTAGTACCAAAATAATTTCCGAGCAGGTAACCAATAACACCTCCTGTAAGCCCCGTCACAATGACATCCTTGTTTCTGAGTGCATTGGCAACAAGGGGCACGAATGGCGGAGAGAAGACAAATGCCGTCGCAGTGATCAGGAAATTATCTGCATCGATACGGAAGATTTTCGCAAGGATGAGATGCAATAATAGTGATCCCCAGTAACACCATGAAATAAAAAAGACAAGATCCCACATTCCTTGCCCAAACATGGTTCTCAGGTCTGATTTCGTGGCAACAGTAAGGGAAAAGATAAGAATCAAATACATTCCCAGCTGGAATGTCTTTTCAGTCTTGTTTATCGATTTTATAAATGAGGCAAGAATTCCGAACGTTGTAACCGAAAGCACCATAACCGCCATCCTGTACTCTTCCTTAACCGGAGCAAACATGTACAGGACTCCTCCGATTCCGCCAATGAGAATACTTAATCCAAGTGCCTTAAGCAACGGGAAAAAGTTCTTTTTTGTAAACATCCCCGAGAAATCGTCAAGACCTTCTGTTTCTTTTTTTACAAGATCTTCATCAACAGCAATTCCGTTTTTTTCTTCAAACTTTGGAAGGATTGCCCTGAATATCCGGGGTGCAACCGAGACAAAGAATAAGACCAGGAATGCTCCAACTACTGTATCATAGGTAAACAGGACAACGAAGCGGTCGGCATCAACATCAAGAATCAGCTTAAGAGCCGCAAAATTAGGTGTTCCTCCGGTATAGATACCTTCAAACATTCCGGCGAGCTTCCATGCATCCGGAAAGGCACTCTTCCAGATAAAAAATCCCGTGGTCACCATTATGATCCCTGCAACAAGAGCCAGCGCGACTGAGAGAAATCCTTTCTTTGCAAATTTAAGCCAGCGTTTGATGTTCAATGAAAAAAGAAGGAGTGGAAAAGCGAGCAGCAGGGCAAATGAGTACAAAGTGTCCTGGAGCTCATTGATATTATTGACCATTATATCTCCGGAAACTGCTTTTCCTTCCTCAATAAGAGCCTCCAGGACCGGCTTTTCAAGATATGGTTCATTCTGTAATTCTAATCTGTAGCCATCGCTTCCCTCTGGAAAAATCCCTGCTGTCCCAATAATCAGGCCGAAAAGATAGGCCATGACAATGGTTCCGAATTTCCGGAGAAGACTCCACTTTTTGCATAAAGATATTATTACCAGGGGAAATAACAGGTAAAACAAGACGAGCAGAATCATTTTGATCATAAGTCAGGTTTTAGGTATACCAAATATAAAAAAAGCGATTTACCAACAAGTAAATCGCTTGAAAAATAGGTATTTATACTTATTTACTTCTCATCACAATCACACTCCTCAAAACTCTTCCTGTATTGTTCAATAGCTTTTAGGCTCATACCCATGCTCGAAAAACCTCCATCATGATACAGGTTCTGCATTGTGACTTTTCGGGTCAGATCAGAAAAGAGCGCTATACAGTAATCGGCACACTCATCGGCATTAGCATTTCCCAGAGGAGACATCCTGTCGGAGAAATCTATAAGCGATTCAATTCCGTGAACTCCGCTTCCGGCGGTAGTTGGTGTCGGAGATTGCGAAATTGTATTAATTCTGACTTTCCTGTCGCGGCCATAGATATAGCCAAATGATCTGGCAATGGATTCAAGTAAGGCTTTTGCGTCGCCCATATCGTTGTAACCTGACAGGGTTCTCTGAGAAGCAACATAGGATAGAGCAACTACTGATCCCCACTCGTTTATAGCATCATATTTATAAGCTGTCTGAAGTATCCTGTGAAAACTGAGAGCAGAAATATCGAAAGTCTTGAGCATATTCTCGTAGCTCGTCTTTTCATATGGAATATCCTTTCTTACGTTTGGCGACATTCCGATTGAATGTAGGATAAAATCAAATCGTCCGCTGAATATTTCCATACTTTCAGCTATCAGTTTATCAATATCGACCATACTGGTTGCATCAGCGGAGATTATTTTGCTTTCGGTCAGGCTGGCAAGCTCGTGTATTGTACCCATCCTGATTGCCACCGGAGAGTTGGTAAGAACCAGTTCAGCTCCGTGCTGCCATGCTTTAAGAGCAACATGCCACGCTATGGATTTTTCATTAAGCGCTCCGAAAATAATTCCTTTCTTACCTTTTAAAAGAGATCCTTCCATACTTAACCAAATATTTATTATTTCAATTTTTATTTTTACCCCCTTCCCGACCTTCCCCCAGGGGGGAAGGAGCTCCCCTTGGGGGAAACAGGAAAGGGGGTTTAAAATCTAGTTACGCCCGCTTTAATCAGTTCTTTTGCGTTCCTGATCGCAGTTTCGGTTATCTCGCTCCCGCTAAGCAGTCTGGCAACTTCCTGAATCCTTTCCCCTGGAGATAACAATTTTATCCTTGTAATTGTTGACTCACCTGACTCTTCCTTATAGACATGGTAATGCCTCGTCCCCCTTGAAGCAACTTGTGGCAGGTGTGTTATATTTACTACCTGCATATATTTACCCATACCGGATAGTATCTGACCAACTTTGTCGGCGACCTCACCTGATACCCCGGAATCAATTTCGTCAAAAATAATCGTTGGCAGATTCTTATTTTTTGTCAGCATTGATTTAAGGCTCAGCATAACCCTTGACAATTCACCACCAGACGCAATCCTGGCGATATTTTCAGGATCCGTCTGCTTATTGGCGGAAAACAGGAAATCGGCACTATCAATACCGGATGAAGTAAAGTCCTTTGACCCGGACAGTGAAATTCCGAATCTGGCATTCGGCATCCCAAGCTGTTTCAACAGGTCAGTGATCTTTTCCTCAATATCAGGTATTGACGATTTCCTTTTTTCTGAGATTTGTCGTGCAAGAGACGCGAGCGATTCCGTTGAAACTTTCAGAACAGATTCCAGCTCACAGAGCCTCTCATCACTAGTCACAATAGATTTTATGATATTAGCTATTTCTTCCTTTTTTAGGATCAGTTCATCCAGGCTTTTAAGCCTGTGTTTCTGAATGAGCATATATATATTATCGAGCCTGTCATTTATCCTTGCCAGCTTTTCAGGATCGGCTTCAGTATCCTGTTCCAGCCGTTCGATTTCGTTGGCAAGATCATCAAGTTCAATTAGGGAGGAGTTTATCCGTTCAGGAATATGTTGTCCCGCGGGCAGGTACATGCTGATCTTTCCGGCTACAGTTTTTACTTCCCTGAGCATCGCCAGTATTGATGTCTCGTCGCTCGAAAACAGATGTGAGATATTTGAAAGTGCATGCTTTATTTCCTCAGCATGCTCCAGAAGTTCCTGTTCCTTTTCCAGCTCATCCTGTTCGCCCTTTTCAAGCTTTGCTTCTTCAAGCTGTGTAAGATGGAACTGATAATACTCCAGATCAGCTTTGCTTTTGTCAGATTTTTCTTTCAGTTCGTTATACTCTTTTTGAAGTTTTCTAAAGTTACTGTAAGCAGTCCTGTAATTAATACGCAAAGGGTTTGTTCTGGCAAAAGAATCGATTATGTTAAGCTGGAATGCGTTATCGTTGAGCATCAGAACCTGGTGCTGTGAATGTATATCGATAAGCCTGTCGCCCAGTTCCTTAATAAGGTTAACAGTTACCGGTGTATCATTTATGAAAGCTCTCGATTTGCCCACAGTATTGATCTCTCTTCTGAGGATAGCCGGACTCTCGTAGTCAAGATCATTTGCAGAAAAGAAGTCTTCAAGGTCGTATTCTTCAATTTTGAAAGTCCCTTCAACGATACATTTTTCGTTTTTTTCGAGAAGAACTGATGAATCGGCCCGTGAACCAAGGATCAGTGAAAGTGCACCAAGAAGTATCGATTTACCTGCTCCTGTCTCGCCGGTTATAATGGTAAGCCCATTGTCGAGTGTAAGGTCAAGTTCTCTGATAAGAGCATAATTATGAACGGTAAGTTTTACAAGCATAGCCGGCTGATGTGATTAATTGGCTGCAGTAATCTTCTCATACTTTGACTTGTTTCCCGGATCTATCTCGGTCAGAATTTGCATAACCCGGCTTTTCTCCTCAGCGAATGCATCTGAAAAAATGTTTATCAGTTCCTCGGCTTTTGATTCCATAATAATCTGGATCAGGTACATAAATGGATCAGGCTTAGCCCTGTATACCTCCTGAATCAATCTCAGGCTTTCGACAATGCTGGCTCTGGCTTCAGTAGTCTTTGATTCCATTTTATCAAGGCCGTTGATGTCATATTCATATATGAATCGCCTGATTCCTTCATACTCTTTATCAAGGATATTTTTAATCAGCCAGTACCGGTTTCTGTTTCTTGATCCGTCATAGGGCTTCCAGCCTGGTTCTGCAGCATTCTGGGCATTGGTGACAATCTTTTCGGCTACCTGAAATAACTCGCTGCCTCCTTCGAATGAGTAAGAATCATAGTCAAATCCAAGAATAACATATGCATAATAAGCAAGGACTGACACCAGGCTTGATCTGTAGGAATTCGGATCAAATTCCAGCGGTTGAAATTCGACATACCTGAATTGAAAATTATTATCCATAAAATTCAGCATTGTCGAATTATATGTTGTGTTAAATACCGGACGCCGCAATTGTATCTGGATTGTTCCTCTGAATTCATCAGCTGAAAGCTGTTCGGTCAGGTTCATAATAATGTTGCAGTCGATTCTTTCTGCATAGCTGAATACATGATTTGTCCAGACAGTGTTGTTCATAAATTCATAAATATCACGCTGCATCGATTCAAAGACCTGACGGTTGGACCCCTGAATCTTCTGGGCTGAAATCTGTACATTGCAGTTAAGTTCCTGTGAACTAACTGTTTCAGCACTAAGGAACAGAATTAACAGAAGATAATATTTTAATGATCTCAATAATCCCATAAGGATTAACTTTTTAGCATTGAAACAATTTTATCCAGTATATCCCTGGCCGCTTCTTCTTTTGATTTCAACTCAAATTTATCAATATTATTGTTTCTGTCAATAATAGTGATCCTGTTTGTATCGTAACCAAATCCGGCACCTTTCTCCTGCACGGAATTCAGAACAATGATATCAAGGTTTTTACGCTTTAGTTTCGCAGTTGCATTAGCTATTTCGTTGTGTGTTTCAAGAGCAAAGCCTGCAAGGATCTGAGACTTCTTTTTCATCTTTCCGATAGTCAGGGCTATGTCTTTTGTAGGTTTAAGCCTGATAAAAATATCATCCCCTGTTCTTTTGATTTTCCTATCCTCAGCTTTCTCAGGAGTGAAATCAGCAACTGCAGCTGCCAGAATCGCTATATCGCAATTGCTGAACCTGGTGATGCATTCAGTCGCCATCGTCTCGGCCGATATTACATTGATGATTTCAATAGCTTTGTTTTCGGGAAGTCTGTTAACCGGACCAAGTACAAGCTCTACCTCAGCCCCGTATTCTGCGGCAGCTTCAGCCAGGGCGATACCCATTTTTCCTGAAGAATAATTGCTGATGTAGCGAACAGGATCGAGCTGTTCCTGTGTGGGACCTGCATTTATCAGGACACGTTTCCCCTTAAGAGGCTTATATTTTTTTTTTTTGAGAAAAAGCTTTTTATCTCTTTAACAATATCCTCGGGTTCCGACATACGACCCTTGCCTGTCAGGCCACTTGCCAGTTCCCCTGCCGGAGCATCAAGAATATGATTTCCGGCAGACCTTAATGTGCTTAAATTCTTAACAGTAGCCTTATGGTTCAGCATATCGACATCCATCGAAGGAGCCACAAAAACAGGACAGCGGCATGACAGGTATGTTGTCAGGAGAAGATTATCAGCAATCCCATGCGCCATCCTGGCAATTGTATTTGCAGTGGCAGGAGCAATAAGGAACAGATCGGCCCAGATTCCAAGTTCTACATGACTGTTCCAGTTTCCGTTTTCGGTGCTGAAAAAATCTGTCAGGACCGGATTTCTGGATAAAGTCGCCAGGGTAAGCGGGGTAATGAACTCTTTTGCATGGTCAGTCATAATCACTTTTACCTCGCATCCATCTTTGATAAGCAACCGGATCACAGTTGCAGTTTTATAGGCTGCAATACCTCCGGTTACTCCGATCAGTATTTTTCTGCCTTTCAGCATTTAAAGCTAAACTTTGCTTTTACCGGAAGGTGATTCGGGACTCCGGTAAAATATTTTACCTTCCTCAAGTTCCTGAAGAGCTATAAGCGCCGGTTTTGGAAGCCGTTCGTAGAATTTTGATATCTCTATCTGTTCGCGGTTCTCAAACACTTCTTCAAGATTATCGGTATATGATGCAAATTCTTCAAGCTTCTTATTGAGCTCCTGTTTCATCTCGACTGAAATCTGATTCGACCTTCTTGCTACTATGATAACAGTCTCGTAGATGTTGCCCGTATCTTTTGTCATCATCTCCAGATTACGGGTTACTGTTGTTGAAGGTGCCATTGATTTTCTGTAATCCATATAAACTTATTGTATGTTTTCCAGGCTGGCAGCATCATCAAGCTTAAGATAAGCCGCGGTTTCCTGGTAAATTTTCTTTACTTCTTTTGAATATTTACTTTCCGGAAATTCCTCCATAAAAGAAAAATAATCATCAAGTGTCGCCTGGTATCTCTCCTTCTGTCTGACAGCATAGCTGTTTTCAGCATAAAGGAAGAGGGAATTCAGTTTTAAGAACATCATTTCCTCCCTGTATTTCGAATCAGAATATTCTTTAAGGCTGTTCGAAAGCGCAGTAATAGCCGCTCTATATTCTTTCATATTGTAATAAAGCCTGGCATTCATATAGGATTTTTCAACAAGCCTGTCCTGAAGTTCCTTTAAATAATTCTTCGCCTCTTCCACCTTTGGACTGAGAGCGAATCTGTTTATAAAAACGTTAAATCCTTCAATGGCATTTCTGGCATCCTGCTGGTCAAGTTCAGCCCTGGGGGAAAGGTTATAGTCACATTTTGCGCCCAGGAATGTTGCTTCTTCAGCAAATTTCCCAAATGGATACTGTTCCACAAGTGATTTGAAATAAGTCCCGGCCATATCGTACTGCTTCATTCCATAATAGCTCTGGGCATTAAGCCAGTTAAGCTCTTCAGCTTCGTCTGTCGCTCTGAAACGGGGTATTACCTGACCTAACAATTCAGATGCTTTTACATATTGCTTTGAATCAAAGTACTCTCTGGCTTTGGCCTTTTTAAGTTCATAATCGGAACTTTTAAGGAGCTTTTCATACTCCCCGCATGAAGCGACCAGGACAGATATAATGATTACAATTTGTAGCCTGACTTTCATACAAAAAAATGTTGCGCAAAATTACTATTTTTTTTTGAATACAGGCATGAAAACACAATATTTATCTTCACTTTACTATTCGCCGACAAATTAGGTATAAATATGTATGAGTTAGTGATCCCATTTACTTACATTTGTGCAAATTTTTTAAAAGCATCTCAAAATGGATATTTTTGACAAAATCAAATCAAACAGAGGGGCATTAGGTCAGTATTCCGATTTTGCTCACGGGTATTTTATGTTCCCGAAACTTGAAGGAGAAATAGCTCCAAAGATGAAATTCAGGGGCAAGGAGGTCCTTACCTGGAGTCTTAATAATTATCTTGGTCTGGCAAACAATTCTGAAATACGAAAAGCTGATGCCGAGTACACCGGGAAGTATGGTCTTGCTTATCCGATGGGTGCAAGGATGATGTCGGGACATACCACCAATCATGAAAGATTTGAGAAGATGGCAGCTGAGTTTGAGATGAAAGAGGATGCTTACCTGCTTAACTATGGTTACCAGGGAATGGTTTCAATTATTGATGCTCTTGTCGACAGGCATGATGTGATTGTATATGATTCCGAATCACATGCATGTATCATGGATGGACTGAGGCTTCATTTCGGAAAAAGATTCGTCTATCCCCATAATGATATCGATAACTGTGAGAAACAGCTTCAGCGCGCTACGAAGCTTACCGAGGAATCGGGAGGCGGGGTCCTTGTAATTACCGAAGGAGTATTCGGTATGGCAGGTGATCTTGGGAAACTTGATAAAATAGCAGCGCTCAAGAAGAAATATAATTTCCGTTTCCTGGTCGATGATGCACATGGATTCGGAACAATGGGAGCTAATGGCAGGGGCACGGGTGAGCACTTTGGTGTTCAGGATCAGATAGATGTGTATTTTGCCACCTTTGCCAAATCGATGGCCGGCATCGGAGGATTTGTAGCCAGTTCCAAAGAAGTCATAAATTACCTGAGATATAACCTTCGTTCCCAGATCTATGCAAAAGCACTTCCGATGGCAATGACTCTCGGCGCCATTAAAAGGCTGGAAATCCTTCAGGCACACCCTGAATACAGGGAAAATCTTTGGACCATCGTAAGGGCTCTTCAAAAAGGTTTAAAGGAAGCCGGACTTGATCTCGGAAAAACCGAATCACCTGTTACCCCGGTTTTCTTCAAATGTGAATTAACACAGGTCACTCAGTTGATTTATGATCTCAGGGAAAATTATAATATTTTCTGTTCAGTTGTCATTTACCCGGTGGTTCCAAAGGATGTAGTTATGCTTCGTCTTATACCAACAGCGGGACACACACTTGAAGATGTGAATTACACTGTGAATACTTTCAGGGAACTCAAGCGTAAAATTGACAACGATGAATATCCCCATGAAATGGCTGACTTTACAAAGTAAAAGTTATACAATCTTAAAAGAGGCTGTTTCAAAAGTCCTCTTATTAAAACCACCCCTAAATCCCCCAAGGGGGACTTCTTGATTACCAGATACATATAAAGCCCCCCTTGGGGGGTTTGGGGGTTGACCAGTGCTTTTTATACAGCCTCTTTTCTAAAATCCCGAACAATATCAGCCTGATTTTGTTTTATACCATAAAAGATCGTATTACACTATCTCGTGGACTTTATTTCATCGCAAACACTGATTGCCGGTTTATGGAATATATTAAAGTAAAAGAACAGAATTCCGTTTTGAAGGGCTATAATATGCTGCTCTATTTTGCCGGCAGTATGATAATGTATGAACCTGTTGAGGAATGCGTGGTTGATTTCTGGTCAAAAGGAATTTTGAAAACACTGCCTGTAAAGAGCAGTAATCCGAGATTTGTTAAAGCGGCTTCACAACTGAGAGGTTCCTGCGAGGATAAGACCGAGTGCAGAAGAATGCTGCAGGAGGATTTCAAGAGACTCTTTTCCGATTCAGTATTGCCACTCGCTCCACCGTTGAAATCCAACTACATTGACATTCCGGTATCAAACGGTTCAAAAGCAGAAAATGTAGGTGATTTTTATAATACATATGGATGGTATAAAAGAACACGGTATAATATTCCTGACGATAATCTGGGAATTGAACTGCTTTTCCTTACCCTGCTGAATGACAGGTATATTGCTCTTGAGGACAAAGCATGCCGCCGGGAGATGAGAAATGAAATCAGGAGATTCATCAGGCTCCATATATTATCCTGGCTCCCTGAATGGAATAAACAGATGCAGGAATACGCCGTTACTCCAGGTTATAAGGCCATTGCCACACTAATATATGCTTGCTGTGAAGATGTTTTTGACCTTCTCGATGATTCTGTTCCGAAAATTGATATCAGCTCCGGGCTCAGAAATTAGGGTTGAAAAAATTTATTATTGCACCAATATAATATTCCCTCCATCCTTCAGAAATATCAGCAAAATCACCCTCAGGTATGTTGCTGTGTTCAACAGTAACCAGGGAGTTTTCACCATCGGGACGTATATCAATTGTGACGATTGACTTTTCAGTCTGATCACCGAAAAACCATTCCTGGACAACTTTCTTATCCTGAATAAATTCAATGTTCCTTCCTGTTATATCACCTTCCCACAGGGAGAACTCTGAACCGGGTTCGGTTGACATTTTTGCCGGATAGCCTGACCAGAGTTCAATTGTGTAAGGATTCGTCAATGCCGCATAAACATCGGATGGTTCAGCGTTTATTTTGAAAATCTTTTTGAATGTTTTCATTTCAGAGGTTATAAATATCAGGCTTTCTGCTCCGATAAATAACGTTCAGCGTCGATTGCTGCCATACAACCGGATCCTGCAGCAGTCACAGCCTGACGGTAAACCGGATCCTGAACATCGCCGGCAGCAAAAACTCCTGGAATGTTGGTTTTAGAGGAGCCCGGAAGCGTCCTGATATAACCTGTTTCGCAGATATCAATGAAATCTTTAAAAACATCCGAATTTGGTGTGTGCCCGATAGCAAGAAAAAATCCATCGATTTTCACTTTTACGATCTCCTCCCCCGGAGTGCCTTTTTTCTTCACAAGTACCACGCCTTCAACACCGCTTTCCCCAAAAAGATCAACAGCCTGATGTTCCCAGAGGATCTCTATATTAGGCGTGTTCAGTACTTTCTTCTGCATGGCCTGGGATGCCCTGAGAACATTTCTCCTTACTATCATATAGACCTTCCGGCATAAACCTGCAAGGTAGGTAGCTTCTTCGGCCGCTGTGTCTCCGCCACCAACAACTGCCACATCTTTCCCCTTATAGAAGAATCCGTCACAGGTAGCACATGCTGAGACACCCATCCCGGAAAAACGCGATTCTGCTTCAAGTCCAAGATACCTGGCTGTTGCTCCGGTTGCAATTATCACTGAATCTGCTTCTATAATTTTGCTGTCATCGATAATCACTTTATGGATATTCCCTGAGAAATCCACTTTAGTGGCTATACCAAAACGGACCTCGGCTCCAAAACGCTCGGCCTGTCTTTTAAAGTCTTCCATCATAACAGGCCCGGTAACCCCGTCAGGATACCCCGGGAAATTTTCAACTTCTGTTGTTGTCATCAGCTGTCCTCCCATCTGCAGTCCTGTGTAGAGTATCGGTCTAAGGTTCGCCCTAGCTGCATAAATCGCAGCAGTATAACCTGCCGGACCTGAACCAATTATCAAACATTTGATTCTTTCAACATTTCTAATATCAGGTTGCTGAGTATCCTTTGAGAGATCGAGAGGCTTAAAGATTTCCATAAAAAGCTTGCTTTTGAGCTACAAAATTATAATAAAAAGATAAAATAACTATCCATTGCTATTTTTCGATATATAAATGATTATCAGCTAATTTCTTTACAGTTTCACCCGAAGGAACTCCGGATCCCGTTGCAGAAAAGTCATCTGCATTCCAGTTATGACGACTGGCGAATTCTGCAAGAGATTCAAAATTTTTAAATTTCACTGAAAGAATGGTGCTTGTTTCACCTCTCACCACAACTGCGGTATAATCTCTGACTCCATTAAAATAATCTTCAAGGTCAGGTGAACCGTTAACAATTCCAAGTCTTCCTTTTGCCAGGAAACATTTTGACTGTATTGCTTCGGCAAAAATACCCGGCAGATAACCGGAAAAATCAATTTCCCCCTCCTTGATTTTATCCGTTATGATCTTTCCGATCCTGATTGAGGCAATGCTGTCGGATCGGGCACCTTTTCTGTTTATGATGCTTATATAATATGGACCTTTGCATATCTGAAGCTGGTACTTTGTGCGACAGGTAAACTCCGACAGGGCAGGCATATCGAGACAATGGTATTTTGACACTGAAAAAATCCCGAAAGCTGCTTCAGGTCCGGTCATTTTATATATTTCTGTCTTATAAATTCCACCTGAATAATCTATCTCTGTCACAGATACTGCCGAAAAACCATACTCAAGGTAAAGTTCAGCGCCGCCGTTGATGTAACCAAAAAGGGAAGTGCCGTTAAATATCCTTGAAGGAGAAAACTTTCCGTCCGGCAGATCATTCTTATCAATGACAGGGAAATCATCCGGCAACTGGGAATAACAAGCCGGAAAGCAAAGGACTAAAATTAATGAAATGAAGAAGTTTTTTATCATAGACAAATTTGGTTTGAGGTAAGAGGTATGTGGAAAACACTTCCCTTCCCCCCGCTGTATCAGTAGTCCTTTATTCTTACTTTTATCTTTTTACTTTTGTTCCCGCCTTGCGGGATTTGGCTTCGCCGAATTCGCCTTCGGCTCGGTTCGTCACTTTGTTCCTCAACTTTTTACTTTTGTCTTTTTACTTTTGTCTTTCGTCTTTTGTCTTGTTGTTTCCAAAAATACTATGTCATTTCGATTACTCTGAGGTTGATCTTAATTTTATCGGATACTCCCAGTCCCAGATCGGTTGCCATTGTGAGGAATGTCAGTGATTCAGGCACAGGAGCTTTCTGCAGACCCTCGGCAATTCTTTTTTCAGCTATTATATCGTAACCGATCCTGTCTATTGCAACCGGATCGGAAGAGACAAGCATTGAGTTGTAGTTACAAATAAACTGAGGATTTGCACCTGGCCCTCCATTAAAACAGCCTCTCAATCCATCACAGATGTTAAGTACTACCTTATCGCGCAAAGGAGCAAAGGCGCACACCTCTGCACAAGTGTCGTTCCACAGTTTTGCATGAAGCCTTCCGGTATTTGAAACTGATCCGAACGCAAGGTTCTTCATGGCATTTGTTATTGATCCTCCCGCATTCTTCAGTATTGGGATATTAATAATTTTGTCAATTTCCTGAGTTACAATCTTTGTGAAATATGAAAATTTCCCTCCATTGACCATGTAGGGCATTGTTTCTGCGTCATATTCACCTTCCACATCAGCCCAGTAATACCATTCCTTGTCGATATTTCTCTCTCCGTAAAGTTTGCCGTTCTCATCAGTAAATGAGCCTTTTTCATCCTGAAGTTCTGTCCCCCTTATTGTTATGCCCGGGTAGTTATCCCGGGTAAAACCGGTATCCTTCAATTCCATTTCCCTCCTGTCCCAAATTATTATATCTTTTTTATCAATACCGCTTTCTGTTAATTGTTTAACAACAGATTTAACTACTGCATGACTGGTAAAAAGGAGCTTGCCTGCAACCGGATTTACCTTGAGCCCTATCTTTTCGCCCGGACTTACAAACATTCTCCATGCCTTCTTAAGATTCTTCTGACTGGTCAGTTCGAGCATCGATTTCTGAAGCATCATGTATGCAACTGCCTCAACAGGCATATCATCGACAACTGCATTCTTGTTTTTTACAACCACAACTTTCCCCGGAAATTTTCCCGGCATTGAGGATGATGTTCTGGCTGTCTTTACGGCATCACTGATATTTGTTGCGGGCTTTGATGAGGTCTGCATCAGATCTGACGTCTTACCTGAAAGAGGCTTAACGGCAAGAGCCGCTCCGCCGGCGCCAAGGATTGTGAAGAATTTTCTGCGGTTGAGAGTTCGTCCTTTCATATTTATTGGAATAAAAATTCAAGGTAAATATAGTTAAATAATTTTTGGTACGGGGTGCGTGGTTCGAGGTGGGGAGGGCTTCTTACCGGTTTCCGGTTTGTTCGCTGTGACTTGCCCTGAAATCATCTTCGTTGTCAATTTCGGGGGATTCCCCAAGTGACTCCCACCTGAAATTCCTGTCATACCATTATATCTAGCTTTACGCTATATAGAATAGTTTTTCCCATGCTGCGATTATTTACTTATGGAAGTTGTTTTTGAAATCATTTTTAAAAATTCTCTTGACTTCCAATATTTTCTGGCATAACTTGGGTATTATTTCTAATTACAAACTTAAAAAAAGGAGGAACTAATGAAACTGAGTACTTTTTTAATAGTGAAAGCTATTGTCTGTTTTGTATTCGCTATTGGATATATTGTAGCACCAGTGGCGGTAGGTTCATTTTATGAGATCACACTTGATCCTGACGGAGTAATAATGGCACGATTCTTTGGAGCACTTTTAATTGGAATCGGTCTTGTCCTTTGGCTTTGCAGAAATGCGGACTGGAACATACTGAAAGTTGTCACACTCTCCCTTTGCATTGCCGACACGATTGGTTTCATTGTAGCCTTGGCAGCTCAATTAGCGGGCGTTATGAATTCTTTAGGCTGGATTATTGTTGCTATATGGCTTCTGTTAGCGTTAGGTTTAGGGTATTTTCGTTTCTTAAAACCAGGCAATTCCTAAAAGGACTCTTTTATTGACAATTTTACAG
>Ga0299915_10001411_pt1 | contig 17814 bp, 18 predicted proteins | sample RVTome_13_FD_200263 | JGI IMG/M metagenome (GOLD analysis project Ga0299915, IMG submission 200263) | Soil microbial communities from uranium-contaminated site in the Upper Colorado River Basin, Wyoming, United States - RVT92D227 (version 2) ... | reverse complement strand
CCGATGGTGACGGCGCCGATGATCTTGGCACCGGCGCCGACGACGACGCCGCGACCAATGGTGGGGTGGCGTTTGGTGCGACGGGTGCTGGTGCCGCCCAGGGTAACGCCCTGGAACAGGTGGCAATTGTCACCGATGACGGTGGTCTCACCAATGACGACGCCCATGCCATGGTCGATGAAGAACCCTTTGCCGATTTCGGCGCCCGGATGGATCTCGATGCCGGTAAGGGCGCGGCCGATATGAGAGATGATGCGGGCCGGCAGCCGGAAGCCCTGCTTGTGGAGGGCATGGGCCAGGCGATGGAACTGTCGGGCATGGAAACCAGGATAGGTCAGAACCACCTCCAGGGCGCTGGTAGCGGCGGGGTCGCGCTCCAGCGCCGCCCGGATGTCCCTTCTAACGCTTCGTAACAGCCCCATACTCCGTCCCCTTTCCTCTGGATCGACCGACCTTAAGGTCAGCCTGGGCCAAAGCAACTCCCAGCCGCCAGCAGTGGCCCCGACCTCAGCGTCGGGGCCACTGTACAAGCGCAGGCCGGAGCGCAGGGCTGGTGCAGACCCCAGAGCAGGGGCAGTGGCTTCGTGGTCCTTATAGCCATCTCACGGCTCATTGTATAGCCGTTGAGGGGGCAAGGGGAACAAAGAGGGGAGTTATATACTTGTCGCTCTTGACAACTCACCGGGTCCTCTGGCTCCACCACGGCCGCATCGCCGCTCAGGGCCCCGCCGCCCAGGTGGTGCAGCAATATACCGCTTCTGTGCCTCACCCAGCGGAGGGGATAGGGGTCTAGCCCCCCGCCACTACACCTGACGGCTCCAACCAGAGCGTGGCGTCACAGACCACAAACGGTTCCCGCCTGAACAGCACCGTCCTATCGCACTCCTCTGCCAGCCTGGTGAAGTAGGAGTTGTTCTCCCAGTTAAAGTATTCGGAGCGGACCAGGAGGATGCGCTCTCCAGCCGCCAGATGCCGCGCCACACTATCCATATCGCTGCAGTCATAGAAGTGGACATCGCCGACCAGATCCAAGTCCCGATTGGCCCACCAGCCGCAGCCCCAGAAGGATACGCCCTTCGAGTCGAGCGACTTAAGAAAGGATGATGTATCGAGCAGGGCCGTCAACCGCGCCTCAGATCGAACCATGGGGGCGAACTCTCCTATCGCACCAAATTGCGGCACGAGCAAGACAAGGAAAACGAGCAGCCCGGAGTATCGGACAAGCTGCATCCTTGACAGGCTGGCCAAGACAGGAAGACCGAAAGCGAAATAGATGATCGCTGGGATCAAGTGGCGAATCCAGCCGGCGTCGTTCAGTATCCACCACCAGATGAAGTGAGTGACCGCCGCCATGGCGAGGATCAACGAAAAGTTGAAGCGCGCCCGCTCTGGATCCCCCACCGGGGTCCTGAGTCTCTCAAAGGCGACGAAGCCGACCCACAATAGTAGGGGAATCACACCCAGGGTCAACTTCAACTGCCGCATCAGGGCTCCTATCGTACTGGCATCCCCGTCTCCGCTCGGCCCCCAGGTACGATAGAAATGAACCACCTGTCGCGAGTTTTCCAGGTATGAGCCCCATGAGCCCAGATGGACTAGCCTGAACATCTCCAAGGCCAAGGCCACGGCCAGAGATCCGGCGATAAACGCCAAGACTGGCCCAAGGCGCCTCTCCGTATGAAACTGCCACCCGTAAGCGATGAGAAACCCAGGGATGGCGAGCAGGACGAAGGCTCTGGCATACAAAGCGAGAACCAGACATGCGCCTGCCAGGAGATGGAGACATCGATTAGAGCGAGCCAGGCAGGCTAATGCCGCCGCCAGGATCACCAGGAGGGTAGCCGGGATCTCACCCATCAGATGAGTCCACAGGAACAAGAATCGAAAAATCTCACCGCTATCCGTGCGCTCGTTCGTAAACAGCATGAGCGTGAGAACGATCAGGAGGATCGTTGCCGCTGAGATCCTGAATCGCCTTGCCAATAACCACACTAAAGCCCCTAAGAGCGGGAAAGCCATGGCAGCCACTACTAGGTTATTGAGCCAGTAGTGATCGCCCAGCAGCTTATACAGGGCTGCCGCCGGCAGCACCACCGTTGGCCCGTTTGAGATCTCCGGGTTGAACTTCTGAACTGTCTCCCCGTAGGAGGTAACGTAGCCTCGGCCGGCCGCAAGGTTACGTGCGATAGAACCGTAGTAGCTGTCATCATATCCTGGGGACGTAAAAACGACTCGTGTAGCCAGAAGGACCGCAAGGTAAGCGAGGAAGCCAAGAAGAACGAATGCTGGGACATATCCACGCCAATTGGCCAAAGCTGCCAGCAGGGTCGGCGCCGGTCTGAGGGAGCGGGCGACTTTAGAGAGCTGCATCACTTATGCGGCTGAGGATAAGCCGAGGCAGAGGTTCTATCCGGTGTTGCCGCTAGAGGTCGCTGAAGGGCGCGGGGGTGGGCCCCACGCGACGGCAGCGGACGGTGTAGCGGGCTGGCGCCAAGCCGGCTACCTCCTGTTCGTGGCTGATGCGCTCCTCTACCTCGAAACCCAGATGCTCCACGAAAGCATCGACGCAGCGAGAGTTCGGCCCTCACCAATTGGTCGGTTCACTGTTGAGCTCGCTACCGGGATAAAACAGCATCAGAGGCCACGAGTAATCATCTTCCATGGTGACGTGCGTCTCGAGAAGAATGGTTTCCCGACATACGCTGGCCGCCCGATACAAGCCATAAAGCGGGAACTTCAAATGGTAGAGGACCCCGTACATCAAGACGACATCGAAGGTGCCCGAATCGCTGGGCTCAAGGTCGTAGACAGAGCGGACTCGGTAGGTCACACGGGAGCCGAGGGCGCGAGCGGCGAGATCGAAGGCCTCCCGCGCGTCAGGAAAACCTGGAGGGTCGCGATCTATGGCCATTACAGGCGAGGCGCCCCTCTTCTCCGCTTCAAATGCGAAAAACCCGTTCATCGTGCCGATGTCCAGCAAGGACTTGCCCCTCAGCTCCTCGGCAGAGGGAAACAGGTACTTCTCTTCCCAGCCAGGGGTATCCGCTGACCAACCAACTATCAACTATCCCCGGCGTTGTGTAGCCCGGTGCCAGCTTGATGCAATGGTACCAGTGCAGTTTCGCAGCCTCTGACTTGATGTCGTATTTGGGAGTGTCCCCCGAACCGCGCCGATCAATACGTGAAAACAATGGCAGCTCCATTCTCTTCCCCTCGGTATTGCTACGCCTTTGTCCATTGTCGCCGCGTGCTGAACATCCTACCACACGAGCCTCTGCGATAGGGGCCATCGCTCCTCCAGTTCCCCGGCTGGCAGCAAGGAGCGGCAGCGGATATCCTTGCCGGCGATCTCCTTGTCGCTGGCCAGGTAAACCAGCGAAGAGAGCTTGTCTCCCCAGCGCTGGAGAAAGATCCGCCGGTTCCTCTCCTGCGCTTCCTCCGTGGCTGTCTGATCCCTACCCATGGAGATGCCATGATGGTGAATGAGGACGCTCCCCCGGTGGAGTACCAGGGCGTAGCCCTGCTCCTTTATGCGCATGCAGAGGTCTGTGTCCTCGTAGTAGCCACGGCGATAGTCGATGGAGAAGCCGGCCAGCCCCCGGCGGACCAGGAGGCAAGCAGCGGTGAGGGCATCGACCTCTATGGGCGATTCGTCGGGGACAGGACGCCCACCCATGTTAATGTGGTAGGGCGTGAGGTCGCTCCCTTGGAACATCTTGCCGTCGTGCTGGACCCGGCCGTCGGGGTAGAGGAGCCGGGAGCCCACGGCGCCCACCTGTGGGTGTGAGTCGAGCATCTCGATCAGCGGCTCCAGCCAGCCAGGGAACGCCTCGATATCGTCGTTCAGGTAGAGGATGTAGGGGCGTGTGGCCAGGGCCAGCCCCTGGTTATTGAACTCGGCGAACCCCTTATTCTCGTTGCTGTAGATAACCTTCAAATAGGGATAGTCCAGAGAGGCTAGGTAGAGGCCGCTGCCGTCGTTGCTGCCGTTGTCCACCACTATCAGCTCGAAGCCGGGGGGGGTGAAACGCAGGAGGGAGTCGACGGTACCCTTCAGGTACCTCAGGTTATTATGGCTGCCTATGATGATGGAGACCTTCTCGCTCTTGCTTACGGCGGAGAGCATCTTGGCCCGCCCCTGGCTCGGTCCAAAGTCCTTTGTCCGTTCCCGAGCCCTCAGGGAGAGCTGCCGCCAGTGCTGGGGATCGCTGGCCACAGCCCACGTCTTTTCGATGAGCTCCGCCAGGGTATTGAAGAGGTGGCCGTGCTGGCCGTCGTTGATGATCTCGGGCGGCCCACCGGAGTTGAGGGCCACGGGCACGGCCCCAGCGGCCATGGCCTCCAGAATGGTGATGCCGAAGTGCTCTTGGGCGGCCGGCTCCTTCACAGAGAAGCCCGTGGCGTGCCAGTAAATGGAGCTGCGACCGTAGAGATCCCGTAGCTCCTGAGCAGAGGGGTTCTTCCTGATCTCGATGGGAAAGCCGTGAGCGTGCTTAGCTAAATGGGTGGCGTAGGCCTCCTCCCCCTCGTCCAGGGTGGCACCGGCCAGCACCAGTCGCCAGCCCTGGAGCCCCCGCTGACAGAGCTGCTTGAAGGCCTGGATCAGGGTTATGTGGGCCTTGTCTGCCTGGCTAGAGGGGAGGGCGAAGCGGCTGACGTGGAGGATCATGGGTTCCTTGGGGCCGGTAGCGAACTCGTCCGCGTTGATACAGGGGGGGATCACCACCACATCGTCGGTCCCGTAGCGTTCGCGGACGTAGCAGGCCGTGTACTGACTGTTCGCGATGTGAGTGTAGCCGGCTCCGTCCAAGGAGACGAAGGGAAAGAAGACCATGTTGAAGCGTTTGCGGGTCTTGGCCGGCCATATGCGCTCGTTCCAGACGGAGAGCCAGATATCGTAGCTCTCCTCACAGCCGGGGGTGTAGTGGCGCACGTTAATATCGCCGATCTCCAGGAGCATGGCCTGACGGTACCACTCTCGGCTGCGGAGAGGGGTGCCCGGGGGCAGGAGGAGGTCCGTATCGTAATAGTCCCCCAGGGCCTGTAGAAGTTGGATGGCGTGAACCGTGCCGCCGCCCACTGTCCAGCAGTGCTCGCCGTAGCAGCCCACCCTGAGACGACCTACGTGGGGACGGTCTCCCCGCCCGGACGTGGCGCCAACCGCCCGCAGACGGCGGGCCGAGGAGCGGACGGCTCGGCCCACCCGCAAGGGGGCGGCGGCGGCGCCCAGCCCCAGACGGATCAGGCCCATGAGAAGGCGAAAACGCAGGCTTCCCCGGGGGGCGACGACCCTGAGCAGGGGCCGTATCTGCTGTAGGGTGCGCCAGCCCAGGCTGCTCTCCATCTGGCTGACCTGACGGCGCAGGCCCTCCAGTTCCCCATCTAGGAGCTGCAGCCGGCGGCGCAGGCGCTCCACCTCGGCACGCGCAGCGGTCGGCAATGCCGAGCCAGCGGCCGGCCGGCTCTGGTCTATGGGAGTAGCAGTGGAGGAGGCCTCTGGGGGCACCTCATTCTGTGCTGTGGCCATACTCCTTACCCACTACACCGCTGGCGAGAGTCACCTGCTGACCAGCGGCGCGGCTCCATCGAGTGTAAAGCCTTCGTCACTTTATACCACAACGAAGCTTGCGGGAGAAGCTTCTGCGTTCATGCTCAGAAAACAGTGAATGCACCCCCGTCCCTATGGCCCTGCGATAAAAAGAGGCTATCGCTGTGGCTCGCGAAGGAGAGCCACAGCGATGGCGGCGATCCCCTCGCCCCGGCCCAGGGCGCCCATCTCCTCGTTGGTCGTGGCCTTGACGTTGATCCGGCTAGGTGGCATTCCCAGGACACCAGCTATGCGCTCCCGCATCTGGGCCAGATGCGGGGCCAGGCGCGGCCTTTCGGCGATGACCGTGGCGTCCACTGACTCCACCACAAGACCGGCGCTCCTCACCATGTCCAGGACGCGGGCCAGAAGCACCAGGCTGTTGGCCCCGTGATAGGCCGGGTCGTCCGGCGGGAAGTGCTGGCCGATATCCCCCAGGCCGGCCGCCCCTAAGAGGGCGTCGATGATGGCGTGAAGGAGGACGTCGGCATCGCTGTGGCCGCCAAGGCCAGTCTCGCCGGGGAAGGGGACGCCGCCCAGGAGGAGGGGACGGCCCTCCTGGAACCGATGGATGTCATAGCCGATGCCGATCCGCATGGGATGGATCAAGAGGGCGAGGCCCGGACCCGAAGGTGCAGGAGGGCTTCCGCCAGCCTTAGGTCTTCCGGCGTGGTGACCTTAAGGTTGCTGGCAGCACTAGGGAAGAGCTTTACGGGGAGGCCCAGCGCCTCCAGCATGGCGGCGTCGTCGGTGACATCGGCGATGATCTCATGGTACGCCCGCAGGAGGAGGTCGTAGCGAAAGATCTGAGGGGTCTGGACCACCCACAGGCGGCCGCGGTCCAGGGTGCGCAGGACTAGGCCCTCGGCACCGACCTCCTTGACGGTGTCGGCCAGAGGCAGGGCGGGGACAGCAGCGCCAGTCTCCTGGGCAGCTTCCAGGCCGCGCAGGATGAGATCAGGGGTGACTAGCGGGCGGGCGCCATCGTGGATGGCCACCCACTGGCCGTGGCCCAGGGCCTGCCCTGAGCCCTGTCGCAGGGACTCTAGCCCCAGACACACGGAGTCCTGGCGGCGGGGGCCGCCGAGGCAGACGCTGCTCACCTTGTGGAAACCGTAGACCTCCACCATCTCCCGTCCGCGCTCCAGGCTGGACGGTGAGAGGACGAGGACAACACACTCCACGGCAGGGCACTCCTCGAAAGCGGCCAGGGCGTGGGCCAGGAGGGGCCGTCCCGCCAGGGGGGTGAACAGCTTATCCAGGCCGCCCATGCGGGTGCCGCTGCCAGCGGCAGCGATCACAGCACTCAGAGAAGCGGCGGACTGCGGCATGAAGCTCAGGCCCCTTTGGGCTGGGCGAAGATCATGCGACCAGCCACGGTCTGGAGGACACGGGTGACGATAATATCTAGCTGCTCGTTCAGGTAGCGGCGCCCGCCCTCGACTACCACCATAGTGCCGTCGTCTAGGAAGCCGACGCCCTGGCCCGCCTCTTTGCCTTCCTGAATTATGCGCACGACCATCTCCTCGCCAGGCAGGACGACGACCTTGACGGCGTTAGCCAGGCTGTTCATGTTAAGGACAGGGATGCCTTCCACCTCGGCGGCGCGGTTCAGATTAAAGTCGTTGGTCAGAATGCGAGCGTTGAGCTTCTTGCACAGGCGGACGAGCTTGCCGTCGACATCGGGGGCGTCCTGAAAATCGTCCTCAGCGATGCGGATGATGATGGGAGCCTCTTTCTGGAGGCGGGAGAGGGTGTCAAGCCCGCGCTGGCCACGGTTGCGGCGGAGGCTATCCGGGGAATCAGCGATGTGGCGAAGCTCGTCCAGGACGAAGCGGGGGACGACTAGGGTTCCCTGAAGAAAGCCGCTGGCAGCGATGTCGGCGACGCGACCATCGATGATGGCGCTGGTATCGGCGACAACCTCGCGGGCGGTCCCGATAGCCTTGCTTGCCCCCGGCACGTAGCGGTTGAGGAAGGATGCAAACTCTTCCTCTCGGCCAACCATGATGGCAACTCCCAATATGCCCAGAACGACGCTGACAACGAAGGGTGCGACGAGTTCGCCGATCCCAGGGAGAGTCAAGAGGGCCGGCGAAAGCAGGGCGCCTGCGAGAAGGCCGACCAGGAGGCCCACGGTGCCCAGCACCAACTGAGTGGGCTGAATGGCCCTAGCCCATTCCTGGATCTTCTGGAGGATGGGCAGAAGGACCAAGGGCGTGACCAGGGCACCGAAGCCGGTGAAACCCACCGGGATAACCGTCCAGAAGAGGACACGCACCAATCCGGTGTCTCCCTCGGCCAGGGCTCCCGCAGTGCGTAGGCCCAGGTAGCCGAAAAAGATAGCCCCTACAAGGCGGGTGATGACCGTAAGGCCACGAATGATCGCAGGACGATTCTTCTTCGCCATACCCCTAACAAAAGGACGTGTCCCTAACGACACATCCCTCTGGGCTGTAAGGACCGGGGGCTGTGACCGTTGCCTGAAGAAGTATAGCAACGGTGTATTGGTTTGTCAAAATTAGCATTTCTTTTGCACCGAGAAAGGTCATCTGGAAAGGTGGCCAAGGGTGGCGGCGCCCAGCCCGCCGACGGCGGCCAGGTACATGTCCTTGATAACCTTGCCGCCCAGGACGGCCAGGAAGAAGCGGCCCATTGGCATCTGCACTGCGCCAGCGGCGATACCGGCCAGGTCGAATAGAGGGTTAGGGATGACCGACATGAGGAACATGGTGATGACGCCGTGGCGCTGCATCCAACCGTAGATGCGGCGGTACTCGGGTCGGCCCTCGACGATAATACGACCGCCGTAGCCGGCGGCGTAGCCGCTAAACTCGCCGAACGCCTCGGCGAGGCCGGCCACCAGGCCTACCCAGATGAACGCAGGCATGCCCAGGAAGTCAGCCAGGAAGGCGCCCCCGCCGAAGACACTGGCCCCCGCCGGCGATGGCAGCAGGATGGAGGCGGCGCCAACAAGGTTGATGACGAACAAGCCTGCGTAGCCGTAAGTCTTCAGGCTGCTGACATCGATGCCGAAATAGAAGAAGGCGACGGCGAAGGCCGTCATGACAAGGGCAACGCTCAGGAGAAGGGTATGCTCCAACCGCCAGAAGCGACCGCGCCTGCTGACGGCCGCCTCATCCTCCCTGACGCCCACGGGTCGGAAACGGTCACTCACCGCCATATACCCACGCGAAAGGGGCGAGAGGCTTGCCCCTCGCCCCAGACCGGGCTCGAATCTTAGCCTCTCCTTCCTGGGCCTGCGAGGTTAGCTGACGGGTTCGGCGGGAAGGAGTCCGCCTAGTCGCCGGCGGCGACATTCACCCCAATCTCCGGTTCCCCCGCTCCCCCGATCAGTCGGGAGATTCGGCCACAATATATGTCCACCTGAAAACCTAGCAGGACAGCTCCACCTATGTCAACGCCTGGATAGCGTCCCAGCAACTCATGCTTTTGGGGAGCCACCAGGTGTGGGAGTCTCTGGGTTTGTCCTCATTATGCCGCCAGGGCTTCCAGCGCGCCTGCCAGAAGGTGGCCAGGCCCCTCCAGCACTGCCGGGGGAGGCAGCGGGGCAGCCCTCCCTACCACGGCGCAGCCCCTTGCCAGCCACTACCCGCTCTGCTACTCTCGCCAAAGCTTATATCGTTTGTAAGGCCCGGACTGTACTCCGGCCTTTCGGTGTTACGATAGGGAGCGGTATGTCTGCCAGAGACGCCCAGCTAGTGCGCCGGATGTTCGGCCGCATCGTCCGCCGCTACGACTTGCTGAACCGGCTCATCAGCCTGGGGATGGACCGGCGCTGGCGTCGAGAGGCGGCCGCCGCCGCTCGGCCAGTGGGGGCAGTTGCTCTGGATGTCGGCGCGGGCACCGGTGGCCTGGCCCAGGAGCTGCGCCGCCAGGGAGCGGCCCGGGTCGTCGGCGTCGACTTCTCTCGGGAGATGCTGGTGGCGGCCCAGGTCAAGGCCGCTGGCGTGGACGGAGGGCTCTCCTGGGCCCTGGCCGACGCCTTACGCCTTCCCTTCGCCGACGACACCTTCGACTGTGTGACCAACGCCTTCCTCCTGCGCAACCTAGCTGATCTGAGCGCTGGCTTGGCAGAGATGGCCCGCGTCCTCAAGCCCGGCGGCCGGCTGGTCTGTCTGGAGATGACCTGGCCGCCGCCAGGGCTCTTTGGCGCCATGTACCGCCTCTATTTCACCCGCCTCGTCCCACCCCTGGCGGGGCTCATCAGCGGTGATCCTGCTGCCTACCAATACCTCCCCTGCTCCGTCCGGAACTTCATCGATACGGCACCCCTGGCCGCGCTTCTGTCCGAGGTCGGGCTCTCCCGAGTAGGTTTCCGGCTCATGAGCGGCGGCACGGTGGCCCTCCACACGGCCCGCAAGCCGCCGTCCGAGGTGTAGTGGCCAACCAGGCGCGATATACTGGTGAACGACAGTCGCTTTACCCGTTGAGGAGGAGAGCCATGGATGGGATGCTGCCTCTGGCTGTAGAGTTGCCCTGGACGGCGCCGCGAATCGCCATTCTGGAGATATCCGGCGCCATCGGGATGACGGTGCGGGCCCCGGAGATGGTGCGCACCATCAACGCCCTGGCCGAGGACACCCGCGTTCGGGCCGTGGTGGTGGAGGTAGATTCGCAGGGAGGTTCAGCGCCTGTGAGCGACGCCATCCACCGCTCCCTGCGCAGGCTGTCGGCGCGCAAGCCGACCCTCGCCTTCATATTGGGGGCCGGCCTCTCCGGTGGCTACCTCATCGCCTGCGGAGCCTCCAAGATCGTCGCCCTGCCCACAGCCCTGGTAGGGTCCATAGGCGTCATCTTCATGCGGCCGGTAGTGCAGGAACTGATGGAGAAGGTGGGGGTGAGGATGGTGATGACCCACCAGGGGCGTCTGAAGGGGATGTTCCAACCCTGGCGGGAGCCAACGCCGGAAGAACAGGAGAGGGTGCAGGCGCTGACGGATGAGTACTACAGCTGGTTCATCGACTCTGTGGCCGTGGCGCGGCGGCTGGAGCCGGATGTGGTGCGCCAGTACGCCACGGGCGAGCTGTTTTCGGCGGTGCGGGCGAAGGAGTTGGGGCTCATCGACGAGCTGGGGGATATGGAGATGGCGCTGGACATGGCCTGCGAGATGGGCCGGGTGCCGCGGCGTCTCCAGTACGTGCGGCCGCGGCGTCCCCTGTTGGAGCGGCTGCTATCGCGGGGCGGCGCCTCCGTAGCGCGGGCGCTGCTGGCGGAGGCGGATGGCTGGCTGCGCCCGAGGGTGGAGCTGCGGTAGGCGCGTGACGGCGCCAGAGAGACCGCGGCTCGGCGATGCCAAGCTGAGCGAAGAAGAGCTGGCATGGCTCACCACCTATCGATACGGCGGCGGGAGGAAGGAACGGAGAGACGGCGGCGGGGGATTAGGGGGCGCAAGAGCAGAAGGATGAGAAAGCCGGTAGCGAAGCCGCCCACGTGAGCCCAGACGGCGACTCCCTCGGAGATGCCGGTGGCCGTGCCGATAGCGGCTACGCCGCTGAAGATCTGGAGCAGGAACCAGAAGCCGATGAGGAAGGCGGCTGGCACGGGAAAGGCACCGAAGAACCAGAACAAGGGGATGATAACGCCGACGGTGGCAGTGGGATACAGCACCAGGTAAGCCCCCAGAACGCCTGCGATAGCCCCGCTGGCGCCCACCATCGGTATTGTTCCATTTTGGTCCATGAACACCTGGAGGGCGACGGCGCCCACGGCAGCCACTAGGTAGAAGAGCAGGTAGCGGATGTGGCCCAGGGCGTCCTCCACGTTGTCGCCGAAGACCCAGAGGTAGAGCATGTTGCCGATAAGGTGCAGCCAGCCGCCGTGGATGAAGGCAGCGGTTAACACCGTCAGCGGCTCCCCCAGGCCGGACGGGTTGTGTAGCCAATCGATGAGATGGGTGGGGACCACGCCGTGCTCGATGAAGAAGCGGTTGACCTCGTGTGGGGTCAGGGCGATCTCGTAGAGGAAGACGAGGATGTTGGCGAGAATAAGGCCGATATTGACGTAAGGGGTAGTGCGGGCGCGGACGGTGTCCGAAACGGGGATCATGCAAAGGCTAGGTTAGCGCATCGGCGGCGGCTTGGCCACGCGCTTCGCTAGCCCTTGCTCCAGGGGATCTCAGGCTTCCCTGCGGCCTTGTTCACGTAGCGGGCCAGCGCAAACAGCAGGTCGGAGAGCCGGTTGAGATAGGCGACGATGGCTGGGTTCACCGGCTCTTCCCGCGATAGCCGCACCACAGCCCGCTCGGCCCGGCGGCAGACTGTCCGGCAGAGGTGCAGGAGGGTGCCGGCCGGGGTGCCGGACGGCAGGATGAAGGTACGCAAGGGCTCGACCTTGGCGTCGTACTGGTCGATGAGGCGCTCCAGGGCGACGATCTTCGCCTCCGGCTCTAGGAAGAGGTGACCCACCACGGCGGCCCTGCCGCCTGTTTCGCTGGTCAGCTCGGAGCCGATGTTGAACAGCTCGTTCTGGATCTCCTGCAGGGCCTTAGTGAGGCGCCGCTGCCGCAGGAAGGCGACGGCCACGCCCAGGGCGGCGTTCAGCTCGTCCACACTGCCGTAGGCCTCAATGCTGGGGTGGTCCTTGGACACGCATCCGCCCCCAAACAGGGAGGTCTGGCCGGCGTCACCGCTCCTGGTGTACAGCTTGGACCGTGAAGACTGCTTCATGCCGCCGATAAGTCTACCCCTCCTGGGGCCGCGGCTCAACCCTGAGGTGTTTCAGGACATGTGAGAAGGGAGGGGGTGAAAGAAGAGCCCGCCCCTTCGGCAGGCTCAGGGCAGGCCTTGAGCGAAGCGAAGGGCCGGGCCAGCCTGTAGAGTGAGGCCAAATCCAGCAACAAAGCTTCATTTCTCTTGAAGGGCCTGGGCATACGGCATGTCCGCACGCGTCCGTGCATGCCTCGCCTCAATGGCAAGGTGGAACGTGTCCAGAGAACAGTCCAGGAAGAGCTCTGGAATGGGGTGGACACGAGAAGCCTATCGGTCTGGCAGAGGCAGCTTCAGGTGTACGTCCGCTACTACAACCGAGGCCGGCCCCACAGCGCCTTGCAGGGCAAGACTCCTTGGGAGTATGCTCATCAACGCCTCGCTCAGGTTGGTTCGTCTCTCACCTAGCCTGAAACACTACACACCGAGGCAAACAGACGAACCGCCGAGGCGGTTCTTGCGTTCTCCTAATTGATACAGAAGTTTGCCTACGATGCGCTGGGTCGGCGCGGTCCTGACGGTTCTCGCTTTCCTCGCTGGCGCCTGTCGCGGCGGTGGAAGCAGCCTGCCAGCCGCGACGGAGAAATCGCCTCGTACCCCGCAAGAGGCGGCCGAACGTTTCCTCTCCCTCTGGCAAAAAAAGGAGTACGGGTCCATGTATGAACTGCTGTCCGGCGAGGCGCAGGCCCGTATCGACCGCGAGAAGTTCATGGAGCGCTACGAGGCGATCGCCGAGCAGGCGACTATCACCGGCATCGGCTTCCAGGTCAGGCCCCCGGCCTCACCTGAGAAGGAGGAGGCGAGCGTTCTAGTGATTGTGACCATCCACACCTCTTTCTTCGGCGATATAGTGCAGGAGAACGTGATCCCCCTGGCCAAGGAAGCGGTGGTGCTCCCAGCGTCGCCCGGGCCCAGACCCAAGAGTCGCCAGGAGTGGCGCGTTCAGTGGAGCCCTTCCCTCATCTTTAGGGAGCTGGACGGCCGCACCCTGGTGCGCTTCCTCCCGAAGGTGCCGCGCCGGGGCGGCATCTACGACCGGAAAGGCCGGGAGTTGGCGGTGGACGCCCAGGTAGCGGTCATTGGCATCGTGCCCGACCTGATCCAGGACAAGGAAGGTGTGATCGCCGCCCTGTCAGAGGCCCTGAACCTGCCGGAAGGTGAGGTGCGGGCCAAGGTAGAGGCAGACCTACCGTCGTACTACTTCATCCCGGTGAAGACGCTCCCCTACGGGATACCCGCGGGGGAGGTACAGAAGTTCCGCGATATGGTCGAACTAGGGGTGCTGGTGCGGGAGGAGACGCTACGGGTCTACCCGCAGGGGTCGATGGCAGCCCACACCGTGGGCTATATGATGGAGGTGACGGCGGAGCAGTTGCAGAAGCCGGCAGCCAAGGGCTATCGGGAGGGCGATAAGGTGGGCGCCTTTGGCCTGGAGGAGCAGATGGAAGAGGTGCTAGCCGGGGAGCGGGGTGGCACCCTGGCCGCCATTACGCCGGAGGGGACCACCGCCCGCACCATCGCTGAGAAGCCAGCCAGGCCGGGGAAGGACATCTACCTGGCCATCGACCTCGATGTACAAAAGACGGCGGAGGCGGCCCTGGGCGAGCGGGTGGGCTCCATCGTGGTGATGGACCCCCGGGACAACTCGGTGCTGGCCCTAGCCTCCTACCCCCGCTTCGACCCCAACGCCTTCATCCGGGGGCTGACCCAGGCGGAGTTCGACAGCCTCATGAACGATGAACGAAAGCCCTTCCTGCACCGACCTCTCCTAGCTACCTACCCACCCGGCTCCACCTTCAAGGTGGTGACCACGGCCGCCGGCCTGGAGCGGGGCGGCTTCAGCCCTGGCTCCACCATCCACTGCTCGCCGGTCTGGACAGGGCTGGGCCCGGATTTCCCCAAGAACAACTGGCAGACGGTGGACCGCGGCTACCTGACGCCCGCCCAGGGGCTGATGGCTTCCTGCAACCCTGTGTTCTATGAGATGGCACTGGCCTTGGATCAGATCGACGAGAACATCCTGCCGGAGTTCGCCCGTGCCTTCGGCTACGGGCGACCCACTGGTATCAACGCTCTGGACGAGGCACCGGGGGTGGTGCCCGATCCCCAGTGGAAGAAGGAGAACCGGGGCGAGCCCTGGTACAGCGGCGATAGCGTCAACATGGGGATCGGCCAGGGATTCTTGCTGGTGACACCCTTGCAGATCGCCAACGCCTATTCGGCCATCGCCGACGGCGCAGTGCTGCGCGAGCCCATGTTGATCAAGAAGATCGCGGAACCCTGGAGCGCCGCCATCCAGGAGTTCACGGCTCAGGAGATCAATCCCCTGCCTGTCTCGCCCGGTACCCTGGAGGCGATCCGTGAGGGGCTGGCCATGGTTATCCAGGACCCGGGCGGCACCTCCTATCAGGTGTTCGCGGGCGCCCCTGTGGACGCTGCCGGGAAGTCCGGCACGGCTGAGGACCTGGCCTTCGGCTCAGACCACGTCTTCTTTGTGGCCTACGCTAACCGCTCGGCTCCCTCAATTGTGGCCTTAGCTGCTCTGGAGGAGGGAGAATCGGGCTCGCGGGAAGCGGGGCCCATGGTGAGACGCATCCTGGAGTCGTACGTGAGCGGCACCAGCGCTTCGCCCTAGGGCGCTCTGTGCTCATACCACTCAGGATGGCGTAGCCCAACCTTGGCAGGCCTGCTAGAATGTGCGCAGGACGTGACCGTTTTCCCGCCGGGATATGGATACTGATTATGCCATCGACCTGGGGGCGGTGTTCGAGGTCATCGATAAGGCTGAGGTGATCGTTTTCCGCTTTGTCACCATCCCCCAGCGGCTCCTGTTCGACGCCCGCCACTCCGATGTGGAGGGTCCCCTCCTGAAGACGGTGCCTCGGGCCACATCCCAAGAGGAGCGGTTCAGGACTCTAAATCAGTTGCGGCCTCGCTTCAGGACCCCAGACAGGATCACCGCCATCTGGTGGCCGAAGTATATTCGGACGCTGGGGGAAAGCGGGGTCTGGGGGCGCATCCAGCGCCGTATGGCCCAGGCGGGTTACCCAGGTCTGGCAGATGCCGCCGAAGAGGTAATGCGGGACCTCTGTCTTCAGGAACAGGCGGAGATTTATAACGCCATCGCGGGTGTCGGTTATCACACCCTGTGGGAGCGCAAGGTCTAGTGATGCGGCGGCGAGACTTCCAGCGCATAGTCTTGCAGGCCCTGGCGCAGGTGCCGCCGCAGTTCCGAGAGGCGCTGGAGAACATCGATATCCAGGTACACTGGCGACCCACACTGGGGGAGCTGCGCCGGGCCGGGCTGGGGTTGGGGGTGGCATTGTTCGGCATGTACATGGGGGTGCCGTTGCCCAAGCGGGGCCACTACTACTCTATGGCACTGCCGGACACAATCCTTATCTACCAGCAGCCCCATGAGCGCTTCTGTCGCGACGAGGCCGAGATGGTGGAGCAGGTGCGTAAGACCCTCCTCCACGAGATCGGCCACTATTTGGGGATCGACGAGGACCGCCTGCAAGAGCTAGGCGTAGGCTAGAGGAGGTATGACATGGCTGAAACCCCGCAGGCCGGCGTGGCCCCCGCCAAGAACGCTTTCCTTAAGATAATCCGCCAGCCGCGTGTGATGCTGATCTTATTGGGGGCGTGGAACATCGTTGGGGCGGTGTCCGAGCTCCTGGTCGACGTTGACGGCAAAATTCGGGGGCCAACAGGAGGCCTCGCCCTGAGCTGGGAGTCGATCCCGCTGGCTGTCCTCTATCTCTACTGCGCTCGCGATCCGGAGCGGTACCAGCGAGTGTTTTGGCTGGCCCTGGTCCAGCAGGCCGCGGCCATCGTGGCCAACATCGCCCACCGGGCTGCGGATGATATGACCACGGGGGCCATCATCGCCCCGGTGGCGGTGGCAGCGGGATTGGGCGTCCTGGTGTTCCTGCACCTGTTCCAGCCTAAACCAGCGCCGACTGGCCTCCCGACGTCCGGAACGGCTGGGGGTGCGACCTCCTAAGGGCGAAGCCCCTTCAGCAGCCACAGCACCTGGGCGCTCTCCTCTAGGATGCTGGTCAACTGCAAGGCCTGCCAGAGGCTCTGGCCGCGGGCGTAGCTGCCGTGGCCGAAGGCGAGGGCGACGAGGTACCTTTGGAGGGAAGCGGCCACCTGGTCAGCGGCGACCACAGGGACCAGGCTCCCCAGGTAGTGTTTTCCTTCCATGTCCTGGGGCTCGATGGCTGAGCGGGCCAAGGAGAGGGCGATGGCGTGGCGGGGGTGGGCGTGCACGATGGCCCGGGCTTCGGTCTGCTGATAGACAGCGAGGTGGAGGGTCGTATCCAGAGAGGGGTCACCCTGGCTCGAGCCATCGGGGGCCACAGTTACCAGGTCGTCCTGCTGGATGCGGCCCAGCATACAGCCGTGGCGGGTGATGAGGACATGGCCGTCAGGCAGGCACAGGCTCAGGTTGCCGTCGTGAGAGGAGATGAGGCCGGCCTCCCAGAGGAGGCGGCCCACCTGCTGGAACTCGTCCAGCACCGCGGGGCTCCTCATGCTATTTCCTCCCTGCGGAGCCAGCCGCGCAGGGCCCGTTGTGTTGTCCGGGCCAGCAGCTCCGCTGGGCGGGCCAGGGACTCCTCTAAGGTAGCGGCGGCCCCCACCACTGGTTCCACGCCCTCCACCAGGGGGAGGAGTTTCTCCCAGCCGGGCCCCAGGGAGCCGGGCACCACGACCACCGGCACGTCGAGCTCCCGGGCGATGCGGGCCACCCCGGCCACCGTCTTACCGTAGCCCGTCTGCCCGTCCAGGCGGCCCTCGCCAGTAAGCAGGAGGTCCGCGTCTTCCAGCCGCTGGCGCAGCCCCACCAGTCCCGCCACCACTCCAAGACCGGGATGGATCTCTGCCCCCAGGAAGGTGATGAGCCCGGTTCCCAGCCCTCCGGCCGCGCCGGCGCCGGGCGCCTCCAGCACAGCGCTGCCTAGGTCCCGCTCTATCACCTGAGCGTAGTGGCAGAGGGCCTCGTCCAGTTGGCGGGCCACCTCCGGCGAGGCCCCTTTCTGAGGCCCGTACACCAGCGAGGCGCCTTCAAGGCCGCAAAGAGGGTTCGCCACATCGGTAGCGGCGATCACTTGGCACTCCGCCAGGCGTGGATCGAGGCCAGAGCGGTCGATCCGCTCTAACTGGGCCAGGGCGCCGCCGCCAGGGGGCAGGTCACGGCCGGCAGCGTCCAGGAGGCGGGCACCCAGGGCGCTGGCCATCCCGGCACCGCCGTCATTGGTGGCGCTGCCCCCAAGCCCGACGATGAGTCGCCGACAGCTGGCGTCCAGGGCAGCGATGAGTAGCTGGCCGACGCCGTAGGTGGTAGTTAGGCGCGGGTCCCGCTCCTGGGGCGCCAGCCGCCAGAGGCCGGCAGCAGCAGCCATCTCGACGACGGCGCTGTCGTCGTCCAGGCGCCCCCATTCGGCCTGAACGGGCCGACCCAGGGGGTCCAGAACCGTAGCCCGCTCCCGATGG
>Ga0299915_10001409_pt1 | contig 17818 bp, 18 predicted proteins | sample RVTome_13_FD_200263 | JGI IMG/M metagenome (GOLD analysis project Ga0299915, IMG submission 200263) | Soil microbial communities from uranium-contaminated site in the Upper Colorado River Basin, Wyoming, United States - RVT92D227 (version 2) ... | reverse complement strand
TTGGTCGAGGTCGACCATGGGTATCCGCTCACGTCGTCGCGAGCTTCTTCACGAAGGCTTCCACCTCGGCCTCCGTGAGCCTCCTGAACTTCTCCCCGACCTTCACGAGCCCTATCTCGACGGCCTTGGTGTTCAGGTTCTCCTCAGTGGCCTTCGAGAGTGCCTTCAGGCCCAGCAGGATCGCCTCGTCCATGGTCATGTCCTCCTTGTACTCTTCCTCGAAGACATCCATGATCGCGTTCTTGCCAGCGCCTATCGAGCCTGCCCTATAGGCGACTAGCGCGCCGCTCGGGTCGGTCTCGAACAGGTGGCAACCCTGTTCATCCACTCCTGCGACGAGGAGAGCAGTGCCGAACGGCCTTACGCCGCCGTACTGCGTGTAGTTCTGCTTGTAGTCGCAGAGCCTCTTCACGAGGGTCTCGATGTCCATCCTCTCTGCGTAGGTGACCTTGTTGATCTGTGCCAGGACTCTGGCGTAGTCCACGAGTATGCGCGCGTCCGCCACCAGACCTGAGGTCGCGCAGCCGATGTGCTCGTCTATCTGGAATATCTTCTCGATGGACCTCGACTCGATGAGCTTGCTCGCGATTCGCTTGTCCACTATCAGGGCGACTCCGTCCTTGAACTTGAGGCCCACTGTGGTCGTCCCTCTCTTTACCGCCTCTCTGGCGTACTCCACTTGGAACAATCTACCATCGGGCGAGAATACTGTGATCGCCCTGTCGTATGCCATCTGTCCGGGTTGCATCTGTATGACACCTCTTTTGACAATGAGATGGGTCATGCTAACGAAGCTATGACTGGATTCTGCCTAAGGGTAAGACTCGATATAAAGGTTTTCAACCGTACAAGCTGAAGGTGCCCAGCCAGATGTCACTCTTCCTGGACGCCCCGGCCTATCCTGCTCTTGTACTTGTCCTTGAGCGTCTTGATCGTCCCAGAGGTCTTCAGAGTCCTGACTCTGCATCGTGAGTCCCTTATGACGTCAAGCCCGGTCAGCACATCGATGGCTTCTTCCTTCAGCCTGTGAGGGACCTTCAGGATTCCGAACCCTTCCTCGAACACTGTGATGCGGAAGGCGTTCGAGAGCGGAGTCCCTCTGGACCTCCGCATGAGCGAATCGAGGAAATCGCTCCTCGCAAATGGAACGTCAGCCTCCACAGTGAACGCTATGTATCTCCACCTGTCGCCCGGGGATTTCTTGGGCATGGGAATCTCAGCGGACGAATTCGACCCCGTGCTTCGTCTTCGGCTCATCGTTGGCGGACATGAGTGACGAGCCTTTCACGCCCGTTAGCACGACCATCGACCTCACAATGCCGGCCATCTCGGGGTCGACGCTGCAGCCCCAGATTATCCTGGCATTCTGGCTGATCTTCGCGCTGACGAGTTCGGCAGCCTTCTCCGCCTCTGAGACGGTCATGTCGTTACCTCCAGTCACTCTGATCAGCGCGCCCCTCGCGGTCGAGATGTCTATGTCTCCCAGGAGCGGGGATTCGAGGGCCTGCTGAACCGCAGATTCGATCCTGTCGCCCTTGGCGGTCTTGTTCGTGGCCTCGCCGATGCCGATCATGGCGACCCCGCCGTTCTTCATGATGGTCATGACGTCGTTGAAGTCAAGATTCACCAGTCCTGGTTTCGTAATGATCTCCGTGAGTCCCTTGATGGATTCCATCAACACTTCGTCCGCGACCCTGAAAGCGGCGTCCAGCGGGAGCTTCGGGACCAGATCGAGGAGCCTGTCGTTGGGGATGACTGCGCACGTGTCGCAGTGTGTCCTGAGTCTCTCAAGGCCTCTGAGAGCATTCTCCATCCTGACTTTCCCCTCAGCCTTGAACGGGAGTGTCACGATCCCGATGACCAAGGCTCCAGACTCGCGTGCCAGCCTCGCCACCACAGGCGCCGAGCCTGTGCCCGTGCCTCCGCCCATGCCCGCAGTTACGAAGACTATGTTGGAGTCCTTCACATAGCTCTTGAGCTCCTGCTCAGCCTCCTGCGCGGCGCGCTCCCCAACCTCGGGAAGTGCTCCCGCACCCAGGCCTCTCGTGGTGTTCCTTCCGAGCAGAATCTTGTGTGGCGCGTGTACGTTCAGGAGATGCTTGGCGTCGCTGTTGGCGGCGACCAGCTCAGCTCCGAAAATGCCTGCAGTGCTGAGTCGGTTGACGGTGTTTGAGCCCCCTCCACCGCAGCCTACGATCGCAATGTTCACTTTCAGCTTCTCGACGATCTTCGCGAGTTCCTCATCATCCGGAGTCCCCAAGGCCTTGGGAACGCTCTTCTGGAGCTCATGCTGCTCCAAAGCATCATCAATAAGAGACTTCATCTGATCCCATCCCAAATCGTTTCGTGTACGTATTATACAGTATAGTATATAAATGCAGTCCAGTCAGGAGGAGAAAGTGGCCTTCCTGAGGTTGTCATGTCTGCAGCGTATTCTTCGTCCCTCCGCTGCTCGATTTCTTTTTGGAGTCAAGAGGGTTCCGCTCCCTGTCGCGGACTCGAGCCTTCTCGTCGCTTCTTCCGTAGGAAGAAGAATATCGCTGCTACTGGCTCCCGCCTGGCTCTAGGAATGTTTATATTCTGGGTTCCGGATTACTTATACAGTCTTATGGGGTGCACTCATGCCGAAGTCTCTAGTCACAGATGCATTGGGAAAGGACGCAGAGAAAGCATACGAGAAGTCTTCCCCTCAGCCCGCCGAACCGGTTCAGGCCCCAACACCTGCAGCCCCTACCGCGGATGACGAGGAGATAGCGAAAATCGCGGCGCAATTGGATGTATCGATAAAGATCATTGGTTGCGGCGGCGGTGGTTCGAACACAATAAACAGGTGTGTGGAGGCCGGGATATCCGGTGCGCAGCTGTGTGCCATCAACACGGATGCAAAGCACTTACTGGCAATCCACGCTCCGAAGAAGATCCTGATCGGCAAGAACCTGACGAAGGGTCTGGGCGCAGGCGCGATCCCACAGGTGGGAGAGGCGGCTGCGAAGGAGAACGAAAGGGAGATCCGCGACTTCATGCAGGGCGCGAACATCGTGTTCGTAACCGCTGGAATGGGCGGTGGGACCGGGACAGGCTCCGCGCATTACGCCGCGCGGATGGCCAAGGAGCAGAAGGCCCTTACTATTGGAGTTGTCACGCTTCCATTCAAGGCCGAGGGCGAGCTCAGGATGGAGAACGCTCTTGACGGCCTGGAGAGGCTGAGAAGGATCTGCGACACTACGATTGTGATTCCGAACGACAGGCTGCTGGAGCTCGTCCCGAAGCTGCCGGTCGATGCGGCTTTCAAGGTCGCTGACGAAGTACTGATGCAGACAATCAGGGGCCTGACCGAGATAATCACGAAGCCCGGCCTGGTCAACCTGGACTACAGCGACATATTGACTGTCATGAACGAGGGCGGCGTCGCGTTCGTCGGCATAGGCGAGTCCGAGGACTCCGACCCGGAGGAGAGAGTCGAGGCAGCCATAGAGGAGGCCTTGAGCTCGCCGCTGCTCGGAGAGATCGAATTGGGCGAGTCAAAGGGCGCCCTGATCAGGGTCGTTGGAGGCCCGGACATGACAGTGTCCGAGGCGCAGAAGGCGGCCGAGGTCGTGGGCAAGAGGATAGCGAGGCACGCGAGGCTCATCTGGGGATGCAGCATAGACCCGTCCCTCGAAGGCACCGTCAAGATACTGTTGATCGTGACCGGGGCGAAGTCCGAAACCGTGCTTGGCTCATCAGCGGAGTCCGAGGCAGTCGTTCAGAAGAAGAGAGCGCCTGCCGGGGCCTCGAGGACCTACGGCTCGCAGGACGACTCGATAGACTTCGTCCGTTGAACTCGATCGCGCGAAGAAACAATTTCACCAATACCGCTCGGCGGAAGGCGTTGCCTCCGCCTAGCGCCTGACTTTTCTTTCCACTTTCCCTTCCAGCCTCGGCTTGTCCGCGAACCTCGCCCCACATGAAGGACAGAACTGGTCATCCAGATCGGCGGGCTTCCCACACACGGAGCACTCGACCCCTCCTACCCTGTCCGAGAATATCACGCCGCAGAGGCAGGCGAAGGCATCCCTGTCCACGCGCCTGCCGCATGCTGGACATTCGGAGATGAGCTCAACGAAGGAATGGCCGCAGTATTTGCATTCGGACGCCTTGGCGGGGATCTCCTTGCCACAATTCGGGCACAGTATGTTTCCCTCGCCGACCAGGAGCACCCCGCACGCGCAGCTCTTCTCATCGTCCGCCACGATTCTCCCGCACTCTGGGCACTGGAACAGATCCTTGGAAAACTCAGTTGTGAACACGACTCCGCATTTCCTGCAGAACTGGTCCTCGTCAGAGAGCGTCGCCCCGCATTCTTGGCACTGGAGTGTGCGCTTGTAGATCGTGCAATCGCAGGTCTCGTCGTCGAGCAGCCTCCGGCCGCAAATGCTGCAGAAGGCAACGGTCTCGGGGGCGGCCTTCACCTGCTCTCTCAGCGACAGGTAGGTGTTCTCGGTAATCTCGCCCAGGAGGAACCTCTCCTCGAGCAGGAGGAGCTTGTCGTCCTTCGTGAGCCGCATGGGCTTGATCGCGGGTATGGCGGAATCCACGACGTGTGGCTTTTGCATCGTGTACCCCAGCTCCTTGCCGCAGATCGGGCATGTGGACACCCTCATGGCACAGGAGTTGTGGAACTGCTTCCCGCACCCGCAGAGAACGCTTGGAAGGTCCCGCTTGATCAACCCGAGGCAGATGTCGCACTTGACCTCGCCCTTCATTCTGACGGCCTTCACCTGAGGGCGGGTCCGGACCTTCATCCGCCTCGCCCCGGCTCGTCTTATCTGTCCCTTGGGGAGCTTGATCAGCCTTGGCCCGTCGGACTTTCCACGCCTCGTGAGGGCGATCGTCAACGCGAATGCGAAGGCCGGCCTCAATCAATCCTCGCTCCCGGTTTTCGCTAGATGGTGTCCCTCGAATATAAAAGGCCAGGGCTACATTCACCCAGCATGTCTATTAAGGACACCGTCAGGTTTGTTGGGGAGCTGATGGCGGTCGCTGCGAGAACTGCCCCTAAGGCCGTCGGCCAGGACTTCATCGAGGTGCAGCTTCTGTCCGATTCGGAGAGGATCACAGTCGGGAACGACATGATTCGGATCGGCAAGGAAAGGGGCATACCCGGCTTCGAGAGGGACGGGAAGAACGTTCTCGATTCCGACGCGGTCCTGCTCGTGGGCCTTCTGCCTCACAAAGGGGTCGGACTGAACTGCGGTGCATGCGGATATCCGACCTGCAAAGAGTTCGACGAGCACGCCTCGAAGGGGGACTTCGAAGGGCCCAATTGCGCCGTCAGGCTGTTGGACATGGGGATCGCCCTGGGCTCCGCAGCGAAGACGGCCTCGGAGCTGAACGTGGACAACAGGATCATGTACAGGATAGGCGTGTCGGCCAAGCGCCTGGGCATGGGCAAGGCGAAGTTCATCCACGGCATCCCGCTCTCCGCCACTGGCAAGAGCATTTTCTTCGACAGGCCGACCAAGTGAGAAGTCGCTGCAGCTAGATGGGCGGCATGTGCCCGAGGTTGGTGCCGTCCAGCAGGTAGACGTTGAGTGTGCTGTCGTCCAGCAGACCGTTCCGCAGTATTGGCCCGAGATACGCGCGCCTGATGCTGTTCACCGGAGTACCTGTGAGAAGCGGGTTGAATGCTGGAACGATGATGAGCTCTTCCGGACACCTCTCGTATCTCTGCAACACGATCTCCTTCCTCAGCTTGCCGCGAGCCCAGCACTTCTCGCTGGTCTTCGAGCCGATGGAATCGACCAGGAGGACCGCTGGATGGACGTGCCCCATCACCAGTGTGCCCCCGTCCATCGCGCTCTTCGAGGGCCACACATGTCCGTGGCAGAGGCCCAGGTCCTCAATAGCCATGCCTCCCCCGGGGACAGCTTTGACGCTCTCCGGGAGCGCGGACGCGAGTCCCCCGTCGTGGTTCCCGGCAACCAGGACGATCTCCTTGAACAGCTCCGTCAGGCGGGACATGAGGGGCGGGATCTCCTTGTTCTCCCTGTGGCTGAGCCCTGGTATCCTATGCTTGATGTCACCCAGCATCACGAGCCCGTCCCCGTGAGAGGCCAACTGCTCGAGGGCAGAGAGCATCTTCCCCGACTGAGATGGGATGTTGAAGCCGGCCCTTCTGAGCTGCACCTCGATGCCCATGTGGAGGTCCGCGACGCAGACCCACTTCCCGTGTCCCTTAAGGAGCAGCGCAGGGACGTCCGGGACCGGTTCCGCTCTCATCCTCCCTATGAACGGCCATGGGATTGATAAAATGCTCCATCATCTTCCGAAGAATAGGCGTTCCGCCAGGAACTCCGGGAGGCCTCTCGAGAGGATTGCCTCGTACGCCCCCTCGACATCGTATTCGAGCCTCCTGATGACGCATGAATCATCGTCGGAGTCGTAGATGCCGAAGCTCGCTCTGCGATCGCCATCCCTTGGCTGGCCCACAGAGCCGGGGTTCAGTATCAGGCCAATCCTGAACCGCCTCACATACGGAACGTGCGTGTGCGCCAGGATCAGAATGTCGGTATTGGCCTCGGACAGCAGATCTTCGCTCAGCTGGTCCTCGTGGACATACTCGATGTCGCTCCCGACGGACCCATGGAACATCGCGACGCTCTTCGCGAGCACATCGAACCTCGACTCGAGCTCCAATCGGCTCAGGTAGTTCTTCGAATCGGCATTCAACGCATCGGAGGTCCACGCGGAAGCCTTTGCCGCGTATGGGTTCATCCAGATGGCGTCCCTCGTGAGTGCCGCCCGTTCGTGGTTCCCGAACACTGTGTGCTGGGCCAACCTCTTCACCATCGCGCAGCATTCATTCGGATGCGCCCCGTATCCCACGATGTCTCCGGCGCACGCAACCAAATCGACCTTAGCTCTCCTGATCTCCTCTGAGACGACCTTGAGCGCATGCAGGTTCGCATGGATGTCGGCCAAGATTGCCAGTTTCATCTCGAGCCCCGGACAGCCTTCAGAGATATCTCCTGAGAACGAGCGGGATCTTGTCTATCACATCTGTGGCAACCAGGCCGTATGACCTCTCCTCGAAAGCCAGGTTGCCTGCAAGGCCCGCGGTGAAGGCCCCGATGCGCGCAGCCGCGAAAGGCGACCCCCTCTGTGCGAGGAAACCAGCGACCGCTCCCGTGAGGACGTCCCCTGTCCCACCGACGGTCATGGCGTCATTGTGCACTCTGTTCAGCTTGACGTACCTCCCGTCGCTTATGATGTCCGTGGGGCCTTTCAGGAGAATGGTCATGCCCAGCCTGGCCGCCTCCGTCCTCACCAGCGCCTTGGCTCCTTCTAGATCGTCAGCGCGGACAGTCTTGTTCGTGAGCTTCTTGAACTCACCTGCGTGAGGGGTGATGACGCCGCGCTTCCTCTTGAGGATATTCGGTCGCATGCCGCACGCAGCTATCGCGTCCGCATCGATGACCATCGGGACATCCAGTCTGGAGATGATCTCCTGGACGGCAGCTGTTGTCTCTTCGCTGTTCCCGAGTCCTGGACCGATTGCGACGACGTCCTTGCCCTTCGCCAATTCCAGGACCTCCGCCACATTGTCCTCTGACAGGAAATCGCCCTTGAGGGACCGCACAATGATGTTCGGCGAGTAGATGGAGACCGGGAGTGCGGAGGCCTCCGGCGTCGCCACGAAAGTCAGGTCCACGCCGGCTCTCATCGCGGACATTGCGCTGAATGCTGGAGCTCCTGTGTAAGGCCCTCCACCGACGACAAGAACCCTTCCAGCGTCTCCTTTGTGCGCATCCTTTCTCCGTCTGGGCAGGAGCGTGAAGTCCCCAGGTCCGCAGTATAGCTCCGCCTCCTGGGGTATGCCTATGTCTTTTACGATGATCCTCCCCGAGTTCTTGCTCGTCATGCCGTTCTTCGGGGCGTGCATGGTGACCGTGTCGTCAGGACGGACATGCAAGTCCGAGGGCCATCCGGATGGTATATCCACCGAGATGATCTTCCGCCTGGACTCGTTGAGGATTCTGATGTACTTCGGATAGGGGTCCCTCGGTCTGCCCTGGAGTCCTGCCCCCAGCATTGCGTCGACGATCACCTGGTATTGCTTCGGGTCGAACGACGAGGGCGGTCGAACAAGATCCCTTGCACGGTCGAGGTTCAGACGCGCTATGTCACCAGTGACGTCCCCCTCAGGCTCGACGAGGAACACATCTGTGTGAACTGCATCCTTGAGGAACCTCGCAGCGACGAAGCCGTCCCCGCCATTGTTCCCCTTCCCGCAGACTATCGCGACTCTCGACCCAGGCTTCGTGATTGAGAGAACATGTTCTGCGACAGCCTTGCCCGCGTTCTCCATGAGCGTCACCGTGCGGACGCCCAGATACGAGGCGTTGACGTCTAGGACTCTCACTTCCTCCGGCGGTATCGAAGCCCGTGCCACGGGCTCGGATTACCTAATGCCGTATTAAACCTGACGAGCTGGTTGGCGGGGTCCTGTGCCAGACAGCGCGAATTCAGCCGTCCTATCGAAAAGAAATAAATAGGCAAAACCCGTAACTCTCATCACCGGAAGGGAAAGGTCAATTGAGCGAGATCAAGCGTCTTGTTTTAGATGTTCTGAAGCCCCACCACCCTACCATCATCGAACTGTCCCGTAGGATAGGGGTCCTGAACGGTGTCTCCGGCGTGAACTGCACGTTGGAGGAAGTCGACCGAGAGACTGAGAGCGTCAAGATTACCATCGAAGGCACCTCGATAGATTTCGAGAGTGTCGAGGAGACCATTTCGGACTGCGGCGCGGTCATCCACTCGGTGGATAGCGTCTCCGCGGGGAAGAAACTGGTCGAGGAAGTCGAGACGCCCCAGGACAGGTAGGCTCATTCCTTCTTCTTGGGCATGGTCTTCAGCTTGAGGGCGACTTTCCGCACCAGCTCCGACTTCTTCATCTTGGGCTCGACCAAGACCCTGCCGGTCCGTTTGTACCAGAACCGCGGATAGTTCTTGTCGAGCTCGAGAATGCAGTCCAGGCCAAGCGACTTTGCAGCCTCGAAAAGCATGTGCGCATCGGGCCCCTCAGTGGCGTCCTTCTTGGCGATCTTCCTACCCGCCTCCCTGCTCACCCTGAGATCAAAATAGGCGGGATAGAGCACAATAGCCTTCTCCGGGTCGACTACCATCTTGGAGCCTCGCCTGTGCCAAGGTGGCCCCTCTATCTAATATTGTCGGTCGACAACCGCCGGATACAATGGGTCGAGATTTATTAGCGCGTTCGCCCATGCGCCCGAAAAGAGGGCATTTGGATGATAGACGAAGACATCGCGGAGGCGACGTTGAAGTCGGCCGAATCGAAGGGCACCTTTTTGCTCGCAGAAGTGCGGACCGAGGAGCGCAACTCCAGGAACCTGTCGGTCAAGTCGTCGCAGGTGAACAACATATCGACGTTCCAGGATTCTGGTATGAACGTTCGGATCGTCCTTCGGTCAGGGATCGGATTTGCCAGCAGCAACTTGGTGTCCAAGGCTGAGGGCGCGCGGCTCGTGAAGCAGGCCTTCAAACTCGCGAAGACCGCCTCGAGGAAGAACCCCGTCGCTCTGTCCCAGGAGCCAGCCGTCAGGACGGACTGGGAGGTCCGACAGAGACGCCCTCTGGTTGATATCTCCACCGAGGAGAAGCTCGAGTACCTCAACAGCCTCGATTCAGCGGTCATGAAGACCAAGGTGAAGGTCCAGGGCCGATACTATGAGGTTAAGGACTACGAGATATCGGGTCACTTCGCCAACTCAGAAGGTTCACGCATACGCTCATTCCTGCCACGCTTGAAGGTCGAGTCGTTCAACCTCGTGTCCGCGAAGGGCCAGACCGCCCAGAGCATCAGACAGTGGGGCGCCTCCGGAGGCTGGGAGAAGAAGGATGACTGGGACCTGGTCCATGCGCTTCCCCAGGAGATGCGCATGCTCAAGAAGCAGCTCGAGCAGGGCAGGATGGTCAAGCCCGGCACTTACGATCTCATCTGCGGCTCCGAGGTCGCGGGGATTGCCGCTCACGAGTCCTGCGGACACCCGATGGAGGCCGACAGGATCCTCGGCAGGGAGATGTCACAGGCAGGCAAATCCTTCGTTTCGCCTGACATGATAGGTAAGCAGATCGGCTCGCGATACGCCACCGTCATGGACGACCCGACCGTTCCAGGGACGTACGGGTACTATCCATATGACCAGGAGGGCGTGAAGGCCAGGCCGAGATACCTCTACAAGGAGGGCCTGATCAACGAGTTCTTGCAGAACAGGGAGACGGCGGCCCGAATGGGCGTCCAGAGCAACGCAGCCTCCAGGTCCGAATTCTACCTGAGGGAGCCGATCGTCAGGATGGCCAACACATTCGTCGCCCCGGGAGATTTCGAGGAGGACGAGATCATAGGTGATGTGAAGAACGGCGTCCTCATGCACTCCTTCACTGAATGGAACATCGATGACAAGCGGTACAACCAGAAGTACGTCTCGAGGGAGGCTTACTTCATCAAGGACGGGGAGCTCGCCGGCCCTGCGAAGAAATGCACGCTCGAGATAACCACGCCTGGCTTCTGGGGCGCCATCGATGCGGTATCCAAGAAAGTCGGATTCGACTCGGCCGAGTGCGGGAAGGGAGATCCCATGCAGGGGATGGCAGTCTGCACGGGTGGGCCTGTGCTCAGATTGCGGAGTGTGATGCTGAAATGAGCGTCCTCAAGGAGACCGCCCAGCATGTGCTCGATATCGCATTGAAGGCGGGCGCTACCGATGCGGTCGCCGAAGCGGTCGAGATCTCTGTGAAGCAGGTCAGATTCTCAAACAGCCAAATTGATGCGATCAACGCTTGGACGGAGAACAATGTCATCCTGTTCGTGGCCGTCGGGAAGCGCGTGATGTCGTCCGATCTCAGGGAGCTGGACAACTTGGACGCGCTGACCGAACAGGTCGTGTCGCTCGCCAAGAGGGCGCCTCCAAGCAAAACCTATGGCGGGATCGCCTCAGGGAAGTTCAAGTACGCAAAGCCCAAGATCGACAAGAGGATCCTGTCGCTGGACGATCCGTCGAAGCCTGTGCTCGAAGCGATTGCTGGCGCCGAGGAGGAAGGCGCAGTCAACGTCGGCGGAACGCTCTTCGTTCGTCACAGCGCCGCCGGGATAGCATCATCGGGCGGGGCGCTCGCGGCCGATGAGAACGCATCCCTCGATCTGTCCGTTCGCGCGTTCTCGCAGCCTGAGGCATCAGGGCACACACTCTCGTGCACCCCGCACCTATCGGATCTCAAGCCTAGAGAGACTGGACTGCGGGCTGGCCAACTCGCATCGCGTGCAAAGAATCCAGTCCAGGGTGAGCAAGGCAAATTCGACCTCGTCATCGAACCCATGTGCCTTACCGAGCTGATCAACACCACGTCCAACATGATGAGCGCGATGTTGGTCGAGATCGGCTCCTCGATGTATGCCAAGAAGATCGGGAAGCCCGTCGCGTCGAAACATGTGACATTCGTCGACGACCCTACGATCGAATCTATGTCCAGGCAGACCTTCGACCACGAAGGCGTCCCCACGAGAAGGAATGTGGTGATTAAGGACGGAGTGCTGAAGACGTATCTCCACAGCACGTCGACCGCCAAGAGGTTCAAGACGAAGACCACGGCCAATGCCGGACCTCTGATCCCAACGCCGTTCACGATGGCTACACAGCCAACTGCCTTCCACCCTGTGGTAATTCCCGGGGACTGGAAGGTCGATGAGATGATTTCGGACGTCAGACGAGGGCTCTACATCAACAACGCCTGGTACACTCGATATCAGAATTATTCGACAGGCGAGTTCTCGACGATCCCGAGGGACGCCATCCTGAAGATAGAGAACGGGGAGATTGTGGGCGCGGCCAAGAACGTGAGGGTCAGCGACAATATGCTGAACCTGTGGAAGAGCATCGACGCGCTATCCAAGAACGTCGAAGAGATCTACTGGTGGGATGAGGCGTCCCCGCCGTCGACAGTGCCCACGGTGAGGATAAGACAGATGAACGTCACGCGTTCGTCCTGAGGACAGAATCATTCGGCGGACGGCTTCTCCGCAGACGATATGAGGATGGCGTTCACGACGCCGTCCTGACCGCACCTCGATGTGATGACAGCCTCGCCGAGCTCGGTCATCACGGTCGCCCCCTTGGTCATGATGTTGCGCTGAACATAGTTGGGGTTCGACGGGTTCGACTTCACGGTCAGGATCTTGACCATCTTGATGGCCTTGGTCTTCGGGTCCACGACGTTTGCAGAGTCCACAGTGAGCAGTCTCGCCTTCGAGTTCGCTCCCTTGGTCCTGTACATCTTGACCTTCCTTGCGCCGAGGCGAGTGAACTGCTTCTCCCTGCCGACCTCGAACTTCCGCTTCTTCCGGGCGAGCCTCAGCCTGCCCCCGGACGACTTCCGCTTTGGCCTTCCCTGCCAAATGGCCATCAGTAACCTCTCGGGAGATGTGAAAGGGCGAGGTCTATTAAAACGTTGTGGGGTGCATGCGGCTCATTTACGGTCATGGAATTCGACCTCGACGGTCTCTCCGACAACGATGCTGGCATAGCATCCGTTCCTCGCCGCGCCCGGGTTCACGAAGGTGGTGTCTTTTGTCAGAACCTTGCCTCGGGCCTCGTGTATGTGTCCCGAGATTGCAAGGACGGGCACGAACTCCTGGGCGACCCTGAGGATACCTTTCGAGCCGGTATGGCCTCCGAACCTTCCATGGTCGTTCATTCCGTAGGCCGGGGTGTGGGTGACCATGATGCCCTCTTTCACCGCTACTGCCCTGAGGGACCTCTCCATTATGTCCTCCTCAATCTCGAAGGGCATTCCCGAGTTCCCGGGCAGGCCACCGCCGAAGCCGAAGAATTTCCACCCTTCGATGTCGGCCATCGCGTTGTGAACGCTGGCATTCGCTCCTTCGAGCACGGAGACTGTGTCAGGAACGTCGCAATTGCCTGGGACTGCGAGGATTCTCGTGTCAAAACTCGCCAGGAACTTCCTCACGAAGTCCGTGGAGCCCATGGTCGTGAAGTCGCCGCATGTGACGACCGCATCGTAGTCATCGGACCTAGCGGCCTCGGACAGAGTCTGAAGTGCCTTCTCCGAGCCGTGGATATCTGAGCACACAAGCAAGCGAAGCTCCTTCACCATCTCACCGTCAAAGCGTGATCCCGAACGAGAGGTCCTGATAGACCAGCAAGTACGTGACTAGGAACCCGGCTATGGCCCCTCCGTTCAGCAAGGGAAGGCCCGCCTGCGGGTTGCCTCCCAGCACGAACCTCATCAGCAACGCGAAGCCCACAATCGCCCCAACGAGCGTACCGAGGGCGACTATCAGGTTCGAGGAGATGCTGCTGACCAGGTCATCGCTCAGGAAGCTGAACGCGGACACGACCAGCACGCCCGGGATGATGATGTCTCCGAGTCCCATGAACATGGCCTCGCGCTCCCCGCCCTCCTCCAGCTGCTGCTTCAGGGGCTTCTGGTCGAGATATGAGTATCCTCTCCTCTTTGGTATGACCAGGAGTATCGGGAGTCTCATGTTCGTGACGCCGTCAGCGAGGGCGATCATGTGCTTGGTTCCGTAGACGGATATCGCGTCGTAGATGGCCAGGGCGATCAACAGTACGAGCACTGGGAGGATGCTCAGAGAAATCCCGAATATCCCGATGATGCCTATCGACATCAGTATGCCAGCCGCATCGATCACGTACCACTCGGGCTTCTTGACCAGATAGTAGGTTATCACGGCGGTCAGCGCGATCGAGATCGCGAGTGCCGCATAGAAGACCGTCAGGGACATGAGCACTATCCAGATGACGAAGAATATGGTGTATGCCACCGCCCCGAGGAATATCAGGCGCACGATGTTCTCTCTCTTCTTCTTGATTATGTACAGAATCGCGAACGTGAACCCCAGTATGGCCAGGATGTACAGTACCGGTATCATGGGATCATCCGGGTCGGGGAAGATCTGGTCCTCGGGGCCCAGGAACGAAGAAGCCACGAAGATCGCCCCGAGCTGAGACAGAGCGAATATGAGGCCCATCAGAACGGATGACCGGATTGCCGCGTCCATTGACTCCCGCTATTCCGACCTGCTTTAGAAATACTTTGTGCAGGCCGCCACCGGACAACTTCCAAATAGCTCGAGACCTGTCCTGTTTTCGTGGCAGAGCTTGAGCTGATCCGCGTGGATGTGTTCGCGGAGGAGTTGTTCACAGGCAACGCCGCGAACGTCGTGCTCGAGGCGGATGTGCTGGATGAGGTCCAGATGCAGAGGATGGCGTCCGAGGCGGGCCTCCCTGTGACGGCCTTTGCCATGCGGTCCAGGAGGGCAGATTTTCGCCTTCGCTTCTTCTCGCCTAATTCTGAGGAGCCGTTCAGTGACCACGCATCAATGGCAGCGATATGGGTCCTCGCCGAGAGCGAAAGTCTGGGAGGTGCGCCTGCTGGTCGACATAGGCTCGAGACCCCGGTCGGAGTCCTCCCATTCACGGTCGAGTCGACATCCGGCCGGCCACAGAGAGTCTGGATGACTCAGAAGCGACCATTGTTCGCGGAGGAAGGAGATGTCAAAGAGATCGCGAGCGCCCTCGGCGTGGGTGTCGATTCGCTCTTCGATGAGGAGTTTCCAGTCGGAAAGGCCTCAACGGGCGTTCCTTACCTCCTTGTGCCGCTGCGCTCGATCGATATCTTGGGGCATCTGCAACCCAAGAGGGATGCGCTAACCGAACTGGGCAAGGAACTCGATGTGGCTGGTGTTGCGGCCTACTCCTGGGGAGTCCTCGAGGAGGGTTCGACCGTTCACCTGAGGTGCTTCACCCCTACTTCTTTCTCTCTAGAGGAGCCAGCGACGGGAATGGCCGCTGGAGCCCTGGCTGCTTACCTGGTCGACAAGAACTTCGTCTCAAAGGGCGCCCACGAGGCGATCGTCGTGGAGCAAGGCCATTGGATCGGTCGTCCTTCGCGCATACTTGTGAGAATCGAGAAGAAAGGCGAAGGCATCAGAAAGGTGGAGGTCGGCGGAGGCGCGCGGATCTCGTTCAGGACGCGGATCGAAGTTCCGTAGGTGAAGAATCAGCTGACACGCACGCCAAAGGCCACAGTCCCTGAGACCTTCTCGATCCTCGCTTTCACCTGGGAGCCCTTGGCCGTTCCGGGAATGTATATGATGAAGTTTCCCTTGCGGGCGATTCCGTCGCCCTTCTTCCCGACATCCTCGATCATGAAGTCGTAGGTCTGGCCAGCCTCTATCTCCTTGGCCTCCTCCACCTTCATCTGCTTCTTGACATGGACAGGCCTGTGCGCCCCGCAGGTCTCACAGACAAGGATGAGCACTCTGCCGTCCTTTGCGATCTTCGTGTCGGGCCTGTTGCACTCGGAGCAGAGGACGTACTCGTCGACGTAGTTCTTGATCCTGTCAGCGACCTGGGAGGTGGCCACTTTCCCCTTGAAGACGACCCGCCTGCCCTCCATCGTGCCTGCGGTCCCCAGCTCCCTTAGCAGAAAGCCTAGGAGGTGCTCGGGCTCCCTTCGCAGTGTGTCGACGATGTCCCCGAAGTTCCTAATGACCGTGGTCTTGCCCTCGATCATCACGTCCGGATCTGGAACCTGGAATCTGTCGTGCGACTCCAATGTGTGGGGAAGCTTCTTCTTTGCCCTATCGAGCAGAGATTCGTAATCGAGCAGACTCTCGGGTACCATTGCGCGTCCATAGGAGGATGCTCTAGTTAAATTTATGGTGTTCTCGAGAGTCCTTCTGCCGCCCAGGATGACTCTGAAACCTCGGCAGTGATTCGCGAGTTTGGGCGCCGCCTAGAAACCTTTATGGACAGGTCAGAGCAATGCCAAGGCGCAGGTCTAGTTGGCATGGTGAAACCAACGGATTCCTCTACCCCCCTGAGCAGCGCGCATTCTCAAGCAGCCAAGGCAGAGACCAGTAGCAGATTCCGTGCATTCGACGCACTATCGGATGCAATCTCGATTGTCGACAAGGACCTCACCGTGGTGTACATGAACGCTGCCTGCAAGGCCGAGTGCGGGGACCTCGTCGGCAAGAAGTGCAGCGAAACCGCCCTCGCCTCACCAGAGATCTGCAGAGAGTGTCCGGTGAAGATCGGCTGGGACTACGACAAAGGCCCATACACCCGACAGGCCACGGACGCGAAGGGCAGATCCATCGAGATGTATGTGACCACATATCGAGACCCCGAGACCCAGGAGGAATTCTGGATCTCGATCGAGCACGACATAAGCCAGCGTGTCACGGCCGAGAAGAGGCTCTCGGTCCTGACCTCGTCGATACACCAGATGACCGAACCAGTCTGCGTCGCGGACACCGAGGGGAACCTCATCTACGTCAACAGGGCCTACATCGCTCTCACCGGGCATGACGCGGGCGAACCTGGTCTGAGCCTGGCGGGACCTTCCTCAGACTCTCCGGGAACGACCCTCCAGGCCATACTGAGGGCTGCCTCGCAGAAGGAATGGAGCAGCGAGATGTACGGTCTGCGGAAGGACGGGACGAGATACTACACGCAGGTCGAAGCCAAGCCCGTCAAGGACGGATCCGGGACCACGCTCGGGGTCATCGGAATTCTCCGCGATGTCACCCGCTCCAAGGCGGAGAAGCTCGAGTTCGAGAAGTACAAGCAGGAGCTCGAGTCCAGGATGGAAGCGAGGACGAACGAGCTTGCGAGAAAGGTCTCGCAGCTGACGACTATCAACAAGATCAGCCGTGTTGTCACATCGATACTCGATCTCGACGAGCTCATCAGCGAGTATGTCAAGGCCATCGCGCAGGGCTTTGGGTACAGGCACGTGTCCATGATGATGATGGACCGGGAGAGAGGCGATCTGTTCTTCAAGGCGGGCTACGGCTGGAAGATGGATTCCGTCCCGAAGGACCTCAAGCTCAAGCTCAAAGAGGGCATCATCGGCAATGCGGCCTATTTCGGGGAGACTCTCGTCACTGGAGACGTCGAGGCGGACCCGCGCTACGTCAGGAAGGACCTCACGGGAACGAGGTCCGAGCTGGCAGTCCCCGTCACGTACCGCGGGGAAGTCCTGGGCGTGCTGGATGTCCAGAGTGATGTGAAGGATGCGTTCACGAGGAATGATGTCAGCACGGTGGAGATGCTTGCGGATATACTGGCGACCTCGATCACGAACGCGCGGATATACAGCGAGCTCAGGGAGCGGGAGGCGGCGCTCACAGTCCTCGACAGGATCAGCAAGCAGATCTCCTACCGACTGGAGCCGAACGTCGTACTGGACCAGGTGGCCAGGGACGCGGCCACTCTGCTGAAAGCCGAGAAAGCCGCCGTTGCGCTTGTCGATGAGTCGACCAAGGCCCTTCGCTTCATTTCGATGCACAAGATGGACAAGAGCTTGCTGTCGTCCAAGAGCTACTCTCCCGAGAAGGGTATCACTGGAAGGGCCCTGAAGACCCTGAAGACGGAGGTCGCGAACGACTATATGTCCGACCCCGACGCGGTCGATCGCGATGCGGATCTTTTCGGGATCAAATCGATCGTGGTTGCTCCTCTGACAATCGAGGGGAGAGGCATTGGCGCCATCAATGTCTACAACAAGCTGGGAGGCAAACCGTTCACCAAGAGCGACATCCTGTTCCTCTCCTCGCTCGCAGATCACGCAGCCATTGCCCTCGAGAACGCCAATCTCCTGTCGTCGCTCAACCAGAGAGTGCATTCCCAGCTGGCTCTTCTCGAGACCGCTCTGTCGATGCAGAGGCAGATTGATACTGGGAGCGCGTACGAGCTCATCGCGG
>Ga0299915_10001408_pt1 | contig 17826 bp, 17 predicted proteins | sample RVTome_13_FD_200263 | JGI IMG/M metagenome (GOLD analysis project Ga0299915, IMG submission 200263) | Soil microbial communities from uranium-contaminated site in the Upper Colorado River Basin, Wyoming, United States - RVT92D227 (version 2) ... | reverse complement strand
GTCTCGTTTTCGAGCTATAGAGGTCTTCGGCATTGGCTACTTAACCGCTTTAACTATGAGATGCCAGCCGAGCTCGTATCCATCAGGGATGTCGACCTTGACCTTTCGCTGTTCTGGAAGGTCAAGGACATTATAGTGCACTTCTGTAGTAATCTGCCTGAACCAGGATGAGAATAGGCTTTTAGCTTCCTCCTTGGTATAAAGACTGGTATAAGGGCAGCCTTCATTTCTCTCAGAATAACGGGCTACAAGCTGCTCCGGTGTAAGAGTCTGCAGTAATCCTTCTTTTATACCTCTCCAGTAAATTATGCTGTAGGCATAAAGCAAGCTGTCGCGGTGATAGAGCATCACCATAACTCGCCCGCCTGGCTTGAGCACCCTGTGAATTTCAGTCAGGGCGGCATCTATTTCGGGAAAGTGATGAAGCACACCGAAAGAATAAACGCAGTCGAATGTCTCGCTCTCGAAAGGCAGATTCTTGGCATCACACTGAATTACTGAGGCGGGCAAGCCGTTTTCCTTAAAAAGACCCTGAGTCAACTCCACACCGGCACGTGTCAGGTCTGTGCTTATTACTTTAGCACCATTTCGGGCGAACTCGGCAGAATCTATGCCGGAACCACATCCTATCTCCAGAACCAGCTTTCCTGAGAAATCATTAAATCGAAAGGCATCATGCATATAGTCCTGCAGTGAATAGCGAAAATTACGCTTTTGCTCATAGCTGAGCCCCTCGGGGACAAAGCTCATCGGCGTGCTCCGCTCCCAGTACTGGATTATCTCTTTGTTTATAGCCATATTGACCTTTACCTAGGTGCTAGAATTTACTCCCAAAGCTAAGTAACCTATCTTTTTAGCAAACGCTGCCCGGTCAAAGAGCCTCCAGCAGTCTAGAAGCAGTGGCTCTTTCATGTTAGCGATGAAATCTTCAGGCGCCAGGCGCTTGAACTCATCCCAGGGTGTGGCTAGAATACATAGCTGCGTACCCTTCAGACACTCTTTTACAGAATTTGTATAAACTACGTTCTTTTCTCCCAATACTCGCTGTGCATTGTCATTTCCAGCCGGGTCATAAATCTTAAGATGCGCACCCTTTTTCAAAAGCTCCTTGGCTGTTTCCAGCGCAGCAGATGCCTCGACCACGTCAGTATTGGGCTTATAGGTTATGCCCAGTATGGCAATTGTCTTGTTTTCAATATTACCTAGCTTGCTCTCTACGAGCCTGGCTATCCTTTCATTCTGATGGCGATTGACCTCATGGGTTGCCTGCTGCAACCAGGCTTGTGTGTTTAGTTGTTGAGCCAGAGTGATAAAAGCCATATTATCACGCGGAAAACAAGGCCCACCATACCCCAACCCCCCCTTCAGGTACTTGGAACCTATCCTGGAGTCGAGCCCCAAGAATTTAGTGACAGCATCAATATCGCCGCCGGGGAGTTGCTCGCATATTTCAGCAAAGGCATTAGCCAGACTGATCTTAGTAGTGACAAATATATTGAGCGCCAGCTTGGCCACCTCAGCATTATAAGGAGACATCCTGGCTATCGGTGGGTTATTAATACAGACGGTTTTATAAAGTTCCGACAGAATATCACCCGATTTCGTGTCGGACTCCCCGATAAGCACGGCATCAGGCGATGCCAAATCCTTAATCACGCTTCCCAGGGCAATGAATTCCGGATTGTAGCAGAGACCAAAGTCAACACCGCATTTCTTCCCGGATATGCCCTCCAGAATCGGTTTAATCACAGTCTCTGTTGCTCCTGGCATAACAGTGCTCGTTAGAACCGCAATGTGAAAATCATTCTTGTCCTTTAAAGCTGCGCCTATGTTACGAGCAGCTTCTTCAGCATACTTAGTCGAAAAACCTCCGTGCTTTTCGCTCGGAGTTGGCACTAATATGAAAGTGATGTCAGAGTTTTCCACGGCGAACTTATTATCAGTTGTGGCTGAAAGCCGCCCATGGTGGTCTTTAAGCAGCTCTGCCAGCCCTGGTTCGTAGATAGGGCATATTCCTTTGTTGACAGCCTCGACTATTGACTTGTTCACATCAACGCCGATGACTTTGTAACCCCTGCTGGCATAATAGGCTGCCAGCGGCAGCCCTAGTTTGCCTATGCCAATCACTGAAAGCGTTTTTATAGCTACTACCTTCCTGTTATATATTCTCAAGTTTTGCTAATCTTTGCTGTGCCCATTCGTATGTCCTTCTCATGCCCTCTTCAAGGCTTACTTTGGGCTCCCAGCCTACCTCTTTTCTAACCAGGGTTATATCAGCATTTCTGCCTCTGACACCTTGAGGTTTGGATAGGTCATGTTTTATATTGATATCCTCGCCTGATATCTTTATAACAATCTGCGCCAGTTCATCTATGGTTACCAGCCTGTCAGAGCCTATGTTCACCGGCTTCAGATAGTTGCTCTCCATCAGCTTCAGGACCCCCTCGATGCAATCATCGATGTACAGAAAGCTCCTGGTCTGCTTGCCATCTCCCCAGATGACAAATTCCTGCTCGGGGTATCTGAGAGCTTTCAGTATTATATGGCAGGGCGCTTTACCCTTGTCCTTATCGAAGGCAGTGTAGACTTCACCATAGACGTTGTGAAATCTAGCTACTCTGATGTTCATGCCATAGTCTTTCTGGTAAGCCTCGCACATTTTTTCCGTGACGAGCTTCTCCCAGCCATAAAATTGGTCTGGTTCAGCAGGAATAGCATCCGCCTCTTTAAGCGGAGTCACAGCCGCATCTTTCTGCTTGTATTCTGGATACACACAAGCAGATGAGCTATAGAAATACCCCCCTACTTTATTCTCCAGGGCGGTTTGCAGCATATTCGTGTTTATCAATATATTGTCGCGCATAATATCAGCGCCAACAGCAGTGATGTAGCCTATCCCACCCATATTGGCGGCAAGCTGAAAAACATAGTCCTTGTCTTTAGTCAGCTTCTTACAGTTATCTTCCTTCCTGAGGTCTGCAGATACGAATTTGACTTTATTCTTAATGTCCTCGATGTTTTTCAGCGAACCACTGGATAGATTGTCTGCTACAGAGACCTTAGCTCCCTTGTTTACCAGAGTTCTGGCTAAATGTGACCCTATCAGTCCTGCCCCACCAGCCACTAAAACTCTCTTGCCAGCCCAGTTGATTACCATCGTTATCACCTCCAGTTTGTTAGTGCCGACCCCTTAAGTACCGATATCCCCCCTGCTATACTTATCTAAGATAAATATTAGGTAAGTATCCCTTGACAACACGTAAGATTTGTGGTATACTACGTGTATAAGGGGGATACGAAAATGGCTAACCAAATCAAGGCAAAGCTTCAAAAGTACACACTGGCAGAGTTTAAGCATGAGTTCCCTAATGACGATGCTTGCCTTGAGTGGCTTAAAAACTACCGATTTCCTGATGGCATCTATTGCCCTATTTGCGACAAGGTAAGAAAGCACCACAGGATTAAGAACCGACCTTGCTACAAGTGCGATTACTGTGGGCATGAGGTCTACCCGACTGCGGGTACTATCTTCCACAAGTCGGCTACGCCTCTTAGGACTTGGTTTGATGCTATGCTTTGGATAGCCACTACACGTTCTGGACATTCGGCTATGGAACTCCAACGGATAACTGGTGTCACCTACAAAACAGCGTGGAGAATGTTCAAACAAATCAGGACATTGTTCGGTGAAGATACTATTCCCCTTAACGGCGAGGTCGAAGTTGACGAATCTTATTTCGGCGGGATTAGGCGAGGCAAGCGAGGCCGTGGGGCAGAAGGCAAGACTGCCGTAATCGGTATTGTCCAAAGGCATGGCAAAGTTACCGCATCTGTCGTCTCCAATGTCAAAAGTTCCACTGTCGTGCCTCTTATTAGCAAAAACGTGGCTAGAACTGCTATCGTCTACACTGACGAGTTCCCTAGCTACGATAGAGTTGCCAATGCCGGGTACAAGCATAGGAGAGTTGAGCATGGTGCTAAGGTCTATGTTGATGGGTCTGCCCATACCAACAGCATTGAGGGCTTTTGGTCTTTGGCTAAGCGTGGCATTTCTGGCGTTTACCATGCCGTATCCCCCAAATACCTGCAATCATACCTTGACGAGTATTCTTTTAGGTATAACCATTGCAACGATAATGTCCCCATGTTCAAACTCATTTTGAAGCGGATTTAGAGTTACTTTCTAGCCTCATTATCTTGACATTGTTTGTAGGTTTTCCCCCATACCATACCCCATTTTCTGATGCTAAGAGGATTCTTATTCTCCATCGCATCCAATGTCCCCACCATGTAGATTGTTTAATAGCTAGATGACTAGTAATAATTATTACCCTTATCAATAGTTCCTTTTTATTCGGCCACCTTCCATAACGTTTTTCAAATCCGTAACAAATGTCTTGTAATGCTTCACGATTACAACAAAGTTCTCGCAATATTTTACGTGAACGCCTTGCTATAGTAGGTGGAACTAAGAAATCCCTTCTTCGTTTACGGTACTTTGGATGTTTAATGTAGTGTAGTATTACTAGTGCTAACACTATTACTACGGACAACAATACAAGTAAGACAATCTCTATTAGTTCCACTAAAAAGTATCCTTACTTACGCTTCTTTGTTGGTTGTGCTGATTTTTTGACCAGTTTATGAAACTGGTCTCTGGTTATCTTACGCCTTCCCACCTTTGTTGCTTTCTTCTTTGGCTTTGCCTGCTTGTTCTTTGTTGGTTGTATTTTCCTTTGTGGCATCTATCTCCAACCTCCTCAGTTTTAGTAAACCATCAAAAAATGCCATAATCTGCTCAGGTGATAATCCAACAAAATCTTTGGGTCGAAAAACCGAATAAATGTCTCCTCCAATTCTCAATTTCTTCGGATAAAAGACTGCGATGATGGCTATTGTGATAATGGTAAGTACACCTAAACCAAGAGCACAACTAGCAATAGTGTTAAATATTATATCTAGTGTATTCAATATTGGCCTCTCAAACACGTAGATTGACAAGGCGATAAGCGTCGCAGAAATAGCCAACAAAGCAGTAATGGTATGCCTATACATGGTATAATTCTATCGCCAAAGTAACATAACTTGTTACGTGGTGATAGGGGATACTTACCAAATATTATAACAACAAACTTGTAGACCTGCACTAGTTTGGCAATCTTATCAAGCATTGCTTTGCCGAGGGCACTATCTGTTTTCCTATTGGTTCTAATACATTGCTATCCTAAGGTATCAACTTACAATGGTTGCTGTATAATGAGCCTATGGTATATTATATTAACGAGTTGAACGTAGGAGGTGGACCTGCCTCTGGACAAGGCGTTTGAGCGACAGTCGCTCATTTAAAGAAGGTGAATTGTAGGTGGCTGCTAGAAATCCCAAGACTGACGTGGTGTTCTCTATAATCATTCCTGTGTTCAATGAGGAGGGGAATCTCAAGCCTCTTTATACGCGGCTCACCAGCGTAATGCGCGATTTAAAGAAACCCTATGAAATAATCTTCGTTGACGATGGTAGTCATGACCGCTCGTTCCAAATCTTAAAAGATATACATAGCAAAGATGAAAGAATCAAAGTCGTAAGATTCACGCGTAACTTTGGACAGCATCCAGCAGTGATGGCAGGTTTCAATACGGCCATGGGCGAAGTCATAATAACGTTGGATGCCGACTTGCAAAATCCCCCTGAGGAGATACCCAAGCTTATCGAAAAAGTCAATGAGGGTTACGAGGTGGTATTCGGAGTATTCCAAGAGCGCAAGCATTCGGTTTTCAGAAGGTCGGGCTCGCAGTTCTCCAAGTGGGTGTTGTCCAGAGTATTACCTGTAGATGCAACAAATTTGAGTGGATTCAGGGCATTGAGGTCCTATACGGTTAGCCAGCTCAAGTTGCTCAGTGAAAAAAGTAAATTCCTCGACGGATTACTATGCTGGATGGGTTACAAAATTGGGATAGTAGAAGTTAAACATGACGAGAGATACAGTGGAAAAACCAAATACACACCATTAAAGTTGGTCGGTCTCTGGCTAGACATGGTAATTTCTTTTACAGACTTCCCGCTCAAAATATCTACTATCGGGGGCTTGCTTTTGGGAGCACTAAGTCTTCTTTTAGCATTATTCTATTTGTTACGCTATTTCTTCTACGGGTTCAGTGTCCCGGGTTTTGCCACCATTGCGATACTCGTAACTTTCTTTTCCGGGGTTCAGCTTTTATCCCTGGGAATTTTGGGCGAGTATATGGGGAGGCTTAACAGGGATGTAAAAAACAAGCCTGAATATATCGTGCGTGATAGATTAGGCTAGCAGGTAGTCAAAGGTAAGAAATGAAGAATACTAAAACAGAATGGGTAGCCCCGAAATTCGATGATATGGGCATGACTCAGTGGGGTTGGCGGGTAAGCCATAGAGATAACTTTAAACTTGGCAAGAACGTTGAAATTGGTTCTTTCACCATGATTGATGCCAGGAATGGAGTCACAATCGAGGATAACGTAAAAATAGGCTTTGGCTGTGCAATTCTTAGCCATTCATCTATCGACAACAAGAGCGGGCAAGTAATACTGAGGAAGAACTGTAAAATTGGTGCGAATTCTGTGATTATGCCTGGAATTGAGATCGGCGAAGGTGCTACCGTTGGCAGTAATAGTTTAGTAAACCGGGATATTCCGCCGTATGAGATTTGGTTCGGTTCTCCGGCTAGATTTCGCAAGAAATTAGCACGCACATAAAACATAATAGGCATATAAGGACAGATTTGAAAACGATTTTCATAACTGGTGGGGCTGGCTTTATCGGGAGTAACTTTGTTCGTTACATCTTCGAAAACTATCCCGGCTACAATATCATCGTGCTTGATGCACTTACCTATGCCGGAAATACCGACAATATCCCAGATAATATCAAGAAGGACTCGAGGTTCAGTTTCTGGTATGGCAATGTGAGAAATGGGGAACTGGTGAACGAGCTGGTGGCAAAGTCGGATGTTGTCTTTCATTTCGCTGCTGAATCACATGTGGCCAGGTCAATTTTTGACAATGCTATCTTTTTTGAAACCGATGTCATGGGGACGCAGGTAGTAGCCAATGCCATCTTGAAATACCAGGAAGGTGTGGAGAGATTCATCCACATTTCCACCTCTGAAGTCTATGGCACGGCTGCAGAAATACCCATGACTGAGGAACATCCACTGAATCCAACTACGCCATATGCCAGTGCCAAAGCCGGTGCTGATAGGCTGGTATATTCTTACTGGATTACCTACGATTTGCCGGCAATTATTGTACGTCCTTTCAACAACTACGGACCCAATCAGCATCTGGAGAAGGTTATCCCTCGCTTTATTACCAGCGCCCTGCTGGATGAGCCGTTGACTATTCACGGGTCAGGAGAAAATACCAGAGACTGGATTTATGTAGACGATGTATGTCAGGCGCTGGATAAAGTAATGCACACGGATGTGAATAAGGTAAAGGGAGAGGTCATTAACATCGGCACAGGCAGGGACTTCGCTGTCAAAACAATTGCGGAGATGGTGTTGAATATTCTGGGTAAACCGAAGTCATTGCTTACCCGGGTTGGAGACCGTCCCGGACAGGTGAAAAGACATGTTTCATCCACCGAAAAGTCTTCGACAGTTTTGGGCTGGAAGGCACAGACCGATTTTCAAGAGGGTCTCTCCAGAACCATTGAGTGGTACAAGCAGAATCCAGGTTGGTGGCAAAAGCTGTTGTGGATGAGACATGTGCCCATTAAGACCAGGGATGGCAAGATTGAGTACCATTAGGTCTAATACTGCACGAAAATCATTTTTATGTTGTCCTACCTGCAAAAACCGTTTGGAAAAGTCCAAAAGTGGCTATATTTGTCACGCTTGCAACACGGTATTCCCCATAATCAATGGGATTCCTTCGCTTGTTGTTCACCGAGGAGCAATAGATAGCTTTGATGCCTCTATTTTTGAATTTCTATTCAAGATGGAGCAGAAGCATTTCTGGCATGTGGGCAGAAAGGAAATAATTCTGGACCTACTTGGAAGGAATATACCGGACTTAGCCAGATCCAGAATGCTCGAAATTGGCTGCGGGAACGGCAGTGTTTTAACATTTTTAAATAAAAACGGAATCGAGGTTGAGGGGGGAGATATATTTATGGAAGGGTTGGCTTTCTGCCGGCAGAAAGCGGATTCCGTGCCGTTATATCAACTTGACGTACTGGCTCTCCCTTTCCAACAGGAGTTTGACATAGTAGGGCTCTTTGATGTTCTGGAACACATTGATGACGATAGTAGAGCCTTGACGGAAATCAACAGGGCATTAAAAACCAGTGGGGATCTTATATTGACTGTACCCGCACATAAATTCTTATGGAGCCGCCACGATGAGGCCTCATACCACAAACGCCGGTATAATAGAACAGAGCTAATAACAAAACTGGAGCGTTGCGGCTTTGTGGTGAAAAAAGCGACATATTATATGTTTTTCCTCTTTCCGGTCCTGTCTATGATGAGGCTGCTAAGTAAGATATTTAGCAATAAGAAACATGAAAAAGGCGACATCCAAACATCTTTAGAGCTCAAAACAATCCCGGTTATCAATAACGCTTTTCTGGCATCGTTGAGACTGGAAAAATACCTTGTCCGATACCTGAACCTGCCATTCGGAGCATCCTTACTGATATTGGCAGAAAAAAAAGATGGCAAATAATATGAGCAGTGAGCTTATCAGCTTATACAAAAGACAGGATGCCTGTATTAGATTCTACGTAAAGGCAAGAAGCAGGCTGTTGAAACTTGATTATTATTCGCAATTTTTCCCCAGCCGGGGACTAATCGTTGACGTAGGCTGTGGTTACGGAGTGCTGGCAAATTACCTGTCTTTATATCTACCGGAAAACCAGATAATTGGCATAGACTTGAATAGCAAAAGGATAGACGCAGCTCTTAAGACAATCGGCAATAGAAAAAATATAAATTTTCTGGTCGGGGACGCCGCACAATGGGATTGGCCAAATTGCACAGGTATATCAATGACAGATTTCCTTCATCATATTTCCCCGCCAGAGCAAGAGAAAGTACTTAATAAAGCATTTCAAAGCCTTGAGAAAGACGGGAGCTTGCTGATATCCGAGGTTGACCCGAATGCAAAACCAGCTTTTAGATATTGGGCCAGCTATTTGTCCGACCGTTTTTTATATCCGTCAACCTGGAGCTATTTTAGAAAACCATCAGAGCTAACCAGTATTCTCTCTGGACTGGGATTTAAAGTCAAACTTATTAACCTCAGCAGCCATATCTTCGCGGGATTACTATACATTTGCCGTAAAAGCTGATGCAAAACTATGAGAATTGAATTTCACAAACATAATATCAGCCAGCAGGATATCGACAACGTAACTCAGGTGCTGCATTCGGTTTTCTTGACAACCGGCGAGCAGGTGAGCGAGTTCGAGAGGAAATTCTCGCAATATCTGGGCTGCAAGCAAACGGTGGGAGTAACAAGCTGCACAGCCGCTTTACACCTGTCTCTACTGGCATATGGTGTTGGTGCAGGCGATGAGGTTATAACTACACCAATGACATTCATATCCACCGCCAATGCCATAATACATGCTGGAGCAAAACCTGTTTTTGTAGACGTAGAACCTGAAACAGGGAACATCAACACTGACTTGATCGAGGCTGCTGTCACGCCAAGGACAAAGGCTATTCTCCCTGTTCATTTGTACGGTCAGATGTGTGACATGAGAAAAATCAGGGGAATCGCAGATAAGCACAGGCTTGCCATAATCGAAGATGCTGCTCATGCTATAGAAGCAGTTAGAGATAGCATTAGACCAGGACAGTTAGGTGACACAGCCTGTTTCAGTTTCTATGCAACCAAAAATATCACCTCAGGCGAAGGTGGTGCCGTAAGCACTAATAATGCGGCAATAGCCGAGAGGCTCGAAAAGCTAAGGCTGCATGGTATGAGCAAAGGAGCTGCGGAACGATACTCCAGAAGATATAAACACTGGGATATGGAGATGCTGGGCTGGAAGTACAATATGAGCAATATCCAAGCGGCTCTTTTACTTAACCAACTGGAAAGGATTGAAAAAAACTGGCAGAGGCGTGAGGATATTTGCCGGAGGTATGAAGAAGCGTTTAAGAATAATCCTCAAGTGTCTTACCCAAAGGTGCTTACCAATTCGAAGAGCGCCAGACATATATTCACTATTCTGGTACTGCCAGAAAGACGGGACGACATTCTATGGAGGCTTCAGGAAAAGGGGGTAGGGGTAGCCGTGAATTTCAGGGCAATCCATCTTCTGACCTATTACCGACAGACATTCGGTTACCAAAAGGGCATGTTCCCCATTGCTGAGAAGATAGGAGACAGCACTATAACAATACCGTTATATCCCAAACTGACCGATGAAGAGATAACCTATGTCATTAAAACAGTGAATCAAGTGACCAAAAAATAATCTGAATCGCATATTTACAGGCTTAACCCAAAAGGAGAAGGAACATGCTATATCTACTAATTTCCGTGACAGTCATCGCAGTATCTGGAGTTCACTTACTTTTAAAGCAAGGGTTAATTTCCATAGGTCAGTCACCTTCCAACTTAGCCGAATGCATCCCATTTATGCTGAAATTTTTTACCAATCCATATTGTATCTCCGCGGCTTTATTGACATTATTAGCAGTGCCAACCTGGGTATTAGCCATATCACGGGCACAGCTAAGCTTTGTATATCCTTTTGCGGCTTTGTCTTACGTTATAGTTGCTTTATTTTCACTGCTGCTATTCAAAGAGGATGTCGGCATCCTGCGCTGGTTGGGAATCATTGTAATCTGCGTTGGTGTGTTCTTGGTAGCCCGGAGTTAACATTTAAATATACAAACAGGTAGTTGTCAGCTTGTATACTCAGTCACAGAGAGCTCTTTATCCGTTTGTTTCACTTATAGACTATTCTAAGAACAGCCGATGGTAAACCAACTTTCAGTACAGTTTCACATCGCACCGGTCCGCCTGCATACTGCCATAGACATCGTCATTTTGGTACTAACACCCGCTTTTCTTTGTCTTGTCGTCCCCGACTGGATCTTCACTCAGACTGGTTCTATAGACCCCTATGTACACTTAGGGTATATCAGAAACTTCGGTCACTATTTTGCCTTCTTCGGAGACACCTATTACGGAACACGGCTTCCCTTCATTATACCCGGCTATATCTGCTATAAAATATTTCCACCGCTCGTGGCTAACTACATGCTGCACCTGGGCTTCTATTATGTGGCGCTATTCTCACTTTACTTTACATTGAGGCTAGCGGTTAGCCGACGAGCGGCGCTGCTGACGGCGGTACTGATGGGGTTCTATCCTTACTTTCTGGCGGCTACGGGCTGGGATTACATAGACGGCGCCGGCATAGCCTATTTCCTGCTGACAGTATTACTGCTGACACTGGCAGCAAAAAGCCAAAACGTAACCCGGATACCAAACTCGAAACAAAGCAGCAGCCCGGCACTTTCAAAGAAACACGGTTTATTATTGTTCCTGGCAGGAATGTCTGTGGCTGCACTGATTTACACCAATACATTCCTGCTCATCATGATACCGGCAATGATACTTTATTATCTGGTTATGCGTCCGCAGTCACTGAGTCTATTGTGGAAAAGCGCTCTAATCGCTGCTTCCGGGGTGATACTAGTTACCATAATTTTTGGTTTTGTCACCATGGTTGCGGGAGGGCATTTTTTATTCTTCATACCGTCTCTCCTGGGCGCTGGTTCCCTGTTGATACGTCCCAATCCGTGGTTAATGCCAGGTTATACCTGGTTGCTACACGTCCCCTTCATGATATTTCCTTTCTTTATATTTCTAACCAGCCTTGCCTTCGTGATAATATCACTGATATGTGCCAGATCTGGCATGCTCAAGACGAGTAACATTTTGCAGGTGGCTCGGGACAATGTGTTCAGCCTTTGCCATCTGCTGAATTTTATGCTTATGTTGGTTATACAACTGCTGGGAAAACCGGCCTTTCAGTGGGAATATTATGCCAGCTATCTTCTACCAACCACCTTTCTGGCCATAGGGGAGCAGTCGGCTGCCTCGCTTTCCCGCCTCGGCAAGACCAATTTTATAGTTATTGCTATCATTACAATTTCATTATCAGCCGGTTCATATCTTATCTACTACCACACTCCACTTTGCTCCTCAATGAGCTCCACCGATTCCATATGGTATGCATCTGTGGTATTAGTTGCCTGTGCGTTGTGCTTGTGGATAGCAAGCAAACGCAAGCAAACCGTAAACACGTTGTTTACCGGCCTGGCATTTCTGTTTCTTTTTTCCATTCCCGTAACGCTTTTCCCCACCAATTATGAGCAAATGGCCTATTGCGCCTGCGAGCAAAGGCAGCAAGATTTCCTGATGGTAATAAAGAGCGATGATGTGATCCGTATCTACGATACTACCGGCAACCTGCGATTCTGGTATAGCGCTACTGAACCTTTGGGTGGCCTTTATACGTCGATTGCATCCACTCGCCTCTGGGGTTACAGGCTGATAAACGATAAATTTCCCGAAATAGCCGAGGCAGATTTCCCTTTTCATAAAGATCAAGGAAAAACTGCTGAAATACCACCAGGGACTGATATAGTCATCCTGTCAGGCGATAAGGATGCGCTGGCAAAGGCGAATGACTCTCTTAACCGTCTTGGCTTGCAAGCAAAACTAATCAAAATGGAGGAAATCACACAGTGGTCTATCAGCTTCACGATGACCTTCATACGCACCGAAGCTTATTAGACAATCAATAGTCATAGCTTTGCGTATTCCTAGCATCAATGGTCTAGCAAAAAGGCACAGTGGGATAACTCAGGGATGTATAGAATCAAATTCGATAAGTTCCTTTTGATCATCTTCCTTCTGGCACTTATCATTAGATTAGGTCTGGTGTGGTACCAGCCATATATCACCCCCTATTGGGGAATGATGACGCCAATAGAAAATGCTGCTCGAAACCTAGCTGAAGGTCGTGGATATGTTATTGGCAATGAGGAATTCACTCCTTATTACATACTTCCCCCTGGAACCAGCGCTATGCTAGCTGGCACCTATTTGATATTCGGACAATATGAATATATCTACCTCCGATGCGTCCAGGCGATTATCGATTCTTTTGGCTGTTTGTTAATTTTCCTTGTGGGCAGAGAACTCTTCAGCAGGAGAGTCGGCTTGATTTCAGCCTTTCTATATGCTGTCTGGCTGCCCATTGCATATTTATCCACATGGCCTCTCCACGATGCCCTTATGCCATTTATAACACTAATCTGTCTATACCTTTTCGTGATGGGCGTCAAAAGAAAAGCTATAAAATTCTACGTCTTGTCAGGATTATTTGTCGGCATCGGCTGTTACTTTCAGCCTACTCTACTTTTGCTGCCACTTTTTTTCGGCTTGGGTTTATTTATATATAACTTGCACAAATCTAACCTTAGAAAACAAGTTGTCAACACAGCGAAAGTGACTGCGATAGCAGTGCTGACTGTAGTAATAGTCATAACTCCCTGGATAGTACGTAATTATCATGTAACCGACTCTGTTATCGTCATGCGCCCCGGGCACTGGTCGGGATTATGGGAAGGCTTCGGAGAGTTCGGAGAAAACCCAGTTGGAGCACAGCTCAGCGATGAAACAACTTATGAGCTAGCGAGAAAGGAGTCCGGATATGACATCGAATACATGTCTCCGGCTTATGAGGCTTTCTTTAAGCCAAAGGTATTAAACGCGATAAAGGAACACCCAGGCTGGTATGCAGGTTTGTTATTGGAAAGAATCCCTCGTGCCATATTTTACTTCAGTGAACTTGGGATATACTACCTTCCTATGATAAAGACTGATTATCCTGTTTGGCTGGAATATCTATACGATAAAGGTCCAGTTGGATATGTATGGGCAATAAAGAAAATGTTGCAAGGAATGGGTGACGGTACCTTCTGGGCAATGCTAAAGACATATCCTTACGGCGCTTTTTACTTTGTACTTGTATGGCTTTTTGCCATAATTCCGCCCTTGCTAAGCATCTTTGCATTGTGGGCTGCCCGGAAGAACTGGAGGTTGTTGGTCTTAGTAGCTACAGTCCCCGTGTATTTCATTTTTATTCACATATTTACATTTGTTGCTTCTTATAAGAGCATGTTACCAGGAAGCTTGGGCTACATCATTTTCAGCGCAATTGCCCTTGACTATATTTACAGAAGGATAAGAGGTACCACCTTAGACAACAAAACAGATGTGTCTACGAATTGAACGCGTTTTCGAACAATAGAACAGCCTGGCTGAAAGGGTTACCGTGTCGGGTCCAGGTAATAGTTCAACTGGTCGTTGATTATATCCTTGAGGCTGTGGTTGATTTGAAATCCAAGTTCCCGAATTTTAGCCGTCCTGGTTAATAATATAGGCACCTCAGCCGGTCTGAACCTTTCTGTATCGAATCCTACAGCTATTTCGCCTTTATTGGTAACTACAACAATCCCAGTGTCTGATAGCTGGAACTCCAGCTTATCTTCCAACATCAGTTTATCTACCTTGGTTTTCTCGAAACCAAGGCCGAACATTTCCGAGTTATCTATTTCAGTCGGACCCGCTACCCTTTTCTTACCTTGAACAGTGGCAATTCCGTCAATAGCATAACCGGCACATTCCAGACTAAGCAACAGATAGCTCAGGACAGAGTTAGTTCTCTGAGAACCCTGGTTATAAACATCGCCATATTTGCCTTTCTCTGCCAGCAGGCAATAGCCTTTCACTATATCATCAACATGAGACCAGTCCCTAAAGGCGTTTACATTGCCTATAGCTAACTTATCGATTTCGCCTCGCTTGAATTGCATGACCTGTCGGGTTATTGCTGAAGTTACAAACATTCTGCCTCTACCTGCGCCTTCATTATTAAAGCTTCTGGAGACTATTGTTTTCAAGCCATAACAGGTGTGGTAGTTTCTCATAAGATAGTCACCATATACCTTGGAGACAGCATAAGGAGACATGGGACGAAGAGGATTGGTCTCTATAATCGGCAGCTCAGGTATAGTAACCGGTAAGGGAAAAATCATGCCGTATTTTTTCAGAGCATGCTGATACTGAGACTCTGAAACGAAGGCCAGTCCGTATTCCTCGCTACTACCGGCAAATACTATAACCGGATCCAGCCCCTTGCTTCTGACTGCCTCAAGAAAGTTAGCTGTGCCCAAGCAATTAACTTCCATAGTTTCACTTGGGCTGTAAAACGAACCGGGGATGAACGAATGAGCAGCTAGATGAAAAATAATAGCCGGCTTGCTCCGGTCCAGGGCAGAGGCAATGCTTGAAATATCTTGTATATCGCCCTCCAATAGATTTATCTCGCTTTCAATACCCAAGTATTTGATGTTATGAGGGATGGTTCCATCGGCTCGTCTCCTGATCAATCCAAACACACGAGAACCTTGGTCAAGAAGATGCTTTGCCATGCGTGAGCCGACAAAACCGCTTATGCCAGTGATAAGAACGTTTTTACCCTTAAAGCTCATCTTTGTTTCTCCTCTTTGGAGTAAATAGTCAATTTCTAAAACGCAGTTTAATTACACTCCAGGCAACTCCTAGCCCGTGTAACAGCGGATTAAGGCTGGAACCTTGGGAATGGTAGATACAAGAGACAGGTACTTCTCTGATAACAAACCCCTTTCCTTTGGCTTGAATTAGCACCTCGACGCTGAAACCAAAACCGTTTTCGGTAATGTTTATAGCCCTAAGTAATCTCCGACTATAAGCCCGGAAGCAGCTCTGTGAATCGGATACCTTTACCTTTGAGCTGAAATTGTACAACCACGTGATGACATCAATGCCGAATTTGCGGTACTTGGGTGCTTGGTTGAGATTGGATTGAAGAAAGCGGGAACCGATAACCATGTCTGCCTCACCTCTCAGAATCGGAGCCAGGACCTGAGGAATCTCCTCCGGATTATGCTGCCCATCACCATCCAAAGTTATCAGCACGTCAGCACCGTATGCTCTTGCCGCTTCGAACGCTGACCTGGTAGCTGCCCCAGCCCCTTGGCTTGTCTTATGTCTTATGACCTCTGCACCCGCAGCCTGAGCAGTTTTAGAGGTATTATCAGTTGAGCCGTCGTCTATAACAATTACTCTATCGACATATCTTCGGGCTCTAGTCACTATATCTTTGATGAATTGCTCTTCATTGAGGCAAGGAATAGCAGCAACTATTTTCAGTTTGGCTGACCTGTTTGGCCTATTAAGCTCAGTCACTCCTACTTCACCGTCACCGACTTTGCCAAGTTCCTTGGCCTATCAGGGTCATATCCCCGACTAACCGCCAGATGGTATGCCAGAAGCTGAAGCGGTACTACAGTTATTATGGGGTACAATAGTTCATCGACTTTAGGAATTCTAACCCAGAAATCATATATTTCGTTATTCCTGTCGGAGATGGCGATAATATAAGCACCGCGCGACTTAGCCTCAGTAGCATTGCTTAATGTTTCACGATAAGTGTAATCATCAGGACAAATTACAGCTACAGGTGTGCCGGGCTCAATCAGGGCTAAAGTGCCGTGTTTCAGCTCACCGGCTGGCATGCCCTCGGCATGAATGTAGGAGACTTCTTTAAGTTTCAAGGCACCTTCGGAGGCAATCGCAAAGTTTATCCCCCTGGCTATGTAGTAGAAATCATTCTTCGCCTTCAGTTCCTGGCTCAACTTACTAAGCTTGTCATCATTCCATTCGATAGCCTTAGCTACTTTATCAGTTATGCTTTTTAGGTTGGTAACAGCCTTATCAAAGGAGTTAACCATGGAAAACGCCAGGAGATAAAAAACTACGAGCTGGCTGATGAAAGACTTGGTAGCTGCGACACATAATTCAGGACCACATTTAAGATAGATAACATGGTGGCTCATCTCAGCTAACTGAGAATATGGCCTGTTGACAATAGAAATGATTTGGGCGCCGGCGGCTCTAGCCCGTTTAACACCTTCGATGACATCTGCTGTCTCGCCACTCTGCGAGACAGCCAAGACCACGGTATTCTTATCCACAGAATCGGCAAAATAATGGAATTCAGAAGCCATGATCACATCACAAAACTTTTTGCCTACTTTGGAGAAGAGGTATCTGCCAACCAGAGCAGCATATCTGGAAGTACCGCAGGCAGTGATTATCACCTGACCGGCCCTGAGGATATCCATGGCAGCCTTGGTGAAAGTCTCCTTATCCTGCTCAATAGCTGCCTCAATGGTTTGCGGTTGCTCCATAATCTCTTTGAGCATGAAGAACTGGAAGCCCTGCTTATCACTATCGCACCATTGCAAGTCAATTTGTCTGGTTTTCTTTGCTAGCTTTTTACCGGCAGCATCAAATAATTCAATCCCGTTGGTTGTCAGTACTGCTACCTCAGTATCTGCCAGAGGTAACAGTTGATTTGCCAACCCAGAGAAAGCCAGAGCATCACTGGCAAAGAAGTAGCCTTGTTCACCTACTCCAATAGCCAGAGGACTGTCTTTTCTCGTGCCGACAATTTTATCCGGGTCTCGGGACGATATAGCAAGGAAGGCATAGGAGCCTTCAAGCTTCGGTGCTACGGCTAAAACCGCCGTTTCGAGGGAATGCCCATTTCTCATTTCATCTTCAATTAGATGAGGTATGACTTCGGTATCGGTTTCTGAGGCAAATCGATGTCCTTTATTGATGAGGTGTTGACGAAGCTCTTGATAGTTCTCAATTATGCCATTGTGAACGACGGCTATTGTGCCGGTAGCCGCACAATGTGGATGG
>Ga0299915_10001407_pt1 | contig 17828 bp, 9 predicted proteins | sample RVTome_13_FD_200263 | JGI IMG/M metagenome (GOLD analysis project Ga0299915, IMG submission 200263) | Soil microbial communities from uranium-contaminated site in the Upper Colorado River Basin, Wyoming, United States - RVT92D227 (version 2) ... | reverse complement strand
AAGCGTTAGTAGTCCGTGAAATTCCGCATCCAGAGCGGCCAATCTGTCGGCACGGCGCCGCCGGCCTTTGTCCAGAGGCCGGCAGTATTGAAAGTCTTATGCCACTTTAGCGTCCAGAGCTCCTTGAGCCCCACCTCTCTTGTTGACCAATCCATAAAGAGCACGTTGATTCGTTCGTTGTGGCGGTCAATGCAGAAGTGTTTCATTTCCTTGGCGGCGCCGTCCCACTCCCCGTCCTGCCCAGGCGGTTGACCGCCGCCCCCAATGTCGTAGGGTCCGCCGCCTCTCCACATAGTGTCCGCCATCACGGGGATTGTGTTTGAGTTTTTGACGTAAGGCGTATTGAAGTTCCAAGCCGTCGGGCGGCCCTGGATTTCTGTTTCTCCCGGTGATGGGTCATAGAACCAGCAATTCGCACCGTAGCTGCATTCTTCCTCTATGTCGCCTGGTCCGCCTGATCCCATCTGGTAGGTATTGAAGGGGCCGCCGTAGTTGCTGCCGCCCGGCAGGCGTTGAGTGGCCATTGGACAGCGGAGGATGTTCGACCTAGTCTCCCACTGGGCGCGGAGCGGCAATATCCATGTGCCTCGCTCCCAACCTACACTGTAGCCGGCAATGGTAGAATGGCAGAACTTGCCGTCGTTATCGTGGCAGTAGAGCGACCATATCAGGGACCATTGGTGCAGGTTTGCCTTGCAGGCCGCCGACCTTGCCTGCCGCTTGGCGAGGTTCAGCGCCGGCATCAATATGCCCATCAACAGCGCGATAATGGCGATTACGACGAGCAGTTCGACTAATGTGAAGCCTCTTGACTTCTTGCCTATCATAACAGCCCTCCCTGAAACACGGCTGAATCAGGTTTTTCGTGCACTTATTCACAAGATGCGCCCGGGGAGCTACCTGTTCCGCTGATTTCGCAATGCACGCCCTGGCGACACCATGCGATTATCAATACTAATATACGCGATCTACGCGGCGGACGCAAGAAAAATGCGCTCGGGCTAAAGAAATAGGGAAACGGCCTTTTGTTCAGGCGGCGCGGAGGTCTGGCCGATAATAGCAGTGGTTGCGAACAACAGCCTGGGCGGATGGGTGAGCAACTGTTGGCAAAGTTCATAAAACCTTGCAGAAAAAGACGTTACAATTTTGCACACGGTGCGCAAGTGAGCGTGACAGACTCCGGACGCAGCCAGACAATCGAAAGATAACATACCCTCGGGGCACAATATCCGGGTAGATCGTGCAAAAATTCTCTTGACCCTGTGGTGGTTCATTTGATAGACTTAACAGCAGAGTCCTATATTTTTCGTGATCCCGTGGCTTGCGGGGACACATCAGTCTGTGTTTTGTGGAGGACTTTTGGGCGATGCATACTGCCGAGGTGCGAGGGCCCCACTCGTCACACCCGGAATCTGCATCCAATAAACAGCACTAATAAACGAGAACAATCATTTTGGCCACGAAAGGAGGACTTTATGTGGAAGAAATTCATCTATTTCTCATCTATTGTATTTGTAGTGGGGGTATTCGCAGGCGCGGCCAGAGCCGCCGACCCCAGCCTGCAATTGTGGCTGGAGTTCGAGGACAACCTCAATGACAGCTCCGGCAATGGGCGGAACGGCACGCACAACGGCACTCCGGTCTATGTCCCCGCGATATATGGCCAGGGCCTGGACCTCAACGGCAATCCCGACCGCGTCAGCATAACGGGCTACAAGGGCATTATTGGTCCCCACGCCTTTAGCATAGCTGCGTGGGTCAGGACGACGAACAACGGCGATATCATGAGTTGGGGGAGTATGGCCGGGAACGGACAATACGTGGTTTTCCGTATTAACGGCGGCAGTCCGCGTTTTGCGTGCGGCGGCGGTAATGTTACCCCGCCGGTTTTCGTGAACGACGGCGAGTGGCACCACCTTGCGATGACGGCGATGGACAACGCCACACCGGACAGCGATTTCATCAGGATATACGTGGAGGGCGCAGACGTAACGCCAATCGTGCAGGACACCGCGCCTACCGTGTCTCCGGTCGCCAACGTGGACCTGCGAATAGGTAATCGCATCGACGGCACCAATTGGCTCAACGCGGATCTTGACGATGTCCGGCTATACGACAGGGTGCTCTCGGCGGCCGAGATATACAACCTGTCCAAGAGACAGGAACCCTTCTTGCTCGAGCCAGCCGACGAGGCCATACTTGGGGCCACAGGCGCACTGCTGAAGTGGAAGCCGGGGTTGTACGCCGCCGCCGTCAACGGCAGCGAGGTGTTCTTCGGCGAGGATTTCGAGGATGTCAATTCCGGGACGGGCGGAACATCGAAGGGCAGGACCAGCAATGACTTTTATCCCTCTGGGGCGCTGGATGTCGGCAAGGTCTATTACTGGAGGGTCGATGCGGTCAATGATGTCCATCCGGTCGGGCGATGGAGCAGCGCGGTCCACAGCTTCACCGTTCCTGAGAATACCTCCTGGGACCCCTTCCCGCCCGGCGGGGCGAAATTCATTGACCCAAATGTGACGCTCGAGTGGCAGATTGGGATGGGCGGGATTTTGAACGTGGTGTATTTCGGGACCAGTTTCGCCGATGTCAATGCCGCCACCGGCGGGCCGCAGCAGGCCGCAACAACTTATGACCCTCCGGGCACCCTCGCTAACGAAGGCACATACTACTGGCGGATCGACACGATCAAGGCCGATATGACAACGGTCAAAGGCCCGGTCTGGGGCTTCACCACAAGGGGCGCCAAGCCCATCACCGACCCCAATCTTGTCGGATACTGGAAGTTAGACGACCTCGATTCGGGCGTAATTGCCATTGACGATTCTGGGTACGACCACTACGGCAGGCTGCGCGAGGGCGCCCAGTATGTGGCGGGATTCTTAGACGAAGCTGTCCAGTTCGATGGTGAGAATGATTACATCAGTATGGATGGCTACAAAGGGATTCTCGGCCAGCGGCCGCTTACCGTGACCGCGTGGGTCAAGACCTCAGCCGCAGATACCGGCAACATAGTTAATTGGGGCGTTCAGCCCACTGGGCAAAGGGTTGACTTCCGCGTTAATCTGGGCAGGCTCCGTTGTGAGCACGGCGGCGGCTTCGTAGAAGCCAACACGGTGATGAACGACGGCCAGTGGCACCACGTCGCGCTGACGATAATCGCGGGCGCCACCGCCACGTATCCGGACGTGATGCTTTACCTGGATGGGCGGGATGACACGATACCATCGACAGACATAGACACAGTGTTTAATATGGCCAGCGGCGAGGATTTCAGGATAGGCGTCCGCGGCACGCAAACGCCCGACGACAGGTTCTTTGAGGGGTTGATAGACGAGGTCCGGCTGTACGACCGCGTGCTGTCGGGTCCCGAGATTCAACACCTGATGGACCCGGCAAAGGCCTACAACAACAGCCCGGTTGACGGTACTATAGACGTGCCCCTCGGCACGAAGCTTACCTGGAGCGCTGGCACCGACCCGGCAACCGGCAACCCTTACACCAAGCACAACGTATATTTCGGCACGAGCTTCGACGACGTGAACACCGGGACGGTTCCGACCACTACGCTTACAGGGATCAACGAGTATGCGCCCGTCCTCAACTACTACAAGTGGTACTACTGGCGTATCGACGGAGTGGGCAGCGGCGGGGCGGAAAAGCGAGGCTGGGTCTGGAGCTTCCAGGCTATCTATAATCCCGCCCTTGTTGTCGATCCCAATCTTCTTGCGTGGTACAAGTTTGAAGGCGACGCGACCGATTCATCCGGCTACGGGCGCGACCTGACCGAATTGGGCGGCCCGACCTACTCCGCCGGCTACGACGGCCAGGCGATCCAGCTCGACGGCGTCGATGATTACGCCGTCTATTCCTTCCTTGAAAAAGAGATGCCGGCCTACACCGTGACACTGTGGGCCAAGGCGGATACTACCGGGCAGAACCAATACAGCAGCGTGTTCAGCAACCATACGCCCGACAACAAGGGTTTCCAGCTTGACGTGGACGGGACCGACCCGGGGAACTACAGATACAACGACGATTTTGACCGCTTGCTCGGCCCTGTTACCACCGGCTGGGTCCATATTGCTGTAACCTTTGACGGCGCGCGTACCTCGCTGTTCTATAACGGCGCTTTCGTTGACAGCAACAGCACGGTCGTCAACGATTATGCCTTCAACCAATACGGTGTGGGCATAAACAGAAACGCAGGTAACTGGTTCGACGGCGCCATTGACGATGTCCGCATCTACAACAGGGAATTGAGCAACCCTGAAATCGTCAAGGTGATGCGCGGCGACCTGGCAAGGGCGTGGAGTCCGAATCCGGGCGACGGCGTCTCAGGCGTATCGAGGACACCAACTCTAAGCTGGAATCCGGGTGATTATGCGCCGCTGGCCAACGGGCACTATGTGTACTTCGGGCCCGATGACCCGGCAAATATGGCTCCGGTCACCAGTCTGCCGCAGCCGCAGACACCCAACAACTACACCCCGAACCCTCTGGACCTGGGCAGGACGTACTATTGGGCGGTGGATGAGGTCAATACCACGCCGCCCGGCGGCGTGAATCCCGGCAAAATCTGGAAGTTCACCGTGGCCGACCATTTAGTCCTCGACGATATGGAAAGCTACGATGAAAGCACCGACTGGATATTCCTGACGTGGAAGGACGGAATCGGCGATGTTAGCTGTACAGGCGGCAACGGGACAGGGTCCGCCTTGAGCATCCTGACTACAGGCGCCTCAGGCAGTCCCCAGGCTATGCAGTACGCCTACGACAATGACGGGACGGTCACAAACCCGTGCACTACATTTGAAGAAGCCAGGGCGTATTACTCAAAGATCGAGGTCCAGGCTGCTGATTTGCCGTCTGCAATCGGCTCGAACTGGACTACGGGCGGCGCAAGGGCGCTGTCGCTGCGGTTCTACGGCGATCCGAACAGCGTGCTCGCGCCGATGTGGATAGAGCTGGCCGACAACATAGGCGGCAAGGACAAGGTGCTCTACGGCGAATACGCCGACGAAACGGCCGATATGAACGACGGCGCATGGCACGAATGGACTATCGCTCTGGATGATTTCACCGGCGTCGATGAAACCAACGTCAAGAGCATGGCCATCGGTGTAGGTACCGAAGGTTCGGGCACGCCCGGCGGGACGGGCACGCTCTACATCGACGACGTCAGGCTGTACATTCCAAGATGCTTTGTCGCGCGTCGGTCTGCCGGTTTTGCCAAATTCGATTACGTTGGCGACTGCAAAATTGATTATAGAGAGATTGAACGAATGGCGGACCAGTGGCTTCTTGGAAAGGAGGCCGAGGTTGCATGGGCCCCATCCTCCACGTGGGATGACAACGACATCGGCAGCACGGCCACCGCCGGCGGTTTCATCGACAACGGCGACGGCAGCTACAGTGTCACGGGCTCCGGCGCCGATATATGGGGCACGGCCGATGCGTTCCACTACGTTTTTAAGCCATTGGTCGGCGACGGGCAGATGACCGTCAATGTGGTAAGTATAGGCGGGACAAGCACGCACGTCTGGCAGAAGGTCGGCGTAATGATCCGCGAGACGCTCGCTCCCGGTTCTCGCAACGCGATGATGTTGATGTCCGCAGGTGGAGCCGGCACGCTGGGCGGCGGCGATGCGTTCCAGTGGCGTCCAGACACCGATGGTGCCTCGTCATCGTCGCACGTAGTCGGCGACAACGTACAGGTATTGACGCCTGCCTGTGTCCGGCTCGTCAGGACCGGTGATGATTTCAGCGGTTTTGTTTATGCAAACGGTCAGTGGGTGCAGGAAGGCCAGACGGTGACTATTGCGATGCCCGAAACGGTCTATATCGGCCTGGCGGTTACATCGCACGACAACGCGACTGGTATATACACCACCGCCAGATTCAACAGCGTCTGCGATTCCTCGTTCGGCGGGTTGCTCCCCGACCTGACAGGGGACGACCTGGTGAACTTCACGGACTATGCTAACCTGCTTGACAAGTTCCTTGATGAGGAGTTGTGGCCGCAGTAGATGTGAAAGGCCGATATCAAAAGGTCGATAATGGTTTAGCGGAAACCCGGGGCCAATGCCGATTTGGCATGGCCCCGGTCTTTTTATGCACCAGGCTGATTATGATAAAGAGCAGATTCCTTACCACATTCGTTTGCATTCTAACAGCCTCCTGCAGTCTTTGGACCGTCGAGGCCCGCGCGGCAACGCCGCAGCAGCAGGCACGGGATATCCTGGACGCAACCGGCATAAAAGGCGGGCTGATAGTCCACATCGGCTGTGGCGATGGAGAGCTGACCGCCGCACTGGGGGAAAACGAAAGCTATCTCGTCCACGGCCTTGATACCGACCTCGCCGACGTAGAGAGTGCGCGCCGGCATATTGCAGGTTTGGGCCTTTACGGCAGAATCTCCGCCGACCACTGGGCCAAAACCGACCTGCCTTACATAGACAACGTTGTCAATCTGGTTGTCTCCGAGAACCTCGGCGGAGTTCTAATGGACGAGGTTATGCGGGTGCTGTGCCCCAACGGCGCAGCATACATAAGTATCAGGGGCGCCTGGACCAAAATCATCAAGCCCCGCCCCCTCCAAATTGACGAGTGGACGCACTACCTGCACGACGCCGCCGGCAACGCCGTCGCAAATGATACCGTCGTCGGCCCGCCGCGACGCTCGCAGTGGGTCGGAAGCCCGAAGTGGTCGCGTCATCACGACCACATGGCCAGCACAAGCGCCTGCGTCTCGGCAAACGGCCGCATCTTTTATATCATCGACGAAGGGTCACGCGCCTCTATTCAGTTGCCGTCGCGGTGGGCGCTCATCGCCCGGGACGCATTCAATGGCACAGTACTCTGGGAACGAGCTATACCGGCCTGGATGACGCAGCTTTGGCCCTTCAAGAGCGGACCGGCCCAGCTCCCGCGGCGCCTGGTCGCCTCCGGAGAAAGGGTCTATGTCACCCTCGGACTGGATAATGCCCCGGTAAGCGCGCTTGACGCCGCCACCGGAGAGACTGTCCGCACCTACTTCGATACGCAGATGACCGAGGAGCTGATTTTCTCGCAGGGCGTTTTGTTTCTGATGGTCAAAAAGACGCCCCCGGCAACCAGGTGGAACGAGTATTTGCCCAAACACAGGGCGGTCGGCCAGGCAAAAACCTACGTCGCCGACGGGTGGCCCTGGGACGAGGCCAACCGCTACATCACGGCCATTGAGGCTGATACGGGCGTCGTGCTCTGGCAAAGAGAATATCCCGTGGCCCCAATGACGCTCGCCGCCGACGCCAACGGCGTTTTCTTTCACGACGCGGAGAAGATCGTCTGTCTGAATCGCCATACCGCAGAGCAGCTCTGGGCCTCCTTGCCGGTGGCGAAGCGGTCGCCCATGCCGCCCAATTTTGGGCCGACGCTCGTAGTTTACGGCGACGTTGTTCTATTCGAGGGGGGAGACCCAAACAGGGTTCTGACGGCGCTCTCAGCCACAACCGGCCAGACATTGTGGACCTCCAACCACCCGCCTACCGGGCACAATTCTCCGTACGATCTTCTCGTCGTTGACGACTTGGCCTGGGTCGGGGCAGTTGCCGCCGGCGGTCATTCGGGCATCTTCACGGGCTGGGATATCCACACCGGCGAAATCAAAAAGCAATTCCCGCCCGACGTCGAGACCTACTGGTTCCATCACAGGTGCTACAGGTCCAAGGCCACGGTGAACTATCTCCTGCCCGCAAGAACCGGCACCGAATTCGTTGACTTTCGGACCTCGCACTGGACCATTCATCACTGGGTTCGAGGCGGATGTCTCTACGGCGTAATGCCCTGCAACGGCCTGCTCTACACGCCGCCGCATGACTGCGCCTGCTACTTCGAGTCAAAGCAATATGGCTTCGGCGCCCTTGCCCCGGAATATACGGACCGACCTTATCCACAGACAACGCCCGATGCCGACCGTCTCCAACAAGGTCCGGCCTACGGCGAGCCGCTCTCGGAGCCGCCGGGCGACCAGGACTGGCCGACTTACCGCGGCGAGACCACCCGCAGCGGATACACGCCGTCAATCGTCCCCGCCGATTTGAAGCCCTGTTGGGAAACACAGCTTGAAGGCAGACTGAGCAGTCTTGTGGTTGCATACGGCAAGGTCTATGTGGCCTCGGTCAACAATCACACAATCTATGCGCTTGATGAAGCGACAGGCGCCGTACTTTGGACGCACACCGCAGGCGGCCGAGTGGACTCGCCTCCGACAATCTACAAGGGAAGGGCCATCTTCGGATGCGCGGACGGATACGTTTATTGCCTCCGCGCCTCCGACGGCGAGCTTGTCTGGCGATTCCAAGCCGCGCCCCAGGACCTGCGCATGGCGGCATTCGAGCAGGTCGAGTCGGTCTGGCCGGTCCAGGGCAGCGTCCTTGTCCTCAACGATATGGTCTATTGCGTCGCAGGCAGATCGATGTTTCTTGACGGCGGATTGCGATTCATCCGGCTCGACCCCGCGACCGGCGCCAAAATATCCGAGAAGACCCTCGACGACCGCGACCCGAATTCCGGCGAGAACCTCCAGGTTCACGTCAAGAGGCTCAATATGCCCGTCGCACTGCCTGACATACTGTCGAGCGACGGCGAATACGTATATATGCGGTCGCAGAGGTTCGACCTTGAAGGCAACCGCCGGCAGATTCCCCCTTATTCCGGTGACCACGCTGAGCAGGGCTCGCAGCAATACGGCGTAGGGGTGCACCTTTTCAGCCCCACCGGTTTTCTCGATGACTCGTATATGCACCGGACGTATTGGGTATTTGGAAGGAGCTGGGCCTCCGGCGCCGGCGGCTACTATCAGGCCGGCAAGTTCGCCCCCGCCGGTCGAATGATGGCGTTCGACAATTCTCGCATTTATGGATTCGGACGTTTGCCGGTGTACTATAAGTGGTCCACGCCGTTGGAGTACGAGATTTTCTGTATGGAGAAGTCCCCGGCTTCCCAGGGCATTGAGTACCGCTGGAGCAAGCAGTCGCCGCCGATCCTGGCTCAGGCGATAGCGCTGGCCGACAAGACGCTGTTCATCGCAGGCGCCCCCGATGTTGTTGACGAGGAGGAAGCCTTCGACTACTGGTCCGCGGATCCGAACGACCCTAACACCGACGCCAACATGCCCGCAAAACTTCAAGAGCAAGATGCCGCTCTCGAAAATCAGAGAGGCGGCCTGCTTTTGGCGGTCTATACTGCGGACGGCAATAGCCTGGCACAATATAGCCTGGAGTCCCTGCCCGTCTGGGACGGCATGGCTGCTGCAAATGGCAGGTTGTATATGTCCCTGCAGAACGGCAAGGTTCGGTGCTTTACAGGCGGGAACTACCCGCCCGCAGTTGACGCCGGCCCCGACCAGCGTATTTATCCGAATGCAACAGCGCTGCTCGATGCCGCCATCACAGACGACGGCCTGCCGCTAAGCGACCCGTGCGACCCCAGCAGCGCCCCAATTGGTGTAACGGCGCGATGGACCAAGCTTGACGGTCCGGGTGAAGTTGTGTTTGCCGACCCCTGTGCGGCGGCCACAACCGCAACTTTCTCGCAGTGGGGCAAATACGCCCTGCGCATCGCAACCTTCGACGGCGGCGCCCCATACTACGACGACATCAACGTCTCTGTTTTCAGGCCGGGCGACCTGGACCGCGACGGCGACGTGGATATTTTCGACCTTGACATACTTGTCTCTGAGTGGCTCAACGCCGAATGTGATCCTTCCAATGAATGGTGCGGCGGCGCCGATCAGACGGCCGGCGGAAGCGTCACCCTCCCGGACTATACGATTACCGCCGCTCACTGGCTCGCAGGCGTATATCCCGCGGCTCCGCAAGGCCTCGCCGCCGCGCCCGGCGCGAGTGTCATTTCACTTACCTGGACGGGCAACGCCGAAGCGGACCTGGCCGGCTACAACGTATATCGTTCACTCACCCCTGGGGCCGGCTATTCACGAATTAACGAGTCACTTCTCTCCGCGCCGCAGCACTCTGATACCAACGTAACGAATTGCCTGAATTACTTTTACACTGTCACCGCCCAGGATAATTATGGCTTCGAATCCGCTTTGTCCAATGAGATATCGGCCAACCCCGGTCCGCAGGCGGTTATGAAACTGCTCGCCGGGATTGGCGCCAAGACGGTTGGGGCATACGTCAGCGACTGGCAGGATCAGGCCGGCGCCAACGACGCGAAGCAGTCTGTTGCAGAGAGCAGGCCGATTTGGGCCTGGTCGGCCATAAATGGCCGGCCGGCCGTTGACTTCTTCGGCGCGGATAAACATCTGGACGTCGCCGACAGCGCGGACATCAATACGGGCGGCCCCTATTCCGCCAAAACGCTGATAGTGGTCTTCAAGACCGGCAGCGACGTCACCTCTCGAGCGGTGATCTGGGAGCAAGGCGGCGGTTCCCGCGGCCTCAACTTTTATCTCGACGGCGGCAGTCTGTACATCAGCGGCTGGAACCTCCAGCAGGATGAACCACAATGGGGCCCAACGGGGCTGAGCACGCCTGTTTCCGCCCACACCGTTTACGTGGCGACATTGGTGCTGAACGCCGGTGCCGGCACATTCGAAGGATTCGTCAACGGCGCGAGCATCGGCAGTGTTCAGGGCGTCAACCAGTTGTACGCCCACAGCGACGATTGTGCGCTCGGGCATGTCGAGGGCGCGACAAAATTCCACGACGGCGCGACCAAAGGCCCTGCCGACTTTGCGGGCCAAATCGCCGAATTCTATCAATATAACAGGGTCATTCCTACTGCCGACCGCCAAACACTCGAAACCGCACTTATGAGTCAGTATCGTTGAATTCTCGCCAGATATCACGTCGTTGCCGGCTCTCCAATAGATGCGGCCAGGGCTCGGCGGTTGACGTTGTTTGATCATGCTCAGACAGACCAGGCTGTTCCGGTTCCTCAGTATGTCGAGGTTGACCTCAAAGGGATACGCATAGAGCGAACACGAGACTTTGGAGATATCTTTTTAGATAATATGCAGGCCATCCTTTCAACGGTTATGATTTGCGTTACTTAACAACCAATAGTAACCACCGATTGAAAGGGATGGCCAGACGCTTGGCCGTTCATCTGTGGAAAATGCTCTGTGACAACAAACCCTTTACCAACATAGCATAGTGCAATGTGGATTGAGAAACCGAATGACTGTTGTTGATTGACTGTAAGGCTCGAAATCGCCTGAATGACTACGGCCGCGGGCTTGTGTTTTGAGCACGAATTTAGATGGTAGCATTCACGCGACAGACGCGAATCATTAACCTGTGCTTCGAGCACGCATAGCAGACTGAGCCACAGCAGCAGATCAACGGCAGGGCAGGTATATCCGTGTAAACATTTCGAAAAAGTCAATCATAACCGTTAACGCATGGCCTCATAGCAGCCCACGGTTTCACCGGGGGTTCTTCTTTTTCCGCCCCGCCCCCGCGATCCCACCCCCGCGTGACCTCCACCTACAACAATACAATCAAAATCGTTCGATTTCGTTCTGCCGGACATAGGCAGTCAGTATAGCTTTCCGAGCTTTCCAATCAAGTCTTGACAACTGATGTCATCTGTCCAATAATATAATCAGAATAAAGGATTTGATATGTATTTTGAGATAATAGGTGAGATTGAGAGTATTGAGACGATAGCCAGCGGCGGAAGAATCAAAGATATTATGCGGCTTCGTAAACAATATGGCTCGGCTAAATGGCGAAAACTTAAAGGGACTGCAAAAGTCCGCCTTCAGAGCGGAAGTGTCCGCAATGCCGAGATTCACTGGTATGAAGCCCATGGGATAGGCAGAAAGAAGTTGAAAATCAAAAGATTGCTGGATTGAGATTATGGCTAAAAAGAGCAAAGAACAGTCATTTGCGCTTTGCATAGAGAACAAAGAATGTGCGGATTTGGAAAGGCGTAAGATCTACAAAGTCCTGCCGGACGATGAGGCGGCAAACGAAGGATACCTGAGAATCGTTGATGAATCCGGTGAGGACTACCTATATCCGCAGTCCTACTTCATTCTTGTCGAACTGCCTCGCGAAGCGCAAAACGCCTTGCAAGGTGTAAGCTGACGGAAACCAGATAAGCAATAGTTGGACATTTTTGTCGTCGGTTAAGGAGTTATCGCCCTGTCTAACAAGCCCTCGCTACAGGATTTAGCCCACGGGGCAACGATATATAATGATTTACGCCAGAAAGACACCGCAGAAATAGACGTCCGCGTCGGTAGGTACCTTCGGGCGGAACACCACCCCATCGTTCCAAACTCGTGGTTTGCTCCTGCCTCTTCGGAGTGCATTTTATTATTCAGTTATGGCTTCTTTTACGGTTGCATCTCACAATGTCAGGCTGTGGGAGAAGCGCTCATTAAGTTCATATGCAAATGTAATGAGTGTCGGGAGAAAAAGAACTTTGAGGAAAACGTCCGTACGCTAAAAAAACGCGGATTCATCGACGACACGTTTGAGAAACTCTCCCATTCCCTCTGGGAAGATAGAGATGACTATCACCACATAAACCAGAACATCGAGACCGATAGCCAACGTCTGGAACAAATGGGACTCACTAAGATTCGGACGCTCGGAGAATTGGAGAAATGGGTCTTCCAGTACTCTGATACCAATGGATGTATCACTCCCAAGTGGCCGAAGTATTGGCCCATACAAAAAGATACAAAGTGCCAGGTTTTCTTGCGACTCTCACCATAGGTGATATGCTCTTGTCTGCCCGGAAAAGAACAACGTATCAGATAGGACAAATTCTTTGATTTTTGAAAACTTATATGGTATATTTATGGTGGTTCTTTCGCAAAATGAATGAATATGTCGGGTTGAGTAATCCGCCTTTGGCGGATTGATACGAGCATTAAACGGAGCCATTGAAATGGGCTATGTATATGCAGATATTTCTATTAAAAATCCTAAAAATAATAAAATTAAGTCAATATCCATCAAGGCTCTCGTTGATACCGTGGCAATGACACTATGTATCCCTGAACATATCTGTTTACAGTTGGGTTTAGAACCAATTGAAAAAAGAGAGGTAACTACTGCGGATGGCAAATCTCACGTTGTGCCGTATGTTGGTCCGGTACAAATAGAATTTGAAAGTCGCACATGTTTCACGGGAGCATTAGTGCTGGGCGATTCTGTCTTTATGGGGGCTGTACCAATGGAAGATATGGATTTAGTTATCAATCCTTCCACGCAGAAAGTGTCCGTAAATCCGGAAAGTCCCAACATTCCATCTGCACTTGTAAAATAAAAGGAGCGATTGAAATAGCATTCGAGAAGTAATTGGCTTATGTCTCGAAGAAAAGGAAAATGAAGAGGCCCTCAAAAACTTCCGTCCGCAGAAATTGAGTTTCCACACACTATCTTATGCCTAAATTACCTGCCCGCACCATAGGTGTGCCGGCTAATCGTCGAACTTCGTCTGTGCCGCTTCGTCTTTCGTCCTTTTGCCATCAATGCCCCTTTTTTGCGAGCGCGACTGCGGAGGCTATGGCGAAATTTGCGGTGTGGGTGATGCTGACGCTTATATGCTTGATGCCGAGTCTGTCGGCAATTTCTCTGACCTCGCCGTGCAGGGTGACCTGCGGCTGACCTATGCTGTTGTTAAGGACCTCTATATCCGTCCAGGCGATCTTGCCCCGCCAGCCCGTTCCCATCAGCTTCAGGATGGCCTCCTTGGCTGCAAAGCGGCCCGCGAGTTTTTCTATCTCGTTCCTCGTCGATTTGGCATACGCCTGCTCGGCGGGGGTGAAGACCCTCTCGATGAAGCGCTGGCCGTGCCGCTTGGCCATATCTTCTATCCGAGGGCAGTCAACAAGGTCTATACCGTGCGCCACAATTTCCATCGAAGAATCCCGAAAACCCACCACTTATCATTCGTCATTTTGCCTGGGCCGCCGGCTCTTTCACTTCTCTGCTCATCGCATATATCTTGTTCAGGCAGAAGTCTATGAACTCGTCCGTTTCGCCGACCGCCGCCTCGCGCAGAAGTCTGTCAGTAAGCATTCTGACGGCCTCGTTGTGACGGTCCGTAAGTATTCGCTCATTCACCTGGCCCTGCACTTTCTCAAGCGGCTCGTAACCCTCCGACTGTTTTTCTTCGAGCTTCATTATGAAAATATGCCCCACCGCTTCGGCGGGTCCTGTGATTTGGCCGGGATTAGTTTGCTTAGCCAGTTCGGCCAGAGCGGTGTAAGGCTCGGCGAGGGAATCCGGGTTGACCTCCGGCCACAATCCCCCGAATGTCCGCCTGTGGTCGTGGGAATACTCCTGCGCCAATTTCGCGAAATCCTCTCCGGCCCTGGCCCGCTTTGCCAGGTCCTCACCCAACTTTCTGGCTGCTTCGGCGCGATTCTCGTCCAGGCTCTTCACCGGGACCTTCAGAATGTCTATATCAATCAGGCGAAACTTCAGCTTTGCCTCTATGCGAAACAGCTCGTCCTTGTATTTCTCATAGTACTCGACGAGCTCGCCATACGTGACGGGCCTTTTGTATGACAGTTTCGATGCGACATAAGACTGGGTGATGACGAGCTTTTTGTGCTCGTCCTTGAATTTCTTTCGGTCCATCCCCGCTGCTCTGAGCGCTTCGTCCGCTTTGGCCTCGTCGCCTCCGTATTTCAGGACGAACTTTCTCAGCTCCTTCTCCGCCATTGTGTCGAGGGCCTCATTCGCACCCTCCCCGATTTCTCTCTTGGCGTGCTGATAAAGCAGAACCCCGGATATTCTGCCCAGAACTATGTCTGTGAGGCGGCCTTTTGCCAATTCCCTGAACCTGTTCGGGTCGTTGTCATTGGCGATGGGCTTTAGAAGCTCCACGACGGTTTTAGCTTCGCCGTAGCGGTCGGCCGAGGCATTGAGCACCTCGTCGCTGGTTATTGTATCACCGCCCACCACGAGGACGAGGCCGCCGGCCTTCTCCACCGTCTGGATTTTTTCCGTAATTGCTATCTGCTCCAGCTCGGCGTCGCTCAGCGTAGGGCTTTTTTCGCCGCAGCCGCCACCCGAAAAGAGCACCGACAGACCCAAGGCCACCAGCAGCCACTGAGCACAACCGCTTTCTCTATGCATCCTGATTCGACCTCCCGACCCTGAGGACGGACGTTCCTTACTCAAACTGACCAACAGTCAGTTTGAGAATGCAAAAATCAAAGTGAAAAATGCAAAATTGTGGAATCCCGACGTTGTCGGGATGACTATTTTAATTGCGGTTTTGTGGTTCATAACTATTTATCGTATAACGGTTTATGTTGATTCTTGGCAATGAATCGGTCAGTTTGAGTTCCTTACACATTCGGGGGCGCGCCGGGGGCGCCTTTGAGCCCGATTTCGTCGGCGACCTCTCGCATTCCCATTATCGTATCGTCGATGAGATTGTCCACTTCGACGCCGAGCATCTCGGCGCCTTTTGCGATTACGTCGCGGCTGACGCCCGCTGCGAAGGCCTTGTCTTTCCATTTCTTCCTGACCGATTTGACGCTCAGATCGAGGACGCTCCTGCTCGGTCGCACCAGCGCGGTCGCCGCCACCAGGCCGGTCAGCTCATCAACAGCATAGAGCACCTTCTCCATGTCGCTTTTCGGCTCGACGTCCGTGCATATACCCCAGCCGTGGGAAACGACCGCCCGGATGTATTCGCTCGGCCAGTTGCGAGAGGTCAGAATCTCCTGCGTTTTACGGCAGTGCCGGTCGGGGAATTGTTCGTAGTCGAGGTCGTGCACAAGGGCGATAACGCCCCATTTTTCCTCGTCCTCTCGGCGTTTGCGGGCGCAATATCGCATCACGGCCTCGACAGTTAGCGCGTGCTTAATCAATGCTTCGCTCTTGTTGTACTCTTTCAATAGTGAAAGAGCTTCCTGGCGGCTCGGCCCAGACTCAGCCATGACTTTCCCCGTGACAAAATTCGACCTGTCGATTCAGCGTCAACAAAACAAGGGGCGCCCAAATGCCCTCTATTGCCTTTTAGCAAATGAGTTCTGCAAAATTGCAGGTTAGACCTATATTGTTGAAGAAAATCTCTTTTATGATTTTCTTCAATAATCACCCAAGCGATTACGAAACAAAACATTGCCAGTGAAAAGAAAAAATCAACAAACGATTTTTTCTTTTCTAAGTAGGCCTAACCTGTAATTTTGCAGGAGCCTTTTTTAGGGACCCCATATCAGGTAATCTACCGCCGCGCGGGCGAAATTGCAATTGCTATTCTGGCATGGTTCAAATAAGTCAAATTCCGGGTAACATTACTTGTGGCTCTATACGGTGTGGCAGCCTCAAATCCGAAGGATTTGGGGATGGTTGCACCGCTTTGCGAGTTTTGCCATCCCCAAGCTGCGCTTGAGGCTGCCACCCGGGATTGAACCATGCCGCTATTTTCAGATCCCGCGTGTGCATCAACCGCCCCTTCGCTGCGACGCACCGTCCGGCGCCCAGTTGACTATATGCGAGGCGTCTTCCAGCGTGTCGATGGCGATTCGCGGATCAATTCTCTTATAGAACTGCACCACGAGCCGATATTTCCTGTCGATCCTGTCGTATTTTGAGGTGAGCTGCCGCAACTGCTCCGGCTTGGTGAAGGCCCAGAACGCAAACATGTTCACATCGTTCTCTATACTGCTTTGAGAGTATTTGACTAAAAAGCCTCGGCTCAGAAGCTCATCCGTCTGGGCGAAGATGTCGTTCCGGCCCAGCATTTCGACTCCAGTGCCGTTGTATTCCCAGCCGGCCACGTTCACCGACTTCCAGGCCTCCTCCGCGAACTCCCCGGCGTAGTTCATCAGAAATATGCTCGACAGCTCCGAGTGCATCTGGCTAAGCAGGAACTGCTCGGTGTAGCCTTTGGACTCCCCCTCGCTGTTGACGTAGATGACGCTGTTGCCGTAGGCCGCTCCAAAGCCTTTGCCGTAAAACTTCATGCCGCTTATCAAATAAATATGCGTCAGGTTCTTTTTGAGCACCTCCTTAGGGTAGGCGGAAAGAAATTTTTCCACAGCAGCGAGAACCCTAGTGATCTCTTCCGGCGGCATCTGCGAACCTTCGCCGGATATGGGCGGACGCAGCCATCTCGCAGGGAAGAATGTCGCGGCATTGTATCTATGCCGGACGCTTACGCCGTAATTCCTCTTAATCCTGTCAATCCTCGCTTCAATCGTGTTCGGCTCATTAGGGGGGGCCTTCTCAGCGAACGTCTGCGGCGCCTCCTCCACCGCCTTCTCATCCGCCCTCGGCTCTTCAACCTTCTCTTCAGCCGCCGGCTTGTTCACCTTTTCCTCGACCTTTGGGTTCGCGGCCTCGTCGGCTTTCACATCGTGCGCCTTCTGCTCAACCTTCGTCTTTTCTACGTCGCCACCGGACCGCCCTTCGAATTTTTCTATATCGAAGATCAAAATCCCTCTGCCGACGCCGGCCGCGTCACCCTGCTTAGCCACCTGAAACGCAATATACCGCCCGTCGTCGCTGACAACCGGATTTGAGGCCTTGTAGCCCGGGTAGTCGGAGAAAAATGTCATTCGCTGCGTCTTGCCGGAGCCGTCCAGGGCCAGCTTATAAAGATCGATATACTGTGTCCCTTTGCCGCAATGCTTGTCGCATTCAACCAGGGTATATTTGCCGTCGGGGAAAATGCCTTCCGGTTCGTCATACTGACCCGGCGCGTTGGAGTAGTTGACGACCTTGCCGCTTTTGAGATTAACGCCGCAGACCTCGGTGCCCTGATACCCGTAGGCGCTGAATATCAGCTCCTTCTCGTCGGGTGGGCGAAGGTTCTGCGTCTCAACTCCGGACTCGAAG
>Ga0299915_10001406_pt1 | contig 17831 bp, 14 predicted proteins | sample RVTome_13_FD_200263 | JGI IMG/M metagenome (GOLD analysis project Ga0299915, IMG submission 200263) | Soil microbial communities from uranium-contaminated site in the Upper Colorado River Basin, Wyoming, United States - RVT92D227 (version 2) ... | reverse complement strand
AGGTCACGATTCTGGCGAGCTCCCAGATCTTCCACGCCCCAACTGAATGAGCCGATTCCCCAGGACGGCGGCTCGAACGAAACGTTCGACGTCAGCAAAGTCCCTCGATCCCGGTGCCCTTGTCGAAAGTCCTCTTGCAAGCCCACTGCCGGGTAGATCTCGACCCACCTAATTGGCGAGACGGCGACGCCGGTGCCTTGCTGCACCCATTGCATCTGATTCTGAAATTGGTCGGAATACAGATCGGCGTGTACCCATCCTCGCAGGTCGAGAATCCGGCTCAGGGCATGCTCGCCCCGGAACATGACATCCTCTTCGAATGTCCAGTCTGCACTATTCCTCTCAATGTCTCGTCGCCGGATGCTGACCGCTCTGGTGACCGCAAAGCGGTTGGTATCCCCACCTTGCAGCTGGTATAGGCTCCGCCACCCCAGGACGTCCAGACCCGACGAGAACATCATGATTGACGAATCCGGTGCCTGGAATACATCTGATCGGAAGGATGGAGACAAAGCTGGCGTCGCTACTGCCACAGTGATCGGCATCAGCGTGAGGATGACAGTGGTCGAAATTACGCGTCTGGCGATCATGACGGACGGGATTCGGGCGTCGCTTCCGGGGAATCAATCGGGGAGTCGCCCAGGTTGGACTCGGCGCTGGGTGCAGGCGCAAGCCGCTCAGCGGGAGATGAAAGGGAGGTCGGCGCAATCGCGCCGCCGGAAATAATCAGCTTCATCGCTTCTTCAATCGAAAGATCCAGCGGAATTACATCGGATTTCGGCACGAAGATGAGGTATCCGGTGGTGGGATTGGGGGTCGTCGGCAGAAAGAGGCTAATCACGTCGGTTGGCAATGCATCCTGTACCGGTCCGCGAGTATCTTGTGTGTAGAACGCGATAGAATACATTCCCTTCCGGGGAAATTCAACCAACACCGCCTTCTTGAACACCTCCCGTTTCCCGGAAAGGAACGCCTGAGCGATCTGATCCAGTGCGCTGTAAATCTTGTTGACCAACGGTATCCGCGCCATGACGCGATTGGTTGCCTCCACGATCTGTCGCCCTGCAAAATTCCGGACGACAAATCCTATGGCAAAGAGCATTAGAAAAATCGCCACGAAACCCAGACCGGGAATCGCATGCGTCCGGAAGAATCCCAGATTCAATATACCCGCCAGCAACAGTCGTACGGTTCCGTTCAAGAACCCGTCCACCAGCAGGAATAGCTTCCACAGCAGCCATATAGTCAGGAACACCGGCGCGAACGCCAACAAACCGGCTAACAAATTGGCTTTGACGGACTTGGTGAATTTTCTGCTCATATCAGGATCCAGGCAATCGTTGCCTCATGTGATACTCGAACCAGACCGACGCGTACTTTCGTAGCATAGGGCTCCATGCCCGTGCAAGAACGTTCACAAGGGGACATATGCTGCATGAAACGCCCACGAGGGGCTATACTACGTGATGCGCGCCACGGGTGGAGTGCCCGTGATCTGCCTACCGATAAGGATACAAGAGATAGAAAACCGCCGAGAGCGCCCCCAATACCCACACACCGACCGGTACCTCCCGGACACGACCGGTGATCAGCTTGAAAAACGGGTACATGATGAATCCAGCGGTCATCCCGATGCCGATGTTGTAGGTGAACGACATCAGGACGATTGTGAAGAAGGCAGGGATCAACTCCGTCATATCGTTGAATTTCAAACGAACGATCGGCGCAATCATGAACACTCCTACAATCATCAGCGCCGGTCCGTATGCGAATGCCGGAACCGCCGTCAAAAATGGCTCGAACACCAGAGTGCACAGGAACAAGATTGCCACAACAACTGCGGTGAGTCCTGTTCTGCCGCCTTCCTCAATCCCTGCAGCGGACTCGATGAACGTCCCGGCGGTCGTCGTTCCCAACAAAGCCGCAACCACTGTGGACAGCGCGTCAGTCAACAACGGCTTCTCAATCTGCGGCAGATTCCCGCGTTCGTCCAGAAATCCCGCCCGTGCCGCCGCACCAATCAGCGTCCCCATGGTGTCTACAAAATCCAGCACAAACACTACCAACATCACCTGAAGAAATCCTAAGGTGAACATCGCGCTCAGATCGATCTTGAATGCGATCTCCATGATGTTGGAGGGCAGCGAAAACAGGTGAGCCGGAGCTGGCGTCACCCGCAGGAGAATCGCGACCACGGTGGTTGCGATGATGCTGATCAACAGAGCGCCGCGGACTTTCCAGACCAACAGCGCCCCCATCAGAAACAAACACAGCACCGCCAGTAGGGCTTCGGGGGAACTCAGTATGCCCAGCTTCACCGGCGAGCCCGGAACCCCCAACGTCACCAATCCGCTGTCGTTCAACCCGATGAACGTCAGAAACAACCCGATACCGACCGCAAAACTGATCTTCAATCCTTCCGGAATCGCTTCGACCAGCCAGGTTCGGATCCGAAGCACCGTCAAGATCACAAACAGAATCCCCCCAATGAAAATCGCTCCTAACGCCGTTTGCCAGGAATAGCCCAGTTGATGCACCACGGTGTATGCCACAAAGGCATTTTCCCCCATGTAGGGCGCCAACGCAAACGGTCGATTGGCATAAACCCCCATCATGAACGTCGCAATGGCGGCTGTGAAGACCGTCGCCACCATCGACGGACCCTTCGGAATCCCAGCCGCTTCCAGAATAGCCGGATTCAAGATCAGAATATACGCCATGGTGACGAAGGTCGTGAATCCGGCGATGATTTCGGTGCGCACCGTGGTCTGATGCGCTTTGAGGTGGAACAACCTTTCTAACATGATACGCGCCCCTCGGTTGGTATCACCTGTAGTGTCAAGTCTTTGCAGTTGACACCGCTTGCTGCCATTTCCGGAGAGATGGCAGCACAATCATAACCGTATCACGGGATTCCAGCCCGTGACAAGCCATGGGCAGGATGCCGATGGTACGTCAGGATCTATATTTCGCGGCGCATCCGTCGAACCGGAATTGCCAATTGTTCCCGGTACTTCTGAACGGTACGCCTGGCGATTGGATAGCCTTCTTTCGCCAGCAGTTCGGCGATCGCTTGATCGGAAAGAGGATTCGACTTGTCTTCGTGGTCGATGATGTCTTGCAGCTTGGACTTGATAATCTTGGTGGATACTTCTTCCCCGTCGCTGGTTTCCATGCGTTCGCTGAAAAAATACTTCAGTTCGTACACACCCCAATCGGTCTGCACATATTTGCCATTCGTCACTCGTGAGATCGTGGAAATATCCATGCCGATCTCTTCGGCGATGTCGTTTAATATCATAGGCTTCAGATAGTTCTTGCCCTTCTCGAAGAATTCCCGCTGCTTCTTGACGATGGCGCGCATGGTGCGTAGAATGGTTGTCCGGCGTTGGTGGATGGCATTGATGAACCACCGGGCGCTTTCGAGCTTCTTGGTTACGAAATCACGGATGGATTTGTCGGTCTGCTTGCCCCGGAGGATCATATTGCGATAGGCGGTATTGACATGGAAAGTGGGGATATTGCCGTCGTTCAAATACACCACAAACTCGTTGCCGACTTTCTGGACTATCAGGTCAGGGATGATGTAATTCTGCTTCTCGTCGAAGTAACCTTCGCCCGGCTTGGGGTTCAAATGTCGGATATCTTCGAACGCTTGGCGGACATCGTCCAGAGTGATTTCCAGAGTCTTGGCAATAACCTCATAACGCTTGTTGATGAAGTCATCGAAGCGTTCCTTAAGGATCCTCTCGCTGTGAGGATTCGGGCTGGGCTGATGTCCCATCTGTGTGATCAAGCATTCCTTCAGATTACGGGATCCGATCCCCGGGGGATCGAAGCTCTGAACCAACTTGTGGATGCGCTCAACATCATCCAGAGGGACATTCAAATCCTGCGCGATGTTTTCCAACGGATATTCCAAATACCCATCCGCATTGATATTCCCAATGATATTGATACCGATTTCGTGTTCCTTGTCGGTCAGGATTTGCAAGCCAAGTTGCTCTTCCAGGTGCTCCGCCAGGGTCTGGATTAAGGGGCGGGGGATTTCGACCAGTTCTTCCGGAGGTCGTTGAGGGCGGTACTCAAATGGCTCGTCGTCGTTCAGAATATCTTCCCACTCGATCTCTTTGGTGGTTTCCTCAGGCTCATCGTCAGGGGTGGTTTCCTCCTCAGGTTTCTCCACCACTTCCAGTTCTTCTTCGGACTCCTCCAGGAACGGATTTTCCTCTAACTCGCCTCGGACGCGGAGTTCGAGCTCCAACAGAGGCATCTGGATCAGCTCCGATCGGAGGATCTGCTGGGGTTGGAGGATCTGCTCCTGTCTAAGCCTGACTTCTTGCCTGAGTTGCATATCTACCTGTGACCGTCTATCGATGTGTCGGGCGACAACACCTGACAGCATCTCCAATTGCGGTGTCCGCTGGCAGACGCCCTCGTCTGCCAGGATCCGTCACACGAGGGCGTGTGACGGCGGATTGACCAACCTCCGGGATGGCATGGTCCACACCATGCCACCAGCATCCACCCTTGCGCCCACCAGGGGGGCTATGCTGCGGGCGTGGAGCCAGGGGCAGGATGCCCCTGGGACGCCTATTCTTCCGTGTCTCCGCTGGCAGACGCCCTCGTCTGCCAGGATCCGTCACACGAGGGCGTGTGACGGCGGATTGTTAGCAATTGTCAGTCTTCGGCTGACGCCGGCGTTAAGATCTCAACCCCCAATAAGAATCGAGTGGCACGTTGGGAACTGTCCGAAGATAGGTGACTGTCCACCAGAGCTGCGTTGATGTCCACGCCTCCCAAGCTCCATCCGGCTCCGACAGTGATCATTGCTGTGAGAATTTCGCCATTGTGGACTGGATCAGTTTCCGCTTGTCCGCCGAGCCGCCATTTGGCTCCAATGTAAGGCACTTCCATTCCGACTGCCCCGCCCCATTGATCGCTTGACATCAAACCTCGATCCACCATCCAATTGTCCAGCGTTGAATACTGGTTGAAATACACGTCGCCCGCGGCTCGAAATCCCGACCACTGTTTCTGGATGCCCGCCCGCAGTCCCAGTGGGCGTTTCCATTCCTCGTTTGGGAACGTCACCGAATTGAATTTGGCATCGCCGGAAATCGTCATCGGAGGCTGTGCCTCGATCCCGAAGGTCAGGTCCGGACGCGGGCGCCATTGCACTTGAACGGCTGATGCGAATCCCAGCCCGGTGGCGGAATTACCCGTCTCCGACCCGTCCACACGCTCCTTCCAACTGACAAATGAAAGACCTGCGCTGGCTCCCACCGCCCATTGACCTGCAATCCGAACCGCAACTGGCGCCACAATCCGGTTCTCCGCCAGCGTGAATTCGTACACCGCGCCTGCAATCTGGTACACCCGCCGGTGCCCGTATGGTACGCCGTATCCCACTCCAAATCTCCACGACTTGTACGCGAACATTGTCCCGATCCAGCGCGGCACGAATAACGTCTGTGATTCCGCAGCCATGCCGTTGTTCCCCCTGGGATAATACGTCCGAATATCGAATTCGCCGCTGATGAAGGGAGGCGTGTTCCACGCCATGCCAGCCGGCGCGAACATCAAGGAACCGGACAAGCTCTCCATGGCAGTCCTGACTCCGCCCATCCCCCACTGCAACGTGCCTGTCGGATTATCGCCCCTCAAGTCATTATAGTCGTCAAACACGCCGTCCCGCCTGATCTGGCTCTGCGAGGTCATTGCGATTCCCAATAATCCCACGGTCAATAACCACAGGGCCAGCGTCTTGCTGCGGAGCAAGAATATCCCGCAGCACCGCAAATGACCGCTGGCAGACGCCCTCGTCTGCTGGGAGCCGTCACACGGGGGCGTGTAACGGCGGATCGACAGCGTACGCCTCCAAATACCCATATTTCTATGGTTCCTTCATCTGTCTTATCGGCACGATCCTTAGATTCCGTCACACGGGTCGTGTGACGGAATAGACTGCTGATTGACCGCTGGCAGACGCCCTCGTCTGCCAGGAACCGTCCACTTGTCACCGGTCCAACCGGAATTTCTCGCCCAGGTACAATTTCCTTGCCTCCGGATCACTGGCAAGAAACTCGGAACTCCCCGATTTCAAAATCGCCCCCTCGTACATCAAATAGGCGCGATCAGTAATTGACAAGGTCTCGTGCACGTTGTGATCGGTGATCAGCACCCCAATCCCGCGGGACCTCAGATTCGCGACGATATTCTGAATGTCGATAACCGCGATGGGATCGATGCCTGCGAACGGTTCGTCCAGCAGGATAAATTTCGGTTTCGTCACCAACGCTCTGGTGATCTCAACCCGCCTTCTTTCGCCGCCCGACAGGTTATAAGCCCTGCTTTTTGCCAGGTGGCTGATGGACAATTCCTCCAGCAGCCCTTTCAATCGCTCCAACCGTTCCCGTCGTGTCAGGTGCATCGTCTCCAGGATCGCAAGGATGTTTTCTTCAACAGTCAACTTCCGGAACACCGACGGCTCCTGGCTAAGGTACGCGATGCCTAACCGAGCCCGTCGATACATCGGCAATCGGGTGATATTCCGGTCGTCCAGAAATATCTCGCCGCTCCTGGGGCGGATCATCCCCGTCATTATATAGAACGTGGTGGTCTTGCCGGCGCCGTTGGGTCCCAAAAGACCCACGATCTCGCCTTCCCGGACGTCAATGGACACATCATCGACCACCCGCCGCCTTCCATAAACCTTGACCAAGTGAGAGGCGTGGAAGATGGAATGATCAGTGCTGAGTGTTGAATGCTGAATACTTACTGGCGTAAGTTCTTCCATCGGATAATGTTGAATTTTGAATGTTGAATTCTACTGTGTCATTCCCGCGAAAGCGGGAATCCAGCCTCATTATGTTTAATGGGCTTGGATTTGTTTCGGACTTGTCCGCCTCATGTGGATTTCGAGATTCGAATTTCGTGCTTCGAAATTAGTTGAGATTTGATGCTTGGATCCTGGAATTTCCTGCGATCTGTTATTCCCCTGCCCGGGAAGCCATCTTCTCCGGATAATACATTCCCTGAGTCCCGCCAATAACCTTGATTCGAGCGACCTCTCCCTGCTCGATCCAGATCTTGATCGAATCCCCGCTGACTTGATTGGCGCCTTGTCGCTCGCCTTCTTCAATGGGATAATACAACGCCCGAGCCTGTCCCTTTACTACCGCCTGAGTCAACTGTCCGTTGTCCACCGTCAGATCCATGTTCTGACCGCGCATCCAATTCATTCGATCCTGGCGAAGGCTGTCCGAGTAGAGGGTATCGGATGGCATGGTGGCATGCGCGCTGCCTTCCACCTCAACGCGATTCAAATCCCCTCCTGCGAAATACATGGATATCGTGTCCCCCTGGATCTCCTCGCGGTTCTTGTGGACCTTCGGCGACCCTGACAACACCGCCCAGCCTTCCTCCCGATTATACTCCAACAAGTCCCCGGTGGCTTCCAAATCTCCTCGGATCACCACCACACTGTCTCGTGCCACTGCAAGGTGGTCGGCAGTATGGTACTCGATATCCTGCCCGAAAATCTGCATGCGGATTGAATCGGTCGTGTCGCGTTCTGTGAACACTGGATGCCCGGTGACCTTGGAAAATCCCATCGGTTCGCTGTACGCCCCCCGTTCTCCTTCGACGGTTGAACCGCTGGCTTGATCCGTCAACGTCACCCCGCCTTCGAAATACGCCTCCTCTTGATTGTCCAGGTACAAGGCTTTCTGGCACCGGATTTCCAACGTATCCTGCGTGATAATCACATTCCCTGTCGCCGTCAATCGCCTGGTCCTCTGGTAGAATACAACCTGCTCTGCTTTCAAAGTGCGTAAAGTATCCCAATACGCCACATCGCCTTCAAAAATCAGCCTGCCTTCCTCCTGGTAATGTGTGGCTTTGTCGCATGTCACCTGGAGGACGTCCTGACGGATATGCACCGCACCTGTCAACTCCTGGACAGTTTGACCGTTCTGCATGCGGTTGATCAGGTTGTCGGCATGGATCAGATGGATGGGGATCAGCGTCTTCGACGTCGCTTCCCCGACTGCGATGCGCACCGAAAATGATCCTATTAGAAAGATCGCAAAGACTATTGACTCAAGCTTGAAATCTTGGATTTCGAGTCTCGGATTTCGGATTTCGGAATGCGAATTTTCTTTTGGGGTTTTCATGAGTCCGGTGGCGCCGCTTCCGCTGCCACGGTCCTTGTCGTATCCGTCTGCCGATTGCGTTCTCGTTCCAGGTTCAACTCCCGATAGGTCTTGCCGGTCGGTTTCTCGATTTGCCAGTTCTGCAATTCACCATCGGACACCAGTCCGATCCCGTACAAGGTATCCAAAGCCGTGGTGATGGTCACGAATGTGTCGGAGACGATCTTCTCCGAGGTGGCGTCCCACCGGATGGCTTCCGTTCTGAGTACCTGACCGCTGTCGGAAACCACCACAACATTTCCATAAGCAAAGAGATTATTCTGTTCGCCCTGCACCATGGCGCTGTCGGATGTCAGAGTGGACGTATGCCGCCCCTGCTTATCGTAGAAATCCACTGTCACGCCATTGTCCAGAAACGTTTCAGTTTTCGATTTGTACCGTGCGATATGACCGGCGTGGATCTTGGAGGTGCTTACACCGTTCTGGGACAGGATAATCGTGCTGTTCCAGATCTCCTGTTCCGGACGAGCCTTAGTCGAATCAGACAAACCTATCCGTTCCAATGTCCTCTGCTGGCATCCCGTGCCTAACAACATCGCCGAGCAGAGTAGAAGGAATGTTGAATGTTGAATGTTGAATGTTGAATTCGTTCGGATCTTGGTATTTCTTTGGAATTTGTTTAGGATTTCGGATTTCGAATTTAGTGTTTGGCTATGCTATCCCCGCCTGCAGCAGATCATGCAAATGCACGATCCCCTCTGGTCGGCGATCCTTGTCTACGATCACCAATTGCGTGATCTTGTATGTCTCCATCATGTGGATACCGCTGGTAGCTAATGCATCTGCGTTCAGAGTCTTGGGTGATCGTGTGGCAAAATCCTTTGCCACAACCTTCCCCGGGTCCATGCCTTTCTCCAACAACCTCCGCAAGTCCCCATCCGTGATTATGCCGGTCAGCTTGCCATTGCCGTCCACCACACAGGTGGCGCCCAAACGCTTGGACGTCATCTCCAGTATCACATCTTTGAGTGGCGTTTCGTCCCTCACAGTGGGGATTTCCTTTCCCCGGTGCATGATGTCCGAAACCTTGAGCAGCAGCCTCCGCCCCAAAATCCCCCCAGGATGGATGGTGGCAAAATCCTCCGCAGTGAAGCCCTTGAATTTCAACAACGCCACCGCCAACGCATCCCCCATCGCTAATGCCGCCGTCGAACTTGCCGTCGGCGCCAGATCGAACGGACACGCCTCCTCCGCCACCGACACATCCAATACTACATCACACCTTTCCGCCAACGGGGACGGAATCGTGCCCAATAACCCAATCACCGGCACGTTCAACAGCTTGAAAAACGGTAGAAGCCCTATGATTTCCTCGGTGCGACCTGATTTCGAGAGCGCGACCACCACATCGCGTTTGCTGACCATCCCGACATCGCCGTGCAACCCTTCCGCCGGATGCAGGAAGCTTGCCGGCGTCCCAGTGGAAGACAACGTCGCGGCAATCTTCCGACCGATCAATCCCGACTTCCCCATGCCAGTAACGATCACGCTTCCCATGCACGACGCCAGAATCTCCACCGCTTTTTGAAACGACGCATTCAGCCGATCGGTCAAGACCGACACCGCCCGAGATTCCATCTCCAGCACTCGGCGTCCGTCTGCAATGATCTGCATCACGGCTGGTTCCAATTCAGAATGTCTGACAGAAACGTTTCCCATTTCCCTTGTGCCTTGATGATTAGGTCAATTACCTCTCGTACCGCACCTTTTCCACCGCCATATTGACTGACGAAATCCACCAATGCCAGCACTTCCGGATGAGCATCTTTCGGCGCCGCTGAGAAACCCGCCAGTTTCAGTATTGGCAAATCCAGGAGATCATCGCCGATGTACGCAACCTGTGCGTCCGAGAAATTGTATTTCGCCTTGATCCCCTGGTACACCGGCAGCTTGTGAATCAGCCCTTGATGCAACTCATCCACTTTTAGTTCTTTTGCCCGGTGTCCCACTACCCCGCTTGTCAAGCCGGTGATGATTCCGGTCTTGATCCCCAATTTCCGAATCCAGTGAATCCCGAAACCGTCCTTGACATCAAATATTTTGGATTGCACCCCATGATCATCCCAGATGATTGCCCCGTCCGTCATGACTCCGTCCACATCCATCAAGACCATGCGGATCGGGACGAGCTTAGCCGCTACTGCAGGATCTATCGCAATCTCTGACATTGCCGAAATCGAAAGCCAGGCATTTCCGCCTGAGTTAAGGGTGTCTTGTCGGACTGATAGGGATGTCGTCTCTCCTACTCAGGTGCAATCAGGTATGAATTTTGCACCTTGAATTAAGATAATTAGATTTTTGGTGATTGTCAAGCGAAGATCACGTTTTTTCGCGGCAGTCACATTGCACCTGCTATAGTAATTATCCAGCATCCTACCAAGGGCAGGAAGATCTGCTTTCCTATCGTGACCGCACAAGAGATAAGGTGCGCTCCTTCAGGAAATCGCTTGACTCTCAGTTCCAGCATCGTTATATTTAGTGTCGGACAATTGTAATCTCCGTCGTCTGGATTCAATCTTATCCTGAGGACCGACCAGCCTGAGCGGCTGACGCACATCTCTGACCGTCCGTTGCATCTTCCATACTGCGAGATTTCCATGAGCCTTCCTGCCTTGTCTCTCCGGCGTTTTCGTTTCGTGATCCATTTTCTCGTCTCTTTGGCATTAACAATTTTGACCTGGCATCAAGCCATCGGTACTGAAGGACCCGGCAGAGGACCCTTGCGCCCAGAGCCACCCCAAATTGCTGTGGCAAATCCGAACACTCAGAATCGCGTCCATCGCCGCGGGAACATCTGGATGAATATGACCAACTGGGGCTTCTTCGGTAACTACGCCATCTGGGGAAACGAAACCACCATGGAAGACCCCGAATATCCAGGAACCTGGGCGTCGCAATGCGAATTCCCCGGCGGATCCAATGTGCAATACCTCTACCAGGGATCGCTGTGGATAGGCGCGTTGGTGCAGGAAGCCGGTTATGAATATCCCCGCGTTTCCACCGGCACCGACGGCTGGGCGCGTCCCCGAGTCAATGAATTCTACCCCGGTGAAGGGGAAAGCAGCGGAATCATCGAACGCAGCACCCGCCCCAATTTCTACAACCGACTGGGCGTCCTGGTCAGCGACACCAACGCCGTTTCCGAACAGGACTTCATCGCCGTCTATTCCGACACCCTGCGAGACCCATTCTGGATCCAGGATGATCCGGTGGACGGAAATCACTTCCCATTAGGCATCAAAATCACCTGCACGTCCTATGCCTGGTCCCAAAACTTCGCCCGCGACTTCATCTTGATCGACTATCAAATCGAGAACATCGCATCCAATTACTTGAAGAACGTGTACGTCGCTTTGTATGTCGATGCCGACGTGGGATGGGAAGGGGAAGAGCCTCATTGGTATGAGGACGACATCTGCGGATTTCAACGTTTCTATTACTTCCAGAGACCTGACGGAACGCAGGACTCCATACTGATCAACATCGCCTGGATCGCGGATAACGACGGCAGACCCTATGATGTCAACTCCGGGTCCGACTTCACCAGTCCCGATGTCACCGGAGTTCGGGTAGTGCGGGCTCCGAACCCCAGATTAAAGACCTCGTTCAATTGGTGGATTTCCAACGCCAGTGCCGATCTGGACTTCGGACCTTGCTGGGACACCTATTCCGATAGCGCCGGCTATGAGTGGATGGTTGAGTACGGAACCCCGATGGGAGACGCTCGAAAGTACCAGGTGATGTCCAACCGGGAATTCGATTACGATCAAGTATATGTGGATGATCCGGCGTACATCGACAGCCATCCTCAGGATTTCTTCGACGATAACGGCAACCTAATCGAGCAGCAAGCCTGGCTGGAACCGAATGCCAGCGAACCCAACGATCTTGCTAACGGATACGATACCCGCTATCTGCTATCCTGGGGTCCGCTGGGCATTTTCGACCACATCGATGAAGCGGGACGCCGCATCTACCGGCTGAACCCGGGCGAGAAATTCAACATGACCGTGGCATACGTGGCGGCAGAAAACTTCCACGATTTCAATAACCCCCAAATCTCGAACGAGGAAATCGATCCCACCAAGTTCAGCTTCGCCGACTTGCGGTACAACGCCGCCTGGGCAGCCCGAGTGTACGACAATCCCATGGTGGACAGCGACGGAGACGGATGGTACGGCGAGGACGTCGGTAACGACCGCATCTACACCCAATTGGAACCCGGCACCGACAGCGCTTTCGTGACTTATTTCCAGGGCACTTCCTGGGAAATGCCCATGGGCTGGTACACCGGACCTGACGCCGACGGATCTGAGAACAACGGTCAATTGGAATCGCCGGAGGACGAGATCATCGCGGACAGCATGTACCTGATCGGCAGCGAAATTCCTCTGATTGTTCGCGATTACGGCCGATGGGACATGGGCTGGATGACCCGCAATGGACTACTTGACCTGGGCGACGGCATTCCGGACTTCACCGGTCCGCCGCCGCCACCGATTCCGGCACTGGAACACCCTTATCCTAACACCCAGAACATCGGCGGCTTGGGATACGAAGTCCGTGAGAACGAAATCGTGATACGGTGGTCCACCAGCCCCAGCGAAGATCCCGATTACCAGGATCCGTTCTCGCGAGTCCAGGACTTCGAAGGATATCGCATCTACGTCGGAAATGCCAATTTCGAAGGGCAGTTTTCCCTGGTCGCCGACTACGACCGGGTCGATTATGCCTACATGAGCGAAACCGATTCCCTGGTGTCGTTCCCCGATCCGAGACCACCGGGAACCGGCGAAGGATTTGCCCCGCCTGACACCACCATCGAGGAAATTGTGTATCACCGATTCCCGTACGGGAACAACACCGGCTTTTCCTCAATCCAGGTCGACGATTCCACCTACGAATACGTGTTCCACAACACGTCGCCCTTATTCCCAAGATGGTACAGCGTGGTAGCGTACGATTTCGGCGATGCCCGCACTGCCACCGAACCTCTTGCGACCGCCCAAACCGCTAATTCGGTGTATATCGCCCCTTCCGGCGATCCCAATCTGCCGGTTCGAGCGGTTCCCAATCCTTATCGAGCCTACGAGGATTACCGCCGATCCTACGCCAACGGACTCCGCTGGGAAAATCAGGATGACGGCACGCCGGACTTCTTCCCTCAAACCGACCGCCGCCTGGAATTCGTGAATTTGCCACGCCAATGCCTGATTCGTGTCTTTACCCTGGCGGGCGATCTGGTCGCCATCGTACCGCACAATATCGAAGGCGACCGCAACACAGGCTGGGTCAGCGAATATTCCGAGAGTTGGGATTTGAATAACCGCAATCGGCAACAGATTGTGGCAGGAATCTATCTCTTCAGCGTCGAGGACAAGACCCCCGGTCACGACGGCGACGTCGAGACCGGCAAATTCGTCGTCATTCGATGAATTTTCCCCCCTGCTATTGCAGGGGGTAACATAAGGGGGGTCTCAATGCTTGGGAGGTGCCATAGAGTAGCCTCGGGGAATGCCCCAGGTGTGGCAACGTACTGTCGAGTCTCCGCACTCGACAGCGAACGCCTTTCTAACGTAGATTTTCCTGTCGACCAATGATTTACATGCTCGTTGAAGTCGCGCACCCCGGAAAAACCAAGGTCCGGGAACAAGTCAAGCTCTTAGTGGATTCCGGTGCGCTATACTCGGTGATCCCAAGGACAATCATCACTAAGTTGCACATAAGACCTCATGGCAAAGAGACGTTTCTGCTTGCCAACGGGGAGCAGATTGATCGTGACATTGCCGACGGCGTGTTCTTTTACAAGGACAAACGCGGTCCCTCAAAGGTGATTATCGGCGAGCCCGGCGACAGCGCGTTGATGGGTGTCGTGACCCTGGAATCGCTGGGATACGCACTGGATCCTCTCCGAAGGGAATTGAAACCACTGAAGATGCTGTTGGTTTGAAGAGGACGGACAAGTGATATTGTGTGTGGTCAGGTGTCCTCACCTGACCGCCGTTCCATTTACTCCTCGCCGCAAGAACGGGAATCCAGAATAGCTGTGCTGCCACCTCTCCGCAGGTGGCGGCACACGTTTAGAAAGTGAGCAGGTCAGGATCCCCGCGATCCTGACATCTCTTCCTGCGAAGTAGGTGGAACAAAAGGGAGGTGGAGTCTCCTTCCCCCATTCAATTGAAGAGGGAATATAAGGGGGGTTGATTTGAGCAGGTCAGGATCCCCGCGATCCTGACGTCTATTCTTAACCGCGATCCCCCCCACTCGCGGATTTTTCCTATTGACATCATCAGCTAATCTGCGTATATTGAAAATGCCGGAAGGGAGGGCGCAGTACTCGGTCCGCGAAAAATCCAGGATAACTTCCATGACCCACGTTCTTCTCCTCATATTCAGCCTTTGTCTTCTGATCGGCTGTGCTCGTCCCCTGGGTGGACCCAAACAGCCGGCAGAAGCGCCTCCTGAGCGCCCGCAGCCCATCGAAGAGCCCTCAACGATTCCCCAGAACGAGGACTTTGATCCTCTGAGCCTGAATGACGACGAAATCAACTTCTCCGGTTTCAGCGACACCGCGGCAACCGCCACTGAGTCGCCGGCTTCACCAAGCGGATCCAGGCAAACCAGCGGTTTTCGCGTCCAGATTTTCGCGGGAGCTGACGAGCAGTCCGCCCGAATGGTGGAAGAAGAAGCCCGCGGCGAGTTCGACGCCAGAGTCTATCTGTCGTACGATCCCCCCAATTACAAAGTGCGGTTGGGTGATTTTTCGGAACGGAATGAGGCGGACAAAATCAGGCAGGATGCTTATCGGAAAGGATATCGAGATGCCTGGGTGGTGCCAGATCAGATTTGGGTGGAACCGCGAGTGGCTGCCGATACCACGAATATAGTTCCCGATACATTACGGACCCCCGAAGAACTACCCGAGACTCAAGAGCCCACCCCACAATAGCAGCCTTCACTTGATGTTCCACACCCAGTCTTGCTCCACAGCTGACAGTTTTCTACCGTACACTTTCTCAAACGTTGCCGGAAAATCATCCCCCTTGGCTAATATGTAGATCGCTCTTAGCGGCGCGACGCCATATTTATCCAGCAGGTACTCTAGAAAAGATGCCGCCACTGATGCCGATTCGATTGCGTCATAATTGTCGAAATTCTTGATCAGGTCGTGAATCGGGGGTATCTCGCCTCGCGCATAAAGAGTCCATACGACCTCTTGAATTCGTTGCCGGTTCTTTCCGAAGCCCACCCAGCCTTCCATTGCGGCAGCCATCCCGTCGCTCATGAAGCGTGACCGAGGCGTTCCCCACGATCTGCCCAAGATCACCTGTGTCACCTCGATTGTCGCAAAGTTGCGCAAACTGTCGTTATATACCGACGCCACAATTCCGAATTCCGGATAGGCTTTGGCAGTGCCCTTTCCGGAAGGGATGCTGTCCGGAAACCCGTACCACGAGATCAATCCGACGTTGCGGACATTCAATCGTCGAGTCACATGCTCCAGGTGCTTTTCCAGGCTGTCCGTAATCAGATTGAAGTCCTGATACACCCGTGACAACGGGAGTCCATACACGTTGAAATGCCACGAATTCTGCATCCACCAACTGCTGGAATCTCGCAGCACGGTATCCAGCTCAGGCGGAAGAGACACGGTGGGACTGTTCCTCTGTGCCATTGTGGCGTTTGACCACCATGCCATAATTCCGAGGCACAACAGAAAATACCGAATCTGACAAAGCACGTAACGAATCGTCATGTTCTCCTTTCGAGGCTTTTGGAGTGCGGTAGCTTGCTACCGTGTAGGGGCACAACATGTTGTGCCCCTACCAGGTGACAGCACGCGATCCATCCTTTTCACCCCCATCCCCCATCCAGAGTTCCCGCCAGGATTTGCTTTCATGTGTTCCGAGATGGGCATTCAACTCGGCTGCAATAATATACCCCAGAAAATATTTTTTTGCCACTTTTTATTTGCTTTCTTTTCGATTTTTTGTTATCTTATAGGCGAAATTAGTTCGTATGGAAAGTAATTTTGTGAAAATCGGCTTCTGGTGCGCTTATTTTAGACATAGTCTTCGAGGAACCTTGACTGATTGCCCCCGGATTTTCGGCAAGTGCGGCACAAGGCAAAATCATCACCACATGAAGAATAACTGTTGAAATTGTCAATATTTTCTCGTACCTTATACGATGGCGCGGAGACGTCTGCATCCGAAGGCTGATCTGCACCGGAATGGGCGTGACTGAGCGGTCAAGAGCTCGGTTTCGCCGGAGTGCTGTTGCATGGTACATCTTATTATAGGGAAGCGATCATGAATCTGCGTGCCTGGATGTGTGCGGCGACGGGATTCGGATTCTACGTCGCCTTGATTGCGAGCGATGTCACCGATTCCTATCGTGGAATGCCCGAGCAAGCCCTTGGTGCCGGAGGCTCAGGGGGACTGATGACGATTACGGTCGAGAACGATGACGTGGTCCTCCGTTGGAATCTCATGACCGCGCCAACCGGAAATCGATATGTGTATCGGATATATCGCGGCGAAAGCCCGAACGTCGTGCTCGATGAGGCACGCCTCATCGCCGAAGTGGACGGGATGATGTATCGCGACCAAGGAGTCGTCAGCCGCTTCGGGGTGTGCTTCTACCGCCTGGAACCTGTGGCAATCGTCAATCCGGCACCCCTGTTCAATCCTCCGTACCCCGGAGTCGTGATTGAAGATTTCGAATCCGGAAGCGCTGTGCTGTACTCCTACAGCAACGAAGATCAGCAGCCGAATTCGTGGCTGATCTCCAGCAACTACTCGTATGGTAATACCCAATATTCCCTGTACTTGTACGGAAACACTTGGAAGGAGCTCCGGCTGGATACGACCTATGCCACGACGGCGCAGACCGTGTGGCAGGTGGCGATGAGATCGCACCGACGCGGCGAAATCCAGGGCTTCGGAGTCGGCGATTCCACCCGAGTGCTGTTCTACGTGGTTCGAGGATTGCAAATCCTGAATCTGTCCCAATACAACGAGACCTACCATGCCACGCTGGACGACTCGGTGTGGACTCCCTATTTGTTCGCCGTAGGAAGCGACTGGCAGGCAGTGTACGGCGACCTGCCCACCATCACGCGACTTATCTTTGTGAACGACAATGACGCAGGCTCCAGTCATGGCAACACCTACTTCGACGAAATCCTTGATGTCAGTGCCAATATCCCCCAACCCCCTCGAGTGCATATCATTGCGATTCAAAATCCCGTCTCCTTGTCCGGACCATATTTCGTGGGGTCCGGTCCCGAAGTCAACCTCAGCTTCATCGGTCGAGTCACTGATCCCGACGGCGATCTGATGGGACTGCTGTGGGATTTTGGTGATGGTTCCACTTCCACTGAGCTGCGTCCCAATCACACTTTCCCCCGATTTCCAAACATCACGGTGGCTTTGACTGCCACGGATTCGCTGGGATTGGTCGGAGCCGAAGTAGTCAGGATCCCTGTCTCGTCTCCCAACGTCAACGGTGCCGTGACCATGTCCTTCACAGGCGATGTGATGATGGCGAGGCGTTACGAGGATCCGGGCGGAATCATCGAGACCTATGGCGCAGACTACATTTTCCACGAAG
>Ga0299915_10001405_pt1 | contig 17844 bp, 18 predicted proteins | sample RVTome_13_FD_200263 | JGI IMG/M metagenome (GOLD analysis project Ga0299915, IMG submission 200263) | Soil microbial communities from uranium-contaminated site in the Upper Colorado River Basin, Wyoming, United States - RVT92D227 (version 2) ... | reverse complement strand
CCAGACATCTCACAGAGTAGACCTTGGATAGAGCGCCTGTTAGATGTCTTCCAATGAATCCTGTTGCTCCTGTTATAAGAATATTCAATCTTTTCAGCCCCCTTCAAAGTGCTCAATGCACCTTTTCTAAACCAACATTGATTGATTTAATCTGTTGAAACAGTGAATATAAATAGATGATGGAGTCACCCCCCACGAAATTCTTAGAATTGTTAAGGTAATTAATATAGACAATTTTGGAATTTGTCAACAAAATTGTACATTTTCTTTTCATGAATTTAGATGAGTAATATCACTCCTTCTATTTCCTATTATCTTACAATAGGTTACAATACAGCTTGAATGAAGAAGAAAATTGTGCTAATTAGAATAATTAAAACATAGGAGAGCGAGATGCATATCGATGAAAATAAAAAGTATGACAAAAGAAATGTCGAGAGAAACATCAAGAGTGGAATAATATCCCAGAAAGATTACGAAATCTATCTATCCAAATTGCCCGATAATACCGACAAAGTATATAATCCTGAAGAACCTTCTGACGAAACGGAAGAGCATGAATCGCTTTTGGAAAATGAAAACCAACCTAACAAGTCAAAGGGGACAAAGAAAAAGGCATTAAAAGGGAAGTAATTATGCCTATTTACGAGTATTTATGTAATCGGTGTAAAAAAGAATTCAGTCAATTATTCCTTAAACCAACAGAGGTTGAGAATGCCAAATGCAGGTTTTGTAACAGCAGAGACATAAAGAAATTACTTTCAGCCTTTGCAGTCCATCAAACCGAAGAATCACGCTTAGCCAATATTGATACCTCCAAGCCAAAAACAGAAAGCTATTATAAGGACTCTCGAAATATTGGGCTCTGGGCGAAAAAAAGGGTGAAGGAGATGGGGGTTGATTTATGCTCTAAAATGGATGAGATTGTTGAAAGAGGAAGATCGGGAAAGATCCTTGAGGACTATAATAAATAGAAAAGATAACATAGATCGGACTTTTTCTTAACGATATGGAAAATAAGGATTATTATAAAATTCTTGGCGTTTCAACGAATGCCACAGAGGAAGAGATTAAGAAGGCTTACAGAAAAGTTGCCATGCAATATCATCCTGATCGAAACCCAGGGGATAATGAAGCAGTTGAAAAATTCAAAGTTGCTTCCGAAGCCTATGAAGTGCTTCGAGATCCCCAAAAAAGAGAGATCTATGACCATTATGGTATCGAGGGTTTGAAGGGAACGGGCTTTACCGGTTTTAGGGGTTTTGAAGACATCTTTTCGGCTTTCGGAGATATATTTGAAGACTTTTTTGGTTTCGGAACGTCTACCAGACGCAGAACAAGAGCAAGACAGGGGGCTGACCTAAGATATGATTTAAAGATCTCTTTCAATGAGGCTGCTTTTGGTAAGGAGAGTGAAATCGAAATACCTAAGAAAGGGAGCTGCAAGGTTTGTAATGGTTCAGGCGCAAAGCCTGGAACTTCTCCAGTTCATTGCCCAAGTTGTAGGGGAACAGGTCAGACCACACGTTCTCAGGGTTTTTTTACGATCAGCACTACTTGTTCTCAATGCCAAGGCGAAGGGAAATATATATCCCATCCTTGCAAGGGATGTAAGGGAGCTGGTTGGATCAAAGAAATTAAAAAGATTCATTTAAAAATACCTCCAGGCGTTGACACTGGGTTCAAATTAAGGGTTCGTGGAGAGGGTGAAGCAGGAGAAAGGGGTGGGCCTCCTGGTGATCTTTTTATCTTTATCTATGTTGAACCTCACGAATTTTTCTCTCGGGATGGCGATGACATCAGTTGCCAAATACCCATAAGCTTTACGCAAGCTGCCCTTGGAGCAGAGATAGAAGTTCCAACTTTGAATGGGAAAAAAACGTTTTCATTGCCCAAGGGATCAGAAAGCGGAGAATTATTCAGTATTAAAGCGGAAGGATTTCCCAGAATTAGAGGAAATGGCCGTGGAGATATGATCATACAGGTCTTAGTTAAAACGCCCAAGAATCTGTCCAAAAGGCAGGAAGAAATCTTACGGGAGCTAGAAGAAATAAGCAATAAAAAAGAGAAAGAGGGGAATGGGTGGAAAAGTTTCTTAAATTTTTAAATATTCTCATTAAAGTTAACATAATATATCTTATCAGACATTTCATGGAGTAACTATTGCGATATGGGGGGGCTTTAACGGGAATTATTCTTTCAGGCGGCAAGAGCGTCCGAATGGGCAGGAATAAGGCTTTTATTGAAATTGATGGAGTTCCTATCATTCGCAGAATTTATAATCTTTTTGAAAATATATTCGATGAAATTATTATTGTCACTCAACAAAAAGAGCTTTTTAACGATTTTAAGGCAAAATTTCATACTGACTTCCTTCCTGACCGCGGTGCGCTCATGGGATTATATACGGGCCTCTTTTATTCATCCCACCAGTACTCATTTTGTGTTGCCTGCGACATGCCCTTTCTCAACAAGGATCTCATTCAGTATTTAATCGATCAAACCCATGTTGATGATGTGGTGGTCCCAAAAACATCAGATGGACTCCATCCCTTGCATGCTATCTATTCAAAGAAATGTTTAGGACCAATCAATAAGTTTATCGAAATGGGAAAATATAAAATTATCGATTTCTATCCAATGGTAAGAATTAAAATCATCCAAGAAGAGGATTTATTAAAATATGATCCAACAAAACGATCTTTTGTAAATATTAATACTCCTGATGATCTAAACAACTATCATAGAATACTACTGCGATGACCAGAAAAATATTGATTTATGTTTTATTCGTCATTTGGGTAACTTGGACCTTGGGTTCCCCAAATGCTTCTGCGAGGCAATTCAGTGAAGATGAAAAACTAATATTGGTTGGAATTGGAGCTTACAATGATGGCTTTTATGATATTGCCGAAAAAGAGTTTTCAAATTTCATCCGAGATTATCCGAAACACGAAAAGCTTTTTGATATCTGCTATCTGTTAGGAAAAACGCTATATATCAAAGGGAAACTTAAAGAAGCTAAAATAATTTTTTCGAAAATAATGTATGAAAGCAAACAATTCGAACATACAGATTATACTTTATACTGGTTAGCAGAGATCGAGCTTAAATGGGGCAATCCAGAGGGAGCCAAAAGGCCTCTTCTTCAGATCATGAGCAGATTCCCTAAATTCGATGAAATCGATTATGTTCACTATTTTTTGGGACTTATTGAGTTTGGGTCGAACAGATTTCCGCAGGCAGAATCCTTTTTTAAAAAGATATCTCTTGTCTCTAAGAATAATACACTCATTCACTCCTCTCTTTTCTGGCTGGGGATTTTATCCTATAAACAAAACCGTATCGAAGATGCAACGGGTCATTTAAAGGCAATCCTCGAAAATACCAAATCCATATCTCCTCTCCACATGAAGTATGCTTCCATCTGGTTGGGTCATGCTCTGCTGAAATTGGATAAGTTCGAAGAGGCAAAACATACCTACGGGACTATTTATGACCGCTTGAAACAGGATGCTACCTTTCGCGAAATAAACTGGAAATTGGGTTTTTGTGATTACCGCCTTGGCCATTTCAAAGAAGCGATGGGAAATTTCCAGTCCTTTAAAAATCATTACACCGATTCTCCATTGCTCTTATATACCTATTATCTACTGGGAAGGATATTTTATTACAACAGAGATTACTCTTCCTCAATAAAAGAATTGAACCTGATTCTTACGATGTCCAGAGAGCATTCTTTATGGGGGGCGACGTTTCTCTCTCTTTTCCAAACTCATATCCTGCAAGGTGATTTCCAGGGAGCGAACCGTGTCTTTCAGAGGCTACAAAAGTTAAATCATTTCGATGACGAAAAGGCTTTTCTTCAGTGGGTTAATGCAGAGATAACCTTTTCTGAAGGAAAGATTACAGATTCTCTCCCGTACTATTTTAATATTCTCAATACCAAATATAGAGAAAAAGCCCTTGTCAAGATCGGAAAAGGTTATTATTTTGAAAACAAATTTAGAGAAGCTATTACCAATTTCGATATCCTCTTGCTCGAATTTCCGAACTCCGACCAAGCGGTAGAATGCCTTTTTATCAAAGGGGAATGTTTGGGGCAATTGGGGGATTGGAGCCGTGCCCTCGACACATATGAGCTAATCATTGGGAAAAACAGAAATGATCCGTGGGAGCTTTATGCTTTAACTCAGATGGGAAATCTCTATGCCTCCCTGAACGAAAACGAAAAAGCCGAAAGAATGTTCAAAAAGATCGTCGATCGTTTCTCCAATCATCCTCTCCTCACCCATGCTGCCTTTAAATTGGGAAATCTATTCTTTAGACAGAACAATATTGGGGAGTCCATCCACTATTATTCTCTGATTCTGAAGGAACAACGGGTTGAATTATGGGGGGAAACCTATTTCAGCTTGGGAGAAATATTTTACCAACAGGGAAAATACGATAAGGCTTTAAAGAGTTTTGAAACAGCCCTTCAATATCTCCAGGAAAATTCCCCTTGGTATTTCTTATCGCAGTTAGAGATTGGGAATATTATGAGAAGATTGGGAAAACTCGAAGATGCAAAAAGATCCTATATGATCATTCTCAATCATACAAAGGATGAGGAGCTTCAAAAGGCCGTGATGGAATTGCTTCGCCTGGTTGATGCCCATTAAACACCAGGACAATCAAACAGTGGAACCGGATCGAGTCATCATTCGTGAGATCAAACCTGGAGAGGTGGACGAAATCCTCCCTATCTCTTCCACCTCTCCACTCAATCCCTGGTCGAAGAGGATGCTGCTTGAAGAAATGACCAATCCCATATCTCACTCTTTTTTGATTGAAAGAGTAGAGAAAATAGAAGATATTTCTATTTTGGGGTTTATCTGTTTTAGAAATGTCGGAGAGGAATCCGAGCTTCTCAACATCGTTATCCGTCCTCAGTATCGCCAGAGAGGTTTTGGAACAAAGCTCATGGAATTTTATATTGATTTTTGCAGCAGCAGGGGGATCAATAGATATTACCTCGAGGTCAGCACCTCTAATATTGAAGCAATCCATCTCTATCAATGCTTTGCCTTTCGGCCAATGGGTACAAGAAAGAGATTCTACCAGGGGCAGTTCGATGCTTTGCTCATGGTGAGATAAGGTAGTAAACGAATATGGCCATCCATACCAAAGCGATCGTATTAAAAAACCGTAGGGTCAAATCGGTCTATTTTCTATTGGAGATGGAATGCCCCTCCATCGCCGATGAGACCAAACCGGGGCAATTTGTTATGCTTAAAACTTCTGAGGACAACCCACCCCTGTTGAGGCGTCCATTTACAATCTACAAGAACTATCCTACTCAAGGAAGAGATAAAAAAAAGCGAGGACAACTTTCCATCTTGTACAAAAGGGTAGGTCAGGGGACTCAAAAGATGACCTTACTAAAAAAAGGGGGGAAAGTTGATTTAATCGGTCCCCTGGGAAATGGTTTTATCATCCCCCCCCTTCCCTCTTCTGCAAAGTGTATCTTGATCGGAGGTGGAGTGGGTATCGCTTCGCTTGTCTCCCTAAGAAAAGCCTTAGATGCTCAAACAGTGTATGTTTTTATTGGTGGCAAAACAGACAATGATATCCTTTGTGAGAATGACTTTCGTGGTGGAAAATCTCCAAGGGTTTTTATTGCTACGGAAGATGGAAGCCGGGGAAAAAAAGGAACCGTAACAGACCTTTTCCTCACTGAAATAGGGAGGTTTGATCAACAGGAAGTTTTTTACGTCTATACCTGTGGACCGATGGGGATGTTAAAGGCTCTATCCAAAGAGATCAAATCGAATAAATGGATCGTTCAAGCTTCCCTCGAAACCCATATGGGCTGTGGAATCGGCGCCTGCTGGGGATGTGTGGTTAAGACGAAGGATCCTCAATCGCCTTACCAGCGAGTTTGCAAATGCGGCCCTGTATTTTCCTTAAAAGAGATCGAATGGGACAAAGGATGAAACCCAATCAAGCCCCTAACCTTTCTGTGACCATCGGAAAGGTGGAATTAAAAAACCCTGTGATCACCGCCTCAGGGACATTTGGATATGGTGAGGAGTATGAAGATTTTTTGGATTTGAATGAATTGGGTGCCATTATTCCCAAAGGAATTTCATTGAAACCCATGATAGGAAATCCTCCTCCGAGGATATTTGAGACCCAGAGTGGTATGCTCAATTCGATTGGCCTTCAAAATCCTGGCCTCAAAAGCTTTATTAGAGAAAAGCTTCCCTATCTTCAACAGATCAAAACAAATCTGATCATCAATTTTTTCGGTAACACCCAAAAAGAATATGTCGAATTGGCCAAACGTTTGGATTCTCTTCCCGGCCTTGCTGGCCTGGAGATGAACATCTCCTGTCCCAATGTGAAACAGGGAGGCATTATTTTCGGTTCTAATCCTCAGATGACCTACCGATTGGTCTCTGCCGTTCGAAAATCATCAACGTTGCCTCTGATGGTTAAGCTTTCACCGAATGTTACCGATATTGCGTCTATCGCCCGAAGTGCAGAGGAAGGAGGCGCGGATGCGGTCTCCCTTGTCAATACCTTCAAGGCCATGGCCATTAATATCCATACGAGGAAACCCGAGTTGGGAAATGTCTTTGGAGGACTTTCAGGGCCTGCCATTAAACCGATTGCCGTAAGAATGGTATGGGATGTCTTTCATGCGGTAAAAATCCCTATTATTGGAATGGGGGGTATCATGAGGGCAGAGGATGCCATCGAATTTATGCTGGCAGGAGCCTCAGCCATTCAGATAGGAACAGTCAACTTTGTCAACCCGAGAGCAGGGATAGAAGTTTTAAATGGAATAAAGAAATATCTTATTCAAAACAAAATGGACCGGATTCAGAATTTAATCGGTCTCTTCAAAGTCTAATATCTTATAAGGTCTGATCTTTAATGACTTTAGGTGATATAAAGATCAACAGATCTCTCCTCTTATCCTCCTTCGCCTCTCTCTTAAATAACCAGCCTAACAAAGGAATCTTGCTTAAGAGAGGAATACCTTCAACTCCATCGCTTGTTTCAATCGAATAGACGCCAGCGATGACGACCACCCCATTATCTTTGACGAGAACTTCGGTGATCGCCTCTTTCTTGTCAATACTGGGAACACCATCTACTGTGATGCTCCTATCTGGAGCATCCTTTTTCGCTTTAATATTCAGTTTAACATTTCCATCGTTCGTCACGAGAGGTGTAACGGTCAATTTAAGGTTAGCATCGATGAAATCTGTAGTAATGGTCCCCTCTGTGGTCAATTTTCGGTAAGGAATCCTCAATCCCTGTTCGATCGATGCCTCCTTGTTGTGGAGGGTAGCAATCTTTGGGCTGGATATAACCTTAGCATCTCCCTGATTTTCGTGAGCCGATATAGCGATATCCAACTGTCTTAAACCATAAATAGAGCTGAGAAGAAACTCTATGACTCCTGCCTGCCCTGTTGCACCACCTATTCCTGCCTGTGCGATCGCTGGAAGATCGACCACCTTACTCCCAGACGATCCTAAAGGCGTTCCGATTGTTGATCCAGGGGTAGTACTGGGAGTAGATAAGCCTCCTCCCACAATCACCTCTTTTTTATTCGATTGGTGAGCAGCCTCAAATCCCCAAGAAACGCCCAGCTCTCGCTGGAACCCAACACTGGCTTCAACGATTCTTGCTTCAATCAGGACCTGGGGAGTTTTGGTATCAAGAGATTTGAGCATATGCTTCACTCCAGGAATATTTCTTGGAATATCTTTGACAATCAAAATGTTCGTTCTCTCATCCACCTTGACATCCCCACGCTCACTCAAAATTCCTTTGATTTGGGGGATGATATCCTTTGCGGTGGCATAGTTAATCGGAATAAGTTCAGTCACCATATCTTCCAGCCGGTCCCGGGCCCTTTTCGTCTCCAATTTCGCCTGGCTTTCCCTGTTCAGGGCTTCAATAGGAGCGATCCGGATCACATTTCCGACCTGAACCATGCCGAGAGAGCGGGCTTGCAAAATGACATCGAGCGCCTGGTCCCATGGCACATCCACTAATCGCATGGTGATCTTTCCGGACACATCATCAGCGGTGATGATATTAAAATTGCTTACTTCTGCAATCAAGCGTAAAATGTTTTTGATATCAGCATCCTTAAAATCAAGCGATATTTTTCTTCCCCCATAAACCTTCTCGATCACTCCTTCCTCAGATGGTTTGGTTACGGGAAGGGGAAGAGCGATTTTCTCTTCAACCTTTGGTATTACTTTTTCCTCTTTTTTCACTTCTTTGGGTTCAGCAGAAGGTTTTTCCTCTATTTTCTTAACCTCTGCCTTAGCTTCTGCTGGAGGTTCCGTTTTCGTTACTTCTGTCTTTGGTGCGGGAGAGGGTTCCACTTTCGCCAGAACCTTCTTGGGTTGATCAATGTCAATGAAGAGGGTCTTTTCTTCTTTGGTTATCTCATAGGGCATCTCTTCTTTGAATTTGATTAATATTCTGACGTCATTTCCTTTCCCGATCTTTACGTTCTTAATATCAATTCCATTAACAGCGCTTTCAAACGCGCTCGTATTCAATGATCTCTGCTGATGTTTAGGGACAAAGGTATTTTTTATATCAACGGCCAGCATTTTTTCCGATATTTTTAAGATCTCGAATTGCGGTTCTTCAGTCAGAACCACAACGATTCGGGATTTATTATCCATCTGTTTAAAATCAATATCCTTCAATGTGCTGATCGCTTTCACCACCTTCGGTGGAGGGGCTTGAGCAACGACAAGCGCCTTTTCCACAACGGGTGAGGAAGACGGCGGAGAAGCGGCCTGAACAAGGATTTGGGGTTCAGAGGGTTGTGTAACATTTCCAATAGAGACAACCAATTTACTGTCAAGGCGGTTAATTTGATAGGGTGGAAGTTGAGGTTTTGAGGCATCAAAGACCAATCTCACTTTGTTGTCATATTGTCCAAGCCGGACTTCTCGGATGAACGGATTTGAAACCTTAATAGACCTTTTCTGGTTTTGCGCAGTCACATTCCAGATATCCAGGACTAACCGGGGAGGACCTTCCAATTTAAAGGAGTTGTAATTTTCAAGCTTCCCATCAGCTTGGATATTAAAATCAATAAAATCCTTTTTCTCTTCAAAAGAAACATCTTGAATCTTTTTTGCTTTTGGGAGTTTTTCTGAATCAGAGGCATTATTGGAAAGAGAGGCGAAAAGGGGGTTTTCTAATTTTGCTCCCTCACGTAATACATCTGGCTCTCCGATTTTTTCAATCCCTTCTTCTTTTTTGACTTCCCGAACCTCATCACTTTTCTCAACCCTTTCGACATCGACAAAAAGGTTTCTGTCTTCTCTCGAAATATTGTAATTGGTCATCTGTAGAAGTCCAATCTCGATTCTCCCCTTGTCGTCGTATTGGGTGGTGAGGATTTCTGAAATAGTACTGCTATCCATTTTCAGATTGTTTTTGACCTGTCTTAAATCGATATTGGGGATATCCATTACAATCCTCAAGGGCTCCTGGGAAAGCCTGTAAAAAGGAGGCGCAATGGTCTCTGAGCCCTCGACATGAATTCTTATGTACCTTTCCCCTTCTACAAAGGAAATCTGTTGAATCGTAGAAAGATTGCCGTTGGGTGCAGCCGCCGTTACGGGTGTTGTCTTGATCTCTTCGCCCCTTACTGACCCCATACCCATGAACAGTGAGATAACAATAATAGAAATCCCTGTAACTTTCTTAAAAGATTTCATGATTCTCCCCCTTCCTCGATTTTATGAAGAAATAATGAAACCTCATCCGTTTTTGTTTTACCCCAAACGTCTTGATATATTTCTTCAACGATGAGTCTGTCTTTTAATATTTTCGTTACCTTTCCATCATTTTTTCCGATTTCCGTTCCCCTCTTTACAAAATATCCTTTCCCTGCCGAATCCTCAACCATGGCAATATTTCCTTCTGGCGTTGAAATGATCGCGACCAATTTCAGTTGACTGATATCATATTTCTGCAGGGGGGTTAGAGGGGTCGTCCTGGATAATTCCCTGACAGGAGTCAGTTGAATGAAGGGTTTAAAGGGGTCGGGTTTGCCTACCGGGTTGTATTGGTATTCCGGCTCTTCTTTTTTCTCTGGCCCTTTTGTTTCAGCGACCTGGATCGGTTCCACTTTTTTAGCCGCGGCTTTAGGCGCTCCCCCCTTCTGAGGAGGAGCAGATGGAACTGATCCGTCACCACAGCTTGAGATCAAAAATAGAAAACAGAAAGCCACCAGAAGTTTCCTCAAGCTATGTCTTAGACGAGGTAATGTCTTCCCTTTTTCACATGGCATCTTCTTTACTCGCTGTTTTCCCTTCACTTTTCTTTTCCTCGCTTTTCTTTTCTTCTCTTTTCGTTTCAATAAATCGGTAAGTAGCAATAAGACATGACGTTCGGACAAAAATGTCTGTCTCTCTCCCTTTGGCGTCTTTAACTCTTGCCATGTTAAAATCAAGGACATTGATAATTCTTGGAAGTTTACCAATTTTGTCGAAAAAGGTCCCTATATTATGATAGCTTCCCACCACCACCAGATCGATGGGAACCTTTGCGTAGAATTGCTGGGGTTCCTCGGTTTTAGGCCTGAAGAGGGTAAATTCTAAGCTGGATTCCTTGCCCAACCGGGATATGTTCTTTAATATCTCGGGGATCTCCTTTTCATTGGGGAGTTGGGTAAGTGCATCTGTCAACTCTGCATTCAACTTCTCCACCTGAAGTTTAAATTTTTCCAAATCCCTTGTGATCATCTTTCCTTCATTCAATTCCTTCATCAGCTTGTCCAAATCTGCTTTTAGCACTCTCATCTCATTCTGCCTCGGAATGTAGAAAAGATATCCATAGAGACCCACCAGGACACACAATATTCCAATGAGAATCAGCACCTTTTTAGATGTCGGGAGCTTCAGTATAGAATCAATTGTTATGGCCATCCTCTCCCCCTTTTACATCGAAATAATTTCACATGAGAGAACAAACTTCTTTAACTTAATTTTACTCTGTTCAGTCTGTTCACTCACAATGAGGTCAACATTCTTAAAAAGTTTTGACTTCTTTAAATTGGTCATAAAATTGACGATTGTCTCGTCATCCAGGGCAATCCCCTCAATCCCCAATTTGGTTCCCTCTTTCTTGAGAGATTCGAGATGGAGTTTTTCAGGCTTATCCAGGCTGATCTCCTCTAAGACTCTTACTGGAGTGGCTTTTCCTTTTTTCAAGGAATTGATGACGTTTAATTTGTCCTGAAGGGTTTTTTGGGCTTCCTTGGCTTTGTTCACTTCGGTCGTTAATGATTTATAATACGCGATCTCTTTTTTGGTTTGAGAAATCTTTGCCAGCATCTCTTCTTTATCTTTCTCCATTTTCCAATTCAGGCCCACCAATAAAATCACGAGAAAGATCACAGAAAAGATGAGAACAATAAACTCCTTCTTAATTCCAACCTTCTTCTTTTCTTTCCTTGTAAGAAGCAGATTGATTTTGATCATCGATCTCCTACCTTTCTTGTGGCCAGCCCTACTCCGACAGCGGTCATGGGTCCAATTTCCCTTAAATATTCAAGGTCAAAGTTTTTTTCACTGAATTCAATCTTCTTAAATGGGTTGATGATTTCAACAGGTAGCCCTATCTGCTGTTGCAAAATGATTTCAAAGTCTTTAATCTTCGATCCACCTCCACTTAAAAAGAGCTTACCGATTTTCTCGTAGGTGGAGGTAGATTGGAAAAAATCGATCGAGTTCCCAATTTCAGCGGCTAAAGATTCAGATGCCGCTTTCAATACCTCTTGAATCACTGGCTGGGACGGAGCGTCGATTTTACTCCCGACTTTAATTTTTTCTGCTTCTTCATAATCAATATGGAGCTGTCTCTGAATCTCTTCTGTAATTTGATTGCCTCCTTTAAAAATATCCCTTGTAAAAGCTGTCACATTGTTCTTAAGAATATTAATGTTCGTGACGCTGGCACCCACATTGGCTATGGCTACGGTTTCTTCCTTGTCAATCTCATAGTTGGCCGAAAGCATATTCTCCAGAGCAAATGAATCCACATCGATGATCACAGGGTTTAAACCTGATTCAATGATTACAGAAACATAATCATTAATAATATCCTTTTTGGCCGCCACCAAGACCACATCCATTACTTCTGGGCTTTCTGTACTCGAACCCAATATCTGAAAATCAATATTCACGTCATTAATATCAAACGGAATATATCGTTCAGCTTCCCATTGGATTGACTCCTCTAACTCAGTCTCAGACATAAAGGGTAAGGTGATCCTTTTGACGATCACGGAATGGCCTGAAACAGAAGTTGCAACATCTTTTATCTTGGACTTTGTGCTTGTGATCAATTCTCGTATGGTGTCAATAATTGTCACAGAGTCCATCAATGCACCATCCACGATTGCTTCTGGCGGCAAGGGGGCTATCCCTAAATTTTGCAATTTCAAGGCATTTTTGCCCACTGCCAGTTCAACCAACTTAATAGAACTTGACCCAATATCCAACCCAACCAGTCCCTTCTTCTTTCCTAAAATCATTTTGTCTCCCTCAGTTTTTCAATTTTTAGTCAAACTGAACAATTAAATTATTATTAATTTTTTAAAAATGTCAAGAAAAAAAATTTATTAAATCTTTGAATTTTAATAAGTAGCCCCATAAATTTAATAAATAATATTAAAATAATTCAATAACCTTTCAATATCTAAATTTAATTGTCTGATATGTGGTATCTCTTGATCTTCGCCCTCAACGTAGCCCTAGAAATTCCTAAAGATTTTGAGGCTTTGGACTTATTCCAGTCCAATTTTTTTAATACATTATAGAGATGTATTTTCTCCACTTCTTCCAGGGGCATCGACTCTGATATCTGTGTACTGTCTAATTCGATGTTTTTTCTACCGTAACCGCCATTCTGTCTCAATTCGAAAGGAAGCTGCTTGGGTGTAATAAATGGCTGATCCGTCAGGATGGTCGCCCTTTCAATCACATTCTTCAATTCCCTGACATTTCCTGGCCAAGGATAATGAACCACAACTTTTTTGGCCTCGTCAGATAACCCCTTAATATTTTTACTGTATTCCTTGTTGTTCTCTTCGATAAATAAATTGGAAAGCAACAAGATATCGTCTTCCCTGTCCCGAAGAGGAGGCATCGCAACCACCATTACTTTAAGTCTGTAGTACAAATCATTTCTGAAAATTCCTTCTTTTACTAATGATTCTAAATTCTTATTTGTCGCCGCAATAATTCGTACATCAACCTTTAATTCCCTCTCTCCTCCTACCCTCATGAATGATTGATTTTCGATCACTCTTAAAATCTTAGATTGCAATAAAGGCTTCATATCTCCGATTTCATCCAAAAATATCGTCCCGCCATCCGCCAATTCGAAGAGGCCCTTTCTTGTTGTTTTGGCATCTGTAAAAGCACCTTTTTCGTATCCAAAAAGCTCTGATTCTAAAAGGGAATCCGGGATTGCGCTACAATTAATTTTCATTAAGGGTTTGTTGGTTCGTTTACTATTATAATGGATAGCATTTGCTGCCACCTCCTTACCTGTTCCACTTTCCCCCTGGATCAGGACAGAGGTTTTATTCGTTTTACTTATCATGCCAATCAACTCTTTCACATATTGAATCTGGGCGCTATTACCAAAGAGTCGGCTGTTTTGATCCTCTTCTTTCTGTAGTCGATGAAATCTCCTCAATTCATTGATCAGGCTCTTTGTTTCCAGTCCCTTTTCGATTAAAAGCTTCAGCTCTTCTAACTCGAAAGGTTTATTAATATAATGATAAGCTCCTGACTTCATGGCTGTCACTGCGGTCTGCACATCAGAGTATGCAGTCATCATGATCACCAATATTTCTGTATCGAATTCTTTAATTTTTTTAAGAAGCTCCAAACCATCCACATCTGGAAGTCTCATATCCAGAAGAATGAGGTCGATGATATTTTTCTTGATCATGGAAAGGGCTCCACTCCCAGAGTTTTCTGAATAAACTTCATATCCATCCCTCTTCAGCACATGAGAGAGTGTTTCCCGCATGGTATCATCATCTTCAATAATAAGGATAGAAGGCTTCATGAATTTTCAAATATCTCCGGCAAATTGATCAAAAAAGTAGTTCCTTTCTCCCACTGGCTTTCAACATTGATCGTTCCACCATGTTTTTTAATAATTTGATAAGTGATTGAAAGCCCTAACCCGATCCCCCTGGGTTTGGTCGTAAAAAAGGGATCGAAAATTTTAGGAAGAATATGGGGTGGAATGCCTTTTCCTGTGTCCGAAACAGCAATTTTAATGAAACCCTGTTTAATGTTATCATGAGAAGAAACATTGATAGGAGTGGCTTTGACATTCAGCTCTCCTCCATTGGGCATGGCATGAATTGCGTTTAAAAAAAGATTCAAAAAGGCCTGATGCATTTGGATCCGATCGACTTTTATCTTCGGCAGCAGGGGATCATAGAATTCAACAAATTTAATTCCCTTATCGGCGATCTCTCTGATCAGGAAGGGAATAATGGCGTTGATGATCTCTTTGATATGACAGGGAACAAGATTCAATGTCTGTGGTTTAGCAAAGGAGAAGAAGGTTTTAAGAAGTTCATTGAGCCGATCAATCTCCTTTGTAATACGATTCAAATATTCCCTTTTGGGGTCGTCGTCTAACATCTCCTCGCCCAGGGCTTGGGCTGTTGTTTTAATTCCGGCGAGAGGATTTCGAATTTCATGAGCGATGCCGGAGGAAAGCTTTCCGAGGGAGACGAATCGATCCATTCTTAATATCTCTTCTTGAATCCTATAAACTTTTGTGAGATCCCGGAAAATCACAATTTTCCCTATGATCTCTCCTCTCAAATTCAAATGATTATTCATTGTGAAGCCGACAGGAATATCTATCTGGTCCTTTCTTTTCATCCATCCTTCTCTTCTCGTATCTATATCTTCAGGGTTATCGAGAAAGGAATGGATCACATTCTGCTTCTCTTTCAGACCGAAAAGGTTGAAGGATTTTCCGATCACTTCTTCTTTTGAATACCCCAATATTTTTTCGCCTGCCTGATTAATATAGGTGATCGTATCATCCATTTCAATAATCATAATTCCACTACCAATACTTTCGATGAGGCTCTTTGTAAAATTCTTAGCATTTTCTAAGGCCTGGGTTAACTTTATAATTTCCCCTTCCCTTTCTTCCACCTGGGGCATAACCTCTCTCGTCAGGCGATTCTGATTCATCCTGAAATCCTCTTGTTAAAACTTTTTAAAATCTAAGATGGGAATTTCGACGGGGAGACCTTCAATATTCCAGCGAACGGTCCCCAAAAGATATTCCTCCGCATCCACACTCTTATCCAGTGGGGCAGACAATTTTTTCAATATGCGGTCGATCATGACCCCCTTAAATTCTCCATTCGATCTCAGTATCAATATCTGTTTTTCTTTTTTCTGGCCCTGATCAAAAAAGGGAAAGAACTTCTTTAAATCAATGATCTTCGCTTCAAGGTCTTTGATTCGAATCTTCGGAAGTTGAAAAAATTTTTCACAAAGAGAGTCGGGAACTTTAAACAATCGAAATACCTTATCGCTCTCCACCCCAAACAATTTCTCTCCATTCTTAAAAACGGTGACCTTTGCCGTCATGTTTTTTTTCAATACCAAGGGTTCGGGGGAACTTGTTATCGTGCGTTCATGAACCTCCAGATGCTGAGTCATCTTATGCATCAGTTCATCCATCTTTATTTGAAGCTGATCCATCTCCCTGGCAATCTCTTCTAACTTTTCCGATCCGATCGGAGAACCAATCGTCCTCCCCTCATCTCTTTCCACCTCAAGTGACCGTGGACTCGCTTTTGATTCTCTTAGCTCCTCGAGGCTAAAAAACCTTGCTTCGATTCCGGAATAGGCTAACTTTTTATAAATATCGATATCCCCTTCCCCTTCTTTTCTCATTAACAGTTTGACCGTCTCCTTTGAATCGAGCAAGAATTTGACGAAATGAGGTTGAATACTTTCTTTATTTTTAATCATATGGTCCAAGACCATGACCATTCGATTTAACAGGGAAGAGAGTTCGGGTGACTCTTCCTGGGTTTTCCCCAAAGCGATGACTTCCCCTTTCGTTTTTTCGAGACTGTCCTTCGTTATCTCCCACTCCAGCGAGAGGATCTGTGTTTCCAGTTTTTCTATGGGCGGAGGGGGAGTAGAGATAGGTTCTGAGGAAGTGGTTTCCCATTCGAACGGTTTTTCAGGCTCTCCAAACGTTTCGGGAAGAGGGGGAACGGAGATAGGTTCTGGGTAAGTGCTTTCATGTTTGACCGGTTTTTCAGTGTCTTCAAACGTCTCGTGAAGGTGAGTCTTAATTTGTGAAGTCACAATCGGGCCCATATTCTTTTCGACAAAGAGCCGATCGACAGCCGCGTCAATCTCACCTTCCAATCCCTTCAATTCCTCTTCTCCCATTGTTTTTTCCATTGTTGATCTCCCTTGTCTGTTCACTTCACTTGCTGATCAACCAGCATAATCTTTCTACTGACATCTTTCACTACCATTTTACTGATCTCTCTCAGAGTTTCGAAAACGCCCATCCCCTTTAATGCACTGGCGGAATAGGAAGGAACCTTCAGCATGGAGTTGAGGTCCTTTTCCAAGAGCTCGACAGGAAGGAGTTCGGAATCTGTCCCATCCAGGTCCCGTTTGTTATACTGGATCACTAAAGGGATCATCCGGATGCTGACTCCTTTCTCTGCCAAATTTTTTGCAAGATTGATCAGGCTTTCGATATTCTTTTTCCTTTGAACTTTTAATGAATCAGCCACGAAGACGACTCCATCCACCCCTTTCAAAACCAATTTTCTTGTGGCATCGTAATGGACCTGTCCCGGTACCGTATACAGTTGAACTCGAATGTCGAACCCTCTAATTTTCCCTAAATTTAATGATAGGAAATCGAAAAAGAGCGTCCGATCTCCCCGCGTATCAATGGAAACCATCTTTCCTTTGATATCCTCACCCATCTGACCAAAAATATATTGCAGATTAGTGGTTTTACCGCAGAAACCGGCTCCATAATACACGATTTTACATTGGATCTCATCTTTACTGAAATTGATAAAAGGCATTAAGCCGTTTCTCCTTCTTTCAATGATGCCGGTGCGGTCTCATGACCGGGAGTTCTCTCTTCTCTTCAAAGATGGATTCGAAGAGCTTGGAAAGTTCATCAGCAATCTGATTAATTCGCAACCGGATTAACCCCAGAGAGGTTTTGTCGTCAAAAAGAGTGACCATGATGACATGTTCACCAATGGCGGTAAAATAGACATTTTCACTTTTTCCTTTATGAAAGAGGAGTGTAAATTCCTCTTCCCCCAACATCTTCGCAATTTCAGCTGTAGCCCCGAAGTTTGCGGCTGTCAGTGCAGAAAGGGAAAGGATGTCGATGTCCAAAGTATTCCCATACTGGGCAATCAGTTGTCCAGAGCGGTCAATCAAGAGTGCTGAATGAGCCAGAGAGGAAGAGACCACCTTGTTCAAAAAAAAGTTAATATTTTCCAAATCCTCTTTGGTAATGATGATATTCATGGCTTTTTTAATGGATTACCCGTATAGAAACGTTATTAATTCTTTTCATCATTCCTTCTCATGGCTTCGACCAAAAGATGTTCCCAATTCTGGTAGATGGTCTGCAGTGGAGGAGCGACTCCTACGTTGGAAATGAATTCACCTTCCTGCCAACTCAAAATATAGTAGAAGGCTTCTGTCCCTCTTTGTTCCCCGCATTCTGCGTGGATGACCTCTCCTT
>Ga0299915_10001404_pt1 | contig 17850 bp, 10 predicted proteins | sample RVTome_13_FD_200263 | JGI IMG/M metagenome (GOLD analysis project Ga0299915, IMG submission 200263) | Soil microbial communities from uranium-contaminated site in the Upper Colorado River Basin, Wyoming, United States - RVT92D227 (version 2) ... | reverse complement strand
CTCGGGGTGCTCCTTGAACTCCCGGAACATCTCGTCGATCAGCCAGACGTTCGGACCGAACGATGCTGAGCTCTTGGGTTCATCGCTCATGCGGCTATGGTAAATCCATCCGGCCCAGAAAGATTCCCGGCCCGACGAGGGAAGCGCCGGGCAGGGATCAGCGGCAACGCACGTTCACTCGGTGGTGCGCGCCAGGTTTGCAGGGTGGGGCGATCACGTTGTCCTTCAGTGGCTCCCCGTCCACTGACACCAGTGAGGCTTCCCCTGGGACAGCGTCGCTGCGCTCGATCGAGATCTCGTACGTGCAACCGCGGTAGGGGCGGACCATGCGCGCGTGCTCCCACCCCGGCGGCAGGCTGGGATCGATGCGGAGGCCATCCCATTCGGGGCGGACCCCGAGCACCCACTCGGCGACCACCCGGTGGAGCCAGGCCGCCGAACCGGTGTACCAGGTCCAGCCTGCGCGGCCGTGGTGCGGCGAGTCCGGTCCGTCCACGTTGCCGGGCAGCACGTACGGTTCGGCCCAATAGCTCTCGGGATCCTTGGCCGCTGGGTTGATGGCCGTGAGGAGCCGACCCACGAGCTCGTGGTCCTTCACTTTGGCGGCGGCGGCGATCGCCCAGGTCGCGGCGTGGGTGTAGACCCCGCCGTTCTCGCGCAGGCCGGGAGCGTAACGGGTGATGTAGCCGATCTCGGGCACCGGCTGATCGAATGCGGGCGCCAGCAGCAGCGCGCCCGCGGCGCTGGTGAGGTGCTCGCGCACTGCGGCCATGCAGCGCGCCGCGCGCTCGCGGGGAGCGACATCGGCGAGGACCGCCCAGGTCTGTGCGTTGAGGAAAATCCTTCCGACGCGGTTTGTTGCGCTGCCGAGGAGGGAGCCGTCGTCGAGGGTGGCGCGGATGTACCACTCGCCGTCCCAGCCGTGCCGGTTGATCGCCTCGACCAGCGCCTTTCGCCGCTCCCCGTACTCGGCGGCGAGGTCCGCCCTCCCGGTACGCCGGAGGACTTCAGCCCAGTCCTTGAGCAGGCCCGCCAGGAAATGACCGAGCCACACCGACTCGCCGCGCTCCTCCAGGCCGACCGCAGAGAGGCCGTCGTTCCAGTCCCCGGCCCCGATGTAGGGCAGGCCGCGCGGGGAGGTGCGCGTGAACGAGCGCTCGAAGGCGCGCTGCACGTGCTCGCGAAGAGGCGTCCGCGTGGAATCGTCGAGGAAGGGGGTCGTGTCCTCGAGGATTTCGAGGTCGCCCGTCTCCTTGATGTAGTTGGCGGTCACGAACGCCAGCCAGAGCAGATCGTCGGTCATGCGGGTGACGTTTCCCTGCTCGGTGAGCGGGTGCCACCAGTGGTAGACCGATCCGTCTGCGAACTGGTGCGCCGCGTGCAGGTTGATCTGGTCGCGGCAACGCGCGGGCTCGATCGTCAGCCAGACCTGGGAATCCTGGAGCTGGTCGCGGAAGCCGTACGCCCCGCTCTGCTGGTAGTAGCCGCAGCGCCCCCAGAGGCGGCTGGAGATCGCCTGGTAGCGCACCCAGTCGTTGATGAGGTGGTCGAACGAGGGTTCCGGCGTCTCAACGCGGTGCGCGGCGAGCCTGGTCTTCCAGCCGGTGCGAACGTCCTGCAAAGCCGCATCCATCGCCTCGACGTTGGTCATGCGGTCGAGGACGCTTTCGGCTTCGGGGCGTGAGCTCGCGACGGCAAGAACGTACCCGAGGTCACGGCGCTCGCCCGGCTTCAGCGCTACCAAACTGCGCAGCGCCGCGATGGGGTCCTGGTGCCGCCCGAATGCGGGAACCCAGTCCTCTTCCCGCAACGCCTGCGGCGAGCGGAGGTAGCCGTAGCGGCCCAAGAAGGCGCCCTTGTCCCCCTGCGCGGCGCTCACCGGCTCCGTGCCGGCAAGGGCGGAAATGTAGGGGAACTCGGTGTTCCAGTGCCCGTGCCGCTGGGAGGGGACCTCCCACATGTGGTTGCGGGCAAAGACGGCGCCGCGGCCTTCATCGAACGACGTCTCCAGGAAGAGCTTGGTGAACTCCCGCCGGGGCGCGGGCGCCACGCCGCAGTTCCACTCCAGGAAGGCGCAGATCTCCAGGTGTCGCGGGCGGTCGGTGAGGTTGGCGAGCTCGACACGCCAAAGCTCGGCTGTCTCGAAGCTGTGGGCGAAGAGCGTCCAGCGGGCCGCGATCCCCACGAGCTCCGTTTCAAAGGTCGTGTAGCCGAGGCCATGACGGCAGAGGTAGCGGTCGTGCGGAGTCCAGGCGGGCGCCGGGGATAGGGACCACACCGTCCCGGACTCGGGGTCGCGGACGTAGAGGAACTTCCCCGAGGTGTCCCGAATCAGATCCTGCTGCCAGCGGGTGATCACCGCCAGTTGTGAGTTGTCGATCCAGGTGAAGCCGCTCCCCGACTGGCTGACCGCCAGGCCCAGACGTGGGCCGGCAATGATGTTCGCCCAGGGGCGGGGGGGGCTCGGCTCGGTGATGCAGAACTCGGTGCCGTCGGCCGAGAAGTGCCCGTAGCGGCACGGGGCCGGCTCTGCAGATTGGCCCGTTTCGGGGGGGTGACCGCTACGCTTCGATGAGGTTTCCATGCCGCGCCTCCTCCGCCTGGCTGCACGCACAGAACCGACTTGATGTAAACGGTTACATTAGAGGTCGCCGCAACGCCAAAGTCAACCGCCTGGATTTCCCGATAGCAGCTGCGGGGCGCATGGTATCGTGTTCGGGAAGGCAGCGCTGGCAGCGGTATCGTAGGGGGTTCGGGCATGAGCGGACGAGAGGGCGAACCGGGGCGGCCCGCGTTCCCCGACGGTTTCCTGTGGGGTGCCGCGACCTCAGCCTACCAGGTGGAGGGCTCGCCCCTCGCTGACGGGGCCGGCCCAAGCATCTGGCACCGTTTCGCCCACACGCCGGGGCGGGTCCGCGACGGCGACACCGGGGACGTGGCCTGCGACCACTACTGCCGCTACCGGGACGACGTGGCGCTGATGCACAAGTTGGGGCTGTCCGCCTACCGGTTCTCGATCGCCTGGGGGCGGGTGCTCCCCGATGGGAAGGGGTGGGTCAACACGAAGGGTCTGGACTTCTATGGCCGGCTCGTGGACCTTTTGCTTGAGAACGGCATCCAGCCTTTCGTGACGCTCTACCACTGGGACCTACCGGCGGCGCTCGACGACCTCGGAGGGTGGCTCAACCGGGACATCGCCGGGTGGTTCGCCGACTACGCGAGGGTTCTCTTCCGCGCCCTCGACGACCGGGTGTCGTTCTGGGCGACGCTCAACGAGCCCTGGGTGGTGGCCGACGAGGGGTACCTGTACGGGGTCCTGGCACCCGGCCACCGGAGCCTCGTCGAGGCACCGATCGCGACGCACAACCTGCTGCGGGCGCACGCCTCGGCCGTGCAGATGTACCGTGCGGAGGGCAGACACGCAGTCGGCCTGGTCGTGAACCTCGAACCGAAATACCCGGCCTCCGACACCCCTGAGGACATTGCCGCGACGGCGCGCTCCGAGGCGTACATGAACCGGCAGTACCTGGACCCGGTCTTCCTCGGGCGCTACCCCGAGGAGCTTTCCGGGATCTTTGGCCAGGCGTGGCCGGAGGTTCCCGCCGCCGACCTCGAGGCGATCCGGCAGCCGATCGACTTCCTTGGAGTCAACTACTACAGGCGCGGGGTGATGAGGCACGACCCTTCGGAGTGGCCGGTGCGCGCCGAGCGGGTGCGGCAGCCAGGCTCGCCGTACACCGAGCTGGACTGGGAGGTCTGGCCGCAGGGGCTCGAGGACATCCTGTGCTGGCTCAAGGGCCGCTACGGCGACGTGCCGCTCTACATCACCGAGAACGGGGCGGCGTTCGCCGACCCGCCCGCTGCCGGCGGTGTGCCCGACCCGCTCCGCGTCGCGTACCTCCGGGAGCACCTGAGCGCGGCCCGCCGGGCGATTCGGCAGGGTGTGGACCTGCGGGGCTACTTCGTCTGGTCGCTGCTCGACAACTTCGAGTGGAGCGAGGGTTTCTCGAAGCGGTTCGGCATCGTCCACGTGGACTTCGCGACCCAGCGTCGGACGCCCAAGGACAGCGCGCGCTTCTACAAAGGGGTGATCCGGAGCAACGGCGCCGCTCTCGACGCTTCCGAGCGCTGAGCACCGGCGCGGTTCAGGGCGACGGCTGGCGCTGGGCTAGCAACCAGGTGGCCAGCTCGGGCTCGCCGTACGCGCGCTCCCAACAGCCGTGGCCGACCCCGGGGTAGATCGTCACGCGGGGGTGCGCCCCCGCAGCCTTGAGAGCGTCGACCATGCCGCGGGTATCCGTGACCGGGACGACGTCGTCCGCCTCGCCGTGGAACGCCCACACGGGGACGGACTTGAGGCCCGCTGCGAGCTGCGCGGCCGAGCCGGTGAAGACCCCGGTGCCGCCCCGGGGTGCCGGGCCGTACCCGCACACGGGCACCACGGCCGCCCACAGCTCCACATTTCGGGCGCCCAGCACCCATGCACCGTGCCCGCCCTGCGAGAGGCCGGTGAGGATGAGGCGCGAGGGATCCACGTTGTACTCGCGGCGCGCGTGCGCGAGCACCGTCATTAGCTCGAGTTCGTACTGCTCCCACTCGGCGTCCTGGGAAGGTTTCTGGGGGATGATCACGATGAACGGCCAGCGGTCGGGGTTCCAGACGAGCTCTCGCGGCAGGCCCTGGGCGAGCTGCCGGCTGCCGTCGGTGCCGCTCTCCCCGCTCCCGTGAAGGAAGAGGATGAGAGGCCACGGGCGGGACGGGTCGTACCCCCGCGGCACGTAGACCGCGTACCTGAGCTCGCGCCCCTCGTGTGCGAGCGTCTTGAAGAGAAAGCCTGCGGACACGTCTGCCCCTCCTGCGTTACCGATCCCCGCCCAGCCGCTTGCCAGGACCGCCGCAACGAGCAGCACGATCACCTTCTCGGTCATTGGTTTCCCTTGTCCTCGGGCACCCGGCCGCCGCTCGGTGGAGTGCTCTGGGGGAGGATCACGACCTCGGCCGGACACTGCCGGACCACGACCTCGCCGTCTGCCGGTAACCTCATCTGCCTTCCGTCGACGGTGACGGTGCCGATCGGGCCCACCATCGGCACGGCCACCACGATCCCGCCGGGTGGCACGGCGAGGCCGGGCTCGAGCCGGACGTGGAACGCGCCGCCCTCCTCTCGGACCGTGTAGGAAAGAGCTCCGTGTGGCGTGCGCAGGGCGCGCACGGTGAGGCCGCTGCCAGCGAGCCACTCGTGCGGGACGCCCGCGGCCAGGACCAGCGCCCCATCGCGCCCACGCTCATAGGCGAGCATGTCGAGGAACGAGCGGATGAAATCCGAGCCCACCCAGGCGTGCGGGAGGTCGCCGAGGAACGCCGCCTTGGTCTTGTCGCGATGGACGACCTCCGGCCACTGGTTCCACCCGATCGGCATGCGGTCGGCCATGAGCCAGTTCGCGAGCTTCACCGCACGGTCGCGCCATCCGAGGCGCACGAACGCCCCGACGCTGCGCCACTCGTACGGTGTGTACGCCTCCCACGAAGCCTTGCCCGTGAAACGTGCCTCGGCCTCATTCCAGTAGCGCTCGAAAGTCGCTTCGAGCGCCTCGCGCGGAAGTTCGGCGTCGGCCCCTGCCGGCCAGAGAGCGACGGTGGTCGATGTCGCGTCGAAGTCGCCTAGCTCCGCGCACCCGGGGAGGTAGGCGAGGCCCTTTTCCTCGCGCACCCGGGCGATCGAGGTCAGGAGATCCTGCTTGAACTCGTCGCGCATCCCTGTCCAGGCTGTGGCCACCTCGGGGTGGCCGAGCGTCTCGGCGAGCCACACCGCGTCGTCGAGGCCCTTGAGCGCCCAGAAGTCGTCCCAGTAGGAGTGCATCGGCTTGGCCGAGTACCCCTCGTGGGAGATCGACTCGGGCAGGAGGCCGAAGAATGGAAGTTTGTCCGGCGAGCGGTACGCCTCGCTTCGCCGCTGCTGGCGGAGCTGGTCGAGATAGCTCACGGCTGAGGCAACCTGCGGCCACACCGTTGCGGCGGTGACCTTGTCCCCAGTGAAGCGCAGGTACTCGGCGACGAGGAACAGCAGCTCGCCGTGGCTGTCGTTCTCGGGGACAGGGTCGGCACCGCGCTGATCGACGCAGCACGGGACCTTGCCGTTTGGGAACTGGAACGGCGCATACCACAGAAGGTAATCGCGCACGGCACCGTCGTGGCCGAGCCGGAGCAAAGCCGCGGCCATCATCGCTCCGTCGCGGATCCAGGAGCGCGCGTACGAGCGGGTCCCCGGCCGTAGCGCGGGTCCCTCGCGGCTCGCGAGGACGTACGCGAGGTTGGCCTGCGTTGCGCGCACGAACTCCTGTGCGCTTGCTGGCAGACGGATCTCGACGCGATCGAGCCGGTCGCGCCACGAGGCAGCCACGAGGTCGAGCTTCCCGGCAGCCCAGCGCGCAACGTCGGAAGTGGCGGGCAGCGGCGGCACCGGCTCCGGCCCGGCCACGAGCCACACATCCCGCGAGGCGCCCGGTGGGAGCCTCGCATCGCAGCCGATGGCCGCAGACGCGCGGCCACCGCGATCGTCCGCCGCTTTCGAATGCGGTAACTCGCCTTTGACGAGGAAGCTCGTGATGTCGCCTGCGTCGAGGTTCGTCGCGCCTATCGACCACGGCTCGGTGAGGGGCACGATCCTCAGGCCGTCCACCGCGACGACGTTGCCCTCGCGCGCGATTCGAGCGGCGCGGCCGACGCCCCCGGGCGTGTTGAGAAACTGGCTCGGCGGGTTGACCTGGAACGGCCGCACCGCGAGGACGAGCCTCGGCGCGATTGGATCGTGCGTCCGGTTCGTCAGGCGGTAGCGCAAGAGCGCATGGTTGAGGCCGTCGAACGCGAAGGCGGTGATCTCGAGGGTAAAGGAGCGGTGGGTCCAGCGCACGGTTGGGATCGGCAAGTACCCTTCGAGCAGGGACTGGTCGGCAGTGACGTCGGCCCAGGTGATGAGCCTTCCGTCGAGCCAAACAAAAGGTTCGATCGCAAACGACCGAGGTGCCGGCTCGAAGGCGCCATCGGCACCCAGCAGGCCGACCGCGTGTCGAGAGTCGTCGCTGCCGACGAGGGTCCACGACGTCATCTCCCCGAGGAACCCCCGCGGGTAGAGCCCGCGGGGCGCATCGCTCGCGACGCTGGAGATGAAGTCGTTGGGCGTGGCGGCAAACCCGAGAGGCTTTACATCGAGCTTCCGGATTCCCACCCCGGCGTGGGGCACGCCCTTGAGCAGGACGCGAACGGAGCGTGCGTCGGTCTCGGGCAGCGGCACGTACGAACGATCACCCTCGAGGGCACTCCCCTGCCACGCCGAGGTCCACGAGACGCCGTCCTGGGAGGTCTGGAGGTCAAGGAAACGCGGTGGGCGTTCCCAGGCGATCACGAGCCCGCCGAACTCGCGGCGCTCGCCGAAGTCGACGGTGAGCCACTGAGGGCTCGCCGCCTTCGGGTCGCTGTGCCAGCCTCCACCGGCACCGGTGATCGCCTGCTCGGGCGAGCGGTTCGGAAGCGAGGACGAGGCGGTCACGATCGGTGTGCCGGCGTACGGATGCTCCGGCGGAAGCTCGGTCAACGCGAGGTCGGAGATCCACACCGAACCCCTGCCACCGCTCCCCGCGGTGATCGCGATCTCGATCGCAGCGGCGCGCCTCAGGTCGCCCCCGCCGGCGGGCCCCCACGCGAACGAGATTTGCCGTTTCTTGATTCGAATTGTCTGCCACTCGCGCGGGAAATCGAAGTCACGGCGGACGGACCACCAGACGTTCTCACCGGAACGATCCACGAGCTTGAACGCGAGGGTCTCGCTCGGCGCCTCACCGCGGATCCGGAAGGTGAACTCGTAGTTCTCCGCAAGCTCGAGGTCGCCTGGCTTTTGGATCGCCGCCCAGCCGCCGCGGCCGTGAAAGTCAAAGTCGAGGCGCATTGACCGATTACTTCGGGACAACGCTGCGTCTGAGGAGACCGCAAGCGTCACCCCCTGAGACGGTGCGGTCTTCCACCCCGCGACGCTCGCAAAGTCATCCAGTACCCTCGTCTGCGCGCCACCGGAGGTCGCCATCAGCAAGGCCACGCCCCCGAGACAAAGGAGTCGTGCGTTCGGCGTGCCCAGCGCCACCTGCCCTTTGCCGTGTCCCCTCACTCCTTGATCCCCCCGAGCGTGATCCCCTCCACGTACGTGCGCTGCAGGCAAAGGAAGAGCAGAAGGACCGGCAGCACCGTCAGGACCGAGCCGGCAGTCATCAACTCGATGTCCTGGGCGTGCTCGCCGATGAGATTGGCGAGCGCCACCGGCAGCGTGTACCTGCTGTTCTCGGTGAGGACGATGAGGGGCCACATGAAGTCGTTCCAGGCGCCCATGAAGCTGAACACCCCGAACGTGACGAGGATGGGCCGCAGCAGGGGGAACACGATCCTTCGGTAGATGAGGAACTCGCCCGCGCCGTCCACGCGTGCGGCATCGAGCAGTTCGTCCGGGATCGAGAGAGCGTACTGGCGCACCATGAAAATCCCGAACACCGGCGCCAGGGCGGGGATGATCACGCCCCAGTACGTGTTCACGAGGCCCATCGTCCGGAGCAACAGGAACAGCGGCAGCATCGCCACCTGGGCCGGGATCACCATGGCGGTGAGCAGCGCCCGGAAGATCTTCGAGCGCCCCGGAAACCGGAGCTTGGCGAAGGCGTAGCCGGCGAGCGAGACGATCAGGAGCGCGAGCGCGGTCGAGACGATGGCGACGAAGGCGCTGTTGAGGAAGCACCTGCGGAGGTCGAGCCGTACGAAAAGCTCCCGGTAGTTCTCGAACGTCGCCCGGCTCGGGAGGAACGAGGGAGGCCACCTGCTCGCCTCACCCTTGGGCATGAGCGACGCCGAGACCATCCATCCGAACGGCAGCAGCGTCGCGACCGCTCCGATCGCGAGGACGAGGTGCAGCACGAAGGTGGGGACGAGCTTTCTCACTCGCGCTCCCGCTGCAGCCGCATCTGCACGAGCGTGCCTGCCAGGATGATGACGAAGAGGACCAGGGCCACGGCGGCGGCAAAGCCGATGTTCCACCAGCGGAACCCCTGTTTGTACATGTACATCACCAGCGACAGGGTGGCGTTGAGCGGGCCGCCGGTGCCGCCGGTCAGGACGTATGGCTCCGTGAAGAGCTGGAAGTACCCGATCATCGTAATGATCCCGACAAACATCAGCATCGGGCGGAGGGCTGGAACGGTGATGCGACGGAACTGCTGCCACGGTCCGGCACCATCCACCCGGGCGGCCTCGTACAGGGTGGTGGGGATGCTCTGCAGCCCCGCGACGAAGATGATCATGTTGTAGCCGAAGTTCTTCCAGACTGCCATGAGGATGATCGCGGGCATCGCCCACCGCGGGTCGCCCAGCCAGTTGACGTCCGGGAGGCCGAGCGACGCGAGGATCTGGTTCAGGAGGCCGAAACGCGGGTGGTAGAGGTACCGCCACACCACCGCCACCGCAACCATCGTCGTCACGACGGGGGCGAAGAAGACAGTCCGGAAGAAACCCTTGAGGCGCACCAGGCGTGCGTTGACGAGCATGGCCGCGCCGAGCGACACCGCGACGGAGAGCGGCCCGCCGACGAGCACGAAGTAGAAAGTGTTTGCGAGGGCCTTCCAGAACACCGGGTCGTGCAGCAGCGCCGCGAAGTTGCCGGGACCCACGAAGCGGGCGGTCGAGAAATCGCCGAGGCCATAGATGTCGAAGTCGGTGGCGGCAAGGAGGAAACCGGCCACCACCGGCACGACGAAGAAAAGAACGATGAGTCCTAGCGCCGGAGCGATGAAGGCGATCCCGGCGCGCGCCTCGCGGCGCGAGGCTCGAGGTCGAGCGGGTGCGCGAGTACTCACGGCGCGCCCTTCTTTCCCCGCCGGTCGAGCAGGTAGCGGCGCTTCGCGAGCATCCTGTCGACCTCGGTCTGGAGCTGATCCAGCGACCGATCCACGGTTTGTTGCCCCAGGATGGCGCGCTCGGCCGCCTCGGCGATCGCCCACGCGATGCGCTCCCACTCCGGCAGACGCGGCATCGGCTCCACGTGCTGGAGTTGCTCGCGGAACGCCCGCAGGCGGGGCTCGCCGGTCAGCACGGGGTCGTCCCATGCCGCCGTCCGAGCCGGGAGGTCCCCGATGAGCCGGTAGAACTCCACCTGCTGCTCTACGCCGGCCAGGTACTCAACCAGGCGGAACGCCGCGTCCTTGTGCTGCGAGGTTCGAAAGATGACCAAGCTCGAGCCGCCTGCGAGAGAGAGGCCGGGGTAGTCGCCCTCGGCGACACCCGGGAGGGGCGCGGTCGTCCAATCGCCCTGCCGCTCCGGAGGAATACGGTTGCGAAACTCGCTCAGGTTCCACGGCCCGGTGATCCACGAGGCGAAGTACCCGTCGGCGAACTGCTGGTACGGGTTGGCGACCTGCGCGTTGCCGAGCGGCGGCGCGAGGCGCTCGGAGAAGAGGGAGACGTAGAACTCGAACGCCTGCCGGAAGCGCGGATGGTGGAAATCGCCGTACCGCCCGCCCTCGCGCACCAGTTCTGCGCGGGTCTGCAGGGCGAGCACCACCGGCTGGGCCCACTCGTCGATCGGGAGCAGGATCGCGTAGTGGTCCGCGCCAGGCAGCGCCCTGATGCGGCGCATGTCCTCGCGCCACTCCTCCCAGCTTCGCGGTGTGCGCTCGACGCCCGCCCGGGCCCAGAGGTCGCTGCGGTAGAAGAGGAGGCGTGTGTCCACGTACCACGGCACGCCGTAGGCCTCTCCTTCGATCTCGTTGGTGGCCCAGATGCCGGGGAAGAAGTCGCCGGGGGTGAGCGATGACCCGGCGAGGTGCGGGCCGAGCGGCTCAATCGCCTCGAGCGCCACGAGCTCGGGGATCCAGGTGTTGCCGAGCTGGGTCAGATCCGGGGTCGAGCCGCCCACGAAGGCGGTGAGAATCTTCTCGTGGGCCGCGGTGAAGGGGATCTGCTGCACTTGGACGCGGATGCCGGGGTTGGCGCGCTCGAACCCGGGGAGCAGCGATTGCACCACCTCGCCCTCGCGACCGAGCGCCCAGAACCGCAGGGTGGCGTTCTTCTCCGCCGGCGCGCGCGAACACCCCGCGAGGGCCAGCGCACCGAGAACCGCCCCGATCTTGAAGAGATTGGCTGCCCGGGGGTAGGGACCCACGGCGACCCGGCTCACTCCGGCAGGCCTGCCAGCCATCCGCCCGAGAAGCCGGCGCGCCGGAGCCCGTTCACGATGTAGGGGTTCTTCCGCATCAGTTTCCAGACGAACCCGTTGCGGTAGTTCTCGATCATCGCCACGATCGGGCCCTGGTCGAGTCCCAGGTAGTCGGTCCCGAACCAGCCGAGGAAGGTGAGGCGCCCCATTCCGGGCGTGACGTCGAAGAAGGTGAACGTGGGGTTGAAGGCGTCGAAGAAGCCGTAGGTGGAATAGAGGTACGCGCCGTAGTGCTCGTACATCGCCTTCACCGCCGGGATGGCGATCTCGGGGACGAACGGGATCGACGACGCGGCGGCGGTCGGGGCGATCGTTCCATCGTCCAGCATGAACGTGGTGCCGACCCCACGCCCGGCGTAGGTGTAGAACCTTCTGAGCTCGCCGTTAACAGGTTGTTCGGTGTCCGCCGGCCCATCGCAGGCGGTGATCCCCCAGATGTCCTCGCCGTAGCCAACCCAACCCATTGGGTTGGCGATCGCGTACGCCCGCTGCGCATAGGCGGCGCGCCGGGTGTTCTCAAAGTAGTCGATCCCCTTGCCACGCATGAATTCGTCCTGGATGCCGCGGGCGTCGATCCACACCTGGGTGAACTGGTGCCCGAACAGCGGTGGGAAGGCGACGTACTCCTGGCCGTACCAGGGTGCCCAGATGTACGTGCTCGTGTACTCAGACCACGCGTGCGGGCTCACGGGGTGCGTGGGCGAGCCGAGCGCCAGAATGTAGAGGATCATCGCCTCGTCGTACCCGTGCCAGTCGAGGTTGTGGAGGCCGTGCTCCGGGGTCCACCCCATCGAGACCAGCGGTGGGCGCGGCTGCAGGAAGCTCCAGTCCGCCGCGCGGTAGAGCGCATCGGCGAGGGTGCGGATCTCCGCCTCCCCCGCGTCGGGTCCGTCGAAGTATGCCTGGCACGCGAGCGCTCCGGCGAGCAGCAGCGAGGTGTCGATGCTGGAGAGCTCGACGTCCTGCGCGTAGCGGGCGCCTGTTTTCATGTTGAGAAAGTGGTAGAAGAACCCCTTGTACCCCGCCTTACCGGTGGGCTCCGGACCCTGCGGGGCGTTGGCGAAGAAGCGAAGCGTGGCCAGCACCCGGTCGCGGGCCTCCTCGCGCGTGATGAGCCCGCGCTGCACGCCAATTGGGTAGGCGGTGAGACCAAACCCGACGGCGGCGATCGAGCAGAAGTCGGGCAGGGCACCGTCGGGCCACCGGTCCGGCACCAGGCCGTTGGCCGGGTTGGCAAGATCCCAGAAGAAGGCGAACGTGCGCCCCTGCAGCTCGTCGAGGAACGGGTCGGAGCGCTCCGCGATGAGCTTCAGGCGCGGTTTGCGCGCCGCGCCCTGCGGGTCATCTGCAACGGAGTGGGACGCGGCGCAGGAGGCGAGGAGCGAGAGGACCACGAGCAGTGCGCCAGCGATCGACCGCGTTCGGATCAGCCTGGGCTCACTGACTCCTCTGGCCATTTCACGCATAGCCTACTCCAGTCGCCGGGCGCAGAGGTGAGAAAGAAGAAGCGCGGTACGGATCGGGTGCTCTCGATCCGTACCGCGCCGGTCGTGCTGCGTGCTAGGTGAACCTCCTCAGAACCTGAACCTCGCGCCGATCTGGTAGCGCCGGGTGTTATACTCCCCGGTCGGCTTGCCGAAGGCGGCACTGCCTTCCGGAGGCTGGAAGCCCGACGAACCCCACCCATCGGAGTAGGTGTAGTTGTGGTAGTTGAGGATGTTGAACGCCTCGCCGATCAGGCCGAGGCGAAGGTCGCCACCCAGGTTGGCGTCCCACTCGACGCGCAGGTCCACACTGCGGTACGCCCACTGCTTGATGCCGAGGAAGCTGAAGTGCTCGGGATCGATCGCGTTGTAGCGGTACACGAAATTCTCCCACCCCTGTGAAGCGTCGGCGGTGCTGTACGGGACGCCCGAGCCGAGGGTGATGATGCCGGAAGCTATGAACCCCGCCGGCAGCCCGACCGTGCCAGTCATCACCAGCCGGTGCTTCTCGCTGAAGTTGGACTGGAACCTCGGGAGGTCGGGTGGCAGGAAGTCGAACGCGAACGAGGCTCCGTCATCGTTCGAGGCCTGGCCGTACGCATCGGAGTAGGTGTACGCGAAGGTGAACCCCCACTTCGAGTCGGCGGTGTACGGCTTGTCAAGCGTGAGGAAGTAGCCGTCGTACCAGTTCTTGCGGAGGTCGTAGCTGCGCATGATGAAGCCGTACCCGGGGACCTGGATCCAGTTCCCCCAGCGGTCGTTGAACGCCGTTCCCGGCGGATCCGTGCCGAAGCTCCACACCAGTGAGTTGTAGCCCCGCAAGTTCGCGTAGGTGAACGAGGCGAGCCAGGACCCGAACTGCTGGCGCACGCCGAGGTTCCATTGCGTGGAGCGCGGCGGTTTCGTGCTGTTGTTGAGCAGGAAGATCTCGGGACCCGGTGTCTGGCCGCTGGCGATCACCCCAGCGAGCCCTGAGGCGGACAGGTACGAGTTGTTCCACAGGATCGCGGGTACGCCGCAGCCTGAGATTGACGTCCCCACCTTGGCGGGATCGTCTGTGAAGCAGAAGGTGTACTGCTTCCAGGAGTGCCGGTACTGCTCATCGTAGATGTCGTTGAGCGTCACGCGGTCGTAGTACAGACCCCAGCCGCCGAAGACCACGGTCTGGCCGTTGGCGTTGGGGTCCCAACTGAAGCCGAGGCGAGGCTGGATCATGTGCTTGTACGACGAGCGGTTGCTGCCGGTCGAGATGAAGTCGGAGGGGTTGAAGATGTCGGGGATGCACCACTCGCTCTTGCCGCCTACCGGCGTGGAGTAGGTTCTGCAGGCGGTCTCGAGACCCGAGATCACGTCGGCGGGTGTTTTCCACCCGTTGTTGAGCATGTTGCTCTCGTAGTCCCACCGCAGGCCCACGTTTACCGTCAGGTTCTTCATGGGCATCCAGTCGTCCTGCAGGTAAATCCCGTACTGCGTGTTGCTGAATTTGAGCGACGGGTTGCCGAAGCCGTAACGGGCAAGGAACGGGTACTGCCAGTTCTCGCCGCTCCGGTACTCGAAGTACGGGTTGCCGAAGGCGGCCTTGGTCATGTCGTACTTCATCCAGTTGACAGTGGCGCCGCCCTTGATCGTGTGGGTCCCGTGCCACTCGCCAAAGTACGTGAGGTCGTCACGGATCCCGGTTCTCTTCTGGACCAGGTCCTGGATGTAATCCTTGCCCCCGATGTCGAGCAGGCCGGTGAAGTTCTGGTGCACCTTGCTGGCGTCGATGGCGGTGTTGATCCACTCCTGCGTCTGGTAGGTGAGGCTCGCCTCGTTGAGCATGTTGTTGGTTGCGATCAACTGATGCCGGAGGACAGCGGCGTCGGAGGGGACCTCGAAGTTCTCGGCCCCTTCCTTGACGCGCTGGGTGCCGAAACCGCGGATGTCCTGCTCGTCGCGCTTGTTGTAAGAGAGGTTCATGGTCTGGGAGACGTTTGGCTGCCAGGAGAACTTGGCGAAGTAGAGCTTCTCCTTGAACGGGGACGACAGCGAGCCGGTGTCGTACGGGTCGAGGATTGCCTTCACGTTGGCTGGCGCGATAGCGTACTGAGAGCCGCGGTACACCGAGGCGACAACGTCGCGGTTGTTCTGCTCAAGCGAAACGAAGAAGTTGAGCTGGTCCTTGACGATCGGCCCGCCGAGCGACAGGCTGTACTGCTTGCGCGTGTACGGGGCCTTCTCGTCCCCACGCGCCTCGGCGAAGCTGTCCTGTTCAACCATGCTCTTGTTCTGGTAGAAGAAGAGCGCGTCGCCGTGGAAGGCGTTGCCGCCGGACTTGGTCACCGCGGTGATCACCGCCGCCGCCGCCTTCTCGTACTCTGCCTTGTAGTTCTGCGTGAGAACCTGGTACTCCTGGACCGCGCTCTGCGGGAACGGGTTGCCGCGGCTCGAGTCCTGCATGAAGGCGCCGCCCTTGATGATGTCGTTCTTGTACGAGAGGCCGTCGATGAAGACGTTCACCTGCTGCCCTTTGGCACCGCCGCTGCCGAACCCTTGTCCAACGGCATCGGTGTTGTCGGTGAAGCGGACCCCTGGGGCGAGGCCGGCGAACGCGAGAAAGTTGCGGTTGTTCAGCGGCAGGCTGTCCATCTGCTGCGGGGTTATGTTGGTGGCAATCGCGGAGCTGCGTGTGTCGACCAGTACCTTGGTCGTCTCGCCGACCACTGTGGCGTCGGCGACGACCACCATGTCCAGCTTGAGTTTGAAGTTGACCCTGTTGGTCTGCCCGAGGAGCACAGTCATGGTCTGGGTCTGCGGCTTGTACGCCTCGGAGGAGACCGTGATCTCGTAGGTGCCGGGGGGGAGGCCGCCCAGCAGGTACGACCCGTCCTTGCCGGCGGTCGTCTGGTAGACGAACGCGCTCTGGACGTTCTTGGCGGAAACGGAGGCGCCTGGGAGGGGCCCACCCACTTCGCCAACCGTGCCGCCGATGCTCGCCGTGACCTGTGCTCCGGCCTGGGTGCAGACCAGCAAGCCTAGCAGCAGCACCGACCAGGCGAGTGTGCCGTGTTTCCTTGCTCTTCGTTGCATTTCACCTTCCTCCTTTCGAATTGATCATTTGGTTGCGTGATGCCGTGCGAACACGCGGCGCGCGGCGTGGCGCGTCGCGGTCAATCGGGGTGCCCGGGTCCCGGGCGTGTCCCGCCCTGCGTCGGTGGCCGGTGCGGCTCGACTTGAAGCCGCCCGGTCCCGCCCCGCAGGAGCTACGCACGACTAGGGTCGTCGGCAGCGTCTCGTGCCGCCGCCTGTGGGTGTTCTTCTGCTCGATGCCGTGAATCAGTCTCTCGATGGCGCGCGCGCCGAGCTCGGGAATCGCCACGTGCACCGAGGAGAGCGGGGGCGAGATGAAGCGGCAGACGGGGATATCGTCGAAACCCGCCACGGCGATCTCCCGCGGAATGTCCAGGCCGGCCTCGTGCAGCGCCGAGAGCACGCCGATCGCCATCGCATCGTTGGTCGCGAAGATCGCGGTCGGACGGGGCTCCAGGGCCGCGACACGCTCACCGGCACGGTGCCCCGACTCCTCGGTGAAGTCGCCGTCGATTTCGAGATCTCTGGACCTCTCGAGCGAGAGCGCGCGGGCCGAGTCCCGGTAGGCGCGCAGCCGCTCCCGGGCGTCGTAGTTGTTGGGGGGGCCTTTGACCAGAGCGATCCTCCGGTGCCCGAGTTCCGCGAGGTGCCTCACCATCTCGTAGGCGCCGGCGTAGTTGTCGACGGTGATGGAGTCAAACACGGTCCCGTCGCCCCGGCAGTTGAGCATGACGATCGGCAGCGTCTCGGGCAGGTTCGCCTGCAGTGTCTGGACGTCCACCTCGGGCGACATCACGATCAGCCCGTCCACCCTGCCACGGGTCGCCCGCAGGACCGCCTCGATCTCGCTCCTGTCGCCGTGGGAGCTGGACACCAGCAGGTGGTAGCCGCGGCGCCTCGCGGCATGGTCCATGCCGCGGATGATCTCGGAGAAGAACTCGCCGTAGATGTCCGGCAGCAGCACGCCGAGGGTATTGGTCTTGTTGGTGATCAGGCTGCGCGCGGCGCCGTGCGGGACGTACCTGAGTCTTTCGGTGACCTCGCGGATCCGCCGGCGAGTCTCTTCGGCCACCGGCCCCTTGTCGTTGAGGACGCGCGAGACGGTGGCCACCGAGACGCCCGCCTGACGAGCAACGTGCTTGATCGTGACACTCACGAGGCGGCCTTCCCGGCGAGCCGGGGGGCGACTCACTTTGGCGGTGCGACCGGGCACAGATTAGCCTCCGTCGGCGGCAATGTAATCGTTTACAGCACGAGTAATCTAAGGTCGTCGCGGGCCAATGTCAAGAAGGCGTCACGGCGAACCGAGACGGGCACGGACCGCGGTGGAATCTGGCCGTAAATTCTTTTATCACAACTAATTAAACACGACGAGGCGTCGCGATCGAGGCAGCGAAGGCACCGCCGCCGTACAATCGCTCCCGACATGAGCAATACCCTTATCCTGCTGGTCGGGGGGGCGGCGTTCGCCGTCCTCGGTTTCGGTCGTCTGGTTCGCTCGCAGGTGCTGCGGCATCTGGCGGGCGCGCTGGCGTTCCTGGGCGTGGCGACAGTCGCGCAGTGGCTCGTGCTGACGACCAAGGTGGGAGGTCGCTGGGAGCTCTGGGCGGACGTCGCGGTCCTCTTGGCGCTGGGTTACCTGCTGGCGAAGCTCGCGCTGCTGGTTGTCTTCGAGTGGCTTCTGGCACAACGCATGCGTGTGGTGGTGCCGCGCCTGGCGCGCGACGTGGTCGCGCTGCTGCTCTACGTGCTGGTCGCCGCCACCGTGCTGCGCTACGGCCTCAACATGAATGTTGGAGGGCTGCTCGCGGGGACTGCCGTCGTCACCGTCGTGCTCGGCTTTGCCCTTCAAGAGACCCTCGGGGCCCTGCTTGCGGGTCTCGCCCTGGCGTGGGAGCAACGCTTCGAGGCGGGCTCCTGGGTGGAGGTGGACGGTATCGTGGGCGAGGTCGAGGAGCTCGGTTGGCGCTCGCTGGTGCTCCGAACTCGCCTCGGGGAGAGGGTGCTGATCCCAAACTCGCAAGTCGCCAGGGCTCGCACACACCTCTACGG
>Ga0299915_10001398_pt1 | contig 17873 bp, 17 predicted proteins | sample RVTome_13_FD_200263 | JGI IMG/M metagenome (GOLD analysis project Ga0299915, IMG submission 200263) | Soil microbial communities from uranium-contaminated site in the Upper Colorado River Basin, Wyoming, United States - RVT92D227 (version 2) ... | reverse complement strand
CACGTCCAAAGGAGACCACGAAGGCTACGCCGAGTTTTCGAAGTCTTTTGGAAACCTCTAACTTGGCCTTCTCAACTGGGTCCTCGCCTTTTCCTGCGTGATCAAAGCCGTAGTAATGAATCCAGCCTCCGCGTTTTTTGAGTGCGAGTAGCGCAAACGGGATGTACTCGAGAGCCTTTTCAGGCAGGGACATGAGAACACGATCAGCTTTGTGACGTAGGTTTTCCTTGATAACTTTCTTGGCGTCGCCGAGAATCGGAATGATCTTCCCAAACTCGCGGTTCATTCTGATGTTTTCCTTCATGTATTCGACTGCGGTTGGGTTCACGTCAATCGAATACACCTTTTTAGGTTTGGCATGTTTGGCGATGAGTACGGAGAAGCAGCCTACGCCTGCAAACATGTTCACAACCACGTCTCCATCTTTGGTTTGTTGCGCGATGCGCCTTCGTTCGTGAAGAAGTCTTGGTGAAAAATAGCATTTTTTTATGTCGACGCTGAAGAGGCACTCGGATTCCCTGTGTATCGTTGAAGTCTTCTTTTCGCCAGCAACGTGTGAGAGTTTTCGAAGTCTGAATTCGCCGCTGACACCTTCAGTCTGAGTCAGAACTGTTTTGACGTTCGGGTGTGTTGACATTAGTGCCTCTGCGATTCTTTTTGCATACTTTTTGGTTTCTTTTTTTAACCGTATTGTTGCGATGTTCCCTATGATGTCGTATGAGTTATAGACGTTGGAGAGTTCCCTTGCAGGAAGAATTTCTGAAAGTAATGCCTTCAGGCGTTTGGTCAAGTTAGTCAGCTTTCTCGGGATTGTTGAATTGGTCGGGAAACGTTTAAAAGCAAACTGGCTTTTTCCTTGTAGAAAGAGGGAAATGTTTGGAAAAATCGTCCGGTGGCATTGTTTATGAATGCGTCAAGTGCGGGGCGCGGGTTCCGTCTGAAGAGTTGGATATGCGCGGCGGAGAGACAAAGTGCATTGTTTGTGGATACCGCATTTTGAAGAAGATCAAGCCACCTGTGGTCAAACGGATACCGGCTAAATAGATAGAAACTAAAAAAGAGAGAATGTTAGCAGACGGTTTGGCGGTCGGTAGTAGTCTTCAGAATATTTCTTTCTCTCCGATTTTGCGAAGTGTTTTCCCGCGGAGTCTGACTCCGGGTCCGATGACTTCGTCCGGTTGTTTTTCAACCGTTTTTCTTTTTATGGTTTCTCCACAGATTCCTCTTGGCAACAATCGTCTTTTTGTGCAGATCGCATAGGTGCAGTTGGCGACGTTGCACATGTCTTCTGTCCATCTGCACCAGACGCCGTCTTGGCGATTCATCGTGGCGTTTTTTGTGCATTTGAAGGCTTCACATGTTTGAGAACAAGTTTTAACCTGTGCCAATAGTTGCACAACCCCTTTTGTTAATTGTTTTTATAAAACTCTATGGTTGCCGAGTTTACTTCTCTCAAGAGTACCTTTGGCGGGTTTTTGATATAAACTTTCTTCCTCAGGGCTCCTTATTTGGACTTTCAGTTTCACTTTTCTCGGTTTTGACTCGCCTGCGTCTGACTAGTTCCACGATTAGGAGCACGATTATGGCGAGGGCTATGAGGATAATGGTTGCGAGGACATTTGCTTCCACGAGCATGCCTGCTAGCACTACGTACTTGTTGATTTTGATGGGCACGTTCGCTGGCGATGTTTCTGCTGCGAAGCCCTGCGCCGCGATAGGCGTTGAAGAGTCACCCATATAGACCGTTGCTTCCATGTTTCCGCCGACCACGTTGTCGAAGGTCGCTGTGCCGTCTCCTTGTGTCGTTGCGGATATCATGGGTTGGGCGTCGCCTTGGAGTTTCACGCTCATGCCTGAGATGCCTTGGCCGAAGTAGTCGACGACTTGGACCGTTACTGTGATGCCGAAGAGGTCGCATCGCATTGTGACGTTCTGGTCTCCGAATAGATTAACGATTGTTTCATTCAGGACGACTCCGTTGTTATCCAAGACTTGGAGTCTGTATTCGCCGAACGGTGAACTGAACGTGATCATTCCGTTGCTGTCTGCGGTTCCTTCGAAAAGTGGTGCGCCCACTAGGTCCTGCGCTTTCACTCTGGCGTTCCCGAAGGCTTGTCCTCCAGCTTTTGTGACGGTGGTTCGGAGGTTGAAGTTTGGACAGGTGACGTTGACGTCAAACCAAGCGACCGGGTTGCCGTTCACGAACAGGTTAGAAAAGTCTGTTATGTTGAATGAGATGTCGTATCTTGTGAAGTTCAGGCTGAAAGTGGCGTTAGGCAACATGGAGCTGAGGATTGCGGTTCCGTTGATGTCTGTGACGAAGGATTTGTTGTACGGTGTCAGGTAGACTCCGGCGTCGGGGATGCTTATTTCAGATCCGCTAACTTGAGCGAACAAATGGATTCTTACGTTAGTGAGGTTGCAGGAAAGGTCGAAGGCTAGTGTGTCATTGACTTGGATCGTTTGTTCTCCGACTTCTGTGTCTTTCAAGTACCCTCTGACTGTGAAGTTGCCGACTTCTAGTTGTAGGACTGCGAGTCCGTTCGATGATGTGGTGACTTCAGCCGTAAGTGTGCCACCTTCGTAGGCTCGGATAGTCATGGATTCGACGGTTTCGTTGGCGAGGTTCTTAGCGGTCGCATTGATTGTGAACCCTGGAATGGTGAAGTTCTGCGTGTCGCTTGGAGATTTCTTGGTTGTGGCATTTACTGAGACTATTTTGACGTTGTAGGATCCTATTAGTGCGTTTGCTGGGACGGTCCAGTTGTAGCTGATTAGGCCTGACGGGTCTGTTGTGTTGATTGCGAGGCTGATTTCTCCTCCGTTTATGTTGAGGGTTACCAGTTCGTCCGGTCCGTAAGCGGCTTTGATGTTCACGATTTGGTATCGATGGTATTCGGTTGCATTTGTTAAGCCGACGGCGAAGGTGCTGTTGGACAGTGTTGTGTTGAAGATAGCCACGTAGTTGCCGACGAAGCTGGTGTTGGCGCCTGCGGGGAAATCGGTTGGGTAGTTCACTGTTGCGGTTCCGTTCCCGTAGGTTGATAAGGTGACGTTTGTCATTTTAGTGTAGGTAAGTTGGGTTGGAGCTTGGACGGCGATGTTTGCGGTTTGGGTTGTGGCTGAGTCTCCGCCGGTTATGTTGACTCTGACTGGCACGGTGTCGTTTTCCTGGATGGTTTCTGTGGTTGTTGGGATATCGATGTAGTATGCTGTTGTTATCGTGAAAGGGCTCTCGGCAGTTTCGTTTGCGGTCAAGTCGGTTACTGTGACGTTGTGGGTTCCTGCGGAGGCATCGGGTATCGTGATTTGTGTATTGACCGCTTTTCCAGAGGCATTTCCGCTGAAGACCAATCTTCCGTCATACTTGATTTCGTAGGGTCCGTTGACAGTGGTCAGGTTGGCTGTCACTCTTGTGACGGTTCCGACTGGTCCGGATGATGGGTCTACCGACAATATTGTCGTTGAGGCGTGCGTTCTTGGCAGGAATGAAACGGCCATGAAGACCGTCGTGATCATGAGGGTCAGGAGGGTTAACTGCTGGATTCTTTTGATGTTGGTTTTGTTCAATGTTTTCCCTCGCGCTTTATATTTAAGGTGTGAACATCTGTTACGCTGAGACCATTTTAAACTTTACCTTTCGGTCTCCGTCATTGTTCGACGTGGGCCATTTTTCTCTTTTTCTTTGCGTTTTGAAACGAGGGTGGCTTATTGTTTCGGGGTTTTTAGTTGCTTCTGGGTTGAAAACAGTAGCAATAGCTTACCCCCCTTCCCCCTAGGTTTTTTTCGTGCACAGTACTGGAGGATGGTTTCATGTGGGGTCTGCTGAAAGGTTTTGTGGAGAAAAAAGCGGGCTGGCGCTTACCTTATCATCTTTCTTCTTGAAGTTTCAGGGGAGGGCTCTTCTTCTTTTGGTATCTTTTCTGGGTCTTTTGTTTGTTCTTCTGGCTGTCTTTGCGATCTCCATAGTTCTTTGCTTGACGCTTTCTTGTAGAACTCGACGAAACCGCATTCTCTGCAGTAGAACGCGGCCACCAAGTCTCCGCTCAAGTCTCCAGGTTTTAGAATGCGAACGTAATCGGTAGTTTCGCCTTGGATCATTTCTCCTCCGCATTTTGGACACTCGCCAGCCTGGGATGCCAAGGTCCGAGCCTGGCGGAGTATCGGTTTATTCGCGGAATCTGTCGTCTCTACGTTCGCACCCGTTTCTAAGTCGTCAAGATAATCGCAACTTATGTCGCAGGAGTCTTTTCTGGAACACTCGTAGCAGCAAGAAGCTCTGTTCGCATTCAGACATGCCTCATCTCTTGTCATTGTTCCTTCTTTGACGAGTGCTTTACACTGACCGTCAGCAAAAAACTCGCATTCTTCTGGCTTCGCCATCGCGTTCTTCCTCAGAATATCTTTGCAGATCGAGAGATATTAGCTTAGAACAGTCTACACCATGAACACTATAGAACCGGCGACTGTGACTGTCAGATCGAATTGTTTTGATTTTCAATCATTTCTGTGCCTACTTGGAGGGACTCGAAATGTAGGCTATCGTCAAAGTAAGATAGCGTCTACAAGGACAGCGCATGAATAGCTCACGAGTCTTCGCAAACCGCACGTTTCGGATGTTTCAACGATTCGGTGTCGAGCTTTGGCTTGCGATCTGAGTTGGTCTTTTTCGTTGAACGGCTAGATACGTGGCCGCAAATATCGCGACTGCGGCGGCGAAAGCAAGGACGATGATGACATATGTTTCGTTTAAGAGCCGTAAATTGAGGTCCGCAACTTCGGTGTTCAAGCTTGTTAAGTTCTGATTCAGTACATCTCTGTCTGCGGTAAGGTTTGCAACTTGATCGTTCAGACTTTCAACTTGCGATTGCAGATCGTCTGCTGTCTTGTTCAGGTTGGCGTTCTCGGTCAACAATTGCCCGTATGCAGTTTCCAAAGCTTCGGGGCTTGGCAGAAACGCTAGTCCAACTAACGACATGTGAAAATTACTTGTGAACACTGCGCCTCCTAGCGCAGAAATGAAGCCCACGTTGATAACAACATGTCTCACTGTCTCATTGGTTGCTAAGTACGGTGCTGAAAGCAGAATCTCCACTTTGTCCAGTGGTTCTAGATATACTGCTATCTGCAGAGTGTTATTAACCGCAGAAACATTCGCGCTAACCTCTTGATTGTTAATGCAAACTGCATGCAACGAGAAATCACTCGGAAATCTTACGAATACGTCGCTCCCCGTGCTTCGCCCGCCACTAGGTCCCCAAGTGTTCGTTATTTCAAGCCAGAAGTATGCTCCTTCACTGACAATTTTGGCTCCCTGCAAATCATATGGTCCAGGCAAGGGGTCAGCAAGTGCCAGGGCAGAACTGCCCAAAAGGATAACCAAGATGAGAATTGCACTCTTCATCATTTTTCCTCTGCACCTCCATCTTCAACCAGACTCATTAGATATGACGCCCGACGGATATTTGTTTCTAAAATTATGAATAAGACGCGCGCGAGGTTTATGTGAAAAGTTTTTCCATAGTCAAAATTGCAAGTTGGATATAAGATGTCCAGAGCGTAGCGAGTGACGAATAAGGAATCTGTCGCGGATGCTTTGGACAGGATTTGACTCGAAATGCCGTCAACGTTCGTGTGAAGGGGACGTTCAGTCTATTGTCATTAGCTCATGGCACGTGGTTGTTGAAGTTGCCTGACAGCAATATGGCGTCGTATATGTCGATTCCACCGCTGCTGTTCAGGTCTGCGTCAGGATTCCATCTCCCGTCGCCTGGCACTGTGCCGAAGGCGTTTGCCATCTGAATGGCGTCGAAGATGTCTATGAAGCCGTTTCCAGTGATCTCGCCCATCAGCGTTTTTGCGACAAGGGTGCCAGCGGGTTGTTGGTTATTGCCATGGTCGGTGTCGTTTGCGTTGGCGTTGATTGGGTAAGCCTCGCCTGCCACATCATACGGAATGCCTGTAGTGTTGCCAGCCATGACTTGGTTGGTGCCGTCTTCCCACCAAATGACGGTTGCGCTTGCACTGCCGCCGACTAGAAGTGCGACGTAGGTGCCGTTCGCGAATTGTTTGTCGCTGCCGAGGGTTCTTGTCAAACCGACGGCCCCGTACAGTGTGGTGATGGCGCCGTTAGCGTCGTTTCTCGTAACGTGCAGTGTGTATGTCATCGATGCCGGTGACGGGTCACCGTTGCCTTTCCTCATCTGGTTATGGAAGATGTACACTACTGGGTATGTTGGTGTTGCAGGTGTGACTGTAGCGGTCATGTCGACATCCACGTTCTCGAGTGGCACCAATGATTTCCACAGGTCGTAAGCGTACAATCCAGGATACAGTGCGTTGAAGTACCAGCCTTTAACCCAGTCTCTCGCCCATCTCCGGCCGACCGGTTGCGCTAGTGGAAAGCTTGGAACGCCCAGCCAATACCTATACTGCAGGTCTTGGTACATGGCCTCGCGCTTTGCAGAGTCCGGCTCAACCAATGCAGCATTGATCTCCTGGTCCACAAAGGCTTGATCCTCCGGCTGGGCATTGTTTACTAGGTCAAATTGGCTGTAACAGAATGCTCCCCATGAAGCCTAGTAGGGCTCGCAGAAGTTGTCTGGGTCGGCGAAGTCTGCCAGCCAGCCCACGTCGTACATTGATTGCCTCCCCGGTTCCCACCCTGGATCGAGAAGCCATGGCCAGTCTAAGCCGACTACGTTACACTTGTACTTTGAGCCAAGGCTCTGGAATGCTTGGGCGATGAGGTTGCATGCGATCAGTCTCTGATCGTTGCCGATGTTGTAGGCCAACGTCATTTCGAACCCTTCGGTACCAACGTTGAAACCGCCGATAATAGCAAGGTTCAATTCGTTCTGCATCTCAACCAGGTTAAGGGTGCGTTGTGGCATGCTTGCATTTGTGTTCTTGTATGATGCTGGTGATAGCCCTTCAACCCACCATGTTCGTTCCGCGATGGCTTCGCCGAACCATGCATCTTTGAGGTATGCTGTGTAGTTTAATGCCCATGCGAAGGCGCGTCTTATGTGGGTGTTGTTGAAGAAGTACTGCACTGCAGTTGTTTTATGTGTTGGGTAGCCTACGTAGGATTGGTAGGGGCTTTCACTTGGAACGCTGAAGCTGAACAGCATGACGTCGTTCTGCAATGCGGCAATGTTGTATACGAGGTTTATTCCCGCGATCGGGGTATATGCATCGCCACCTACGAGCAGGTCGTACATGTTGGCTCTTGGAACGGCGGCAACGTCGGATTCACCTTCGAGGAACAACATTTTCCTCGTCGGCCACGAGTCAATTCCCTTCTCAATCACTGTGTGGAAGTAATTGCCCGCTTTGTCTCCGGCGTTTGCCCATCCCTGCCAGAAGGCTGGGTCGTAGTCTATTCTCCAGATCTTATTTACTGTGTCCCAGCTTGTGAACTTGTAGGGACCTGTTCCAACCGCGCCGAGTTTGAATGTGGCATATTTTGACCCGTGTCCTGGGAACGTAATGGGGCTCTTGTATGTGTCTAGTTCGCTGCGTGTGGCGGTTGGTTTCCAATGATAGTTGTTGCTCCAGCCTGCTGTGAACAGACCGTCCCAACCACCCATTTCCTTCACCCAGTCTGGGTTGACAACGCCACCCCACGTTTGAGCGAAGATCTGCTTCAGCACACCTTCAGCCCATGGTAGAGTGAAGTTGAAGTAGACGTCGTTGCCGACTGCATAGCACCAGTTCTCTATCTTATTGGCTATTATTGCTTCGTCTGCCGCGCTGAAACTGTTGGTGCCGTCCATGTCATAGGAATTCCAGAAACCTGGAGTTCCGAAGGCCGGTGTCGCATACATCCATTCAGGCGAGTACGGTGAATCGAAAACCACCTGTCTCCTGAACGAGTACACAACGTCAGCTGCGGTGATGTTTCGCGCTGGTACAGTATTTCCGAGGTGGTCTACCCACGGCTGGAATTGGGCGTTCGTGTTGACCGTGAACCTCCAGTAGCTTCCAGAAGCGTTCACGACGATTCGTCCGTTACCTAACGTCGGGACTTCTGTAGCAAGCACTGGTCCATATTGCTCGAGGTCAGCGTAATCGGCGATTGTCAGGTTGTACCCGACGCCCGGAGTGAAAGTAACCGGTTTCTTGTCGTTCCACCATATCAGCGTCTGGTAAACGTTCTGCAATAGTTCGCCACTTGCCGTGTCGTAGGCACGAGCCGGGTCAATCCTTACTGGCTGACCGATCGTGGCAACGTTGTAAACGGTGGGGTCGATTGGTGGTTGAGGCGATGAACCCACAGAAACCAAGAAGGAACTCACTATCAGACAAGATATCAAGAAAACAGTAAAGCGTCTCCGCTTGTTCAGATCAAGCCCTTTCTCAGACAACTGGTCTCCCCACATCTATTATGTTGCATTAATTAATAAATTTGGCGGTACACTGTTCAATGGAACGCAAACGTGCTTTTCTCAAAAAACCACGGAATTTAGAATATCAACGATTAAGAAACGCTTCGGCAGAGCACCTCGCCTGGTATAGCATCCCACACAAGTGTGTCAAACATGTTTTTAAGAATATGAACGTAACAAATACGGCAACCAACTTGACGGCGCTGTGCAAGGCGAAAAAGTGCGATGAGAACACCGTTCGATTGGGTCTTGGACTTCGTGAGGAGGCAAACAAGAAACTATCGCGTTCTCCTGGTCAGGAAGCTCGGATACAATCTGTTTGGAAGGCTGAGCAATCAGTACACTTCGCTCTATGCTGTGTCTTTGGGCGTGGACATGATCGGCCTGGGAACGTTGAACAGTGTAGGAAGCGCAGTCAGCACGATCCTGTCGCTACCAGTCGGTAGGCTTGTGGACAGGTATAGCCTGAGGAAAATGATGCTCTTCGCAATGATCCTGGAAATTCTGGTTCCCTTCGCTTACGTCTTTGCATGGAACTGGATACTGCTAATACCCGCCTTGATATTCTTTCAACTGACTGGTTTCCGTTCTATCGCGGTTGCCGTTGAGAACGTTTACATCGCAAGCTCGGTCAAAAACGAAGACAGGGCAAGCGGCTTCGGAGTCGCCACGGTCCTAGCCACGATCGGAGGAACACTGGCGCCGATAATAGCCGCGTACTTGGTAATCGCTTTCGGCGGAATCAACGCAGCCGGGATACGACCACTATTCATCATCCAATTGGCAGGACTCATACCCTTGGCCATCGCCATATTCTTGAATCTTACCGAAACAAGCAAGTCTGGATTCGGAACCGGAGAAGGCACAAACAACTTCCTGAGAGATTTCCGTTCCTTATTCGAGAACGCAAAGGGTTTGAAACGATTCATCTTCATGGAATGTCTAGGCGACTTTTCAATGGGAATGGTTTTTCCTTTCGCGATGGTTTTCGCCGTGGAAGGAAAGAACGCAGATCCTTTGATCTTGGGGTATATGGGCATGGCGGCTACTCTTAGCAACATGGTTTTTGCCATACCAATCGGCAGATTAGCCGACAGAATAGGCAGGAAAAAGACGTTGACGCTTATGCGCCCGATAATGTACGCTTCTTATCTGCTCATCGCCTTTGCCCCCGGCGCCTATTGGCTCATACTCGCCTGGGCCTTCCTTGGGTTTCCATGGGAATGGATAGTTTGGAGCGCGATGAGCATGGAGATGGTGCCGGAAGACCAGAGGGGAAGATGGAGCGGGATGCTCATGCTGTTTGACAACGTTGTGAGAATCCCAGCGCCCATAATAGGAGGAATAATATATGAAACGGTTGGTCCAACAGTTCTCTTTCTATTGCCAGTCGCGATAGACCTGTTTCTAAGAGTTCCCGTCCTCCTGATGACGCACGAAACTCTGCGGCGTTCTCGAGAGATACGCCCAATCTAGTTTGTGAGACGCCTCGTGTCTTCTATCTCACAGAATCGACGCATTGTCTAATCCCGACGACCAGTTGTACGGAACATTTGTCCGTAAGTGTTATTTGGAGGATGCTATCAATAAGAAACTTGGAGAAAGAAGGACAATGAAAGGCTCGCTCCTAGCTCTATGTACTTCATTGCTCCTATCATGCATGCTGACTTTCTCTTCGATAATTCCAGCAGGCCGACTGGAATCCAGAACAACGAATTTCTCTGCAGAATCTCCGAACCTTGGAATTGCCAGCATCTCTGCGAACAAAAGAGTGGTTGGGTTGAAATGTGTAATGACCCTCGGCATCAACGTTACCAACTATGGAGTTGCAGCCGAGACCTTCAACGCTACTTTCTACGCGAACTCCACGATTATCCATGAAACCTTGAACGTGACTGTTGATGGACAAAACTTCACGATAGTTGTTTTCAAATGGACAGTCGTAGGTCTCGCCTACGGCAACTACTCGATAAGTGCAAGTATCACTCCAGTATTTAACGAAACAAACCTTTCGGACAATTTCATCAACGATCTCTGGATATTCGTCACGATCAAAGGGGACTTTAACGGCGACAAATGGGTCGACATATACGATGCCCTAATGCTAGCGCGTTGTTGGAGCCCCGTTGGGTATCACATAATGGTTTATCCTTGGTATCCTCCCCCAATAGATCCACTCGTAGACTTTGATGATGACGGCAGTATCAGCATATTCGACGCGATACTTCTCGCCTGCAACTATGGAAAACACTGGGAATGACTTGTCCCGACGAATACGACTCGTTTCTTCCGGCATCAAAAGGCGCCAGTGTTTCAAATCTCACCAACGTTCTCAGTTCTCAACAAGTCCCACTCGCCAGATGATTTTGAGAAAAACGAACTCGTCCAATAGCACAACTCTCAGTCAGCTATATTCGGTTTAAAGGGTCTTTCCGAACCCATCGAGAGCCGTAATCTTCTCTAAACTCTTCTTTCTTCGCACGAGGTGCAAGATCTTGCTTCCCAGCTCCAATTTTTCACGCGGGTAACCTATGGAAATCAGGGCTACGACTCGAAATCTGTCTGGAATATTCAACAGGCTCTTCACTTTCTCCTCGCTAAAACTTCCGATCCAACACGTGCCCAGACCTTCTGCCGTGGCAGTTAAAACCATGTTCTGCAGTGCGATGGCAACGTCCACGGAATACCAGTTTGGCGAAGCCTTTTGGTCGCCACAGCCAACTATCGCGATCGGCGATTCGGCGAGAAACCTCGCGTACCTGCCGCTTCTGGCCAGTGTCTCTCTTTTTTCACGGTCCTTGACGACCACGAAGTACCATGGTTGAATATTTCCCGCCGACGGAGCCAACCTTGCGGATTCCATGATCCTTTTGAGTTTTTCTTCAGGAATGGGCGTTGACTTATACGCACGAATGGAGTGTCTCTTCTGGACAGCTTCGAAAACATCCATTTCTATCACTGCCTTGGAAGTGTATAGTCAGAAATGCGGGCTAAAGGGATTTTCCTTGCTAAGCCAGACATACCTGAATGACGCTTCTGTGTATCTCCCTGAACGCGCGCTATTCACAGGGAACACTCAACCCCTCCAACGTCGAGAGGTAAGAGAACACTGATGAATTCGCCAAAAATGAATTAAGTCTCCTGGCGGATACGGTTCTCAGACATTCGAGTTGTCGAAAATGATTGACGAGATCTTGAACTTGGTGCGCATTCATGAAAAATGGCGCACAAAACAGTGCTTAAACCTCATACCGTCCGAAAACGTCATGAGCCCGGCTGCCAGAGCTCTGCTCTCATCGGATCTTGCCCACCGTTACACTTCAGTAGACCGATTCTACATGGGAACCCACTTCACTGACGAAATCGAGCAGTATGGCGAGAAAATTGCTAGAAACCTTTTCAAAGTTGAAACCGCTGACCTGCGTCCCCTTTCCGGGCACATCGCTGACTTGATAGTGTTGGCGAACTTGACGCAGCCCGGCGACACGTTGCTGTGCGTTTCGGAAGCTGACGGTGGCTACCCTGGAATGTGGAAAAACGGGTTAGCAGGTTTCCTTAAACTCAAGGCGGTTGGTTTCTCGTTCTCGAAGAAAGACTTCAATATAAAGACCGAACAGGCTGAGAAGCTAATAACCAGGATCAAACCCAATGTCGTGCTTTTCGGCGCAAGCCTCATCCTTTTCCCCCACCCCGTCAAGGAGCTAGCCAAAATCGCAAGGGAAAACGGCGCCACCGTCGGGTTCGACGGTTCACACGTACTAGGCCTAATTGCCGGCGGACAATTCCAAGACCCCATCCGCGAAGGAGCACAACTCCTGTTCGGGTCAACCCACAAGAGCTTCTTCGGACCCCAAGGAGGCATAATCCTCGCAAACAAACAACCAGGCGAACACTTGAAGCAGAAAATCTACCCAGCATTCGTCGATAACGCACACTGGAACCGCATCGCAGCACTGACTCTAGCATTGGCCGAAATGAAAAAATTCGGCAAAGCATATGCCTCTCAAATCGTCCGCAACTCCAAAACACTCGCAAAAGCACTTCACGACCACGATTTTCCAGTGATCTGTGAGCACCTAGGGTTCACCCAATCACACCAAACAATCATAAAGTACAACGACCCAGACAAGGCAAGAAACGTCGCGGAAACACTCCAACGAGCAAACATAATCACCGACACTGTCATCAGAATCGGAACCTGCGAAGTCACAAGACGCGGAATGAAACAGCACGAAATGCACAAGATAGCAGAACTCCTCAAGAGAACAGTGATAGACAAGGAAAAACCAGAAACCATTAGAAAAGAAGTTGCCAGACTCTCAACCGAATTTCAAAAAATCAAATACTGTTTCAACACTTGAAAACCATCTCAAATTCCTGCGCCCGCTTGTTACCCTCCCCCCAAGTTCCTTACAGCCTATCGCAGAGTTCGATGATGACGACGATATCGACATATTCGAGGCGATAACTCTTGCCCGCGACTTCGGAAGACAAAGGGAATCGAGCACGCGCGCTTGCGCCAGTAACGTACGAAATACGCGGGCTGGATTTGCTCGAACGATAGCGATATATTTCGGGGCCAGAGCTACTCACTTGGGATGATGACAGAGAATGGATTTATCCCTCAGGTTTTGGCAGAAAATCGCCGTGTTGATATTGGTGCTATATGTACTGGGGTTTGTTCTGGCCGTGTTTTTTCATGTGCGCGTTACGGACGTGGTTTTTATGGAGGGCGCGTTTATCTTTGGTTTTGGGGCGTATGTTGCTGCCGGACCTAAAACTTTCGATAAGAGGACAACCATAGAGTACCCAGGGCGCGCGATAGAGTACTTGGAAGAACAGAGGCCGAAGCAGCTTTCAAAGGGTCTAATCTTGATGATAATTGGAGCCGCACTCATGGTCTTGGGCGTGGTTGTCGGTTTGTAGCGGGCGCTTCTTTGTATATGGCTACCCTGCTAGTATCGCTTTCCTCTGCGATGGCAATCAAGAATACCAATGCCTGAAGCATTATCGGCGCCCGGGATGAAACTTCACCCCAACACACGTTACCGAAGGACTTTTTCATAATGGATTCTGTATGGCTTAAACCCAAAACTTTCGTGTAGTTTTTGAGACGCCAGGTTTTCAATTCCGGTGTCTGAACGAAGCAAGGTAGCTCCATGCCCCACGGCTAATTCCTCAACGTGTCTCAGCATAGTAGTCCCGATGCCTCTGCGCTGATAATCGCGTGCAACGGCAATGTCCATTATTCCTGCAATTGTTATTCCATAGTCTTGAACGTTTGTGAACGTAACCCATAGATAACCCACTTTGACAAAATCAATTTCCAGAATTTCAGCAATTGTTCTGTTTTCCTTCATTGTCTTTGCAAGATCCGACAAAAAAGACTCGGGCTGCGACGTATTCAGCCATTTTTCACGATATTCTTCATAAGGTAGCTTTCGCGCATACGGGGTTTCACTTTCGAAGTTGATACGGCAATGGAATTCAAGTAGAAAATCCCTGTCTTCATTAATGTTAATTTTGCGGAATCGAAACAATGTGGAACCCTCTGACTTCCAAACCGACCTCTCAGGTTATTAAGCTCTTGTCGGTTGATGGGGTAGTTTTATCCCGTAGCGCGCGGTAACGCGACCAGAACATATATGGCATGGCAACCAAAGACTTAGCAGGGGGAAACACAGCACGTGAAACAAAAAACAAACCAATTTCAGAAAAGGGCAGCGGCCTACTTCAAGCAAGACTACAACTGCGCCCAGAGCGTTCTCCTGACTATGCAAGAATACTACAGCATTCCCAAGAACGACCTAATCCCGAAAATAGCCACGGCTTTCGGAGGAGGAATCGGAAGACGCGGCTCACTGTGCGGAGCATTAACAGGCGCTATTATGGCCATCGGGCTGAAACACGGAACCGACAAGACGGTCTTGATAGAGAAAGAAAAAGCGTACCAGATTGCACTGAAATTCTACGATCAATTCGCCAAAGAATGCGGCAGCCCCTTCTGTAAAGAACTCATCGGCTACGACCTAACTGATCCTAAGGATCTTGAAAAACTGCGAAAGTCAAACGTACGCGACGAAAAATGCTCCGGCTTCGTGAAAAAAGCCGTAGAAATACTGATCAGTCTAGAAGAGTAATTAAGAACCACTTCAGGAAAGAAGGAAGACTTCCGTGGGTCTGTGACCCTCTGACCTTCCTCACATGACAGAGTTCCATATGCTCACCGAGTTTGTTCCAGGCACCGTACAAGTCGTAAACCCCGACACGATCTTCGCGATAGATTCATCCTGTCCATGAAAGACCCTGTGCATGAACTTCTCATAGTCCGCAAGGCTTTCAAGCTCCCACATCTCGATGTATTCACCGACGTTGCCACCAATTGCTTGAGAGAACAGTTTCCACGATCTCAGCTCCTTACACTTCTCTTTACTCTTCTTCACATAATCAGCCCATTTCTTCATAATAGCCACGTACTCCTCGTGCTTTTCCGGTCCTACGACATATTTTTCTACTCTGAAAACGGTCATTCAGTCACCTCCCTCCTTCTCGGACTCTTATTTATCACCTAATTTCAGGTTGTATTAATGATTTAAGCAAAATCCTCCAACGTTCAAACTGCTTTTATTCAACGTTTCCTTACCTTTCAAACAAAAATCAAAGAAAGTGATCCCTGCATGGCCGCACTTGCTCCAACTGCACTCATTAACGTTCTGAAAAGACAAAAGTACCATCTAATCGGCAATCATTCGGCAGTCAAACGATGCAGATGGTTCTACGAAGCCCTCATCCACGACCGACCATGCTACAAACAAAAATTCTACGGCATAAAAACCCACCAATGCATACAAATGACCCCCGCAGCCTTCTATTGCACCCAAAAATGCGTGTTCTGCTGGAGAGCCCAAACCGAAGACCTCAAAATCACATGGAACGAACTGGACCTCCCAAAATGGGACAACCCAGAAGAAATCGTTCAAAAAAGCATAGAAGCACAAGAACGAATCCTGACCGGCTACCCAGACAACCCAAAAACAGACATGAGAAAACATAGAGAAGCCCTCAGACCAAAACACGTGGCCATAAGCCTAACCGGCGAACCTACCCTCTACAAACACCTCAACGCGCTGATGCAAGCGTTTCACGCAAGAGGACTCACAACGTTCCTGGTCACAAACGGAACTATACCCTCAGCGTTAGCACACCTCAACGAAGAACCGACGCAACTCTACGTCTCCGTCTGCGCTCCAGACGAAGAAACATACAACCACGCCTGCCGCCCACAGATCCCGAAAGCCTGGCAAAAACTCGAAGAAACACTCCAACTGTTACCAAGCTTCAAGTGCCCAACCGTAATGCGAATAACCTCTGTCCGCCGAATAAACATGAAAAACCCACAAGGATACGCCAAGCTGATTCGAAAGGCAAACCCAACCTACATCGAAGCAAAAGCATACATGCACGTGGGCTACTCCAGACTTCGCTTAGACTACGAAAACATGCCGACGCATGAGGAAATTCGCGCCTTCTCAACCGAACTCGCGAAGGAAACAGGCTACAACCTGATCGACGAATCAAAGGACAGCCGCGTCGTGCTGTTGAGCAAACTGCAACGGCCAATCAAATTTGGCGACGGCTGACACTTATTTCAATCAATACACGCTGACGGTTAGATAACATGACGAAACTGTAATTCCCTGAATTGATTGAGAAAAAACTTAAATATACCTTGAACGATGATTCTGTTCTTTATCCCAAAGATTGAATCTAGGTGACAACGATTGGTTAACGACGGAAAAGGGCGATTGTTCAAAAGAAAAGACGGAAAATACCTGATCTACCTTCCCAAAGACTTGGCCGAAGACAGCACGTTCCCCTTCACGGAATCAGACTCCATCTTCGTAAAATTGACCTTCAAACTCGGCGACGACAAACTGCTAGTAGAAAAATGGAAAGAAACAAAAACAGAGTAAACAAACCCTCCTTTTTCACTTCCTTCTTGAATACAACTCTAGCTCCGAATAGCCTCAGCAATCTTCATCGCCAAAGTTAGAACTAAGAGAGAATGTGCCACGTTCTCTCACAACTCAAACGCGTACGCGTGCGTACACGGCAAATTAAAGGAGATGAGGAATGAGGAGAAACTTTGCGTGGCACATCTCTATTCCATCAATTGATAACGGGTCAATTTAAACGTGCCATTCAAAGAAAGAACATGTTTGCATCGTGTAACCTTGGAAATGACGGACATGCTTTCAGGATGCAAAGAAAACAAGCAGTCTAATGAAAGTGAACGAACAGCTTCGTAACCGTCCAGAATTCGGTGCAAGTCCATCTGTCTCGGACATCACCACCTATTTTGCCCTCAACGTTTCAACGGCTTTTTCAGCCCATTTCGGATCTTTCCAGAGCGCTCTACCCACAGCCACCAGGTCAACTTTTCCGTCTCGGACTAAACCATCAGCATAGTCAGCCTCGCTGATGCCTCCAACGCCGATAACTGGAACTCCGACAGCTTTCTTGACTTCAAAAGCTTGAGGAACGAAGTAACCTTTCACGTTGCGAAGCTGCCTAGGCTCACTTCCACAGAACCCGCCCGACACGTCAACAATGTCAACGCCAGCCTGCTCAAGCTTTTTGGAAAAATCAACCGCATCCTTCACCTGAGCCCCCCTCGCGCACAGGTCGTCTGCACCCACCCGGTAAAGCAGCAGCCTTCCTCCGAGACGTTTCCTTACCTTTTTGACAATCTTGAGAGGAAAACGCATACGGTTCTCAAGAGAACCCCCATACTTGTCTTTACGCTTGTTGAGCAGTGGCGAGAAGAACTGGTTAAGCAGAAAACCATGAGCCCCGTGAAGCTCAACTCCGTCAAAACCCGCCTTAACCGCCCGCTCAGCAGCCACCGCAAACTCCTCGACCAAACGCTCAATCTCGTTCCCATTCAGCTCTCTAGTGCCCCTGATGGCCGAAGGTCCAACTGGTTGCTCACCAATGACGTCTTTCAGCGCAACACCTCCAGCATACGAAATCTGAACCACAACAGGCGTGGCCAACGCATGAACGTTAGCCGCAAGCCGCTCCAACCCGCTAATCAGCGCATCATCATAAATCCCCAACTGCTTCAAGCCCAACTTTCCACTCTTAGAAACATAACAGTGCTCCACGATCACCAAGCCCAAAGCAGCAGAACGCCTAACATAAAAACCAATCAGCCTGTTCGTGACCGCACCCGTAAACGTCGCCCGACCAGTCTGCATAGGAGGCATGACTATACGATTCCGCAGAGTCAGCCCCTTGACTTCCAAAGGATCAAGAAGCCCGACCAAATTGACACACTTCAGTACGCTAACAAAACGTTCACATCTATAAGAACAGCACGAACGCAATTTCAGAATCACATGACGGCTGTCTTATTGCGAAGTCTTTCTTAGAAGAGGCAACGCGATCACAGCGTTGGTTGCCATCAAAGCGGCAGCGAAG
>Ga0299915_10001396_pt1 | contig 17885 bp, 9 predicted proteins | sample RVTome_13_FD_200263 | JGI IMG/M metagenome (GOLD analysis project Ga0299915, IMG submission 200263) | Soil microbial communities from uranium-contaminated site in the Upper Colorado River Basin, Wyoming, United States - RVT92D227 (version 2) ... | reverse complement strand
AATTCCCGACCCATGCCCGAACTCACGCATGGCAAAACGCCCTTCGTGCACCCGGAACGCGCCGAAAACCGATTCTCCCAGCTCTTTGAGTTTTGGGAGCTGCTGGCGGATCGCGAGCCCTTCCGGGGCTAGGTCGGCGAGGGTCTTGTCGCTGTCCCGGACCAGTTCCTCGAGCCGGTAGTTGCTCATCATCACGCCGAAATATTGAGTGGCCACATCCTCGAGCTCGTGCGCCTCGTCGAAGATCACCGCAGAGTAGTCCGGAAGCACCGATCCGAAATCATCCTGGCGCAAGGCCAGGTCGGCGAAGAAAAGGTGGTGATTGACGATCACCAGGTCGGATTCTAGGGCGCGCCGGCGCACCCGGGTGACGAAGCACATCTCGAAGTCGGGGCATTTCTGGCCGGTGCAGGTCTCCCGGCGCGCGTCCAGCTGGCGCCATAGCGGGAGGTCTTCGGGCAAATCTTTCAGCTCCGCCATGTCGCCGGTCTCGGTAACCTCTTTCCATTCTTGAATGGCCGCCAGCTGCCGCGCATCAAACGGCGCGATGAGAAAGCCTCCGGATTGGATTTCGCACAGTCTCTTCAGGCACAGGTAGTTGCTGCGTCCTTTCACATAACAAACGGAGAGTTTGCGGCCGAGGGCTTTTTCGAGGAAAGGAATGTCCTTGAAATAAACCTGCTCCTGCAGGTTCTTGGTGCCGGTCGAGATGATCACGCGCCTGGCGCTGAATATGCTCGGCAGCAGATAGGCCAGGGTCTTGCCGGTCCCGGTGCCGGCCTCGACGCACAGATGCTGCTGCTCATCGAGGGCGCGGGCGACGGCCTGCGCCATCCGGATCTGCCCCGGACGATGTTCATAGTTGGGATGGCTCCGGGAGATCAGCCCCTCCGGACCCAACATCTCGGCTATCTTACGTCCGCAAATCATGCCGATCAGTCTACCCCACGCATCCGGACATTCAAGCCCTGATCAGCGGACGGCGTGCCGGCCGGGAGACCGGCGCCCGCAGGACGACCGGGTTTTGTTATTAGGGCCTGTCAAAGAATAGCGTTTGGACTTGACTGTGCCGGACACGCACCCAAAAATAGGTAGTTTATGCAATGATCATCCAGAACAGGAGTCTGCCATGCGCTGGTCCAGAACCTTTATCCCCACGCTGCGGAACAATCCGGCCGACGCCGAATTCCCTTCCCATCAACTGCTGATCCGCGCCGGCTTTGTCCGGCAGTTGGCTGCCGGCATATATTCCTACCTGCCTCTCGGCCAGCGCACCGCCATCAAGATCATGAACATCATCCGTGCGGAACTGGACGGTGCAGGCGCGCAGGAGTTTTTCCTGCCTGCGCTGCATCCTGCCGACCTCTGGCAGGAGTCGGGACGCTGGGCCGACATGGGCCTCAACATGTTCCGCCTGAAAGACCGCGCCGGCCGCGACCTCTGCCTGGGAATGACGCACGAGGAAGTATTCACCGAAATCGCCCGCAAAGAGATCCGTTCCTACAGGGACCTTCCGCAGATCTGGTACCAGATCCAGACCAAGTTCCGTGATGAGGTCCGGCCAAAATCGGGACTGCTGCGCCTGCGTCAGTTCATCATGAAGGACTCCTATTCATTCGACGTCGATGAAGAAGGATTGGACAGGAGCTATCGGCTCCACCACGACGTGTACTGCCGGATCTTCACCCGCTGCGGTCTGAAGTTTGTGGCGGTGGAGGCGAGCTCCGGCGCCATGGGCGGGAGCGAGTCGGAAGAGTTCATGGTACGCATGGAAGCCGGCGAGGATTACGTCGTTTCCTGCACGTGCGGCTACGCGGCCAATCTGGAACGCGCACGCTCGGTCATTCCCGAGATCAGGGACATCGCGGCGCCGGGCGATCCGCGCGAGATCCATACCCCGAACCAGAAGACCATCGCGGAGGTGTCGGAGTTCCTCAAGGTCCCCGCTGCTCATCTGATCAAGACGCTCGCCTACGTCGTCAACGACCAGCCGCATCTTTTCCTGGTGCGCGGCGACCACCAGCTGAATGAGTCCAAGGTGATGGCTGCGGCCAAGACCGTCCTGGTGCGGCCGGCGCAGCCCGAAGAAATCCGGTCGATATTCGGCGCGGATGCCGGCAGCATCGGACCGATCGGAATAGCCGGCGTGCCGGTTTTCGCGGATATGGCGCTCCAGGGGCGCCGCAACCTGACCTGCGGCGCCAACAAGAATGACTATCACCTGCAGGGTGTCGATCCCGGCGTTCACTTCAAGCCGGTCTGGGCCGATCTGCGGACCGTGGAACAAGGAGAGGCGTGCGTTCAATGCGGAAAACCACTGGAAGTTTACAAGGCAGCGGAGCTGGGGCACATATTCAAGCTGGGGACCAAATACTCGGACAGCATGGGGGCGACGGTGCTGACGGCGGACGGGAGCCAGGCGCCGATCGTGATGGGAAGCTATGGGATCGGTGTGGAGCGCATCATGTCCGCCGCTGTCGAACTCTTCCACGATGCCGATGGCATTATCTGGCCGCCGTCGATCGCCCCGTTTTCTGTGATCCTGACGCCGGTCAACTACAAGGAAAACGTCAAGGGGGTCGCCGACCTGCTTTACGACGCTCTGAAAAACGCGGCGCTGGAGGTGCTGCTGGATGACCGCCTCGAGCGTCCCGGCGTGAAGTTCAAGGATGCGGACTTAATCGGCATCCCCTATCGCGTGGTCATCGGCGATGCCAAGATCAAGCAGGGCAAGGTCGAGCTCTTCGAGCGCGCCACCCGTAAGACCGAGCTGGTCGACATCGTCTCTCTCGTTCCCGCCGTCCAGGCGAAGCTCAGATAGCTTTCAGCTATCAGCTGTCAGCCAAGAGTTGAGAGCTGATAGCTGAAAGCTGAGAGCTGACAGCTGATATTTCAGTGGCTGTTCCCGGAGAGCTTGCCGCGCGGGTGATACCGGCGGTGAGTGCTGACCAGCTGCTCGGTCGAAACGTGGGTGTACTTCTGCGTCGTGGAAAGGCTTTCGTGGCCGAGCAATTCCTGAATCGCCCGCAGGTCCGCGCCGGCGTTCAACATGTGGGTGGCAAAGGTGTGGCGCAGGGTGTGCGGGTGCACATTCAGCCTCTGGGCCAGGGTTACGACATGGCGGTCGACGATCAGCCCCACGCTGCGCGTCGTCAACCGCCCTCCGCGATAGTTGAGGAACACCGCCTCTCGGGCAACGGCGGACTTCCCCTTCGCACTCCTGATGATCTCGTCCCGCGCCGCCAGATAATCCTCCAGTGCCCCCTGCGCCTTCCGGCCGAAAGGCACAATCCGTTCCTTGCGGCCCTTCCCGAGCACGCGCAGGAAGCCGTTGGTCAGATCGAGGTCGCCCAGGTCCGCTGAGACCAGCTCACTGACACGGATCCCGGTCGCGTAGAGCAGCTCCAGAATCGCGCGATCGCGCTTGCCCAGAACCGTGGTCGTATCAGGCGCCTCGACCAGCTGGACGGCAGCGTCCATCATGAGGTACTCGGGCAGCCGCCGCTCTTGCCTGGGCGTCGAAACGCTCCTGGCCGGATTGCCCTTCACGGCGCCCTGCGCCGAGAGATACTTCAGGAATGAGCGCACCGCCGCCAGCTTCCTGGCTACGGAGGATTTCTTGTTGCGGCGCTGGTAGAGCACCCCCAGAAATTCGCGGATCGTCAGGTGGTCAATCTGGTTCAGGTCCGGCTCCGCGCGTTCGCTCCCGTCCGGCTTGTGCGTCAGGAAGCAGCGGAACTGTTCAAGATCTGAGGCATAGTTGCGCAGCGTGTGTTCGGACGCATTGCGCTGATAGCGAAGGTGGTTCAAATAGCTCTCGATCCAGGAGCTCAGCGGGGTGCGCATTATTCCTCAGCCTCGATCCTGCGGCCGGCCGGCTCAAGTCTCAGGTCTTCTTCCGGCGAGTCGATCCAGCGGTCCATGGTCTCAAGCGCCTTGCTGACCTGCGCCCGGTGACGCTCCTTTCGGTCCATGCGTTGAAGGCCCGGCGCCGCCTCGGGCAGCAGGCCAAAGCTGATATTGGCCGGCTGAAAATCGTTCGGATCGCACGCTGTGATGTAATGCAGCAGGCTGCCGCATGCGGTGGCCCGCGGCGGAACAACCGTCGGGAGCCCCTGCACCAGGCGGCATGCGTTGAGACCGGCCAGCAAGCCGGTCGCCATGGATTCAACATAGCCCTCCACTCCGCATATCTGGCCGGCGAACAGGAGGCCGGGACGCCTGCGTGTCTGCAGCGTCGGCTGCAGCAGCAACGGCGAACGCACAAAGGTGTTGCGATGAATCTGGCCGAAGCGCAGGAACTCGGCGTTTTCGAGTCCCGGTATGAGGCGGAAAACGCGCTTCTGGTCCGGGAACTTCAGGTGATTTTGAAATCCGACCAGGTTATAGCTGTCGGCCATGAGGTTTTCCTGGCGCAACTGCACGACGGCGTATGCGCGGCGGCCGGTGCGCGGGTCGGTGAGGCCGACGGGTCTCATGGGACCGAAGCGCAGGGTGTCCACGCCGCGGCGCGCCAGTTCTTCGATCGGCAGGCAACCTTCGAAATAAATGGCCTTTTCAAACTCGTGCAGCGGCGCGCACTCGGCCGAAATCAGGGCTTCATAAAAACGGAGATACTCCGCCTGGGTCATGGGCGAGTTGAGGTAGTCCTCGCCCCCTTTTCCATAGCGGGACGCGGCGTACAGCCTTGATTCATCGATCGTCGTGGCGTCCACGATGGGCGAAATGGCATCGTAGAAATAAAGGTGGCCGGCCCCGAAGAATCGCTGGATCGACAAGGAAAGCGCCTCCGAGGTCAGGGGGCCGGTGGCAATGATGCACACGCCCTCCGGCGGCAGCTCGCGGACTTCTTCGCGCACGACCTCAATGCCCGGTTCCCGGGCGATTTTTTCGCTCACACGCCGCGCGAACAGCTCGCGGTCGACAGCCAGCGCGTGCCCGGCGGGCACGCAGACCTCGTCGGCCACGCGCATCAGCAGGCTGGCCAGGCGGCGAAGTTCCTCCTTGAGGAGATAGGGCGCCGTTCCCGGCAGATTGGACTTCAGGGAATTGCTGCACACCAGCTCGGCCAGTTCACCCGACTGATGCGCCGGCGTCGTGACTCCGGGGCGCATCTCGTAAAGGCGCACGCGCAACCCGCGCCGCGCGGCCTGCCAGGCGGCTTCGGCGCCCGCGAGACCTCCTCCGATGATCGTAACATCAGGCTTCATCTTTACGTGTCGGCGGCACAGGCCGTTGAGCTGCACCTACTTCCCGGCATGCCGCCGGCGCAATTCCTCCGCCTCGCTCTTGATCTCGGTCAGGTCGCGCTGCATCTCGCTCCATCCATACCACAGCGCGTAGTCCGGGCTGGCATGGAATGTCCCCTGAAATGCGCGCATCCGATGCTCGAGGAACATGACGAACAGCTTCTGTTCAATGACGGTGGGCGCATCATGGAAGGTCAGCAGATCCGGGAAGGCATAAGCGTAATTCTTCGGCTTCGGGATAATGCCGTCCTTGTAAAGCGCAGCGACCGTCTGTATGGCATCAGCCATCAGCCGGTCCACCGCCTTGATCATCTGATCCCCCTTGTCCAGCTCTGCCCTGGCAAAGTTGACGGAGTGGCACTGATTGCAGGTTTTAACCATTTTGTCCCGCTCTTTTTGCCAGGCTTCCTGCGTCAGGCGGGCCACATCGGCCTGCTTCACTACTTCGAGGCGCGCGGTCGGCTTGCCATCCGGATCCAGCACGCCGAGCGCCTGCAGGATGATCGCGCGATCGGCGGTCCACTGCTTGTCTTCCGGCATCGGCAGCCTCACGGCCAGGAATCCCCAGGCGGTCCGGACCTCATGATTGCCGTCCTGCATATGGCAGGTCTGACAGGTTGGAGCGGCCACGGTCTCCGGCAGGACCTTGGACTGCTTCAGCTGGTAGCGCACGCCGTGTTTTGAGGAGGAATACATTTCCCACTGCGGGTGGTCGAAGCCCATGTGGCAGGTTTGGCAGGCCTGCGGCTGTCTTGCCTCCTCGACCGAGAAAACGTGACGCGTGTGACACGCATCGCAGGATGCCAGCCCGAATCCGCCGCCGCCCTGCTTCAATTCGCGGATCTCGGCTTCGGACTTGAGTCCGATCTTATGGCAGCCGCCGCAGCCTTTCATCCCCTCCATCAGGCTGATGGGCTGCCAGTGCGCCGTCGGCATCGCCTTCATTGCCGCCCAGGATGCGGCATGCTTGCCCGACTTGAACTGGGCGACCTGAGTGTCATGGCAGGCGGAGCAGGTCTCTGGAGTGGGAATCAGGGCGTTTTTGAAATCGGTTGCGGTCGTGTGCTTGTCGCCGTGACAGACGCTGCAGTCGATATCGCTCCTGCTGTGCTTGCTCGCCTGCCAATCGGAAACGATGCGGGGGGTAACGTTCTTGTGACAGCCGACGCAAGTGGCGACTTGTGCGCCCGGCGGACCGGCAACAGCCAGTGACAATGACAGCCATAGTGACAGCATAACGGTAAACCTCCCTGCATGACTACCAAGCAATTCCCTTGCGAGAGGGGAAGGTCTTCTCGGTTGCGGCTGTGCCGCCCCACGAAAAAAAACCGGCCCGATGGGCGAATGTTAGTTGACTCCGCTGCCCGGGGCAAACCTTTTATTTCGCGGCGCGGCCATGGCGGAAACGGCGGCCGCCTCTTCCGCTTCGGGCCCCTTCAGGCTATCCGCCGGGGCGGAGGACGTCCTGCAACTCGATGCCGTGCGCCGCGAGGATGTCGCCGGCTGCGCGGTCCAGCGCGATGCGGCTCCTGATCAGGTCGATCTGAGCCTGCAGGCGGCTCCTGACGGCCGCCTGGAGGTCACGCTGAGCCTCGATGATCGAGCGGGTTGTGCCGGCGCCCAGGCTGAACTTCTCCTGCTCGCCCTCGAGTCGCTGCTGCATGTAGCGCACCGTCACCTCGGAGGCCGCAACGCTGGCCTTGTCCAGCTCCAGGCGGTTGTATGCCTGCCGGACTTCCAGGGCGATTTTCTGGCGCAGGGCGCGCAGCCGCTCCTGCGCCTGCCGGTGGTCGATCTGGGCCTGGGCATTGTCGGCGCGGGCCGCATCATTGCCGATCGGCACGCGGAAGTTAAATCCGATTTGGAAGCCCAAATATTTCCGGCTGAACAGGGAATCCAGAGCATCCCAGAATCCGCCGGGCACCACGCCGACGACCGGAGCATTGATGATTCCCTGGCTGTAATCGCGCAGTATCTGGTTTCCCCCCAGCCCGTTCTGCGAATAGGCGGCCACGAGGTCGAGCGTGGGTTTCAGCTGATTGCGCGTATAGTCGACGTGGATCTTCCTGTTGTCCAGGTCGAGAAGCGCCTGTCTCACCTCCGGCCGGATCTCCGTGGCGCGCCGGATGGCTTCCTCGAGGCTGCTGCGCGGCGGCGGCGGCGGGAGCGGCCGGGTCACGGGTACGATGGCGGCGGGGATCGCTCCCGGATCGGCCTGCGATGAAATCAGCCGCTTGAGTTGATCTTGCGCAATCAGCCGGCTGTGCCGTGCAACGACGACCTGCTGCTCTCGCGCAGCGACCTCGGCCTCTGCCTGGATCACATCCAGGGACGACATGGTTCCCACCTGAGCCTGGATCCTGTTCTGTTCGAGAACGATCCGCGCCAGTTCGCGGCTGGCCTCCTTTTCCTTGATGTCCTCGTCGATGAAGAGCAGATCCCAGTATGTATTGAGGACATCGCTCACCAGCTGCATGACCTGCAGTGCAAAGGCCTCCCGCGACATGTCGTAGTTATTCCGGGCTATGCGGAGCACCCGCCCGCGGCTGATCCTGCCCAAGTCCTTGAGCAGATGCTGGGTGACCGAAATCCCTGCCACCGAAACCAGGCTCGGGTTGAGACTGCTGAAGAAGCTGTTGCTGCGGCTGCGCCGGGTCTGAAACGTCAGCTCCAGATCCAGCCCCGGTTCGAACGGTTTGCTGAATGTAAAATCATACACGGTGTTCAGGCTCAGCAGCGTATCGCCTCCCTGCAGCGCGCTGGACGTCGGGGTCTTCTGCCGGTCGAGACCGGCGTTGAATTGAAGGGCGGGGTTCAATACCGCCCGACCCCTTACCGTCTCCCAGAGCGCAAAGTATGGGCCATAGCGCTCGACATTGATGTCGACGTTGTTCTCCAGCGCAAGCCGCACGGCGTCCGCTTCCGTCACCATCAGCCTGCCGTCCGCAATCAGGGACTCCAAACCGGCGGCGCCGCCCGCTTCAAACGCACGAATCGCCGGAGATCGGTAGTCCCCGTAGAACAGGCGCTGGAAGGAACCGCCTTCGCGCTGCAGCAGGCTCTTTGCATCCTGACCCTGCGCGAACGCCTGCGCACACAGCATGACCCACAGAAACGTCTTTGCGGCTCGAACGCCAAAACGGACACCCAGACAGCAGTTCATAGCGACACCTTTGTGAATGGATTACGGGCGGGGCGGGCCCAGTTGATGGAACATATTTCATTTGCCACGGATTACCTGGGGCAGCATAGCCGCAACCGAAGAAAAAGCAAACCGCCGAGGCGCAGAGCGCGCAGAGAAAACACAGAGATTTGGGACACAGAAAAACGCGGGTGGATTGCACGAGCTTTTGCTGCCCCCGAAGGGCGCCCCGCTGCGCGGGGCGGTCTTTGCCTAAGCCTCCCCGGGCAAAGACAGCAGCAAAAGCTCGTGCCATCCACGCGCCGACCTTGCGGCTCCAGCAGAATCCGTTCTTCCCCGTCCTAATTTCCTCGGTGCGCTCCGTGAAACTGCGTCTTGGCGGTGAAAAATTCCTTTCCCAGCGGGCAAGGATTTGATCCTTTAGTAGTACGGATTGCTCGGCCGTTACTCCGGCGGGCGGCAAAAGTCGGCGCCCGCCGGTCCGAATTCGTGGAAACGGTGAAATCCGTGGCGGCTTTTTTTCTTTTCAATATTTCAGTCACTGCATTGAGGTTCTGTTTGGCGGCGCGTATGCCGCTTCGGGCGCATCGGCGCTTCGAAAGGAGTAGCTTTAATCTTCCTCGCCGTTCTCGCGGCCGGAATAAGGGATCCCCAGCTGCTTCATTTTGCGGTACAGATAGCTCCGTTCGATCTGCAGCGCCTGTGCCGCACGGCTGACGATCCCCTTATGCTCCATCAGCTTCTGCATGATGAAATCGCGCTCGAAGCGCTCGCGTGCCTCCTGCAGCGAGTCGGCCTGCCCGCTCTCCGGCGGCAACAGGACACAGCGTCGTAAGACCGTCTCGGGCAGGTCGAGGGCATCGATTTTATGCTGGGGATTCATGATGATGAACCGTTCCATCATGTTCTTCAGCTCCCGGACGTTGCCGGGCCAGGGGTAAATTTCCATCACCTCCATGGCCTTGCGCGTGACTGCGGGCGGTTTCCGGCCGTACTTCCCGGCAAAATCCTCCAGGAAGTAGCGCACCAGCACGGGAATGTCCTCCCTGCGCTCGCGCAGCGGCGGCAGCTGGAAGGGAATGACATTCAGGCGGTAGTAGAGATCCTCGCGGAAGGCGCCCAGCTCCATTTCCCGCTCGAGGTTTTTGTTGGTGGAGGCGATTACGCGCACATCCACTCTTGCGGGAGTCTTTCCGCCGACGGGGGTAAAGCTTTGCTCTTCCAGGACGCGCAGCACCTTGGCCTGCGTTTTGGCGCTCATGTCGCCCACTTCGTCGAGAAAAAGCGTTCCGCCGTCGGCCTGGGCAAACTTGCCCTGCTTGTCCTCCGAGGCGCCCGTGAACGATCCCTTTACATGGCCGAACAGCTCGCTTTCGATCAACTCCTCCGGAATGGCGGCACAGTTCATCTCGACGAAGGGCCGGTCCTTGCGCAGGCTCTTGAGGTGAAGCAAATGGGCCACCAGCTCCTTGCCGGTGCCGTTCTCGCCGTAAATGAGGACCCGCCCGTTGGTCGGGGCCGCGAATTCGAGCTGCTGGCGCAGGGCCTGCATGGGGACGGAATCGCCGATCATGACGTACTTCTGCTCGACCTGCTCCCGGAGCAGGCGGTTTTCCATTTCAAGCTGACGCTGGTGCAGCGCGTTCTTCACCATCACCAGCGTCTTTTCGAGCGAAAGCGGCTTCTCGATGAAATCGAAGGCTCCCAGCTTGGTCGCGCGCACTGCCGTTTCAATCGAGCCGTGCCCGGAGATCATGATGGCGATGGTCGCGGGACACTGCGTGCGGATTCTTTCCAATACCTGCAGTCCGTCCATTCCGGGCAGCCAGATGTCGAGCAGTACAACGGAAAAGTCCCGCCGGTCGAGCAGGGCCAGACACTCCTCGCCGGTCGATACGGCATGGGCTTCCAGGCCCACATCCTCCAGGATACCTTGCAGCGAGGACTGGACGCCTTTTTCGTCGTCAACGATCAGGATCGCAGGTCGGCTCATAGGGGTTCAGGGATCCTTCTCCTCAGGCTTGCGCCATGGGAAGGTCGATGATGATCCGGGTTCCCCGCGGTGCATTCGGTTCGGCGCGCACCCGCCCATGATGCTCGGTGACAATCTGGCGCACGATGGCCAGTCCCAGACCCGTCCCCCCCTTGCGCGTGGAGAAATAGGGAAGGAACAGGCTATCCCGGTATCCTTCCGGGAAGCCGCGCCCCGTGTCGTTGACCTCGATCCTCACCGATCGCTGCATGCCATCCCGGCGCGTGCGGATCAGGAGATCCTTGGCGTGCGGGCTTCCTGCCATGGCCTCCAGGGCATTATCCATAAGGTTGACCAGGACTCGCTTCATCTGCTCGGGATCCAGCCACAGGGGAGGGATCCCCGGATCGAAATCCACGGCGAAGCGCACGTCCTGCGTGCGGCCATTGTAGAGGCTGAGCGCGGACTCGATGACTCGATGAAGGTCGGACTGTTCCGTCCGCACCTGCGGCAGGCGCGCGAAACGCGAAAACTCATCGACGAGGTTTTTGAGCGAGTCGGCCTCGTGGATGATGGTCTGAACGCACTCCTGCAACAAGCCATCGAAGGATGCGAACTCAGCCTGCCGGCCGGGCGCGCTCAATTTCGGCGCAGCCTCCGGTGGAGCCAGCTGGCGGTAACGCCGCAGCAAACGTTCGGCCGAAAGCTGGATAGGGGTCAGGGGATTCTTGATTTCGTGGGCCAGTCGGCGGGCGACTTCCTGCCATGCGGCCATCTTTTCGACACGCAGCAACTCGGTGAGGTCGTCGAGCACCAGCACCCAGCCGCTGCGCTGGCCCGATCCGTCAATCAGCGGTGTGATCGTCGTGGCCACATGAAGCGTCTTATCCGGAAGGCTCAGCTCGATGTTGCGTACTACCGTGCCCAGCACCGTCGCCTTGTGGAGCAGCATCCGCAGGGTGCCGCATGCCGATCCCCGGACCACTTCGTCGAGCCCGGCGCCCTCCGTCGGTCCCTGCACGCCCAGCATCTGGATTGCCGCCCGGTTCATGGTGCGCACGCGATAATCGCCGTCGAGCGAGATCACGCCCGTGGCAATCGCCTGCAGAATGGTCTCGATATAGCGCCGCCGGTTGTCCAACTCCACGTTGGTCTGCTGCAGGCTGTCCTGGGCCGCTTCAATATTGCGCTTGTTGTCCTGCAACTCCCTGGTCATGCGGTTGAACGACTGCACCAGGCTCTCCAATTCGTCGAATGCGGCGCAGTTCACCCGGTAGTCCAGATTGCCGGCCGCAACCGCAACCGCGCCTTCCGCCAGCGCCTGAATGGGCACGGTAATCCGCTTCGCCAGGTACATGGCGAACCAGGAGAAAGCGAAGACGATGAGGAGCGTGGACAGAGCCAGGATGAGCAGGAAATTAAAACGCAACGCGGGCTGGCTGCTCTGCAGCGCCCGGTAGACCGAGTATGCCTCCCTGACGGAGTATGCTTTGAAATAGGCGCCCTGCGGGATGAGGGTCTGGACCAGCACGGCGCCGGCGGTCGCCTCGTCCCCCCGATGCACGGGCGCCGTGGCCCGGACCACCTCCCGCAACGCATCATCGGCAGAAACCCGATCGACCCGGAACTCCGACTCCCCTTTGAGCGCGCGGGCAACCATCTCCTCCGCCGCGCTCTGCCCAATATCCTGCGCAGCCGGCCCGGAGGCCATGCCGAGGAGGCGGCCGCCACGGTCGAAGACGCGGACATCATCGAGCAGGAAGTCGCGGCGCAGCTCATCCAGCTTCAGCGCCAGCGCCGCCGGAGCTTCCGGCGACGCACCGCCCAGCCGGGCGGATTCGGATGCGATGACCTGCGCATAGTGCCGGTGGCGGATTCCGGCGTCTTCGTAGTACTGGTCTGCGATCGCCTTGCTGTTATCGAGCATCTGGTCGGCCGGCGCGCTGAACCATTGCTTGATCGATGCATTGATCAGGCCATAGGCCATCAGGAAAAGCAGCAGCGCCGGCAGCAGGGAAAAGGCGGCAAAAATCGTCACCATCTTGGCCTTGAACCGGCTGCCGACCTGGCCGCTCCTGCGTTCGAAATAGAGCTTGATCAGGTTCCGGCCCAGAACGGCCGCCAGTATCAACAGCGCCAGTACGACCAGAACCGTGGCGCTCCACAGCATGAGCGTGCTGCTCAGGAAACGCGCGCTCCCGACCGAAGTCTGATTGAGAAACAGCTGGGTTGCAATCAGAGCCAGGCTCAGCAGCGCGATAGTTGCCAGCACGTATCGCCGCGTGCGCGCGGCATCCTCGTGGGCCGCGTTTGCCGACGCCTTTTTCCCTTCTTTGTTCATGCCTGCCATGCTGAACCTTTGCAGAGGTTTCATTATACCGCCACCGGCGCCACATTCATCGGGCGTATTTGGCACGACGCTGCGATTCAGACAGCAGCAGAGAATCGAACCCCGTCGGCAGTTGGGTGGGTCTGGAGACCCACCCCCACAGGGCGCCGCGTGTTTCGTTATTGACCCGTGCATGGCTCCGATAATAGATTCTCATCTTCAAACGGGGGGGCGAACCGTGAAAGTCTTGATCACTGGCGGCGCCGGCTTCATCGGATCGTATCTTGCCGAGGCCTATTTGAGCCGCGGCGATGAGGCATACGTCATCGACGACCTGTCGACCGGCAGCCGCGACAACATCCACCATCTGCTGACACATCCCCTGTTCCACTTCGTCAACGACACCATTCTGAACCGCGAGGTCGTACTCGAACTGACGGGAATCTGCGATGTCGTGGTTCACCTGGCCGCCGCCGTGGGCGTCAAGCTCATCATCGACGAGCCACTCAAGTCGATCCATACCAACATCGCCGGCACGGAAATTGTGCTGGAGCTGGCCAATAAATTTCGCAAGAAGGTCTTCATCGCTTCCACCTCTGAGGTCTACGGCCGGAACTCCAAGGTCCCCCTGTCCGAAGACGACGCCAGGATCTATGGTTCCACCGCCGTCGCGCGCTGGAGCTACGCGGCCACCAAGGCGACAGACGAGTTCCTCGCGCTCGCCTACTTCCGCAACAAGCAGCTGCCGGTGATCATCGCGCGCTTCTTCAACACCATCGGTCCGCGCCAGACGGGGCAATACGGCATGGTGATCCCGCGCTTCGTGGGCCAGGCGCTGCGCAACGAGCCGCTTACAGTCTATGGAGACGGCAACCAGACGCGCACTTTCACCTACGCGGGCGATGTGGTGAACGGCATCATCGCCCTGATCGACGAACCGCGCGCGGCCGGCGAAATCTTCAACCTCGGCGGCGACGAGGAAATCTCCATCAACGAACTGGCCGGCCGTATCCTGAGCATGACGGGCAGCGCCTCGCCTCTCCTCCACATCCCTTATGAACAGGCCTACCAGGAAGGCTTCGAGGACATGGAGCGCCGCGTGCCGGACCTGACCAAGATCAAGCGGCTGATCGGCTATCGCAATACATGCAGCCTGGAGGGCATGCTGGCCAAAGTCATCGAATACGAAAGAAGCCGCATCTGAGGTTTGTTATGGACCGCGCCCCGCAGAGCGGGACGCTCCGTTTTTCGGATTGCCCGGTCTGCCGCCAGCGTAACATCGACGATTTCTGCCGGGCCTTCGATCGGGTGCGCAACCGCCCCCACGAGGTCTTTCAGGTCAAGCGCTGCCGCGGCTGCGGCTTCGGCTGGACCTCGCCCATGCCCGAACCCGGGCAGATCGCCTCGCTTTATCCCTCATCATACCTGGGCAATACCAGCAAGGCCCTGGACGAATTTTACTCGGGGCGACTCAAGAACTCCCGTTCCTGGCGCGGTGAAGTCGAAAAGGTCCGGTTGGTTGAGCGGTTTGTCCCCTCCGGGAACCTCCTCGACGTGGGGTGCGGGGACGGGCGGTTCCTTTGGGCGCTGGACCCCCGGCGATGGCAGAGAAACGGCGCCGATGCCGCCGCCGAAACACTGCAATGCGTGCGGGAGCGCATGCCTGAACTGCGGCTCGTGGGCGGCGACATTTTTTCACAGAGCCTGCACAGGGACGGCTATGACGTGCTGACATTCTGGCACGTGCTGGAGCACCTGCCGGAACCGAGGAGGGTATTGGAACGAGCCCGCAGCCTGTTGCGGGAAGGCGGCTGGCTTTTCATTTCTCTTCCCAACCTGCAGAGCCTGCAGGCGCGCCTTTTTCGCAGCTACTGGTTCCCTTTTGATGACGTGCCCCGTCACCTCTATCATTTTTCAGGACCGTCGCTCGGCCTGCTTCTGAGCCAAACCGGCTTCCGCGTCCATAAACGCCTGCTGTTTTCCCGCTACGTAAACTTCCACTCGCTCAAGCACAGCCTGCTTCACTGGTCGCAGGACCGCTGCGGCAGCCGGCTCCCCTACTACGCACTCAAACCCCTGTTGTTCCTCTTCCCGCTGCTCGAACGCCTCACCGGCAGCTACGGCATCCTCACCGTCATCGCCCAGAAATAGAAATAGGGGACGCTACCCTATTTTTAAGAAAAATAGGGTAGCGTCCCCTATTTCTCATCTGCTACGGCGCGCGCAGGAGCTCGCTGATTTCCTGCTGCAGGGCATTGAGGCGGAACTGCAGCATCAGATCGCCGAGGGTGAACTTGACGGCGGCATAATCCTTGCCGCGCATGTCAACCAGCGCGGCCTTGAGCTGCGATTTGTACTCATCGAGCTTGCGCCCCGCTACGGCGCTGGGCGCCTTCCCCCTGAGCCGGTCAATGCCCGCAAAATGCGCCGTCTGGAACTGCTCCACAATCGCGTCGAAGCGCTTCCCTTCCTCCCCGGCCTGGGCGCCGCGCGCCGCAGCCAGCTTTGCGTTTTGCGCGACAGCCTTCTCCAGGTCTGTTCGAATATCCTGCACCAGCTTGTCCCACTCCGCTTCCGCTTCGCTCTGGCCCGGCGCCGGCGCGGGCTCGGGCGCGGCAGCCGCATCGCCGAAGTGATAGAGCGAATTGAACAGGAACTTGTACATCAGATGCGGCTGGCCGCGCCACTGAGGCCGGAACCCGGTCAGGATGATGCGCCCTTTGCCGAATATCACATCCAGGGCTGCGGCTTTGCCCTGGATCTTCTCCGGATGGAGGATGTAGCCGCTCAGCAGCGGATTCTCCTCTTTGGGGTAGGAAAGCAAGACCGACCCTTTGAAGTCACGCTGGGTTTCGAACGCCGCATTGCGGGCAAAGAAAACAGCCGGCGACGGCGGCAGACCGAAGAGCGCCGGATGTCCCGCCGCCCGCACTTCGGTGCGCAGGATCGAGCCGTTGCAGAAGAAGTCGGAGCTTCTCAGCCCCTCGAGTGCATTCTTGACCGGCAGCTTGAACTTCTCGACTGCAAAAAGTGAGGCGTTGCCCAGCGTGAGCAGTGTCCCTCCTTTTTGCACGAATTCCCGCAGCATATCGAGCCCGAGTTCACCGATGCCCCCGGCATACTCGCCCGGGATCGTCCCCACTTGATGGCCTTCCATAATGGCATCGGTTCTCATCTCGGCGATCACGATGACGTCGTACAGATCGTTCAGGTGACCGGCACGGATATCATCGTTACGGAGGTCCTTGTATGCGAAATCAAACTGCTCGAAGATCCAACTCGTCCATCCTTCGTCGATGTTGCTGACCCACGAGCGATACAGGCCGATGCGCGGCGCCTTGACCGGAATCACCGCATCGGTTACCGGCCTGGTCGCGGCCACCCGGAGGCTCAGATCCGCGGCGATGGCCTGCATTTTCTGCTGAGAAATGTTCGCGGCCACAAAGGAACCTGCCTCGTACTGGGAATCGCCGATTTTCATCTCCTTTTTGAGGAGCGCCGCCGTCCCGCCTTCCTGAAGGATTCGGTTGACGGCGCGGAACGAGACGTTGGAGCGATGGTCCAGGACGAAGGACGCACCGGACCCCCCGACTCCGCCCGGCGGCGGCGCGATCTTGTCCAGCGCCCGGACTTTGCTGCGGAAGTCCTGCGGCAGCGGGGTCGTCACCGACACGACCTCCACGCCCATTTGCAGCGGCAGCGTCCAGCCCGCGATGTCGTAAGGCAGGTCGGGCGCTCCGCCCGGAGTCTCGCGCAGGTCCGGATACTTCTGGATCTCAAAAAGCTCCTTCGCCAGCAGGGCGTAAGGCTGATCCATCATCACCACCCATGTTCCCTCGGAATAATCGCGCCCGTTGACGCGGAAAGACTGCGCGGCCTGGCTGATGGTGAGGCCGTTGAACCGCAGTTTTTCGAGCATCAGTGCGGCGGTCTGCGGGTCGCGCTGCCTCTGGGGAATCAGATAGGCGAAGGGCGGCTCCTGGGTGAAGCGCTGGATCACATCGCGGCCGGCCTGGTAGCGGTTGAATATGATCTCTTCCTTGAACTTCGCCGCGGTATCGAGAACGGACATGGATGCGCCGATCATATAGCGCACGGCATCCCCCAGGCGCCACCAGCCTCCCTTCCACGGGCTGGAGTAAAAGACCTCCTGGCGCAGCTCCTGAAACTCCTTCGGAAAGTCCTGGACCGTGTAGAACCGCGGCGTCGCATAGCGGTACAGGGCGGTTTCGGTGAGGAAAGAGATCACGTTGCGGTAGTTGTTGACGCCGTCGATAAAACCCGGATACCAGTCGTCGAACCCGGTGCGGTGGATCGATCCCGGCATGCCGTGCTGATCCAGGTAGGAGGCCATCGCCGTGCCGAACACATTGGTCCAGCGCCAGATCAAAGGATGGACATTGCTGGAAATCGGCTCCGCGAAGGGCGGGATCCAGATGCGCGCCGGAAAGGGCGCGGTCTGGTGGTGATTGTAGAACACCATTGGATACCATTCCCGCACCGTCACGCGCGTCACAATCTGCGATTCGATCATGTTATTCATGTAACCGTCGCGGTTGTTGTCGTGCCCGACATACTTCTGATAGAGCCAGGGCATCGGGCTGACTTCATACGAAGTTCCCAGGTTGCGGCGATACCAGGCCGAGATCAAGTTCTGGCCGTCGGGATTCAACGAGAACCAGAGGACCGTAATGACATTATCCAGGATCTGTCGGACGTTCGGGTCCTTATCGCCCGACACGAGGTCGTAGGCCAGCTGGATGGTGTGCTGGTGGCCGGCGACTTCGCTCGAATGAAGCCCGCCGTCCACATGAACGATGGCCTTTCCCTCGCGCGCAAGGCGCCGCGCCTCCTCATTCGTGAGCCCCTGCACGAGCGCAACCCGGCGGGCGATTTCCCGGTACCGCTCGACGTTTTTGAGGTTCTCAGGGGAGGATATGATCGCGATATACCAGTCGGTCCCCTCGGTGGTCTTCCCCACGTGGATGAGCCGCATTTTGTCCGTGGCAGCCGCGAGCTTCTGGAAATAGGCCAGAGCCTCGTCGTAACTGGCGAGGTAAAAATCGTCTCCCGGCCTGTGCCCCAGGACAGATTCCGGCGTCGGCAGCGTCTGCGCCGCCAGCACTCCGGCGGAAAGCAGCCAGACTGAAAAAAGCATGAAAAGGCAAGTTTTGCGGCAGCGGTCACGGCACG
>Ga0299915_10001395_pt1 | contig 17891 bp, 12 predicted proteins | sample RVTome_13_FD_200263 | JGI IMG/M metagenome (GOLD analysis project Ga0299915, IMG submission 200263) | Soil microbial communities from uranium-contaminated site in the Upper Colorado River Basin, Wyoming, United States - RVT92D227 (version 2) ... | reverse complement strand
CCGGAACCTGAGCTTATAACCATCGGCTCGATCGACCTATCAAAATTCGATGATCACTACCTGAAGCTAAAGCATATTTTCGACAGGACCGTCGGGATTATAGATGAATATCATCCCGATGAGCTGGCCATTGAAGCACCTTTTTACGGCAAAAATGTTCAATCGATGCTGAAACTCGGCAGGGCACAAGGTGCTGCAATAGCAGCGGCTCTAAGCCGTTCCCTGCCGATATTCGAATATGCCCCGAGAAAGATTAAGATGTCTATCACGGGACGCGGAGCTGCTTCAAAAGAACAGGTTGCCTCGATGCTTATGCGTATACTTAAATTCAACAAAATCGAAATAAAGCTTGATGCCACCGACGGGCTCGCCGCAGCCCTGTGCCATTTTTATCAGACCAATTCTCCCCAACAGGATAAAAGCTTTAACAGCTGGAAAGACTTCATTAATAAAAATCCCGGAAGAATTAAAAAACCCTGATCTGGTCAGATAACAGAAAAGGCCAGGGCTGCAACGCTTACTTTGACATTTTCAACCTTAAGTATTTCATTTGCACATGCCTCAATAGTCGATCCGGTTGTAATTACATCATCCACAAGTAATATATGCCGGTCCTTAAGCCTGTTTGCATCCGTAATCCTGAAAATATCCTGAACATTGGTCCACCGGTCATAACGCGACTTACGGGTTTGTGTTTTTGTGCCGGTTTTTCTGACCAGCAGGCCAGGGTCCATTGGAATTCCGGTTGCATCTGCTATACCCGCGGATATTAAATCGCTCTGGTTAAATCCTCTCTGTCGTTTTTTGGACGGATGCAACGGGACAGGAACAATAAGGTCAATATCATCCATGAATCCTGAAGATCTCAAAGAATTACCATAAATCCGGCCAAGTTCCGGTCCGATCTCTTTTATGCCTTTATACTTAAGCTGATGTATCAGTTTTTTTATCCTGCTGTCCCTTATATAAAATGAAAAAGCTGCTGCCCTATTAATCAGGCACCGGCCCCAGAATAACCGGGAAACCGGATTATCAGGCTTAAGATGGTAATTTGTTCTCGGAATTAAAATATAACACTCGGTACAGATAAGTGTTTCATTCCTCATCAGATGATTGCCGCAACCATAGCAAACGCGTGGAAAAAGGAGACTTACAAAATCGTCCCACAAATCATACAAGTAACCCATGCAGCGAGCTGAATTATTCTTATAAAGATATAAAATGGAACAAAAAGAAAAAAATCTGAGTCAGAATTACAGTATCACCTTCTCGCTTATCTTTTTTGCGATCCTGGTGAACTCTTCCGGTGTGAATTTGAGTTTGGGATTTTTGAAGTTTATGTCATTCATCGTATTCATGGGAATAAGATGGATATGAACATGGGGAACTTCCAGTCCGACAACTGCAACACCGATCCGGGCACAGGGGATACTTTTCTCGATCGCCATTGCCACTTTCTTTGAGAACAGAATAAGACCTGACAGTTCACTGTCGCTAAGGTCGAAAATATAGTCAGTTTCAGTTTTTGGAACCACCAGTGTATGGCCGGCCATTAAAGTATTTATGTCGAGAAAGGCAAAATATTTTTCATCTTCAGCAATCCTGTAACATGGGATCTCACCTCTGACTATTTTTGTGAATATGGTAGCCATTGATCCGGATATTTATTGAGTTGATATTGACATAATTTCGAACGCGATAATCCCTGATGGAACTTTAATCTGAACAGTCTCCCCGACTTTCTTCCCGATCAGGCCCATGGCAATAGGGGAATTAATAGCGATTTTTCCAAGCTTGAAATTTGCCTCGCTTTCAGGTACAATCTGATATTCCATCACGCTGTTCGTTTTCCTGTTCTTGATTTTCACCTTGTTAAGAATCCTGACAGTTGAAGTGTCGATCTTTGACTCATCGATAATCCTGGAACGGGTAACAATTTCTTCAAGCCTTGATATTTTCATCTCGAGCATACCCTGTGCTTCCTTGGCAGCAGAGTATTCAGCATTCTCAGTGAGATCACCTTTGTCCCTGGCATCAGCTATCAGCCTGGATATCAACGGCCTCTCAACCAGTCTCAGATTGTCAAGTTCCTCTTTAATCCTTTGAAGACCCTCTTCCGTTATGTAAATGATATCTGACATTTTCCTGTCTTCCAGTTAAAAAATAAGAAGAATCCCGGGAATCCCGGAACTCTTCAGTAACAAAAATATAAATTCTTTAAATAAATACCAAATAAAATTAATGAAAACGGGTATACTACAAGTATTTATCTTTTGTCATTACCTGTTATTTGTATTTTCTGCCTGCTTTCTTTGAGCTTTTAGATACTCTTTTGTTCTTTTCCTTATATTTCAAATCAGCTTCCTTCCGGTTTTCCAGCATACGAGCTTGTACTTCAGGTGATTGAATTTTCACAGCCCGTTTTCTGGTTTCTTTTACGACAGCGTCATACTCTTTATCCTGTCTTCTCTGGTTAGCCTCCTGTTTCTTTTTTGCCCTCACGACAGCTCTGGACTCCCTGTATTTCACGTTTTTAGTATTCAAAGATTTACCAAATAATATCCTTTCAGGATTTCTTGTGCTTCGCTTGTATCTCTGAGCCTCACACACTGAGACAGCCATAGACAATAACAAAAAAAGCAGTATAAGCTTTTTTACCGGAAAATTCTTCATATTCCTTCAAAAATAATTAATACCGTACTGAATTGCCGATTTAGCAACCGTAGTATTATTTTTGTCCCAATAAATAATAACGCAGAATAGCATGAGAACATTTTTAAAATCAGGACTTTTTTTTATCGTTTTTTTGCCGGCATTAGCAATGACTTCCTGCGGTAAGGCTGATAATGACATTATACCTGATGTTTATGTAGATTTTACTATTGACCTTACGGATCCCGAATTTGTCAGTCTTTCTGTCATTGGGATTTCTGATACAATTGATGCATTAACAAATAACTGGGGTTACAGATCAGCCGGATACGATGGTAACGGGATAATTATTTACAGCGGCCCTGATGAATATTTTGCCTATGACCGAACATGTCCGCATGATTTTACCGTGAATAATCTCAGCATTAAGGTCAAAATCGATCTGACTGTTGCAGAATGTCCGCAGTGCGGAACAAAATATGCCCTTTCCGTTTACGGTACTCCGATATCGGGAGTGGGAAAGTACCCCCTGAAAAACTACAAAACCAGTTTTGACGGCGACAGGTATGTAAGGGTGTGGAATAATTAACCTCTCCCTAAATCCCTCCCCCAAGAGGGAGGGACTTTTCTTTTTATTATGAATACTGATCTCCCCTTCTCTCCTGGGAGAAGGGGCTGGGAGATGAGGTGTCAATACCTGTAATGCTCAGGCTTAAAAGGCCCATCCTGTCCAACACCAATATATTCAGCCTGATCTTTTGTCAGCTTTGTAAGTATCACTCCAAGCTGATCAAGATGGAGGCGCGCTACCTCTTCATCAAGATATTTGGGAAGTCTGTAAACGCCGATATTATAATTGTTTTTCCACAGATCAATCTGAGCCAATGTCTGGTTGCTGAATGAATTGCTCATCACAAACGAAGGATGGCCTGTTGCACATCCCAAATTTACCAGCCGCCCTTCAGCAAGCAGGAAGATGGCATGACCGTCGGGAAATACATATTTATCCACCTGCGGCTTAATGTTTATTTTCCTCGTGCCTTCCATTCCGTTAAGTTTGTCGACCTGTATCTCATTATCAAAATGACCAATGTTACACACAATTGCCTGGTCTTTCATCTTCAGCATATGATCAAGACGGATTATATCCCTGTTCCCTGTTGCTGTCACATAAATATTACCTTCATCAAGCACATCTTCAACGGTCTTGACCTCAAAACCTTCCATCGAAGCCTGCAGGGCACAGATGGGGTCAATTTCGGTAACTATAACCCTTGCACCATATGCTTTCATCGATTTCGCACAACCTTTCCCCACATCCCCATAACCGCAAACAACGACAACCTTACCGGCAATCATGACATCAAGTGCTCTTTTCAGCCCGTCGGCAAGTGATTCGCGGCACCCGTAAAGATTATCAAATTTTGATTTGGTAACTGAGTCATTGACATTTATTGCGGGTACCAGCAGTTCACCATTTTCCATCATCTGGTAGAGCCTGTGGACACCTGTTGTAGTCTCTTCGGAAATACCTTTAAGTTCACTTACTGCCCTGTGCCATTTCCCCGGCTCGAGGTTAATCGTTTCCTTAAGGGTTTTCAGAATGACCGATTCTTCCCTGTTTGATGGTTCCCTGTCAAGAATTTCAGGATTATTTTCAGCTTTATACCCCAGATGCAAAAACAGCGAGGCATCTCCCCCGTCGTCAACAATAAGATTGGGACCTTTACCTCCCGGAAACGAGAGCGCCTGGGCAGTGCACCACCAGTATTCTTCAAGCGATTCGCCTTTCCAGGCAAAAACAGGAATACCCTTTTTTGCAATTGCTGCAGCAGCATGATCCTGGGTGGAGAAAATATTACAGCTTGCCCAGCGGACATCAGCGCCAAGTTCCACAAGAGTTTCAATGAGAACGGCTGTCTGGATTGTCATGTGAAGCGAACCCGTTATTCTTGCTCCCATGAGCGGTTTTTCAGATGAATATTTCCTCCTGATAGCAAGAAGACCGGGCATCTCCTTTTCAGCAATCTCAATTTCTTTCCGTCCGAAGGACGCAAGAGAAATATCTTTTACGGCATAAGCTTTAGTTTCGACCATTAAATTCATCAGTATTAATTTTTATTTGATCTTCCGGATGCAAAGTTAACAATTAATTCAAAGCCGTTGTTCAGGTCAGCAACCTCATTACCGCCTGCTTATCAAGTTCCATCTGCCTGGCAAGCTGTTTTACACTATCAAATCGCTTCTCATCCCTTAACCTGAACCTGAAAATGATTGTAACAGACTGATTGTACAAATCCATATCAAAATTAAAAATATGGACTTCAATTGATCTGATTTCCCTGCCTTTGTTTACAGTCGGATTGAATCCTATGCTTAACATTCCCGGAAGCTTTTCGTTGCCGACCAGTACCTCAACGGCATAAACACCGTCGGCAGGTATCAGCTTATGGCTGTCGGAAGGCTTTATGTTGGCAGTCGGAAATCCGAATGACCTGCCCAGCTTCCTGCCCTGAATTACGGTTCCTGTGAGAGAATAGTCATAGCCAAGCAATCTGCTGGCATCCTCAAGACGGCCTTTAAGCAATGCTTCACGAATGGCAGTGGAACTTATTACTCCTTCACGTGCAGAGACTTCACTTATCTGTTCAACTTCAAAATTAAATAATTCAGCGCATTCACGAATTTTCTTAAAGTCACCTTCTTTGTTTTTGCCGAAATGATTATCGTATCCGACAATAAGACGTGTTACACCAATTCTCTCCACCAGAATTTCCCTTATGAAATCGGCAGCCTCAAGGTTACCCAGTTCTTTAGTGAAACTCATTATTATCAGGTGATCTATCTTTGATTCTGCCAGTAGTTTCTTTTTTTCCTCAAGAGTCGAAAGAAAATAGAGTCCTTCAGTTTTTTCAGAGAGTACCAGTCTGGGATGAGGATTGAAAGTGATTACAACTGATTCGGCTCCGGCTTTCACTGCACCTGAAGACAGATGATCAAGAAGCGCCCTGTGACCCAGGTGCACACCGTCAAATACGCCGATCGTGATAAAAGGATTAACCAGACTCAGATTTTCATATCCCTCATGTATTTTCATTCTTTTTCATATTGTGCCTGTAAAAATAGTAAAGCCTGTGAAAACGGGATAATTAAGTGATTTAGTTTTTGTATTTTTATGGAAAGTATCTGATTTATTTAAATTGTCATGAATCCTGTTAAGTTTTATTTATCTGATCCATGGCTGGAGCCGTATAAAGAGATTATTGAAAGCCGGATTAATAAATGCTTGTTAAAGGAACGACACCTTGCAGGTATCGGAAAGCTCAAAGAATTTGCCATGGGGCATTTTTACTATGGCCTTCATTACGACCATGATGGCTGGATCTTCAGGGAATGGGCCCCGAATGCTGAGAACATTTTTCTTACCGGCCAGTTCAGCGAATGGAAGGAGAAGCCTGAATATAAACTGAACAGGATAAACAAATACGGGGACTGGGAAATAAAACTACCTCCCGGATCTTTAAATCACGGCGATCTGTACAAGCTTTCGATGCACTGGAAAGGCGGGAAAGGGGAACGCATCCCGTCATATGCCTCACGTTTGGTCCAGGATGAAAATACCAAGATATTCACTGCCCAGGTATGGAATCCTGAAACGCATTACAAATGGCAGGTTGAGGATTTTAGACCAGTGGTTACCGCTCCGGTGATCTATGAAGCTCATATAGGAATGGCTACGCCGGAGGAAAAGCTTGGAACTTACCGTGAATTTACTGAAAATGTCCTGCCGGTAATTATCAGCTCCGGGTATAATACCATACAACTGATGGCAATACAGGAACATCCTTTTTACGGCTCGTTCGGCTACCATGTTTCCAGCTTTTTTGCCGCATCTTCAAGATTCGGACCACCCGAAGATCTTAAGGCCTTAATCGATAAAGCCCATGAATCAGGAATAAGGGTGATCATGGATCTTGTTCACTCCCACTCTGTAAAGAATTTCAATGAGGGCCTGGGACTGTTTGACGGGAGCCCCGGCCAGTATTTCCATACGAACAACCGGCGAGATCATATAGCATGGGATTCATTATGTTTCGATTATGGTAAAGATAATGTCCTTCATTTCCTGTTATCGAACTGCAGGTACTGGCTCGAAGAGTATAAGTTTGATGGCTTCAGGTTCGATGGTGTTACAAGCATGATCTATTATAACCACGGGCTGGAAAAGAGCTTCACGTCATATGATGATTATTTTGATGGAGGGCAGGATGCAGATGCCCTGATTTACCTTTACCTGGCCAACAAAATGATACACGATTTCAAGCCGGAGGCACTGACAATTGCTGAAGAAATGAGCGGGATGCCGGGAATTGCCTCAGATACGGCCAGGAGCGGTTATGGTTTCGACTACAGGCTTTCGATGGGGGTCCCTGATTTCTGGATAAAGCTGGTAAAAGACACCCCGGATGAAAACTGGGATATGGGGCATCTTATTCACGAACTTACACAGCACCGGCCTGAAGAAAGAATCATATCGTACTGTGAATCGCACGATCAGGCGCTTGTCGGTGATAAAACGCTGATATTCCGGATGGTAGATGCCGAGATGTACACAGGCATGACAAAAAAGTATCACAGTTTCACTATCGATCGCGGAATTGCCCTTCATAAAATGATAAGGCTTATCACATTCAGTGCTTCGGGCGGAGGTTATCTGAACTTCATGGGAAACGAGTTCGGCCATCCGGAATGGATCGATTTCCCGCGCGAAGGGAATAACTGGAGCTACAAATATGCTCGCCGTCAATGGCAGCTAAGCCTTAATGAAGATCTTAAATATGCATATCTGCTGAAGTTTGATAATGCAATGGTAAGGCTTCACAGGGAATACAGATTGCTGGATGATATTGTCGTACACCGGCTCTATGAGAACAACTATGATAAGGTAATAGCTTTCAAGAGAGGTGAGTTTTTGCTGGTATTCAATTTTCATCCCACCAATTCATTCACCGATTATGGAATTCCGATAAAAGGGAAATTCAGAATTGTCCTTGATACTGATGATCCGGCATTCGGAGGTTTCGACAGGGTCAACAGGAAGCTTTATTACACATCTGCAAGGAAAACAGAAAGACCAACCCTCGACCTTCCTTTTTACCTTTATCTTTATCTCCCGTCAAGAAGTGCCCTGGTATTAAAAAGGGAGCCTGTAAGAAGGGCGACAGAAATCTAGTCGATCCACCTCAACAGGTAGAAATCCTGCTTGTGGGGAAGGTCTTTATGTTTCGGATATATTCTTATTCCGTAGAAGAATGTTCCGGCTTTTTCAGGTATCAAGTTTGCCCTGTAAAGACATTTCCCGGCTTTACTGCTGATGAGTTTGAATTCCTGACTGTCGACAAACACATATTCTCCCTGTTTGTTCAGGTGAGTAAAGACAAACTCAACTCCCACATAGTCTTTTGGTATCTTCTTGATATTAAGAGCAATTTCAGCCCGGTAATCGTGACCTGAATGATAGACATTTTCTTCGGGCCGTTCGAAATTATAGTTCAGCACCTCGATATTATCCCATTCGTTTATCATGTTCTTTTTCCAGGCAGCCAGCTCCTTTGCCTTTTCAAAATCGTTAGAAGTGAGATACTTATTCCTTGCCCATAATTTCATGTAATACCTTTCAAAATAATCATCAAGCATCCGTTTCATGGTAAATTCAGGAGCAATTCTGACCATAGTGTTTTTTATGTGGCTTATCCATTCCACAGGCACACCCTGTTCATTGAATGAATAAAATGCCGGAGTTATTTCGTACTCAAGCATATTATATATAGTCTCGGCATCCACATCATCCTGAAGGTCCTGGTTATTGAATGTCCTTTTCTTCGGAAGAGCCCATCCGGCAAATGCATGATATCCCTCCACCCACCATCCGTCGAGAACGCTGAAATGGATTGTGCCATTCATCACGGCTTTTTCACCGCTTGTGCCTGAAGCTTCAAGCGGCCTTGTAGGTGTATTAAGCCAGATATCCACTCCCCTTACCAGTTGTTTTGCAAGTTCGATATCATAATTCTCCAGAAAAATAACCTTTCCAGCAAACTGGGGCATCTGTGATATTTCAAAGACCCTTCTGATAAGGTCCTGGCCGCCCCCGTCATGAGGATGTGCTTTCCCGGCGAAAATAAACTGTACCGGCCTTTCGGCATCATTAACGATTTTTGCCAGCCTGTCGAGATCCCTGAATAAAAGGGTAGCTCTTTTATATGTGGCAAATCTTCTGGCAAACCCAATGGTAAGAGCTTTTTCGTTAAGATGGCTGCTAATATTCAGGAGGGAACGAGGGCTGACATGTTTGTCCATCATTTCTGCCTGCAGCTTCTTCCTTATATTTATGAAGAGATTCTTTTTGAGATTGGTCTTGACTTCATAGACTTTTTTATCATCAAGATTGTACAGTTTTTCCCATTGACTCCTGTCAGTCTGGTCAAAATCCACGCTTCCTGTCAGTTCTTTGTATACTTGTTCCCATTCGGGCGCCACCCAGGTAGGATGATGAACCCCGTTTGTTACATATCCGATATAAAGTTCTTCTTTCAGGTACCCTGGCCATAACTTGTTAAACAAGCCCTGTGTTACCTGTCCGTGGAGCTTGCTCACCCCATTTAATTCCTGCGACATGCGGGTGGCAAGATAGCTCATATTGAATTTCTTATCAGCCTCTCCTTCACAGCGTCCCAAAGCAATGAGCTCATCCCAGCCGATATTGAGCCTTGAGTGATAGTGTGACATGTATTTCCGCAGGAGATCCTCCTCAAATGCATCATGTCCTGCAGGAACAGGTGTGTGAGTGGTGAACAGAGTTGAAGAGCGGATTGCCTCAACAGCCTGGTTAAATGTAAGATGATTATCCTCAATGAGTTTTCTTACACGCTCGAGGCTGATAAATGCTGAATGCCCTTCATTGCTGTGGAAAAGATCAGGTTTTATTCCCATTGCCGTCAGGGCTCTTATTCCGCCAATTCCCAGAATAAGTTCCTGCTTCAGGCGGTTTTCATGATCTCCACCATACAGATAATGCGTTATTGACCTGTCTTCAGGCGTATTGTCATCAAAATCGGTATCAAGCAACAACAATGAGACTTTTCCAACTTTTGCCTCCCATACCCGTACCTTCACGCTTCTCCCGGGCCATCCCAGGCTCACTGTAAGATGTTTCCCATCAGCATCTTTTACTGGATTTATCGGAATGCGTGAAAACTCTTCAGCCTCATAAACCGTAAGTTGTTCACCCCTCGGGCCCAGCTTTTGTTTGAAATAGCCAAACCTGTAAATGAGCCCCACCCCTATAATATTAACATTCGAATCGCTTGCTTCCTTAAGATAGTCCCCTGCAAGAATGCCCAGACCACCTGAATAGGTCTTCAGACAGGGATGAATCCCAAATTCCATGCTGAAATAAGCAATCGACGGCTTTTCTTTATCATCAGGCCGGTTAATATATGCTTTGAATTGTTTGTAAACACTATCCAGATCAGTTATAAATTCCTCATCATCTTCGAGGACCAGCAGCCGTTTATAATCAATCTTTTCAAGAAGCAGCTTTGGATTATGGTGTACTTCTTCCCACAGTGAAGGATCCATCCTTTTAAACAATATTTCTGCTTCTGTGTTCCATGACCACCAAAGGTTGTTGGCCAGTTCCTTGAGAGATGACAGCTTATCCGGAACATCACTCTGAACATAAATGTCTTTCCACACTGGTACCTGATGCGGTTTTCTTACCTGCATTCCCGGAGCTTCAACAAACTGCTCAAATTCTCTTGGCTCTTCTCTTCTTTCACTGCTATGTGCCAGGGCAATCTCGTAAGCCTTAAAATAGTGCTTTACAAGATTGTCCCACATGGCTATCCTTGAGATCTCATGAGCTTTTGACCTGGCTTCCTTTACTTCATTTTCCGAAAGACCTATGTACCTGGTTATAAAATCCCTGATTTCAACTACTACCTTAGTCTCATTATCATCGGTCCTCTCAATAATTGCAATGCCATTGCCGGGATCGATAAAATATTTTTTAACCCAGAGGCCAAATCCCGAAAGTGATGTTGTGACAGTAGGAATGGAGAACATGAGACTCTCGAGAGGTGTATATCCCCATGGTTCATAATAGGAAGGAAATACCGACAGGTCGAATCCTATCAACAGATCGTAATACGACATATTAAAGATGCCGTCATTGCCATTAAGGTATGAGGGAGCAAAGATGATCTTGACTTTGGCATCCTGATTATTTGTAAGATTATTGCTTTGTATGCTTTGCAGAACCGGATCGGTCGATGGGTAATGAAGGCAATGGGTAAGGTACCTGTCAATCCCGTTAATGGGTCCGTTATTGTACAAAAAATCAATTAGATCCTGCCTTGGTCCTTTATGGTATGCGGGCATAAGGATGAAAGCAACACACTCTTTGGGAAGTGTATTGTTTTTATTCAATTCTCCCAGGGAGTTAATAAAAATGTCAACACCCTTGTTCCGGAATTCATATCTTCCGCTATTGGCGATAAACATGCAATTATCTGAAAGCGAATATCCAAGAACAGCTTCTGCGACTTTCTTCAGCTTTGTCCGTGCCACCTGTCTTTTTTCATCAAACTCCTCCTTTGCAGGCACAAAGGAATCTTCAAATCCGTTGGGAGTTACAATATCCACGTCTTTCCCAAGGAAATACGAACATTCCTTTGAAGTGATTTCACTTACTGTTGTGAAAACATCTGCCTCTGCGGCTGTAATTCTTTCCAGCGATTGTTTGGCAACAACACTTAACTCGCGCGATACCTGGACCGGATTGAATTCTTTCATCTTCCCGTATAACGGCCTGTTATTGCCTGCTATACATCTGCCAAGGACCGTCGCATGTGTTGTGAAAGAAGTAGCGATCCAGGGTGCATATTTTTCGATGTAAAGGATCCCTGTACCGGTCATCCATTCATGGAATTGTGCAATTATATTATGACGCTCGCGGTAAAACGATGTAAAGCTTTCTATCACTTTTCCTGCAGAATAACCAAAGAGAGCCGGTTCGACATAATCCCATTGTCCGGTTATACTGTCCAGCTTGTATGTCTCCCAGAATTTGGCAAATATCTCATTTTGCTGGCCGAAATACGGGGTGAAATCTATTAAAAACACAATAGGCTTGCCGGCTATATTCCACCGTCCTGTTTTTACTCTCAGTCCTTCATTAGCGGCAAGGATCTTCCAATCGACAAAAAGTGTTTCATCAGGGATAAATTCCGGATTTGTGATTTCCTCCCTCCACACATCAGGTCCTATGAGTATGTAATTATCCCCGAGTTCACTTACAATATTCAGTGCTTTTGTTGAGATTACAGTATGAATTCCTCCGACTTTATTACAAACCTCCCAACTGGTCTCAAAAACTAGTTCAACATTCATTATCAGTTATATTGGTTCAGATTAGTGTTCAGATATTTTTATTATTCTTTTTTGTTCTGGCAGGCTTTAAGGATTTTACTTTTTTTGTGGTACTGGTTTTACGTGCAGACGATGCGGATGATTTTCCACCTGACAACAGCTTGCCTGTAACTGAAGAGGTTTTCCTGCGGTGATTGTTCTTAAGGGTTTCAATCTCGGTTGTCATCTGATCAATAATTGATTCCTTTTCTTTTATAAGATTATTGAGTTTGGATATTTCGTTTTGTTCATCTTTATCAGGAATGAACCTGTTAAGCCTTATTTCAAAATCGCTCAGGATGTTCATATAATTCATGAATGCATCATAAGGGGTGTCGTATGGATTGAAATAAGCATGTACAGCCCCGTCTGAAAAGAATTTTGTCGCCATATAATAGAAATGATCGCTTGCCTGAAGGTATTCCCAGTCCTTTCTGATCTGGATGTCTTCACATCTCCGGACTTTGTCGGTCAGCTTATAGAGCTTATCAAGGGCAGCGGCCTGCAATTCATTTCCGTTCCATGCTGTAATGTCGCGTTCCTCATCGGCCCACGATATTGGTGAAGGTATACTTATGGCAGACACTGGTTGAAGAGAATCAGTCACCTCTGTCGGGGTCATGAATTTATAAGGAGTCTTTCTTAATATAGATCCCGGCAGGTGATGAAGGAAATCGAATATCCCTGTATCTTTATGATTGTGTTCGCCAAAGGTTTCATAATCAAGAAATATATTGATCAGCTCGCTTTTTGAGGCAAGCCTGTTAAGCCAGGCTGAATATTTATCGGCGGTTAAGGGCCATTCGCTCCAGTTGCGGTTTGAGAATCTGAAGGCAATATCATCGCTGAGGACAAAATTCCTGAGAAGAATTTTTAACCGCGGATTTATGGAGTTACAGTACAGAAAATTCGGGCTCTTCCAGCCAAGTACATGTTTAGCTCCCTCTGTGAGCATCGATTTAAAACCCATATCGGCGACCCAGGAGCCTATTTCGTCAGAATAGATCAATTCGGTGTTTCTGAATGATGTGGTTTCAACTCCCAGGAATTCCTTAATCATGGCTTTGTGAGCAGTTACCTGATGTTCAAACTCGTTTCTTGTTTTTATTGATGCCAGGGAATGCGACTCGGTTTCAGCCAGGAATTCAACCATCCCGGTCTCTGCAAGTTTCTTGAAAGAGTCCAGCACTTCAGGTGCATACAGACGAAACTGGTTTATTACCAAGCCAGTAAGGGAAAAAGCGACTTTAAACTTTCCCTTGTTTTTAATAATAAGATCCAGAATTACTTCATTAGCCGGCAGGTAACAATTCTCCGCCACTTTTCTCATGATTGATTCGTTTGAGAAGTCATCGTAATAATAATGGTCATGACCCAGGTCAAAGAACCTGTAACGTTTTAGCCTGAAAGGCTGGTGAACCTGAAAATAAAAGCAGATTGCTTTTTTACCCGTTAAACTCATATTTAGTTCTTATTTTGCCAAATCACTCTGTAATAAATATCTCTCACATGTCTTGCGGAATTGTCCCATTTAAGTCTGACAACCTCTTCCTTTCCATTCTTTATGAACATCTTTGACAGGGCGGGATAATTAAGTATTCCATATATTGCGTCGGCCATTGCATCTATATCCCAGAAATCAGTTTTAACCGCATGGGTCAGTATTTCTGATACCCCCGACTGTTTGCTGATTATAACGGGGACATTCGATTGCATGGCTTCAAGGGGAGAAATGCCAAACGGTTCGGAAACCGAAGGCATAATGTACACATCACTGAGATTCAGCATTGTGAAAACATCTTTTCCCTTCAGGAATCCGGTAAAATGAAATCTGTCGGTAATATTAAGGGCAGCAGCTCTTCTCATCATTCTTTCCATCATATCGCCCGAACCTGCCATCACAAACCTCACATCAGGCATCACCTTCAGAACTTTGTAGGCCGCCTCAATGAAATATTCAGGGCCTTTCTGCAGAGTTATCCGCCCCAGGAACGTGACCACTTTATCCTCAAAGCCTTTACTGACAACTGCATCCTGTGAAATTTTGATCGGCTCAACTGCATTATAGACTGTCTCGACCTTATCGGGATCGATCTGGTATTTATTAATTACGATATCCCGCGTAAGATTGCTGACGGTAATGATCTTTGAAGCTGCATCCATTCCCAGTTTTTCAATACGGTAAACATCAGGATTCACATTACCGCCGCTACGGTCAAAATCCGTGGCATGGACATGGATTACCAGCGGTTTACCCGATACTTCCATTGCTGCGATACCTGCAGGATATGCAAGCCAGTCGTGAGCATGAATAATATCAAATTCGTTTTCTTCAGCAATTACGGAGGCCACGACTGAGTATTTATATATCTCATCCATCAGAGAACCGTCGTACTTTCCTGAAAATTCAACAGTTCCCTCATTGGTTGTCTGGACAATAAGCTTATACCCCGATGTTTCAGAACTGAGTCTTTTCCAGAACTGTTCAGGATTGGTATATGGAATAATTTTTGATGAAATTTCTATCTTCTCCAGGGAACGCCTGAATCCTTTATAATGAACCTTCTTGAATGCTACAGGAATCTTGTTTGCTCCAATAAGTCTTACTCTGGTCTGGTCCTCATCGCCCCATACCTTGGGTACAACAAAGATCACCTCAAGGTCTTCGAGTGTCGACATCCCTTTTGTCAGGCCATAACTGGCTGTACCCAATCCGCCGGAGATGTGGGGCGGAAATTCCCAACCGAACATTAGTACACGCATCTCATACCTGATTTATATATTAGAATATTTGTTTTCGAGAAGATCAATAATCCTGAGGACCTCACCGATGCTCCATGCCTGGGAAATTGCACCATTAGGTGAATGAGGCGGATCTCCGTCATAGATCTCTGAGATGGTGCTTACCCCATGTTCACTCATCACTTCCTCAAGTCCGTAAATCAGCTTCCTGACTTTTTGCACTCCCTGTTTGCCGTACACTTTGAGCCATCCCTCGCAGAAAGGGCCCAGTAACCAGGGCCATACAGTTCCATTGTGATAAGCATTATCGCGTTCCTCCTGATTACCATGATAGGAACCTTTGTATAGCGGGTGTCCCGGAGAAAGTGTCCTCAGACCCCTGGGAGTAACAAGTTCCTTGTCTGCAACATCAAGCACTTTTTGCATCTGGTCCTTTGAGAGCATGGAATTGGGAAGTGAAACTGCAATAACCATATTCGGCCTTACAAAATAGTTCTTCCCCTCTTCGTCATTAATATAATCAGCCAGATAACCACGCTGGTGATCGCAGAACAGTTCATGAAAAGAATTCTTAATTAAATCAGGCAGATCTTCATATTCCTTAATAAACTTCCTGTCTCTAACCAGTCTGGCCATATCCAGGGCAAAACAAACTGCATTGTACCATAAGGCATTGATTTCGACAGCATACCCTTTTCTCTGTGTTACGGGGATCCCGTTTATCACTGCATCCATCCAGGTAAGTGATTTACCAGGAGCACTTGCATAGATAAGACCGTTTCCCCTCATCTGAATATTAAAAGCTGTACCGTTCTTATATGCTTCGAGTACAGATTTCAAGGCTTCCCCGTACCTTTCCCATGCATCAGTCCCGCCAACCTCAACATACTGCTGAACGGCCCAGAAAAACCACAGAGGCGCATCAACAGAATTAAATGCGGGATTGCTAAGCGAACCCATATTCGGGAAAAGGCCGTCTTTCATCCTCTCAACCTGCGTGTCGAGTACCTCCCGGTAAAGCTCGAGGCTTCTCATAACACGGGCCAGTGCAATTCCCGGAAGAGCAATAAAAGTATCTCTGCCCCATGATCCAAACCAGGGATATCCGGCAATAATAAGAGTCTTCCCATGCCGTTTTTCTATAAATTGCTGAGCAGCATTCCTGAGGCAATTGATGAAACAGTTCCTCGGTATTTTGCCGTTCACAGTCTTGGTAAATTTTGTCTTCAATCCCGATGTTTTTTCTTCTTTCGTTGAAGCAGAAAAAACTATGACATCACCCTCTTTGGCATCAACTTCAAAAAAACCGGGAGTAAAAAGATCTTCGGAATACTCATATCCTCGCTTCTGTTCCTCAGGGTATTCGACTCCCAGATACCAGTCGGGGACATGGATAAATTCAGTTTTTGCAGAGAGCTGCATATTAAGAAAAGGAAAACCTTCGTAGAGTTTTGCCTTTATCCCGTTTTCAATAAAGTCGATTTTTTTGTTGGCGGCAAGATTGGCATGTGTAAGCTCATGAATATTTCTGAATGCCAGAAAAGGACGGATCTGCAATTTCATGGGCTCAGATGCTTCAAGAATTGTGAATCGGGCAAGGTACTGTTCTTCATAATGTACCAGGAGCCTTTCATGTTTCAGCTTAACTCCTCCAACCCGGTAAATCCTTGAAGGAATAGTCTCCATCTCAAGTTCATCAATATACTTGTGGCCTTTAGGACTGTAATAGTCCCCCTTGAATTTCCTGATACCCGTATTGAAGCTTCTGTCATTATTCACAACTGTTACGTCGAGCGATGAAAGCAATACGTACCTGTCACCTCCGAAAGCATCAACCGGACAAACCAGCAAACCGTGATATTTGCGGGTATTGCATCCCACAATAGTAGTCGAAGAGTACGATCCTGCCCGGTTAGTTCTTATAACCTCCCTTTTTAATGAATATTCGAGGTTCACAATCTGCGCTTTATCAAACTTTATGTAACTCATAAAATAATCTTTATAATCGGGTATTAAAAAGTCTTTTAAGATAATTGTTTTTATTGAACATTGCAAAAGAAACGGCCTGAAGTGCCGAAAAAGTTTTTATATCCGGGGTTTGTTTTCTGCTGTATTTCCATGCGTATTATATTAAAAATACCGGACGTTGTCAGATAAAAAAAAGAGTAACTTTGCATCTCAATAAAATGTTCTAATTAACTAATATAATTTTCTCAATGAGCAGACAACTTACAACATTTCTTATATGTGCAGCTGTATTAACTGCCTGTCGTAACAAGACAGCTGAAATAGAAGGTATCCTTGAAAATCCATTGCCCCGGCAATATATCTTTTTCCAAGAGCTTAAATCTAATGAGCTTCTGACTGTCGATTCCGTCATAGTTTCGGAAGATGGTAATTTTGAATTTAAGAGGAAGGTAAAATTTCCGTCTTTTTATCTGCTCAAAATTAATCAAAATAACTTTCTGACAATGCTTATTGAACCGGGAGACAAAATAAAAATGACTTCCCACTTCGATTCATTGAATTATCCGGTTGCCGTGCTCGGATCCAAAGGGACAAAACTGATGGCTGATTATAACAAGACAATGTTAAAGACAATAAACAAACTCGGGAAGCTGAGTGAAATACATGATGAAAATCTCGGACGGCCTGATTTTGCAGTTGTCATTGATTCTCTCGACAATCTTGCGGACGGCTATCTGAATGAATTGAACAGCTATGCAAAGAAATATATTGATGAGAACAAGTCTTCACTTGTATCTCTCGTTGTTTTATATTCACAGGTAGCTCCAAATGTTTATGTCCTGAATTTTGAAAAGGATCTTTCATACTTCAGGAAAGTCGATTCGTTATTATTCCAAAGATACCCCGAATATGGTCCTGTTATTGATTTGCATAATCAGGTACAGGAAATGGTTACTTACTTTGAAAACAAAAAATCTGCTTCTGTCGTCCCGGGCGAATCAATGGAAGCACCGGAGATAGTACTTCCTTCACCTGAAGGTGATACGATTAAGCTTTCT
>Ga0299915_10001394_pt1 | contig 17891 bp, 18 predicted proteins | sample RVTome_13_FD_200263 | JGI IMG/M metagenome (GOLD analysis project Ga0299915, IMG submission 200263) | Soil microbial communities from uranium-contaminated site in the Upper Colorado River Basin, Wyoming, United States - RVT92D227 (version 2) ... | reverse complement strand
TTCAGAGGTTGGTCTCGGCGGCGAAAGGCCACAGGGTCGAAATCGTCCGCTTCAAAGAGATCAAATCATACGCCCCAGGGGTGACACACGTCGTAGTCGACGCGAGAATCACTAGGCTCTCCTGAGATCCTCTGTGGACCCCGCCTGGGTCAGCAGGTCCGACAACGTTGAGTGATACTGATCCTGGTCGGCGCTGTCGAGGAGCTTTCTGGCATAGGTCTGGAGATGCTTCCCGTATTCCTTCTCCTCGTCCGTGAACTTCCACGACTTCGTCGTGACGCCCAAGGACAGGTAGAACGCGTGCACTATGGACCTGGTCCTGTGGTCGCTCGACTTCTCGGCGTCGAGGACTGCAATTGCACCCCCAGAGCCGGAAGTCTTGTAGGCTCGAGCTACGCGGTCCGCGAGATCCCCGTACTGCGACAGTCCCTTGAAGCGCGGTATCTTTGAGACCACGGTCTGGTGTTCGACCTCCTTGGCTGCCTGGCGAATCGCCTTCAATGGTGACTTCGACTCCTCGTCATAATCCTCGAAGTGTTTCTCCGCAATGTCCTCAGGGACGACGGCTTTCAGCGCATCCATGCCGTGACCTGGCCAGTACTTTGACAGAAGCTTGTTGACGGAATCGCTCTGGTCGATGACGACAGGGTGGTTGATGTTCGAGAGCAGTCCCAGCAATGCCTTTCTCTCCAGCTCATCCTCTGTCAGGTCTCGGACGAACGCCTCCGCGTCGTCGCCATAGCATCTGTCCCCATTCGCGAACGCCCTTCTGTCGAGTTCCTCGAGCGATTCGTGGACCATCTGCATGTGCTTGTCGATCAGTTCCCTGTTCCCGATCTCGCCCTTAGAGTACTTGGCAAGCAACTCCTTGTCGACTGACCTGTCGAGCAGATCCCTGCATTTATCATTGCCCGAAGTAGCCTTCAGCGGGCGCTCGATCGATATCTCGAACTCGCTGAGGACGTTCGGGACTGCCATCCCCTCGGACAGCTTCGAGAGGGTGTTCTTCAGTTTCGCGCTGCACTGGTCGCATATGACCACCTTCTTGCCGGCGCTTACCCAGTCAAACACCATGTGTTCGATTTCGGACGGATTGTGCGGGCATGAGAAGACGTTCCCGTCCAACCTCCCTGCGCCCACGCCCTCTGCGGCCATCTTCACATATTCTTCGGGAGGCCTCGAGTATCTGCCCGTGCAGACGAAGCTGTCCTCGTAGGAATAGAAGTGCAGGCCCTTCTTCTGGACGAGGTCTGCGACGCTCAGGACCCTCCACTTGGGGGAATCGAAGTTCTGGACGCCGATGAGCTTCTCCTTCGGGGTCTTCCCCCGGAGGACGTATGTGATGGTCCCGCCGGGATAGGTGGCGGTCGCCAGGTAAGGGGTCTTCTGCTCGTGCGCGAGCGCTATTGTGGCTGCATAGGCGCGCGCGAGCTTGTCACCACGCCTCGCAAACCCGGCCAACTTGTCGGGCCGGTCCTTGTACTTGGAGATCTTCTCGAGCCTCGCCCGGGTCTTCTTGAAGGGGCACGAGCCGCAGTCCTCCGCGCAGTCGGGCAGGATGAGCTCGTAGTCGTCCATCAGCAGCTTCGCTTTCTCTATCAGGTCCTTCTCGCGGACCTTCGAGGCTATCCTCGCCTTGACCCTGAGCCTCGGGAGACCCTTTCTCTTTGACAGAGGCATGTCGGCCTCCGATGCTGCCTCCGGCTAATATTTCTTTTCGCCATACCTAAGTGAGTCAGTCTGGGCGGATCCTGCAAAGATTATTAGTCTGGCCATCCCATAAGGAAGGATGCGACGAGTGGATGGGACAGATGAGCCAAGAAGAGGACTCCGCGCGGGGTTACATCAAGGGGTTCCAGGAGGGCCTCCAGGAAGCCTGGGACGAGATTATCAAGCTGTCAACTAAGGGTTACACGCCGCGCGAGCTTCAGATAATGGCCAAGACCAAGCGGTCCATGATCTTCCAGAGGGTCCAACAGAAGGTCGACGAGCTGGAGCGGGCGATCGGCAAGAAGCTGACAGCCTCCGATTCTGGGGCTGTGCTCGTGACGAAGCCTGCACCCCCGCCGGTCCAACTGTTCCCGGGCTGGAGCTATGTCATCAGGGAAGAGAGACCTGAGAGAAGCTTTGCCATCTACTCGGACTTGCTGTCGAAGGGAGCCAGGGGTCTGTGCATCTCGAGATCCCACCCTGACGTACTGCGGCAGAAGTACGGATTCAAGGGAGAGGCGATCTGGCTCACGAAGACGGAGACTGCACAGCCCCCGCCACAGTCCAAGGACATCGAATACGTCTCCCCCAACAACCTCGCTCGGCTCGCATCCTCCGTCAGGGATTTCCTGTCGAAGGGAGAGAACGGGACGGTCATCGTCGAAGGGCTGGAGTATCTTACAACTCAGAACGATTTCAAGAGCGTTCTGAAGTTCGTGCAGCTAATCAACGAGCAAGTCGTCCTTGACAAGGGCTACCTCTTGATGCCCGTCGACGGGTCGACCATGGACCCGAAGGAGTTCTCGCTGGTCGAGAGAGAGATGAGCCAGGTCCTCTAGGGAGAATGCAGGTGGTAGGCGTCAGGTGCTCCCGCCGGGATTTGAACCCGGGTATCCAGCTCGAAAGGCTGGAATGATTAACCGGACTACACTACGGGAGCAAGTGGGCTCTGACCATTGCTTTTCGGCACTATGACATGTTCATATATAATGCTTCTCGGCTCTGCATCGGCGGTCCAGATGGCCAGCAGCCAATCCAAACATTAATGCCAATCCTGAGGATTAGGCTGCCGAATGGACGAGCCGAAGGAGAAGTTGAGCGCTGCAGAGCTAACGCGGCAGTACATAGACCGCCACCCGAGCATCAAGGACTGCATAAGCAAGGACCTCGTCAACTACTCTTCATTGTCTAGGCTGATCATGAAGGAGCTCGGCGTGAAGAACGAGGAGGCGGTCCTCGCGGCGAGCCGAAGATACGCCATGAAGCTCGCGAAGACCGACAACGAGGGCGCCATCATCAAGGTCTTCGAGGCGAGCAGGCTCGAGCTCAAGACGAAGATATGCATCGTCGTGGCCAAGAACGAGTGGATCGTCCTGAAGAACCTCGAGGATGTCGTGAAAAGGATCCTCGGCGAGAAGAGCACGATGCAGGTCCTACAGAGCACGAACGCCATCACGGTCATTTCGGAGGACAAGCACCTTCCTACGATCATGAGGGCGATTGGCCAGGATCACATAATCAGCGTCAAGGAGAACCTCGGCGAGATTACCCTCAAGAGCCCTCCGACTATCGAGGAGACATCCGGCGCTTTCGCGTACATCATGGGGATGCTTTCCGAGCAGGGCATCAACCTCCTGGAAGCCGTGAGTTGTTATACCGATACAATCTTCATCGTGAGCCGCGAAGACATGATGCGGGCCTTCGACATCCTGTCCTCGTGCATCGAGAACAGGATTGTGCTCGCGAATTCCAAGTGATCAGGTCCACAGCAGCCTGTCGACTGCGGACACGTCCTTGCTCAGTCTTTCGACAGTTTTCCTGTTTCTTCTGAAAAGCTTCTCGGCCTCAGAAACCTGGCGCGCAACGGCTTTCTTCGAAGTCCCGCCGGTCGAAGCACGCCTCGCCACAGCGTTCTCCACGGTGAGCGTTTCGGTTGCCTTCGTATTGAGGCTCGGGAGGCGCTTTGCAAGGAGGTCATCTGCCAACTCGAGGAACACCTCCTGGTCCCCATTCGAATCCAGCGCGATCTGACGAACGAGGCCGTGAGCCTTCCTGAACGGTACCCCATGACTTGCGAGGAAGTCGGCGAGGTCGGTCGCGGTCATCAACCCGGCCTCCGCCGCCTTCCTCATCCTCACCTTGTCGAATTCAACTTCTGCTAGGAGTGTTGTGAGGGCATGGAGTGAGGCCCCGACGGTGTCAAAGACATCGAAGAGGTTCTCCTTGTCTTCCTGCAGATCGCGGTTGTACGCGAGGGGAAGAGATTTCAGCAAGGTGAGGACTGCAACGAGGTCACCGATCGCTCTGCCAGACTTGCCTCTGACGAGCTCAGCGATGTCCGGGTTCTGCTTCTGGGGCATCATGCTGGAGCCTCCGGTGAGGCGCTTCTGAGGTCTCACAAAGCCGAACTCGCGCGATGACCACATGACGAGCTCCTCGCATAGCGAGGAGAGATGTATCATGATGAGGGAGAGCACGAAAGCAGACTCGGCTGCGAAGTCCCTGTCCGATACCGAGTCCATGGAGTTCTGCGTCACGCCATCCATGGAGAGCATCTCAGCAACGGCCTCGCGATCCAATGCGAAGGCGGTCCCTGCCACGGCGCCTGATCCCAATGGGGAGAAGTTCGTTCTCTTGTAGCAATCGAACAGTCTCTCCAGATCCCGTTCGAGCCTCCAGTAGTGTGCGAGGAGATGATGTGCAAGCAGAACCGGCTGCGCGGGCTGCAGATGTGTGTAGCCAGGCATCACCTGGTCCAAGTTGCCCTTGGCCTTGGTCAGGAGGACCTCCTGGAGCTGGAGCGTCTTGGATGAGATGTCCAGCAACATCTCTCGCGTTATGAGTCTCATGTCGAGCGCGACCTGGTCGTTCCTGCTTCTCCCTGTGTGGAGCTTGGCGCCCGGATCCCCGATTTTGTCTGTCAGGAGCCTCTCGATGTTCATGTGGACGTCCTCGAGAGACGGGTCAAGGACGATTCGTTCGTTCTTCAGCTCATTCGCTATTCCCTTGAGGCCCGATTCGATCGCCTCCAGCTCATTCTCATCAATTGCACCTGCGCGCGCGAGCGCGTGAGCGTGGGCGATGCTGCCCGCTATGTCATGCCTCCACAGCCTGTGGTCGAACTGAACCGATGCGGTGAAGCTGAGGAACTCGTCATTTGCCGGCCGAGGCCGACTCCTCAGTGACCGCGACTTCGCTACTTGCACCATTCCCGTTCGCCCCTGCCTTGACGATGCTGCCCACCTTCAGCGGGAGCCCCCACACATAGATGAACCCCTTCGCCGCCGAGTGGTCGAACACATCGCCCTTCGCATAGGTCGAGAGCGCGGTGTTGTACAGCGAGTACGGAGACTCCCTGCCTACGACGACCGCGCTGCCCTTGAACATCTTGAGTCTCACGGTGCCAGTGACGCACTCCTGCGTCTTCTCCACGAACGCGTCCAAGGCATCTTTGAGAGGAGAGAACCAGAGCCCGTTGTATATCAGGTCGGCGTAGTGCTGCTCCACGATCTTCTTGTAGTGAAGGAGGTCCTTGGTCATCACGAGGCCTTCGAGGTCCTGATGCGCTTTGATCAGGACGATCGCAGCGGGCGCTTCGTACACCTCCCTAGACTTGATCCCGACAAGCCGGTTCTCGATGTGGTCGATCCTGCCGATACCGTGGTTGCCAGCAATCTCATTGAGCTTCTTCACTATGTCGAGGAGTTCCATGGGCGACCCGTTCATTGTCGTTGGTTTGCCCTGTTCGAATCCTATCTCGAGGTACTCGGGTGCATCTAGGGATCCATCGATTCCCTTTGTCCAGGCGAAGACGTCCTCAGGAGGTTCGGCCCATGCATCCTCGAGCACGCCGCACTCAACCGCCCTTCCCCAAACGCTCTCGTCGATGCTGTACGGGGCTTCGACCGAAACGGGCACAGGTATGCCGTGCTCCTTGGCGTAAGCAATCTCCTCCTCCCTCGTCATACCCCAATCGCGCGTGGGCGCCAGTATCTCCATGTCCGGCGCCAGCGCCATGATTGAAACCTCGAACCTGACCTGGTCGTTCCCCTTGCCCGTGCAACCGTGCGCGATGACGTTCGCCCCGAGGCGCTTCGCCATGTCGACGAGCTTCGCGACCATGAGCGGTCTTGCGATGGCAGTCCCCAACGGATAGTTGCCCTCGTAGAGGGAGTTGGCCTTCAGGGCAGGGAGCACGTAGTTGTCCACGAACTCCTTCTTGGCGTCGACGACCCAGGCTCTCGAAGCACCTATGCTCTTAGCCCTCCTCATCGCATCCTTGAGATCATCCGATTGACCGACATCGACGGTCACGGCGATGACCTCGCAGCCGTACTTCTCGTTCAGCCAGTGTATTGCCACTGACGTGTCCAGGCCGCCGGAATACGCGAGCAGGATCTTGTCCTTCTCCTTTGTCTGAGCAGTGCCTTCCATGGTCTGCCGCCTCCGACGGCTCGAACCTGGTGTTCGTATATGGTCGTGATGACACCGCCTCAACAGGGCCGCATCGGTGGTGTCTGAAATCTGACAGACATGTGTAGGTGTTCTTTTAGAAATCATATTTCAAAAAGGATGCTGGCTCGGCCAGAATATCCCACTAGCCTTAAGTACGCCGAACATATTACACACCAGCACACAGGAGAATCACTTGCCATTCAGACCACGAGAAGAGGAGCCCCAGATAGGTCCTGACGGGATGCCGGAGTTCGTCAGGGTGCGTCTTCCCAGGAAGAAAGACGGGGAGATGTTCGGCATAGCAGACCAGCTCCTGGGTGCGTCCCGGATCAAGATCATGTGTGCAGATGGCAAGTACCGCATGGGCCGCATACCGGGTAAGATTAAGAAGCGCATGTGGATTCGCGAAGGCGACCTCGTCATTGTGCAACCCTGGGAGTTCCAGGATGAGAAGGCGAACATCCAGTACAGGTACACGAAGACCCAGTCGATGTACCTGAGCAGGAAGAAGATGATCCCCAAGTCTATCGACATCTTCTGAAGGACGACTGGTGGCTTTCTGTGGCAAGAGCTGAGGATTATCATTCTTTTGAGAGGGAGATTGACGGCTGGCGCATGCGGAAGAAGAACCAGACGGACGACCGCAAGTCGTACGACGAGGTCTTCGACAAGCAGAACCTGATGCGCATCTACAAGCTGTTCTCGGACGGCGTCGTGGACAAATTCGACTTCCCGATATCCACTGGGAAGGAGGGGAACGTCTTCAGGGCGAGCACCAAGGACGGAGCTCTCCTTGCAGTGAAGATCTACCGGACCTCGACAGGCACCTTCAGCGACATGTGGAAGTACATCGCGGGCGACCCCAGGTTCAGGGGATTGCCCACTAACCGGAGAAGACTGATCCCCGCGTGGGCGAAGAAGGAGTTCCTCAACCTCAACCTGCTGCAGAGGGCAGGTGTCAGAGTGCCAAGGCCGGTCGTTCAGCACCAGAATATCGTCGTCATGGAGTACATCGGCGACGAGGTCGAGCCAGCTCGCCAGCTTCGGTACGTCGAACCCGAGGATCCCGAGCGAACTGCTAGGACCATTTTCGAGTACATGAAGCTCGGCTATCAGAAGGCGAAGCTCGTGCATTGCGACATGAGTGAGTTCAACATCCTGATGCTCAATCAAGAGCCGGTGATAATTGATGTTGGCCAGGGAGTTCTCACCCAGCACCCGAATGCCGAGGAGTGGCTGGAGCGAGACGTCTTCAATATGGTCAAATACTTCAGGAAACACAAGGTCTCTGTGAACTCAGTTGACTTACTGAAGGAGATAAGGGGCAAATGATCCAGTTGGTCAGGATCCCCGTTGAGAGAATCGGGGTGCTAATCGGCAAGGACGGCGGGACGAAGGACATCATCGAGATGAGGACTGGGACGAAGCTCTTGATAGACTCCCAGGAAGGCGACGTCCAGATAGATTCCACGCACTCAGAGGACCCGGCAATCGGCCTTTCCGTACTCAACGTGGTCACAGCTATCGGCCGGGGATTCTCTCCGAAGAAGGCAATGCTGCTGCTTGACGAAGACTGCTTCCTCGAGGTCCTAGACATCAGGGACTATGTCGGGAAAAAGCAGGAGCACGTGATGCGCATGCGCGCTCGCGTGATAGGGAGCCATGGCAAGACGAGGGCCATCATCGAGGAACTCACGGGAGCATTCATCTCGGTGTACGGGAACACCGTCTCAGTCATCGCCAACGGCATTCAGATGAATATCGCCCACAGGGCCCTTGACATGCTGCTCTCCGGGAGCGAGCACGCCGCGGTCTACCAGTTCCTGGAGAAGATGAGGCCTCAACTCAAGGTCGATGGCATGGGCTTCTAGACGCCCCTGGACTAGCACGATTGAAACTGCCCGGTTCTCGAACAATTCGGTCGGAGCGGAATGGAACGAGATGCACCCTGGGGGTGTGACCAAGCCGTCAACACCCGCAAATGCACCAGAACCAAATAGCCCATCAGACAATATATCGGCTTGATGTCAGAGGCGCTCCTCAAGGCCGTGGACAGCGACATGTCCCAGATCCCCGTGGCCTCGGCGAAAGGAGACACGCCGCGTGACAGGGTGATGAGGCTCCTGGCTCATATGTTGCTCAGGGTCTGGACGAGGATGGCCCTCGAGTCCGGGCAGAAGCTCTCGATGTCCCCATCCCAGTATGTCCTTGGAACCTACGACGGTCAGATGCGGTGGACGCTCAGCGAGTCCGTGAACTACAAGGGCATATCCCAACTGTCGATAAGCGGGATCGCCAAGCGAAGGTACTCGCTGGCTGCAGAGACCTATGTTCTGAAGGGGGACGAGCGTATCCGGCTCATGTTCTCGCTGGAAGAGGAGAAGGTCAAGAACAAGCCGGTCTACGTGAATTATCTCGTATTCGACGCTGCGCTTGAGGGCTTCGACCTGGGAGCTGCAATTGCGAGCCTCAAGCCAGTCCTGCCGAAGTGGCTGGAGACGATTGTGACCCTCGACGACAAGCCGCTCTGGGACTACTGCGACTCACAGCTCGAGTGCGTGGGCATCTGAGGTTTCGTGTCATCGGTCGTCAGTCTCAGATTCTAGAACCGATCAGGAATATCGCAGGCAGAGTGCCGATGATGGCTGTCAGAATGATCAGCCCGATGCCCAAGCATATGTCTCCAGATGCGAACGAGATGATTATCAGGGCGACCATCAGGCAGAGCAATGCGACCCAGATCGCCACGAATCCAGCGGCGTGCTTGCCCGGCCTTCCGCCGAAGTATGGGAAGTCCTCGATGAACTTGTCCTGGGTCGTCCTCCTTCCTTTCACGGTGGAATCTGGCTTGCTGGACATGTGCATGTCAAGATTGACTGAGCGGCAGTTAAAGGTTCTCAGCACTCGTCCAGGTAGTCCAATCTGCCGATTTCACCGGCAAACAATAAATACGGGCCAAGCCTGCTGCTGAGAACAAGAATGTCCGAAAGGCTCGAGATCGCAGGGCGAGCGCTTCAGCGCCCCTTGTGCAACCACTGCCTGGGAAGGCTTTTTGCATCCGTCTCCAGAGGCCTCTCGAACGATCAGAGGGGGATGATGACCAGGGCGTCTCTCGAAGACGCGCCGCCCACGCCCTCTGATATCTCAGGGTGCTATGTCTGCAGAGGTCTGTTCTCGGAAGTCGAGAAGTTCGCGGACATAGCGGTCAAGGCCTCGCTGGGTTACGAGTTCGCAACCTTCCTGGTCGGGACCAAGATCGATGCCGAGGTCGTCGAACGTGAGGAGTCGTTCTGGACAGAGGTCGGGGCCAAGGAGACCGAGTCCATCAAGGCGGAGATGAACAGGGAGATCGGCAAGCTACTCGAGGCGAAACTCGGTAAGCCGGTCGATTTCGCTAACCCTGAAATGGTGTTCCTCATCGACACAAGGTTCGACCGGGTCGTGCTCGATGTGTCTCCGCTGTTCGTCTATGGCAGGTACAGGAAGCGTTCTCGGGAGATGCCACAGACGCGGTGGATCTGCAGGGAGTGCCGGGGCAAGGGGTGCCCGCACTGCTCGGGCAAGGGCAGGATGTACGAGGCTAGCGTGCAGGACTTCACCGGCCCCGTCGTGATGAAGCACGCCTCCGGCGAGGCTGATTTCTTCCACGGCATGGGCAGGGAGGATATCGACGCCCGCATGTTGGGCAACGGAAGGCCGTTCGTCGTCGAGGTGAGGAGGCCGAAGATACGGAACCTCGACCTCGAGTCTATACAGAGAGAGATCAATGATGGCGGCAAGGGCATCGTCGAGGTGGAGGGCCTGCGCCTGTCCACCAGGGCGGAGATGAGGCTGGTCAAGGAGGCCACTCACTCCAAAACGTACAGGGTCAGTGTGCGCTTCCAGGGCGAATTCGACCACGGAAAGCTTAATGAAGTAGTGACATCATTGGCCGAAAAGCCCATACGTCAGCAGACGCCAAACAGGGTAGCTCATAGGCGCGCCGACCTCGAACGTGTAAGGACCGTCCGGAACATCGTCGTCGAGTCCGTCAAGGACAGGGACGTCGTGTTCGTGGTGGAGGCCGACAGCGGAACGTACATCAAGGAATTGATGCACGGAGACGGTGGAAGGACGCAGCCCAACGTTGCGGCCATCGTTGGGGTGCCCTGCGAAGTGCTCGAGCTAGACGTGATCAAGATCGGAGACCAAGGGGAGTGAAGGCATGGTAAAGGCTTCCAAGGGTTACAGGCGCCGAACACGGTCGGTCATGCAGAAGCGCGCGCGCGATAGAGGGCTCTCTCCGATCACAAGGGCATTCCAGACATTCGATGTCGGTGAGAAGGTGAACGTGAACATCGACCCGAGCATACACAAGGGCCAGCCGCATGTGAGGTTTCACGGGCACACTGGTACTGTCTCGCGCATGCAGGGACGTGCCTACATGCTCGACATCCGCATGGGCGATAAGATGAAGCAGATCCTCGTGAGGCCGGAGCACCTCAGGAAATCGAAGTAAGAGCCGGCGGTGTTTTCATGGAAGACAAGAAGATGGTCTCACTGGCTGAGGTAAAGGATATCCTGACCGAGCGACAGGCGGAGGGCGAGCTAACGCCCGAGCAGAAGCTCGCGATGGAGCATTCACAGAAATTCTCACGGATTGACTCCAAGAAGGCAAAGAAGTTGATCAAGGAACTGACCGAGCTCGGATTCGTTTCCGAGATAAACGCGGTGAAGATAGCCGATACGATGCCATCTGCCGCGGACGATGTCCGGCTGATTTTCTCTAAAGAGAGGGCCAGCGTTGAGAAGAAGGACATCGAAAAGATACTTAGCGTTGTAGAGAAGTATCACTGACGAGCTCGGGGGGATTGCCGTGGAGGACTACGCTCGAATATTAGATTACTTGCCCCAAGGACTCCCAGATGAAAAGATGTTCAAAAGGGAGCCCGTAGCGTACGCCATTGGCGAGGACCAGTTCAAGCTTTTCGAGCTCGTGCCCAAGGAGGGCGTGCCGCTGGCCCCGGGAGACAAGGTCTACATCGGCAAGGACCTCGAGCTGAGGCAGGAGATACTCCATGTCAAGAAGCGGATCAGCTACAACGAGCTCACCAATGCGGCTCAGAGCGAGCTCCCCTTCGTGATAATGCAGGTCATAAAGGCGCACGAGGAGCGCTTCTTGAAGTTCTTCAACGAGTCCCAGCCGATCACGAGCAGGTTCCACATGCTGGAGCTCCTGCCAGGCCTGGGGAAGAAGACGATGTGGGCCCTTGTGGAGGAGAGGAAGAAGGGTCCGTTCAGGGACATCGCGGAAATCACCCAGAGGGTCCCTCTGGCGCACCAGATCGAGAAGCACGTGGCGCAGCGGATAGAGGAAGAGCTGAGGAACCCCGACGAGAAGTACCGCATATTCGTCGCGAGATGATGCCTCAGGGTTCGGAAGGATGGCATGAGGGCAGAAGAGTTGAAGGCCATCCTCGGTTCGATGGGCAAGCGACCGTCAAAGAGGCTCGGCCAACACTTCCTTCTCGACGACTCTGTTCTCGAACGGGCCGTTCGCGCTGCGAACCTGTCGGACAAGGACACAGTGCTGGAGATCGGTCCTGGCATGGGCAACCTCACGGAGGAACTGCTCAGGACAGGCGCTCATGTGGTGGCTGTCGAGCAGGACCCGGAGTTCTGCAAATTCCTGGAGCGGCGGTTTGGCGACCGAATCAGCTTGGTCCGAGCAGATGCCGTGAAGGCCTTCCTACCTGAGTTCAACAAGGTCGTCTCTAACCTGCCCTATCAGATATCCTCGCCAATCACGTTCAAGCTTCTGGATATCGGCTTTGAAGTGGCGGTGCTCATGCTGCAACGAGAGTTCGCAGAGAGAATGACGGCCATGCACGGCACTCCGGAGTACGGCAGACTGTCGGTCGGGGTGTACTACAGGTCTGAATGCGAGATACTCTTCAATGTCTCCCGGAACGCCTTCTGGCCGCAACCGAAGGTGGACTCCTGCGTTGTCAGCCTCGTCCCGAGAAAGCCGCCCTTCCATGTCAATGACGAGGATGTGTTCTTCAGGGTGACAAAGGCCATCTTCTCGCATAGAAGGAAGAAAGTGATGAACTCTCTATTGGCGGATCCATCGGTCTCCTCGCTGGTCAGTGGACTGGAGAAGGATTCCCTGACGACGCTGCCATATTCGACTCAGAGAGCCGAGGAGCTGTCTCCCGAAATGATCGGGGAGATTTCAGACGCGCTACTTGCGCTCAAGCCTTCCGAGGCTTCAAAGCGAACTTCTTGATGATGGCATCCGCTATCTTGTCCACGCCGTCGACCAACGGGTCGCATGCGGGTACGTGGTACTTCTTCTCGTACTCTGTGATCTTCTTCTGGACCTGCTTCCTAGTCATGCCCGTGTGGTTGATCGTTATGCCAACTATGTCGCTCTTGGCATAGGCCTGGATGAGCTCGAGCTCACGGTCTATCGTTCCGTTCGGGAGGCGTAGCTCGTCGGTGTGATAGCTCCTGTATTTTCTCGCAGGTGCGTGTTGCAGTACGACCGTGCTCGGGGCTGACGCGCAGACGATGGCTCTCGAGCCCGTCACATAGGCCGGGTGGCTGAGCGCCCCCTGGCCCTCGACGATGATGACCTGTGGCTTCTCGGCCCTGTAGGCCATGTCGATGGCGTTCTCGAGCTCCCCAACGACATAGTCCCCCCTTATGGCATCGAGCGGGATTCCGAACCTGGATCCCTGCAGGAGCCCGGTCTGGCCTGTCGCGACGAAGCTCGTCCGGATTCCGCGCTCATTGAGCTTCTTCGCGAGGATGACACCTGTCGTCCGCTTGCCGCTCGCCGCGTCAGTGCCCAGAATCGGTATCCTGATGGTCTTCATCCTGCGGGCCAGGTCCCGGTAGTGGTGCATCGTCTCGAGCGGTGGCTCCTTCCTGATGTCAGTAATCGTGGCCCCGTGCTTCTTCGCGAGTTTGGCAAACTCGACGTCCTGGCCTAGCCATTCGTGCAGGCCGGATATCACGTCTATCTTCCTTTCCAGGGCCTTCACGATTATCGGCCTGAATTGCTTCGGCAACATCCCGCCTACCGTGGCTACACCTATTATCAAGTAGTCGGGCTTGCGCTTCAGCTTCGCCAGTGCCTCGCTTAGCGAGGCGAAGATCGGGATACGTGCCTTCTTGCCGTCAAGGACCTCCCCAGCATCCTTGCCCGCGAGCGTGCTGTCGATGATCCCGAGTATCTCAAATCTCAAGGAGTGTCTGACCAGCCCGGCAGCCGTCTTGCCTGGCGGTCTGTTGAACGCCCCTTCGCATAGAACGAGAGCGGTCTCCATGGCTTGCCGCAGGCGAGTGGCCGTATAAATCACTTGAGAACGTATCGGAATTGTGGATGTTGTGCTGGACCGCAACACCGAGCAGTTTTTCTATTCAGAACCTCATCGGCCCTCGGGGGGAATATCGTGCTCGTTGGCATAGTAGGGAAGCCCAATGTCGGCAAATCCACCTTTTTCTCAGCGCTGACTCTCGCCACTGCCCAGATCGCGTCATACCCTTTCACGACGATCGAGGCGAACCGAGGCGTCGGATATGTGAGAGGGCAGTGCCCGCATGTCGCGTTCGGGAAGCAGTGCACGCCAAACAACTCCCCATGCGAGAACGGCACGAGGTTCGTGCCCATCGAGGTGCTGGACGTGGCCGGCCTCGTCCCGGATGCTCACGCTGGAAGAGGCCTGGGAAACAAGTTCCTCGACGACCTCAGGCAAGCGGATGCGTTCATCCACGTGGTCGATGCCAGCGGCGGAACCGATTTCGAGGGGAATCCTGTTGGCATCGGCGACCATGATCCGGTCCTGGACGTGAACTTCCTCGAGAAGGAGATATCCTACTGGATATACGGGATACTCGAGAAGAACTTCGCGAAGATAGCGAAGCAGGCGAAGCTTGCTGGCACCAAGATAGAGAAATCCCTTCACGAGAAGCTGACTGGGCTCTCGATAACGGAGAACCAGATACTCGCTGCGCTCAGGCACGCACCTGCAGACCAGGACGCTTCGCTCTGGAGCGACCAGGACCTGCTGAGGTTCTGCCAGGAGCTGCAGAAGATCGCGAAGCCGATGATAATCGCGGCGAACAAGGCGGACATCGCGCCCAAGGAGAACATCGACAAGCTGAGGGCCACGGGCTACCCGGTCGTGCCTACGAGCGCAGAGTACGAGCTTGCGCTGCGGAGGGCGACGAAGGCGGGCCTAATCAACTACGTGCCCGGGAACAGTCACTTCGAGTTCCCCGACCAGGGGAAGTTGAACGAGAAGCAGGTGGCGGCGTGCACGAAAATGGGCGATTGGCTCAGGGACAACGGCACCACGGGGGTCCAGGCCGTCCTCGAGGATGTCGTGTTCAAGGTCCTCGACATGATGATCATCTACCCGGTAGAGGACGAGCATCACTGGACGGACAAGCAGGACCGCATCCTGCCCGACGCCTATCTCATGAGACGTGGGTCGAACGCCAAGGAGCTGGCCTTCAAGGTGCACACCGACCTGGGTGATAACTTTATTAGGGCGATTGACGGAAAGACCCACATGACGATAGGTCACGATCATGTCCTGAAGGACAACGACGTGATCAAGATAGTCGCAAGAGCTTGATTCCGATGGGATCTTGGGACGTCAGGCTGATCGGCGCCTCCTACAAGAAGATGGAGAGGGACCTCGCCGTCCACCTCTACGGCAAGACACGGGACGGGAAGTCCATAGCGGTCAGGTACACTGGCTTCGAACCGTACTTCTTTTTCGTGGAGCCCGACTCCAAGGAGGCCCTTCAGGAAATCGTCGAGATGCTCAACGCGGACGAGCGCGTCAAGCGCCTCGAGGACGCGGAATTGCTGTACAAGGGCGAGACGAAGAAGTGCAAGAAGGTCGTCGCCACCTTCCCCTGGCTGGTTCCCGACATCAGGAAGACGATCATCCCCAAGACCACGGTGCTCGCGGCTGACATTCCGTTCCACTTCAGGTTCGTCTACGACATGAACATCGGTTCCTGCGTCAGGGTGGTGGGCGAAGAGGTCGAAGACAAGGCCTACAGAACCGACCTAGTCGTGAAGGCGGAGCGGTTCGAGCCAATCAAGGCCTTCAGGCCATCGCTGACCATACTGAGCTTCGACGTTGAGACCAGCCTCAAGGAACCTAAGATATTCTGCATCTGCTGCGTGCTGAAGAGGGGCGACAGGACCGAGGACAAGCACTTCCCGGGGGACGGTCCCGGGGGCGAGAAGCGGATGATCGAGGACTTCGTCAGGTTCATCCACGACTCAGACCCGGACGTCATTACGGGCTACAACATCGACGGGTTCGACATCCCGCAGATACTCCAGCGAGCCGAGGCGTTGAGGATGCCAGAACTTTCCTGGGGCAGGTATCCAGGAGGGCTCTCGCAGTACAACAACAGGTTCTGGTGGACCGAGGGCAGGATCATCGTGGACGCGTGGTGGGCCGTGAAGAAGATCCTGAAGCCGAAGCAGGAAACGCTGAACGCAGTCTCGAAGCTCCTGCTCGGGGAGGAGAAGCACGATGTCGACCCGAAGAAGATGGACGAGGAGTGGGCGGCCGACAAGGCGAAGGTAATGAAATACTGTGCTCGGGACAGCCTCCTAGCTCTCAGGGTCCTCGAGAAGATCGCGGTCCTGCAGAGAGGTATGGACCTCGCGACCGTCTCGATGCTCCCGCTCGATGATGTGGTCAACGGCACAACGTCTCAGCTGGTCGATTCAATTCTGATACGGGAGGCTGACAGGGAGCATGTGGCCGTACCCATGACCACTCGGAATTACGAGGAGGTGGAGTCGATCGAGGGCGGGTATGTCCACGAGATGAAGCAGGGCCTCTACCACTGGGTCCTCACGCTCGACTTCAGAAGCATGTACCCGAGCATGATCATCTCGAAGAATATCTGCTTCACGACCTTGTCCCCGAAGGGGACCATCGTGTCCCCAACGGGCGCGAGATTCCTCGACAAGAACGTCCGGGAGGGACTGCTGCCTCGCATACTCATCAAGCTCATGGAAGAGCGCGCGTTGACCAAGAAGGCAATGAAGGACGCGCCCACACCGGATGAGAGGGAATACTACAACGGTCTGCAGGAGGCAATCAAGATACTGATGAACTCGTTCTACGGTGTCCTGGCATCCTCGTTCTACAGGTTCACCGACCCGAAGATAGGGGCGAGCATTACAGCCTTCGCAAGGGAGGCCACGAAGGACCTGATCAAGAAGCTCGGGGCCGAAGGCCTCGAAGTGATATACTCCGACACAGACTCGGTCTTCTTCCTGTCGCCCCATCCGAACCTGGAGGAGAGCGTCAAGCTGGGCCAGCAGATCGCGGAGCGCTTTTCCTCGGGGAACGTGATGCTCGAGTTCGAGAAGATCATGAATCCCTTCTTCTCTCACGGCATGAAGAAGAGGTACGTCGGAAGGATGGTCTGGCCCCGGAGCGAGATGATAATCAGGGGGTATGAGATGCGCCGGACGGACTCCTTCGACCTCCAGAGCGAGACGCTCCAGACCGTGTTCGAGAAGATCCTGGATGGGGACAACGACGGTGCGGTCGCGTATACGAGGGACGTCATCCAACGGCTCATGGGCGGCGAGATAGAGCCGGCAAAGCTCGTCATATCTCGCTCCGTCAAGGACGAGAGCCAGTACAAGAACAGCGAGAGCATGATCAACGTCAAGGTCGCGAAGAAGCTGAAGGAGATGGGATACGAGGTCGTGCCCGGCATGAAGGTGTCGTGGATCATCACGGACTCGAAGTCCTCGCAGCAGAAGTTCGAGCCTTGGGTCGGGGGCAGGGGCCTGCCGGAGGGCGTGAGGCCGGACTACAAGTACTATGCTACGCGGGTCGCTGCCACGGTGTCAAGGGTCACCGATTCATTCGGGTGGGACGAGAAAAAGCTGGTGTCCGACGGCGCGCAGAAGACCCTGATGGTCGATGAGGCCGAGCCGAGGAACAGGTCGAAGGTCTCCACCCAGGCCAAGAAGACGGACAAAAAGCTGAGCCTGGACCACTTCATGTGATGGTTGGTGCTACTTGTGGCATCGTATCCACCGAAATAATCAATACACGTTCGCCTGCTCTAGCTTCCGTGAAGACGTCGGTAGTGCCGCTCGGTCCTGGCGACATCCCATTCGGGAAGGCGCTCACGGACGAGGAGGAATGGCACCGAACGACGGCGGACTGGGCAAGGCTGTTGCGGATCGAACCCCGGGGCGCTTTCAAGGCAACGGTCGATGGAAAGGATGCAGGTGTGGCGGCGATCACCAGCTACGGGAAGCTGGCGTGGATCCATTCCGTGATTGTCGCCAAGAAATACCGACGGCAGGGTGTCGGCAAGAAGCTGGTGAATGCGTGCATCGACTACTCTGATGGTCTGGGTGTGCGAACCCTCAAGCTCGACGCCGTGCCGGCCGCGAAGAAGTTCTACGAGAAGCTCGAATTCATCACCGAGTTCGAGTCCCTCCGGTTCAGTCGCACAGGGGATAGGGGCTCCGCCCTGGTCCAGCGGATGAGACCAGAGGATCTCCCGCGCGTGGAAGCTTTCGACCAGACTATGACGAGGGTCGACAGGACAAAGGTCATCCGAGAGCTGTACAAAGACAGTCCTGAGTGGGCATTCATGGCGAGGGATGCCCACGGGATCCGAGGCTACCTCCTGGGCAGGCCGAGCGACATTCGGATCAACCTCGGACCTTG
>Ga0299915_10001393_pt1 | contig 17903 bp, 16 predicted proteins | sample RVTome_13_FD_200263 | JGI IMG/M metagenome (GOLD analysis project Ga0299915, IMG submission 200263) | Soil microbial communities from uranium-contaminated site in the Upper Colorado River Basin, Wyoming, United States - RVT92D227 (version 2) ... | reverse complement strand
GACGCGAACCTTGTTTCGCCCCTTGAATTCCAAGGGGGGAAGGGGGGATTAATATCGCTACGTGATAATCTCAAAACGCGTCTCTGCATCGAGAAGGCTAAACCTTCCACGGTCGCTGCGGCCATTTCCGGACCTTCTCCCTCATTTTTAGCCACATAAAATGGAAGAGAACCATTTAAATTAACTTTGAGCTTTGATGACCCCAGAAATACACTTGTAGCTTCGCATTTGGGGTTATTTCCTGAATCTGATTGGAGAATAAAAGAAGAGTGGATTTAAAAAATTATCTAAAATCAGGAATATATAGCTCTTCAGAATTCTTCATAATTCAGATCCGAACTTTATTCAGTGCGCAACCTGCGGACAAATGCCTAAGAGGTTACCGTAAGGACATCGCTAAGTGAAAAACCGTAAGGACATCGATGAGCGATTTGCTCATCGCATAAACTCTTTCCTATATCAACGGGAAGGAGATTCTTGCGATGAGCATCAAGTGCGAATACGAGACTCGAAAGAAAGCCATTGAACTTTACCAGGACGGGATGGGATTTATGGAAATCATCCGGACCGTCCATCGGAGCGGCTTCTGGATGGCCAAATGGCTCCGTCGCTATCAGAAATTTGGACTCGATGGGCTTCAGGACCAAAGCCGAACGCCGAAACGGGTTCCCCACCAAACGTCGGCGCCTTTGGTCCGAAAAATCTTGGCCCTGCGCGACGAACTGGCGGCCCACAAGACCCGTCGCGCCGCTTTTTCGGGCTTCGGCGCCGAAACGATCCATTTCGAGTTTCAACGACGGGGCTTCCGTCGACTTCCCGCCATCTCGACCATCGAGAAGATCTTGGCCCGCTCCGGGCGAACAAAAAAGATCAGGGCCAAACGCTCGTCCAACGGTCCTCCCTATCCCTATGTCGCGGCCCATCAAATGGGTGATCTTCAGCAAACCGATTTGGTCGGACCCCGTCATCTTCGCGGTCCCAAGGGAGTCACCCGGTTCTACTCCATCCATACCATCGACGTCGCCGGACAGACCGCAGCAGCCAGCCAGTTCCGTGACAAAAGAACGATCTCTCTTGGGCGTCATCTGGTTGATTCCTGGCGAGTTATGGGCCTTCCCCGCGTTTCCCAGATGGATAACGAGATGGCCGCGACGGGCGGGGGACGGTATCGTTATAGTCTCTCCCAGCTCATCCGGCTCCATCTCCTGTTGGGGATCCATCTTCTCTTCATCCCGCAGGGAGAACCCGGACGGAACGCCGCCGCGGAAAGCTTCAATGGCCTCTGGCAGAAACGCGTCCTTATTCACACCTGCCCCGATCTTCGGGCTCTGCGCAGGACGAGCGAGCGCTTCCTTCGATACTACCACCTCCAGAAGCCCAGTCGAAGCCTCACCTTGGCCGATCACGGAACCCGGTTCCCCGGCGTTCTTCGCGATCGGCTCTGGACGACCCTCCACCATCTCCTGGACGGCTTCTCTCTCGATCATTACATCGATGCCCGCGGTCACCTGGCTCTTCCCATCGCAAAGGGCTGCGTCTCGTTTGTCCGCAAGGTGGACGTCCATGGTTGCATCGAGTTCAACGGCGCCGATTACTTCATCCGCCGGAAACTGGAACGGCAGTATGTCGTGGCCACGCTCTCGACGTACCACCGTAGAGTTTTCATCAAGTACGATGGGAAGGTCATCAAGACGTTTCCATTTCCGTTCGTTGGAAAGGTCGTCGACCCGATCGCTTGAAGGCCGATCAGTTATCGATGTCCTTACGGTTTCACTCATTAAGAAACGCTTATCGATGTCCTTACGGTTTTTCCCTAAGCTTGTGACTTTACGAATAGATTTATATTTGATAATGTCAGATTAGGCTTGCCATTTATTTATAAATCCATAACCGCTTGCATTGCCCCCATATATTTTTATGAACTGTCTCCTTTATGCCCGTGTTTCAACGGACAAACAAGCTCAAAAAGATTTATCCATCCCGGCCCAGATCGAGGCTATGAGGGAATATGCGAAGAGAAACGGCTGGAAAGTCGCCGGACATTTTGTTGACGAAGGAGAATCGGCAAGAACCGCAAACAGACCGGAATTAAAGAAACTCATAGAGCAATGTAAAGAAAATAAGAACGTTGACGCGGTTATCGACCATAAAATAGACCGTCTTGCAAGAAACCTAATCGACTACGCCACGATCAAGGCTATTCTCAAACAAAAGGGAATAAGGCTGATTTCTGTATCCGAACCTTTCGATGATAATCCTGTAGGTCATCTTCTTGAAAACATTATCGCCAGCATTTCCGAATGGTACAGCGCGAATCTGGGCGAAGAGATCAAGAAATCTAATATGGAAAAGCTACGACAGGGCGAATGGCCGCACAAACCGCCCTTGGGCTATATAGGAATCAAAGGAGAGAACAATCGAATAAAGCACATTTTTGATCCCAATAAGGCGGCCCTGGCAAGGCAGGCGTTTGAATTATTTGCGACAGGAAATTATTCTCTCAGAACTCTCTCAGACGAGATGGAAGATCGCGGATTGAAAACTGCGTACGGGAAGAAATACAGCCCCGAATTTATGAAGACCTTTCTCCAAAGAAGGTTTTATATAGGAAAACTCGAATGGAAGGGGAAAGAATATCGCGGTAAGCATGAACCGATAATTTCGCCTGAATTGTTTTATCGTGTTCAAGAAGTCTTAAAAAGACGAAAAGCCGATTCTGGAGAAAAAGGGAAACTAGAATTTCTTTTAAGGGGCGTTACCTATTGTCAGTCCTGCGGTCAGAAACTGACAGGAGAAATCCATCCCAGAGGAAGTTATTATCGCTGTCTGCCAAATATCCATAATGATAAATGCGATGAGCCTTATACGCCGGTCAAACAGTTGGACAGCCAGCTCGAAGCTTTATATCAGAGGTTGCAGGCTCCCAAAAAACTCTTGGAGTTATTAAAAGCAGAGATGGAGCAAATCGCGCAAAGAAGGCAGCAGATCGCCGAAAAAGAAATAAAGACCTTAAAAAGAGTCATAAGCGATTCGGAAAATAAAGAAATGAAGCTTGTTGACGAAATGTTGGACGGCAAGATAGGCCGGGAAACTTATGAAACGATGCTGAGGAAGTACCAAGATAGACGGCGAGAAGCGGAAGCGAGGTTAAGCCAATTGGAAGTCGATTACAAAGATCCGCTGGATTTCCTTGACAAAGCTATCGTCGTTAGCAGCTCGCTTTCTTATCTCCATGAGCGATTAGATTTTCAACATAAGAAGAGCCTCTTAAAGGCTGTCTTTGAGCGAATAGAGGTCCGAGATCGAGCTATCGTGGATGTGAAACTGAATCCGCCGTTTTCGATTTTGCTCCGAAATGACCTTGAAAAGTTGTTCAAAGATAGTCCTTCAGCGGCCACCAAAGAGGACGTTTTCGTACAAATGGTAAGGTTAGCCATTCATGACGGAGCCCCGCAATCTAAAAGAATCCTAGATGAATTAATAAAAGAAGCTGAAAGCTTATAGTAAAATTGCTAATATCGTAATAGCATATTATTTAAAGAGGAATTTGAATGGCTGGGTTAAGTTCTGATTATCCTAAGAACGAGAAAGAGTTTCTTGAATTTATCGAGGAAATCGACAACGATCTTAAGCGAAAAAATATATTGATCTTTCAAAGACCTATTCATGCAATTCGAGAAGCCTGCTTAAGGCTTAAGGTGAGCTTGAGCGTTACTCCTCATGGGCCGTCCATACCGGGGGTATATCAGGGAGATAGCCTTGTTGCTCATATGGACGAATGGTACAAAAAGAAATATGCAGATAGACTGAAGATTGATTTCAGCCCCGGAAGCGTAGCTGTCCTAATTAAGGGAGACGTATGGAGGATTGATTTTCCCCTAATGTACGGAAGCTTTCGATTTGTATTTGATCCAGATCTAGAAAAATACAAGAGATCAGACGAGATGATTATTAACGGTCCCCCTTATGTTAATCCGTTAAGAACCGTAAAGGGTTTCACAACTGAACTGGCCAAAACGCTTACAAGAAGGGAAATGAATGAGCTTAAGGAATTTTATATTTTTGGCTTTGATGCGATTCAAAGGCTCCGCGAAATTGAATCGAAGCCGCTTATTTCCGAAGCTCGGGCCGATTTGGTTGCGGCCGTTAATAATATGTTTCTAATGCACCCTCACTACGGACAATCAAAGTGGGCGTCCCTTCAATTTTCTGAAAAGATGCTTAAATGCTTCTTAAAGACAAAAAAAACTGGTTTTCCCAGAAGTCACGAATTATCAGAATTATCCAAGTTATGCTCATGCAACGGCTTGCCGGTTATTCCAAATTGTATCACGGATGCTATTCAGTGCCCTGCGGGAGTAAGATATGGGGAATCCAATGTAAGTTTAGATGAAGCAGTAGATGCGCATTATGCTTCGTTGATTATATGTTCAAGTGTTGCCCATGAGATAAAATCGAATATGGCAAAAGAGAGTCAACTGCTTAAATCGGATTCGGGCCGAAACTTAGAAATTAGAGAAGAAAATTTCTACGTTGATTCGGAATTGGGATTTTTCTATTATCGCGAAAAAATTGAGGACGATATTATCTATTGGATACTCTTAGAGTCGTATCAGCATGGAAGATTCATCCAGGTCGAATTCACTCAACTCGTCAAAGAGCCGACAGATTTTACGCCGGTTTCGAAGTCGAAAGATTTAATTAGACTAATAATGATCCTTAATAATTATAATCGCGTTAGAAAAAAGTAAAAGATATATTATCCCCATCTTCTCCACAATCCTATCTTAAAATTGCCTGAAAAGGCAATTTTTTATGTCTTGTTTTGGCTTTACGCTCCGTCTATTCTGAAAAGTATAACTATTAATCCAATCAAGGAGGGCATGAAAAACTTCGATTTTAAAAAGATTCCGAACAACTTAAGAAAATACAGAAAAGCCGTAGGATTGAAGCAGAAGGATGTCGCGGAAATCCTGAATCTTAAAAGTGCAGGAATGATCTCCCGATGGGAAAAAGGCATCTGCTTGCCGAGCCTGATTAACGCCATAAAACTATCAGGCTCGTACAGCGTATTGATAGATGCCTTGTTTTTTCCTTTGATACGGCTGATTAAGAGAAAAATAATGGAAAGGCAGAGATATTTGGAACAAAAGCATGTCTAAAAGAAAGAAGCGCCCGGATATTTATGATAAATACCGCCGCATTCTCAAGATGCGGAGGTTGTCTCGTAAATCTATAGATGAAATGAGGCGGAATCTTTGTCTCGTCGCTCAAATCATCTGCGAGCACGTCTGGGGGAAGAAGTTTTATTAGCTTATGAATGATGTTGAAAGAAACGAAATAAGAAGTATTTATGAGAGGGAGTGGTATTGGATAAATCGAGCCATACTGAAACGCTATGGCCGAATTCTGAAAAGTTCAGGACTTGCCGTCTATAACGTTTTGGCTTCCTACGCGAATTCAAAGAGCCAGACCTGTTTTCCGACTCAGAAATCTATTGCGGGACATTTAGGGCTTAGTATAAGGACGGTCAACCGAAAAATCCGGCTACTTAAAGATTTCAATTTAATAAAAGCCAATAAAATAACAGGTCGGTGTATTTATTCGCTTCTTAAGGTCGATACGCCAAAAGGGATACAGCTATACGACAAACGGGATACGAGGAATAAGACACCAGGGAAATCAAACAATAATAAATATATAAAAATAAATAATAATAACGGAACGAACGGTTTTAATAATTTAAAACCACTAAGCCAATTACTAAAAAGGTATGAACCGAAGATCTCAAAAAATAATCGGCATTAATCCCGGAACAAGATATTTAGGGATTGCGGTTTCAGACGGCTCTGAGCTTTTGGATTGCAGAATTAAAGTCTTGAATGGAAAGTGGTCGGAGGAGAAAATAAAAAAAGCCATTAGGATTGTTTCCGATATAATCGACCAACATGAGCCGAGTGTTTTAGCAATTAAAAAACTCCATCCGTCGAGGAGGACGGAAAATCTATTGAGATTGACGAACAAGATTAAGAATTTTGTTCGGCGGCAAAAAAAGAAGCTCTATCAATATTCAATAAAGGAAATCGAGAAATCTTTTATCGAGGGCGGGAAGCTGAATAAGCGGAATCTGATCGAGGCGATGGTGAAGTTATATCCCGAGCTTCATCAAGACCTTAAAAACGAGCAAAGGCACAAGAATATGTATTATTATCGAATGTTTGAGGCAGTAGGCCTCGCGAAGCTGCCTTTTTTCAGTTTAGAAATATCCGAAAGAAAAAAATAAATATAGCATGAATCTCTGTCTTGTAAATAAAAATTAGGAGCTAATCTATTAGCCGAAATAATTTATGGGTTGTTTCGGTTTGAAATAAGATTTAGATATTTTGACAAGTCTATTTTAATGCTTTCGGTATTACGATTATTTATGACGTCTGGTTCGAAAACTATTTCTTCTATCGTAATAGGATTTATGTCGGAGTATTTAGAGCCTGCGGAAAAAAACTTTAATACTTTCCGTAGCCGCATAGCATACTCAATTTCGGCGAGCACTCCATCGGCAATTGGCCCGAAAACCCATGTTTCGTCAGCAATCCGAACAATATTATTGTTTCCGCACCTTACAAGATTTCTATCAACTAGCTCGTATAAAAAATAGCCCCAAACATTAAACGGATTTAATGGAACAGCGGCATTTTCTAATACGTACTTGCAAATTAACATCCTAGCATAAAAGAGATGCCTAGACATTGCCGTATATACTATAGTTTTTTTTTCAAATAGATCCATTTGTTCTCTCCTGGCTTACTTAACAATAAATATTTAGCTTCGACCTTTATATTATGAATTATAACAACTATTTATAAATATTAAAACAGTAATAAGAAGGATTATCTTGCCCTGGCCTGCCTTCGTCTGTCATCGATTATTAGCATCTAACATGCTAAAATAAAACAGGATAGAATTATTTAATATAAAATTTAATCCACTTGAAAAATATGCTCTTTTAATGTCTAATAAGCAATAATCGGAGAATGGAGATTATTATGAAACCTGAATATCAAATTTCATTAAAACATGGGGAGAGTTGTTGTTCGGGCCCAGACCCGATCATGGTTGGGGCCGGAGCTTTAGTAATTAATGAAAATAATCGCATACTACTTTTTAGACGACCTGATTCGGTGGAGACCGAGCCAGGATGCTGGAGCCAGCCTGGTGGTAGATTATTATTTGGGGAAGATCCTAAAGATGCTACACTAAGAAAGCTCAACGAAGAAGTTGGGTTGCATGCGAAATCGTTAAATTTATTGACTATACATTCCTCGGTTAGGAAGCAAAACGGAAATTCATTACAATGGATATCGATTTGTTATCTTTGTAGAGATTTCGACCGTACAGTAACGATACCGGATGGGTGGAAAGAAAAAGAAGATATAAGATGGGATTGGTTTGATTTAATAGACTTGCCGAAGCCATTGTCCAGCTTTACAAAGGCATCTATTGAAGCGTTGGTTGAATATGCTAAAAAGTTATGACGCGCGCGACTCATTATGATGTTGCGATAATTGGAGCGGGTCCAGCGGGGCTATTTACCGCGCGGGAAATTGCACGGAATCTGTCATCGACGAAAATAATTTTAATCGATAAAGGGCGTAAATCAGCACAGAGAGAATGTCCCTTAATAAAAGTAGGGAAGTGCATTCGCTGTAATTTATGCAATGCAGTTTTCGGAATAGGGGGAGCCGGATTATATTCTGATGGTAAATTATCTATATACCCAGCTGGAAGCGGATTAAAATATTTTTTTAGAAACGAATCTGAAATAAAAGAGATCAACGAATATATATTATCGATATTTCTAGACAAACTACCCATTGGTTCTTATAAATATACTAAGCCTGGACCTGCGGATTTTAAAGATATAGCTAAATTCAATGCTGATGAGTCTATTTATTCTAAATCTTATGATGTATATCACCTGGGGACGGAGAGAATTCAACAATTCTTGAGCGAACTTGAAAACGAATTGCTTAAGTTTGGGATTAATATATTAGACCAGACCGTGATATTTGATATAGAAGTATTCGGGGACATATTCGTCTTATCCGCAAAGGATGTTCGTGGAAAAACAACAAAAATATATTGCGATAAATTAATAATCGCTACAGGAAAGGGTTCAGCCTTTTTTTTACGAAATATAATGAACTCCCTGGGAGTAATATATGAATTCAACCATATTGATTTGGGGATACGAATTGAAACAGATAGGGACGTCATAAGGAAATTAAATGATTTCCATCTTGATGCAAAACTAAAGATACTGCTTGCTGGTTCTGATGTAGAAGTGCGGACCTTTTGTTTATGTGACGGGGGTTATCTGCTAAGTTGCTTTTATGATTTTGATCATTACGATCGAGTTTGTTTAATCAGCGGATTATCTTTTGATAGCAAAAAAACGAATAATTCTAATTTTGGAGTACTCGTCAGAAAAAAATTTCCGGAAAATGTTGATCCAATAAAAACTCAAATAAATATAATTCGTGAAATAAATGAAGCATCCGGTACTGGAACCACTTTGGTTCAAAGGTATAAAGAATTTATGTCTGATAGAGCGACAACAAATGAAGCCTATAATAGAAATAGAATTCAATCTACATTGCCTGAAATAACACCTACTAATCTTCGGTGGTTCCTTCCGCATTACGCTATAGTTTCTATAGAAATATTCATTAATAAATTGAATTTGTCATTTCCAGAATGCATAAATGAAAATACGCTTTTGCATGCTCCAGTATGGGAAAACTGCTTCGATAGAATTAAACTTAATCAAGATATGTCCACCTCCATCCCTGGATTATACATTATTGGGGACGCGTCGGGATTCGCGCGAGGCATTGTACAAGCGGCTTCAATGGGGGTGTATATCGCTCGAAAAATAATAAACAACTAAACGTAAGAGATTTATTATTGTGAGAATTATGTTCCGATTAATTAATTTCATGTATTAAATAATGTCGGCCATTTATCTTCACTATTTAGATCGAGAATTAAGAAGATCGATCAACAAAAACTTATCTGGAGTCGATTTAAGATCTATTACGTCGACTATTGCCTTATCAACCTGTAATATTCTTTATTGTGGACTTTCTTTAATTTGCGAAAGTTGTTTTCCAGATAATAAACTGTTCTCTCTAATTAAACTTCTATTTGGCAATAATCAACTCCGGACTGTTAGTCAATATCCAAGCTTGGCCGAATATATTGAGTCGAGAACTGTTATTTATTCCCACGACGCTACGCGATATCCTATGTACTTCACGCAAAAACAGCGAGAAAAATTATTATCCAGCGGAGTATCTATTTTAATAAAAAGTAAAGATACGACAACTAGCTTAGCTAAAACCATTTTAGGAAAAGCAAAATCAAACGCGTATACGAGGTTGATTGAAGAAAAAACGCCTTGGATTTCTGTCAAGATGGTAAATACGATATTTTTGAAAGGATTGGAATCGTTAAAAAATAAAGCCGTGACGTTTTCTGCTTTTTCATATTTAATGCCGGATAATCCTAAATTATTATCTAATACGATTAAAAGAGTTATTTCTGAGGAATATACGAAACATTATCTGGAGGTCCTTGACGGCGATATTGTAACAGGAATTCCGGGCTTTGAATATTATGATTATTTAGCAAAAAAATTTCCTTACTATGACTATTATTTGATGGATGCTCTTCTCGATTCGATCTTTATTGATTATAAAAAAAGGAAAGACTCGGAAGAGGCGATTAGGTCGCTTTTGGGTCTTCGCGGAAGTGATTTGCATAAAAAGATGTGCTACGAGATGCAGAAATTTCTAGACGCTTTGGTAATTCGATATTTAGTAGGAAGGATCGCACCTGAATATAATGAGGCTAGAAACAAATTGATAGAAGATATCGATCTTTTATCAAAAAGATCACAAAAAATATCTATAACAAAAGCAGATTCTTTTGCTCTGGCAATTATTAAGCTGAAAGAATATTCTGATGATAAAAAGAATTCAGATCCTTATTTTAGAAAGGGATATGAAATGGCTGAAAGACGTCATAGCCTCGGAAGAACGAGAATCCTGCTTGTGACCGCGACTGATCTCGAAGACGATGTTATAGGAGAAATGTCAGATAAAAAGAATCTTTTGCCATCACCATTTCGTGGTCAGAGAGGAGTCTATCTAACTTTCGGATCTATCGGGGATTTCGAAGTATTTTCTGCAAGGAGCAGAATGGGTAGCGTAGGTATCGCTGGGTCTGAAACAACAACGTTGGATGCGATTGACGATCTCTCGCCGAGCTATATAATCTCAACTGGGATAGGATTTGGTCGATCAGAAAAAGAGCAAAGCCTTGGCGATATTCTTGTATCAGAATGTGTGCGTTTCTACGAAAAACAAAGAGTCGGCACAAAAAAGATTATTCCTAGAGGTGATAGAGTGACCGCGAGCCCTATCCTTTTGCAGATGTCGAGTATCGGCAGAGTGTTAAATAGAAAAACGAAAATCCATACTGGAATAATCCTATCAGGAGAAAAACTCGTAGATGATCCCACATTTAAATCGCAATTATGGGAATTAGAACCTGAAGCCATAGGGGGAGATATGGAGGGGGCTGGCGTAGTATCGGCATGTATAAGAAGAAATAAACCTTGGATAGTTATAAAAGGGATCGCAGATTGGGGAGAGAACAAGGGGGATAAAGCCCAACCACTTGCAGCAACAAACACGTTTGAATTCATTTTCGATTTACTTGAAAATGTCAGAATCCCGCTAGAGTAAAATAGAAGTCGCTAATTTACATGCGATATTAGCAGCTTGGTTAATGAATTTATTTTCGAGAGCTCTCGAAATCTGCCATCGAACGTATGTTTTAGACTTCAGTAAAATCGCGATTGGGGAAAAAAGAAGAACTTATACAAAACGAGAAAATTAAAAGCATCTTCATCGGTGGATAAGTCTCGAAAAATTGTCTTCTGATTCCATTTTTCTCACGTCCCTCCGACTAAATTATAGAAAGGAGGGATTCTATGTTTGGCAAAGTCACTTTAAAGGACGAAAAGATCATTGACCGCTGGTCTATGATCGTTGAAAACGCCCAGGGACTGGCAGAGCAGATTTATACTGACACAGAAGCTAATGTCAAGGAAATGAAAGCGCCAGGCATAAGCTTTGAAAGGGTCCAGGTCAGGCCGAGTTGGCTCAAGGGCCTCTTGGGAAACGAGCGAAGCTACATGATGGTCACGAACGACGCTCTGGGCGACTACCGGATGTTCATCGGCGCGAGGGATTACGGGGACGCTCTCGATATTCAATGGTACATGACTTGTGAACCTGGCTTCTTTTCGAAAAAGCTCTCGAATGTCCTTACAAGCGGAGCATCGGACAAAGCTCTTTCTTTAAACCTAGATATTTTCCTACAGCAGGATTTGAGCGCCTATGCGACTGTCGTTCACCATTGTATGCTCAAGGCGATCGAGAAAATGATGACTGGGAAGGGCCAAGACACCTCGCAGATCGACCGAAAATCTAAAGGCTTTCTGGGAATTTCTTAAGGAAATTCCTTTTTCTTCGTGTAGAATATACTCAGGCGAATGGGTTTATTCAAAAGGAAAATGATTCAGCTTTTCGAAGATCCCAATGAGTCCGTTCAGCCTGAAGAAAAAGCTAAAAAGGAATCCGTTGAAGAAGCATCCATAACTCAGACCGAAAATAAATCCGATAAAGAAGCTGAAAAAACTCTTGATCTCGGCTGGTACTATTCCGAAAACAAAGACGAATTCCAGCTTGCGAAGATCGCTGAAAAAGACCGAGCTACCCATTTATATGTGGTTGGAGCTACCGGAACAGGCAAGACGAAATTCCTTGAATACCTGATTAAGCAGGATATCGAGAAGGGGAACGGTTTCGGAGTCATTGATCCGCACGGCGATTTAATCGAAGACGTTAAAGGATTTCTAATCCTGCAATACAGCCCGGACGATCCGGAGATAACGGACAAAATCATTCTTATCGACCCAACGGACCCGAATTATACGGTCACGTTCAATCCATTAGAGAGAATCCCCGGCATTTCCGAAGCTGAACTCGCAAGCGAGCTTGTCGGTGCGCTTAAAACGATCTGGAAGGACTCCTGGGGCGCGAGAATGGAAGAGATGCTCATCAACTCTTTCATCGCGCTTTCCGAAAACAATATGACTTTGGCTGAGCTTCCGCTTCTGCTTACGGATTACTACTTCCGAGAAAGCGTTGTCTTAAATATCCGAAATCCAGTCACGCGGCAGTATTTTAAGGTTTTCAATTCCTGGACGCCCAAGATGAGGGCGTTCTGGGCGGAAAGCACACTGAATAAGATCAACGCTTTTCTTGTGGACGACAGGATAAGATACATTTTGTCTCATCCAAAAAGCTCTTTTAATATGAGAGAGGCGATTGACAATCAAAAAATCGTCCTCATCAAGCTCGACAAAGGCAAGCTCAAGGACTCGGCTGACCTTCTCGGCTCTTTGTTTATGGCGAAAATCCAGATGGCCGCGTTCTCGCGTTCAGACCTTCCGCAAAACAAACGAACTCCTTTTTATATGTACATCGACGAGTTTCAGAGCTTTGCCAGCGAATCGTTTATGGTTATTCTCTCGGAAGCCCGAAAATACGGGCTTTCTTTGATTATGGCCCATCAGAGCTTGGCGCAGATACCAGAGGAGCTTCGGAGTTTGATTTTAGGAAATACGGGAATTCAAGTTTATTTTCGCCTCAACCGCTACGATTCCCAAACACTCGCTAAAGAAGCCTTCGAGTATTCGGGCCAGGAAGTCAAAACCGTAAGAAAATTGAGTCCGGTATTTTGGAGCTTGGGCGAAGAATGGGAGCAACATTTTAAAGAGCTTCAGACCCTTGAGCCGCGAATCTGCTATGTGAAGCATAAAATCGAAGGCGGGGTTATTCCGATTCAAACCGCATATATTGAAACCGCTCAAGAAGTTTTTGTCGAATTATTGGGGCAGACAGAAGAACAGTTCGATAGATGGTTTAAAGGTATCCCCTTTGGCCGGAAATACTTAGTGGAGCGGGAAAAGCTCGCCGCTCAGAGTTTAAAGAGAGAAACCGAAATATTGGAGAAAGTCAGGCCGAAAAGAAAAGAGACTACTTACAAAAAAGAACCAGCACCGGTAAAGCCTGTGCCGAAAGCAGAATTACCGGCCGGAGGAAAGGTAATTGACGTTGAAGCGATCGTAGTTCCGCCCAAAGTGGAGACACCGCCCGCAAAGGACCTGGCGATTTCTCAGCATCGCTACCTTCAGAACCTTATAAAGAAGATCGCAGAGGACAAGGGATATAAAGCGACAATTGAGCTTCCGGTATCTGATGGATCGGGCAGGGTAGATGTCAGCCTTGAACGGGGTGAAAAAAAGATTGCCTGCGAAATTTCGATGTCTTCGACCGAAGAGCAAGAATTGAAGAATGTCCAGAAATGCCTCTCTGCTGGCTATGAAAAGATTATTGTTTGTTCGCCGGACCAAAAAACGTTAGAGAGCATTAAGTCTCTTGTTTCTCAAAATGTCGCGGAATCCGAGCAAGGCAAGATATTCTTCTTCCGACCCGAAGAGCTATTGCTGTTTCTTGAAGAAGAAACCGCCGCCGAATTGACCAAAGAAGAACGAGTGAAGGGGTACAAGGTCAAGGTTCAATACCAGGCGGCGAGTGATGAGGAAAAGAAGGCAAAAAGGGAAGCCGTGGCGAATGTGATTATCCAGGCGTTAAAGAGGATGAAGGAATCAAATAAAATGGAGAAATAGAAAACTCATATTTAAATATGTTAGTATTTAATTAACAGCAGCATAAAAGGAATGAATACAGAGGAGCGCAATGAGGATTTTAGTGAACAAAAGTAAATATTCTATAATAAAATATTTAGGATTGACTATAGCAATAATACTTTTTGCTTGCTCAAAAAGTGTGCTACCGCCTTACAAATATAGCCAAACGAAAAATCACAATGAAGCAAATTTATACTACGAGACTTATGGCAATGGATCTCCAATTATATTTATTCATGGCTTTGGCGGCAGAATATATACTTGGCGTTATTTAATAGATCCGCTTTCAAAATGCTATCAGCTATACTTGATAGATTTAAAGGGATTCGGGTTTTCCCCCAAGCCGCATGACGACAATTATTCAGCTATTACGCAAGCAACACTCATTTATGATTTTATCGTCAAGCAGAGATTAGCCAAAGTCGTTATAGTGGGACACTCATTTGGGGGATTAGTCGCAATTCTTACTGCGCTCAAAATTCAAGAAGCTGAACCAGGAAATATATCTGCATTAATTTTAATTGATAGCGTATCTTATCGACAACCACTTCCCCTATACATTAGGCTATTAAGAACACCCATAATTAGCAGCATAATAACATCAATATTTACGAAAGAATATCAAGTAAAAAGAATATTAAAATTGGCCTATTATAATGAGAAAAATATAACTGAAGAAGTTATACGTGAATATGCCGAGCCTTTATATATGCCTAATGGCCGATATGCTCTCATTCAAACTGCAAGAGAAATTATTCCAAAAGATCCTGAATCTATAATTAGACAATATAAAAATATCGCAATTCCAACGTTGCTAATATGGGGGCAACACGATAAAATTGTTCCACTATACCTTGGGGAACAATTAAATAAAAGCATTCCAAAATCTGAATTGGTTGCAATTAATTACTGCGGACATAATCCCCAAGAGGAGCAACCCGCAAGGACAACTAATATTATTAAAGATTTCTTAAGAAAAAGACAAGATTATAATGATTAATCAAGCATTTCTTTTTTTTAGATTTCTTTGGCCGATATTTTTAGGATTGCTAATATTAAGCTTAATATTTGCAATAAAGAAAAGTACGGGTAGTTTTAAATGTAATATTTCATTAGCCGGCTTATTCACATTTGAAAAAGTGCCAATACGTCCCATATACGTTAAAGTGGTAATTATTCTTAGCACAATTACATTATTTATATATCCGATATTTAGAGATTACTCTAGTATTTTCCCGGAACATTACAGGATACAAGTATACTTCGATAACGAAGGAATAGAAAAAGCGCTAAGTCAATTCAATAAAAAAGAATTAAAAGATGTTAATATTGAGACAGATTGGAAGAAACGGAAAAAAGAGTTTATAGATAATTTAAACATCGAAATAGAAAAAAGATTAAAAACACAATTTAGGTTTGAAGAAGAAAGGGGTGTAATAATAAGTGAAGGGGAAACAACGTTCAAAATAAGAAAAATAAAAAAGTGGGGAGTACAGAAATATGAAATATATGACTCGAAAGGCAAGCTACTACACAAGAATATAAAGCCTGAAAAGCAAAGTTGTTATGTGTTTTCAGAATTCGAAATTCTTGATACAGATTCGAAGTATATCGAAGTCCCTATATCTGCAATAGTAACAAAATTTAAATTAGTCATAATGCCAGAGTATAAACAACTGTTTATGATGACGGCAGATAATAAATATCACCTTCTTAATCTTATTACATTAATAAAAGTAAAGAGTTTGCCATTCCTAGACATCTTAAAATCTATTTATTTAATAAGAATTCCTAACGGAAAAAATATTCCTATAGGTTATACAGTCTATTTGCCCGATTAGATTAATGCATGTGATAAAATAAATCGGGATAAATATTAATAATATCTCCGTGGCCGGGATATATATAATTTATATTACTTAAATGAGATATTATTATTTCTTTCGATTTAATTTGATTTGTAACGCTAGATAAGTAGGTGTTAAATAATGGTTTCTTTTTTATGGCAATTATAAAATCTCCAGAAATAAGAATTCCGCTTTCAATATGAAGAAAGGAAGAACTATCGGGCCGATGCCCAGGCGTATGAATAGTAGTGAATCCCGGTAAAATTGAACTTACATCTGAAAAGAAATATAGCCGATCAAGAGGAAATCCTTTTTTGAAAGGAGTCCCATACAATCCGCCGAAAAGTAAATCCTTAATGTTGGGGAAAAAATGATAATCTTTCATACATGGTAATAAAATATGCTTAATACTCGCAAATGAGGGAAAGGGTATACGTTTCTCTCCAAAAAGAAACGGTTTAGCGTTTGTATGGAAATATATTAAGCAATTTTTAAACTGATTTTTTAATAATATCCAACCGGACGAGTGATCAACGTGGAAATGGGTACAAATAATTGCTTTTAATGGGGGAAAAGAATGGAGTAAAGAAATTAAATGGCGTGAATCGGAGGGTAGGCCACAATCAACAAGATAAGTACTATCTTTTAATTTATCGATCAATATATAAATATTACTAACACGTCCTTTAAATTGATAAATATCTTGATATTGATTGAGGATTTTTTTAGAAGTAATCATATATTTTATGATGTGATAGATAATTGTTCACTTGGAAACACACTCTTTACTTATCATATCACAAAAAATGGAATATATAGTATTTTATTCGTGGAAGACAGCAGCGAATAGAATATCTGATAGCAGATATAATATTCGCAAAAGAGATCAGAGTGCAAAACAATAATAAAAAATCCTTGAAGAAATCTCAGAAGAAGACTGTGAATAGAAAGATCGGAAAAGCGGCCAAGAAAATTGATAAAAATAAGCTCGCATTTCAAGAAATCAGAAAAGACTTCAAGCGGCTCAAGAAGAGCAAGCAGAAGATGCAGGTCTTATGGTGCAGGACAAAGAAGGAGCACGTCGCGCTTATTAAAGATCTCGATTTGAGGCTAAAAGCGGTGAAGAATAAAATCAGCAAGAAGAAGCCGGTAGTGAAAAGGCGAATTAAAAAAGCGAAATAAAGTCTGTGGAAGGACAAAAAAGAAGTTGGATGCTAACTCCATCCTGCGAGTATCGGATTACCTGACCGGCGCTTCGAACTTCTTCAGATAAACTCCTTCCCCGCAGGAAAGGCATTTAAAGATAAAATATGTTTTCGGATCGCCGATCAGTTCGCCAGTAACGGGGTCTTTTTGTTGCACCTCAGCGTAATCCAATTCTCTGTCTCTAGCGATCTTGGCGCTCCCGCAGTGTTCGCAGATGATTGTTCCTTGGGGTATGATAAACCTCCTGAATGAGATCTTAAAATAAAAGGATCGGATTGATTTTATCAAGCAGTTTTTTCGTCGGCCGATGTTCGCCGCTTTCCCATCCCGCCAGAGTCGTCTGATCGATTCCCAACTGTTCGGCCAGCTTCTTTTGTGACAGCCCGTGAACCCGCCGATATTCCCGAATTCTATCCCTCAAGTTTTCTGCTTCCTTCTCAAACGGATCATGCCTAAGAAATTCAATTATCTTCGGAATCTGGGCCAAGGACGGCTGGACTTTGTTATGCTCCCAGAGATATATCGTTGTATCGTCAACATGAAACTTGATTGAAAGTTGGCGCTTGGTGAGCTTCAAATCCAGCCTCCGGACCTTGATGTAGTCGCCCCAGGTCCTCATAAAATCAGGGTATTTCTCCCTGTGGACCGGTTTTCTTGCCTGTAGAGTCAAATGGCAAAAAGGCAACGCAAAGGTGTGAGGATGTGTTCCGGAGTCCCACGGGACTGGAGGCCGAATGCACGGAGGCTCAGCGGAGCCGGTATTACTCCAAAATATCCGGACCGCTCCTCGACCGCATCGACATCCAGGTCGAAGTCCCCAGCGTCAAATTCCAGGACATCGTATCCAAAGCCGAAGGGGAAAGCTCGGAGGAGATCAGGAGTCGCGTCGTTCGCGCCAGGAAAAGACAGCTCAAACGCTTCGAGGAGCGGCGGATATATGCAAACGCGCAGATGGAATCGAAGGACGTGAAAGCGTTCTGCCGCATCGACCGGGACGGGCTTCAATT